>Ga0209381_1004907_pt1 | contig 11415 bp, 10 predicted proteins | sample DewCreD2012metaG_FD_184111 | JGI IMG/M metagenome (GOLD analysis project Ga0209381, IMG submission 184111) | Hot spring sediment bacterial and archeal communities from British Columbia, Canada, to study Microbial Dark Matter (Phase II) - Dewar... ...
AATCGCCCTCCTGCCCTTTGCTCAAAACAAAACCATCATCCCCGCCCTGTTCCTTAAGAAAAAATCACACCTCCCCGGCATCACCCTCTTCACACCCGAAGAAATTATAACCAGATTGAAAATATGATAGATTTCCTATTTCCAATTCCCAATTTTTTGTACGAGACCACGCTACGAAAACCATATCACATTAATCGGAAATGGGAAATCCCTGAAAATCTGGAACCCTGGAACTCTGGAACCTTGGAACCCTGGAACCCTGGAACATTGGAATACGTTACCATTGACCTTCACCCTTGCGGGTAAATGGAAAAACCTTTTACCTTTCACCATTCGTCATTTGCCATTCGCAATTGTCTTTACGCTTTACGCTCTACGCTATCATGAAAATCTGCACTTTAAGGCATTAAACTCTTTTAAAACACAAATTGAAACTAAAGCCCGGATCCATTGAGCACTGGAAAATCCGGGCCATAGAACATTAAAATAGTGGAACGCAATAATCATATAATACTTTTTTAAATACTGATCTTTTTTGAAGTATAGACACCAAAAATTTAAACTGGTATTTTTTAAATAATTAATGGGTAAAGACTCCAAAAATTTTTTAAAAGGCGTTGCTTCAGGCTATGCATTTATGATTACAAGCATGCTTGTAAGCTTATGGCTTATACCCTTTGTTCTAAAACATCTTACGAGACAAGAGTATGCCATTTTTGCCATAGCAGGTGATCTTCTTTCCTGGTTAGGACTGGCCGGTTTGGGTGTTAGTGCAGTTTTCAATTCTCGCGGGGCACAACTTATGGGAAGAGGAGACACTGAAGAGCTGAACATAGTTGCCAGCACGACTTTTTTTACCCAGCTTGCCAGTTCTGTAATTATTATCATTGCAGGTATTATTGTTACATTGAAACCGGAATTATTATTCAGTAAAGAGGCTTCAGCTGAGCATCTGCAGGCGGTGGTTGCAATATTGGTAACAGCATTCACGATATCATTTATTTTTCAGCCTCTTAATGCAATGCTTGTTGCAAATAAGCAAATTCATATTGATAACTATCTAAAGTTCGGGTTACTTGCTATCAACACCCTCCTGACAGTCTTTTTTCTTACGCAGGGATTGAAATTATTGTCGTTAGCGCTGAGTAATTTCATTGGAACGATTATCATAAGTGTAATTACATGGATAAGAGTAAAACGTACACTGGGGTATATAAAGATTGATCCCGGCTTATGGCGTTTTGACAGGTTCAGGTTTTTATTAAAAAACGGTGTATGGTTTTCTATAGGTGGTCTGGCGGGTATATTCATTTTCAGGATGGACTCGTTCCTTATAGGTCAATATATTTCATTATCAACTGTTACAAGTTTTGTAATTACCATAAAGTTATATCAGATAGCGGACAAATTCCATCAGCAGTTTTTCAATACCACCAGGCCATATTTTGCGCAGGTATATGGTAAAGGTGATATGCATCTCTTGTCGAGAATGCATAATCTCTCTTTCAATCTTTCCTTTACGGCAGCGTTTATCATGGGCATAGCCGTTATGTTGGTCAATAAATGGTTTATCGGGGTTTGGGTCGGAACGGATTTTTATCTCGGAGATACAATTAATATGCTCCTGTGCATTAATTTTATACTTCAGGCATCCGTACTTCCAAACAGAATAGTATTAGTTACTACATTATACAAAAACGAATTACATAATATAACCAGGGTATTAGAAGGAATTACTAAAGTGGTTTTAACGGTTTTATTAATAAGCAGATTTGGATTGCCTGTTTTGGTGTTAGCCGGTATACTGTCCTCTGTTGTGTTTTCTAATCTCTGGCTTAATATACTGACATCAAGGCTATTAAAAGAACCTTTCTTAAAAAAAGTATTACCATTATTTTTAATAATTCAAGTACCACTGGCAGGTTTAGTGCAGGAAATGACAATTAAAAATTTATTATATATTCTGATAATGATTGTCTTACTAGGGATTGCAACAAAAATTTTATTTGATTATAAAGATTTAATAAGGCCTTTTTATGTTCAGATATTTAATAGAACTAATAAAAAAATATCATAACAAAAATATTTTAAGGGCACATAAGAAATTTCTTCTTCTAAATTGTGTTGTTGGTAAAAATTTTTGCAAATCACCTGCATATAAGGACACTGAAATGCAACTCTTAAATGTAAAAATAGTAAACAAAACAGGAGATAAAAATAAAATAAGATTTGGCTCATATTGCAATGTAACTGTCAACATTTTTCTTAATGAAAAAGGGAGTATAACTGTAGGCGATTATGTTTATATGAATTCAGTTCATATGCGTATTGATCACAATTTGAAAATAGGTTCGCATTATTTATTTGGGCCGAATATTAAACTATGGGATACTAAAAATCATCCGCTTTCTTCGTCAGAACGTCACAGACAATGCGAGTATATAGCCCATCATGGATTTGTTGACAGCTACCAGGCTGGCGGTGGAGATATAAACATTGGAGATGATGTGTGGATTGGCATGGATTCAATAATACTTGGAGGGGTTACGATTGGTAACGGCTCAGTAATTGCTTCCGGAAGTATAGTAACGAAATCAATTCCTGAGAATGTTCTTGCTGCCGGGGTTCCGGCGAAAGTGATCAGGATGATTGACTAAAATTATGCAGGAAAAATTTTCCAGAGGTTATGTCAGTTTACCGCGTTCACGATGGCGGAGTGTGGAGCGGTAATGGATTTGAATTTACACATAATGCCGATCTTCAGTTTTATAATTATCTTTTAGATTACTTTAAAGATAAAGACCTGGAAAAAACAATCAGGGCAAAGATCAGATGGACGAGGTATAATTATGGTATCAGCAACATCAGGCATGGCCGCCTTGTTAAAGGGCTGTATCTGGCTCTGGCAAACCTTCAGCTGCGAGGCGACCACAGGCTAAGAACAAATCCGAGGAAGATTGCAAGTGCGGTAAAAAGGTTTTTGAAAAAGAAAGTTTATTGATAGTAAAATATTTAAAGTGCTATTAAACATTACTTTGTAAAATGAATTTATTTTGTTAAGCATTGAAAGGCACAGGAATAAGAAAATAGGCTTTAATGTTTATGACCATTTATTTCAATTAAAATTGTTAGAAGGAACTAAAAGTACTTATTGGGGAATGATGTTTCGAAAAATTAATTAAGAGTTTATGAGAAAAAAAACAATTGGAATTGTATTAGAATTCGGATTTCATGACTTAAAAAAGTACATTTATAGTGGTTTAGGTAAAAAAATTAGTGAGCACTTTGATATTATATGGCTTACAATACAGAAGAACTCTAAAGAGTTTCACAGGCTATTCAGTGAAACAGGATTTCCAATTGTGTATTTTAACGCAACTGATTTTATAGGGTCCAGTATAACGGAAAGCCGAAATATTTCTGTACGACGTGCATGGATGAGTAAATACAAATTAGGAGAATTTCACAATTATAGAAAGTTAAATATCAGTATAATTAGAAAACTTATTCTTGGTAATAAAATTATTAAACAATTTTATGAAAACCGAACGCTATCTATTATTGAATCAAGATATTACAACGATAAAGTCAATGATGTAATTAAAGAAAAAAATATAACTCAGATTTTAGGGACTGGCTATTCTTCATCTTTTTCAAAGTCGGTCTTTGTCACAGCAAAAAAAAATAATTTACCATGTCATCTTCTGGTAAATAATTGGAAAGATCTCTATATTAATGATTTTGTTCCATTTAGATTCCTTTCATCTTTATTTCTATGGGATGAAAATATGAAATCGAGCTACAAGTACCATATGCCATATTTAAAATCTAACACCCTTATTGTAAGTGGGAATCCAGTATTTGATTATTTAAAAATATCTCATCCAAAATATAACAGGCAATATTATTCTCGGAAATATAATATAAATACAAAAGCTGACTGGTTATATTATACAATGATGTCACCACTAGCTGGCATTAATGAAGAGGAAATAGTCAAAACAATAGCTAAAGAGTTGGCTAAGAAATTCAATAGGGTAGAAAAAGTAATTCTTCTGAGAAGAAATCCACAGCATAAAAACACAGATTTTAATGGGATGGAATTTCCTGATAATGTAATTATAACAAACCATTATAGTTATTTTGACTTAGAAAAGGACATTCACACTCAATCCCCTGAAGGTGAGCAGGAATGGATTGATCTTCTTCATCACTGTGAACTTAATTTAAGTGTCCCTTCAACAGTCACGCTGGAGTTCCTAACATTAAATAAACCTGTTATTAATATCGGATTTGGTCCGGATGGTAAACCAGATGAACGATTAAAACAACATTTTGAAGCAGGTTTTTATAAACCACTTTTTAAAGACGAAAGAGTTAAAAAGGTTGAAAGAATAGAGGAATTGATACCTGCAATAAATTCTTCAAAAAGAATTTCAACGGGACAAATAATTGCGGAAGAGAAAAGACTTGCTTCAGACACTATTATTAAAAGATTGCTGGAAGAAGGTTCCAAATGAAAATTCTATATATATGTAACGAATACCCGCCTTTACCCCACGGTGGCATCGGAAGTTTCACCAAACTTATTGCTGAAAATCTGATAATTAGAAATCACGAGGTTGTGGTTGTGGGTTACGGGGATAAAAGTACTACTTATATCGAAGTATTGAACGGAGTGAAAGTTGTAAGGCTTAAAAATGAAAAAAAAGATTATGGTTCTATTATGAATTATTTTAACATGGTGGTCAGCCGTATTGTTTTTTATAGAAAGGTAATGAAATATGTTCATGAATTTAAACCGGATTTGATTGAAACATATGACTGGTCCGCCCCCCTTATAATTAAACCAAGAAGAATAACACTGATAACCAGACTGCATGGTAGCAATACGGCAAATAATATTTATATTGGATTAGAGAAAACCCCCATTCTGCATTTGCTGGAGCTAAAATCAATAAAGCAGTCTGATTATATTGTGAGCGTTTCTGATCATATAGCTGAAATAACACAAAAAACATTCGGAATAAATTTTAAATACAAAACAATATATAACGGAGTTGATACTATTAAATTTTTTAATCAAAAGAGGGAAAGAGATTTAAATAAAATTCTCCTTGTAGGCAGAATGCATCCATTCAAAGGCTTTGACGAACTCTTTAAGGCATTGAACTTTCTGTTCAGTAATCATAATACTTTACATTTACAGGTCGTCTGTACTGTAATAGAATCATATAAAAATGAGCTTTTATCATTTGTTGAACCGAAATTTTATAAAAGGATAGAATTTGCCGGAAGAGTACCGAATAGTTTTTTGATTGATTACTATAATCAGGCAAATTTGTCAGTGATTCCTTCCAGGGCTGAGGCTCTGGGTATTATTGCCCTGGAATCAATGGCCTGTGGTACACCTGTTATAATTTCTAATCGGGCTGCGGCAAGTGAAATAGTTGATAATGAATTAAATGGATTTCTTGTAGATACATCAAATCCCAAAACTTTTGCAGAGCGAATTCTTGATATTCTAAAAGATCAAAATAAAATAGAATTGATGCGCGAAAAATGCAGGATTAAAATTCTTGAAAAATTTAGCATTGAAAAAGTAATTAATGAAAACATAAATTTTTACGAATCAATTATAGCATAGGAATGCTTACAATAGCCTTAATTATAACAACGTATAACCGGCCTGATAAAGTAAAATCACTCCTGAGTCAGTTGTTATCAATTAAAAGGTATGTAGGGGAAATTATTATTGTAGATTCGTCTGAAGTTCCAATCCACAAGGAATTAAACGGTTTGAATATTAAATACGTTTATTCAAGTCATAAGAACCAACCATACCAACGTTATTTAGGATACCTGGCATCAAAAGCTGAAATCCTTATTTTTTTGGATGATGACATGGAGGTGCTGGATAATGAGTTTATTAAGAAAGTATATGAATTGTTTAAAGCAGAAAATATAACTGGCATTGCCTTAAAATTTGAGAATAAATATAAAACATCTTCGCTAACGGTAATACCTGAATCGAAATTTTCCTCTTCCACAGGTAAGCTTCAAAAAATAAAAAGATTCCTTACCGGTTATCCTGAGTTATCCGATGGGAGGTTTGGGTTATGCGGCATCAGGGGGATGCAACCTCCCGGAGGAGGACCAACTGAATGGGTAAGCGGTGGTGCATTTGCAGCAAGGCGTTCAGCAATATTTCAGAACTTCAATTTCCAGCTTTTTGACATTTTTGAACAGGGTTTAGGTATGGGAGAGGATGCAATAATCGGTTATGGGTTATCAAAACAGGGTAAGTTGATCTATTACGATAAACTGATGTTTTTTCATAATGACCAGAAAGACAGTACATATACAATAAATATAGAAGCATTTGCAAAAAGGGTGGCCTTTTCGCGCCTGTATCTCTCTCTTGAAAAATGCAGGCTTGATAATAGAAGCATGATTATTGCCAGGTTGCATTACCACTATTATATGTTATGGCGTTTCGTTGGGTTAGTTTTGAATTATTTGATAAATGTGAATGAAGTCAGATTACAAATGCTTAAGGGTACATTTAAAGGATGGATTCTTGCAACAAAATTCAAGTTTGCCAGACACAATGAAAGGTTCAAATACTGGCACGATGAAGCTCTAAAAGACTTATCAGCATTAAGGTAAAATACTACCGCTTAATGGGAAACTATTTTGGAATATCAACACACAAACTGGACAGAACCAGGAATTTTCTTCTGATGGCTCTGTTTGCACTGGCAACACTTTCCATTTTTGACCTGGGTGCTGTTTCTGCGTCGTTTATATTTGGAAGCACCTTAATTATTCTCTCACTTAAGCACTTTAAATTTTATTTTAAACCCAAAGGACTAACTAAAATATTACTATTTTTCGTGACTTGGGCATTATTTAGCCTCATTTTTTCCGAAGTACCGGCTACCAATACGACCCTTGTCAGAGGTTTACAACTTATTTACTGGTTCCTCCTTGCTGTTTTTGTATACAATACATATGACTATATTGATAAAATATTATTATCAAAAGTAGTTTTTTTCTCTACACTTATTTTTATTACTCTTGACGTTACCTTCATGAAAATGTCCCAGAATGCAGTAGCATTTACCGTAATAATAATGGGACCTCTTGGCTATTTTTTTCTTAAAAAGTATCTATTTAAAGTTACTTATGCAATAGGATTAATATTTCTTATACTTTTAAACGGTTCAAGAACAGGAGCAATACTTGCATTTTTCCAGACAGTCTTATTTTTCTTTCTTTTCACACCTTTTTTGCAAAGATATGCAAAGTTGTTGCTTGTTTCTCTTATTCTTCTTGCTATCATGCTAAATCTTAACCCATTGAGAATATCCATTGGAAAACTGGTTTATCCAATTAACCAAAGAGTGGGTGAACTTTTAGTAAATCCTGAGTATGTTTTCCGAAACGATATGTCATGGCTACAACGCAAAGCACAAGTTAATAAAGGGATTCAGATTTTTAAAATGCATCCTATTAAGGGTATCGGAATTTTTAATTTCCCGAAGTATGACATTGATATTGATTTATCCAATATAGAAACTAGTAGAACTTTGAGAAATATAGAAAATCGTTCTGCCCATAACACATATGTTGCAATTCTGGCTGAAACAGGAATAATTGGTCTATCATTAATAGTTATTATATTTGCTTTTGCTTTCTGGCGTTTTATAAAAAAAATGAATACACTAGGAAGCACGTTTGAAAGTTGTGTGTTTATATCCTTTATAGGACTCTTAATATACTTCTATAATATTTCAGGCTTTTTTGGATCATCAACCTGGCTGATATACGGACTTATACTAGGATCATCAAATTTCCTTAAATTAAGAAATTACCAATAAACATAACTAATGAAGCTAGCTTTTTACTATCATATTACAATATGTAAAAAAGGTGAAGATTTATACATTCCCGGATATCTTGGAGTATTTCTTGATTCCCTCGCCAAAGAAGTAGATGAGCTTTATTTATTGATGCACCAGGCAAACCATAGCGCAGTCGAGGAAGCCGATTATAAATTGAAAAATAAAAACATATTCTGGATTAATCTTGGACTCAAAACACCTGCATGGCACAGAGCAATTTTTAATAAAAAAATTTTAAAATCAAAAATTAAAAAAATCGAAAATTGTGATGCACTAATTGTTCGTAGTCCAAGTCCTTTGGCACCATATTTTCATAAATATCTTAACAAGCCTATACTTATGTTTATGATTGTTGGCGATTACATGGAGTCAGTAAAACAATGGAAAATTAGAAATTTCAGAGAATTTTTTGAACTTCAATATTTAAGATATAATGACTTACTTTTTCGGAGAGCAATAAAAAGAACTGATATAATGGTTAATTCACCAACACTGTTTAATAAATATAAAAATATTGCCAAATCTATTCATCATATAAAAACTACCACACTGTCACTAGGAGATTTCTATGAAAGGGACGATACATGCCAGAACGATGTAATAGAGTTGGTGTTTACGGGTCGTATTGATCCTTTAAAAGGATTGTTTGATCTTTTAGAGGCTATTACAATTTTGAGAAAAGATAATTTAAATTTCCGGCTGAATATTACAGGGTGGGAAACTGATAAGGGTAAACCTATAGAGAATGAACTAAAAGCCAAAATAAACCAATTGGGGATAAATGAGTTTGTTATTTTTCATGGTAGAAAATCGATAGGTCCAGAGTTGAATGAGATGTACAGGATGGGAGATATATATGTACTGCCCTCACATGAAGAAGGTTTTCCAAGAACAATATGGGAAGCAATGGCTAATGGTTTGCCAGTAATAACAACAGATGTTGGCGGAATACCGTCATATTTAACGCATCTTAAAAATGCTTATTTGATTAAGCCGAAAAGACCAGATTTGATTGCAGAGGCTGTAAAAAAAATAGTTTCTGATAAAGAATTAAGACAAAAGCTTATCCATAACGGTTATAAAATTGCATCTGAAAACATACTTGAGAAACAAACATCAATAATGCTGGAAATAATTAAAAAGGTAACACATGAATAAATTATACAGGCTTTTTCGTTACGACTGGCCAATGCATTTTGTTTTATTAATTACCAACTGGCTCCCAGACAATATTTTATTTTTACGTTTGCGCGGAAAATTAGCAAAGTATTTCTTTAAAAAATGTGGGAAAAAACTAGGCATAGGTCGTAATGTAACTTTTTACAACCCTTCTAAGATAGAAATCGGAAACTACGTATATATTGCTTATGGATGTTGGTTTTCATCAAGTTTTGAGGTAATAATTGAGGATGAAGTTATGTTCGGTCCCTTTAATGTTATTGCAACCTCAAATCATACAAGGTTAGAAAAGTCTTTCAGATTTGGAATTCCCAAAGGAGAAAAAATTGTTTTTAAAAAAGGCTCCTGGATAGGGGCAAACTGTACCATTTTGTCAGGTTCTGTAATCGGAGAGGGTACTGTTATAGGTGCTAATACAGTTGTGTCAGGGATTGTACCTGCGAATTGTGTTTTTGCAGGCAATCCTGGAGAAATTAAAAAAAAATTTGATGACTAGGGTTTTAATGATCGGCTCGTTTCTTTCAGCTAAAACAGGTACCAAAAGTATCAGTGAAAAATTGGTTGAAAAATTAAAATGTGAATCCATCAACTTTATAATCAAATCTAAATATAAAAACAAGATTTTACGATTAGTTGAAATTTTTTTATATACTCTTTTCGCGAATTATGATATTATACACATTGACACATTCAGTGGTGACGCGTTTAGAATTTCAGAAGTGGCTTCAATTATAGCTCGATTCAGAAAGCGAAAGATAATTCTTACTTTGCACGGAGGTAAACTTCCAGAATTTTATATTAAATACCCGGGTCGTGTGAAACGTGTTTTAAACAGGGCAGATTATTTGTTAACTCCGTCAAAGTACCTCCAGAATTTTTTTAAGGTTCACAATATTGAAATTCAATATTTGCCAAATTCACTTGATTTGCTTTCTTTTCCATATAATCGATCGTTTGTAATTCCTCACTCATTATTGTGGGTCCGAGCATTTTCAGAAATTTATAATCCCCAACTGCCTGTTCTGATTTTATACGAAATTAGAAAAACCTTTCCGGATGCAACTCTCACAATGGTAGGACCGGATAAAGGCTTATTTAAAAAGGTTAAAAAACTAATCAAAAACCTAAACCTTGAAGAATATGTAAAAATAACAGGACCAGTTAAAAACGATGAGTTATTTAAATTTTACCATACTCATGATGTGTTTCTGAATACGACAAGTTATGAGAGTTTTGGGGTAGCTGTTTTGGAAGCCGCAGCTTGTGGAATACCTATTGTATCAACAAAGGTTGGGGAAATTCCATTATTGTGGAAGAATGAGGTGAATATTTTGCTGGCAGAACAAATAGATACATCAAGTTTCGTAAAACAGATAAGTCGCCTGTTTACAGATACTGAACTTTCAAACACACTTTCAATAAATGGCAGAAAGAACGCTGAGCAATTTGATTGGAATTTGTTAAAGAATAATTGGATCAAATTATTTTCTTAGGCAGAACAGCACCTTATAACAAAAATAACGAGTTTGAATAGGCAGGGTATAAGACCATGGTAATACCAAACAGTATAGACATCTCTAAATATCCTTTCAGGCTGTGGAAACAACCTCTCCCGAAACTGCTCTGGGTAAGGGCTTTTAACCGGCAGTATAATCCATTCATGGCAGCCGATGTACTTGCAAACCTGCTTCATAGTTATCCCGATGCTTCATAGTTATCCCGATGCTGAGCTTTGCATGGTAGAACCGGACAAAGACGGGAGCATGGAACAATTCAGAAAATACATCAGGTTAAAAGGAATTGAAAATAAAGTTAAAATAACAGGTAGACTGTCAAAAGAAGACTGGATAGCTTTATCAGAAAACTATGATTTTTTTCTCAACACTACAAATGTTGATAATGCACCAATTAGTGTTATTGAAGCCATGGCACTTGGATTATTGGTTGTATCAACCAATGCAGGAGGCATACCGTATCTTCTTGAGCATAAGAAAGATGCATGCCTAGTTGAATCCCAAAATTCCGAACAAATGACAAATGCTGTCATAGAACTTATACATTATTCTGAACTGACTTCCCAAATAATGCTAAATGCCCGAAAAAAAGCCGAAAGTTTTGGCTGGGAAAAAGTAAAAAAAATTGGATAGAATTGTTGGCAGTCTGATTTCAGTAGTTTCATTTTATTCTTGCATTATAATTACCACTATAAAAAATTAACGCTATTTCATGCCTGTTGTTAAACAAGTTATATATCAATATTCTCCATTAGCAATTCAGAATCTAATAATTTCAGTATATGGATATTATTGGAAAAATAGAAGATATGGCA
>Ga0209381_1004918_pt1 | contig 11386 bp, 8 predicted proteins | sample DewCreD2012metaG_FD_184111 | JGI IMG/M metagenome (GOLD analysis project Ga0209381, IMG submission 184111) | Hot spring sediment bacterial and archeal communities from British Columbia, Canada, to study Microbial Dark Matter (Phase II) - Dewar... ...
AACTTTCAAAACAAAGGTTTTACTTTGACCAGCAGGAATAACTACTGATGTAGGCAAAGTTAGTTTAGCAAATGCTACAACATCACCAGCACCTGCAGCAGTTCCGTCAGCTTTAAATAACGACCAGTTACCATCTGCTGTATCAAGAGATGTGTTCATATCAATTGAATCAAACAACGAGAAGTCTGAAGTTGTCGTATTAGCCCCCGTATTCCATGCAGAAGACGCAGCATCAGATGATGTCATTGCAAATGTAATTATATCAAGGGTCACATCGCCACCAGCATTCGCTGCAACTGTAAATTTCAATACATTACCTAGCCCTGGAATTCCAGCACCAGCTGGGCTATCAGAAGCTAATGTTACAGTTGGAACAGTTTTGCGAACTGTAAATATACCACCCGTTGCAACATCGCCAGCACCTGCCCCACCAGTTCCATCAGAGCTTGTTACTGTATAACCAGAACCAACACCCACCGCTTCAAATCCATCACTTGCATCATAAACAAGTTCTACAAGGTCTCCACTTGCAGCACCAGCAGCAACAGTTTTATAATTTATCTTTGCGGTAATTACAGTAGTACTATCCTTTGGTACATTAATATTAAGACCAGTAAAGCTTACTGCGCCCGCTGAAACATATCCAGTATAACTATCCGAACCAGCTGTTATAGTAATCGAATCAATACTGCCATCAGAAGTTGAATCCTTCTCTGTAGCACCTGCTTCACCAGCATCAAAACTATTATCAGCGTCTATAAATAATTTTAGTTTTGAAATTGTGAAAGCTTCGTAATCAGCTTTAAATTTAATTTTTGTTGTCTCTGATCCGGCTGTACCAGCTACTATTATTGCATTAGTTGGAGAACCTGCATCTTTAGAAGATGTTAGGACACCTGAAGAAGTTACATAAATAGTTTTGCCTGGATTTGTAGTAGCATTTGTGTAATTCTTTTCGTTTGCAGTAAATGCACCACCATCATCATCAGCAACTGGAGCAAAACTATTACCAGACGCATTTTCCACAGTGATATCATCTACACTATTAATACCGATACCATATCTAGTATTCGGAGGAGTTGTAGAATCACCAGCAGTAGAAGCAATATTTGCAGTAACCTCTATTCTTGCAGTTGCGCCAGCAGCGATATTTATAGCAAGACTATTGAAAGTCATTTTACCATCAGTACCAACTGATACTGGACCTGCAACTTTTGACCCATCAACCCATAGATTTACAGATGTAATAATATCATCTAATTCACCTACACTGTAGGAAGCAGCACCATTTAAATCACCATAACCAGTGAACACCAACTTAGTAACCTTTGAACTATTAGTTGTACCTGATTTAAATAAGTAACCCATTGACAATACATCACTTGCTCTTCTCACAGCAGTAGAAGAAGCAGCTGGACTTGAACTGACTGCTACTCTCAAACTATCAGCACCAACACTCATCCAGTTACCAGATATTGTGTTTGGAACAACAGATGTAGATGCAAGATATTGACCAGATCCAACATCATATACATATTGAGATCCTGATAAATCAAGTGTCAAAGCAATTGTTCTGTTAGCAGTTGTGAATGCATTGTCAAGGTCAGCCTTGATGCCAAGTCTCTTTGAAGCGCCAACTGCGATATCGAATTGATCTGTGAATTCATATGTGAAGTATACAGTGTCAGTTATTTCACAAACACCACCGGAACCACCATTATCAACAACCTCTACACAAGTACCAGACCCAGCAGTTGACAAAGGACCAGCAACAGTATTGCCAGTTGCTAAATCAACAATTCTTATGTTCTTTAAGTAATCATAGTTATCAGTTGCAGCAAGAGCTTCGTAAGCAGCAACATTCTTAATCTCCATCTTTACTTTAGCCTTCTTGATAGTAATGTTTCTATCAGAAGTTACACTAATATCAGTAAATAAGTTTTGAGTAGTATTTTTAGCAAGAGTTGTAACAGCTGGACCATTGAAAGCCAATGTTACAGTACCACCTTGCATTGTAATAACTTGATCAGCAGTTCCATCTCCATCTTGATCATATGGCCAGTTATTTGTTAATTGAACACCAAAACCATAAACACTATCAGTTAAATTTACATCTGTATTGTAATCAACATAGAAAGAAATTTTATCGCCTGATCTTCCGCCAGTTATGTCACCATAAATTGAAAAAGTCTTGATTTGACCTTTTGTTACTGTATATGGAGTCGATAGTACAAATACTGCACTATCACCACTCATAGACGCAGTTGCTAATTCTGTGCTACCGGTCTTCAATTTTAAGTTAGCAATATTTGATGAAGATAGTGATCCACCATTTCTTAATGTTATTGAGTTAAGTGATAGGTTATTTATTACTGAAGCAGCGGAAGCATCAATTGTAAATTTACCAATTTCAGCCCCAACTTGTCCTAATGTTGCAGTCCAACCAGCACTTGACTCTGCAATTGTTGCAGCAGCAATGTTTTGGCTACCAATTGTCATAGTATTACCCTGAACTGTGTTAGAAAGTGCAGTACCATTTACGCTAAGTACTTGAAAAGCGCTTTGATTTGATGTACCAGCTGTAGTTGAAATTTCTGCTTTCAAAGTCAATGTCTTAGCACCAGAAATATTTAAGCCATAGAATGTGGCAGTATTTGTATCAGAAGATACAGATCTACCAGTAGTCAATCTTGTTGCTCCATCGTATAGATAAACATTTGAAAAATCAGAAGAAGCACCAACGCCAACTCTCTTTACTACTATCTCAGTAATAGCAGAAGACATATTAACATTAAACTTCATATATGGTACACCAGTAGCTCCTTTTAATACCGTTTGAGCAGCTGGGGTGTCAGATGCTAATGTTACACCCGAAGCTCCTACTGGAGGAGTTACTGGAGTTGTCCCATCACTTACAGTGATTTGCCAGTAGATACCAATATCTTTCATCCAAGTTACTCCATCTGCTACTGGTGTGAAATACGCTTTGTATGTACCATTAGTCATTGGAGCTTTGATGTTGAATTGGAATCTTACATGCCAGCCTGGACGAATTCCAGAAACTGCACGGGTGCCGTCAGTCATGCCAGCAGCACGATTAGCTGATGGCCAATCGCTGTTTGCAAATTCAGAAGAGTAATCTCTCTGTTGATTTGCAGCACCGTAAGCTGAGCCAGAACCCAATCTTACATTTGACTGCCATGTAGCAGTACCGGTATTTTTTACTTCAATCCATACATTTGTAGTTGCACCTGGAGCAAGAGTAGAAGGGTAAGCGGATTGATTTACTAATTGATAGTCATAAGCAGGTGTAGCAGCTTTTGCAATGTTTGGTGTATAAGCTAAAAAGCTTCCCAAAACTAGTGCAAAAATCGCAACACTGTAGACTAATTTTCTAAGTTTTGCCATTTTAAAATAGCCTCCTTGTTTTATGCTACAAATAATTTGTAGTCATAAATTTTTAATATTATTTTTATTTTTTATAAGTTTCTCTTTCATCTTTACTTTTTTTACCTTCAAAAATTAAAGAAGGTCTCGACCTTTTATTTTTGTTTGATAATAAAGATTTTAGATTTTTCTATTATTAAATATAACTTAATCAAATTGTGGATAAATGTTTTTTGATTTTTATTAAAAAATAAAACATAGTTTTCCACAACTTTAATTACTTTCTAAACTGCTGGATTTTTTCATTTTTTAAAGTGCTCCATAATGGAAAAAAACTGTACACAAACAAATATTCACAAAGCAACCAAACCAATCGCGTTCGTTTTTTCTTTTCATTTTGTCATCGTGTTTCTGTATAATTTTTTTCTATTATTTTATTCAATTATATACTGTTATTATATCTAGTCAACAACATTTTATTTATATTTTTACAGGTTTAAATCACGCAATATTTATATAATCGAGGTCTATTTTACAATATTAAAAAATAATGTCAAATGATAAAAAATAATCTCTTTTTAAAGCGATTATTTTTGTATTTAGCAGTTAGTAGTTAGGGTTTTATTGTTGTTTATTTTTATCTTTTTTATCAAAGCATTAATCATTTTATGAATTTTAATTGTTTTTTCTCCTATAAATAAAAAATCTTCTTTTGAAATATATTTTAGATCACTAGAGATTAATAATTGATTTTGTATTTCAATAACGGATCCCATGGATATGTTATAGAAATAAATCTTTTCTTTGTAAGAAGATCTGCCAAATCCTTCAGCTAAATTAGAGGTTACAGATACAGAAGCTTTCCTTATTTGACTTGTTAAACAAAATAATTCATTTTTGGGAAATCTATTTGTGATCCTGTAAATATCTAAAACCAAACTATGTCCCACTTGCCAAACCTCTAAATTATAAAAAGATTTTGCTTTTTCTCTTTCTATTGCCATTTTTTGTTTTTGTTATTATCTCTAACTACCAACTACTAATTGCTAACTACTAATCACCCCTCCACCTAATAACTCCCCCTTCAAGGTGTAAACCGCTGCAGTTTGACCTGGAGTAATAGCGCGAACAGGAGAAAGAAAACTAGCTTTTAGCTTGTAGCTTTTTAGCTTTTTAGAACCATCAATAATCGTCCGCCCAAGGCGGACACTTAATTTTTGATTTTTGATTTTTGATTTTTGATTTTCCAGAAAAAGCGTAGCTTTTTCTGGGCTGTGTCCTCCGCGAATCTGGACGAGAACCGTTTTTTTACCATCTATATATTTAAAAAAATCAGGATTAATGATATTAAAATCACTAACTACCATTTCCTTTGCAAAACAATCCTCATTTTCACCAACTACTAGTTGATTTTTTTTGGGATCAATTTTGGTGATATAAAGACGAGGGATGTCTTTGGAGTATTTAGTAGTTGGTAGTTGGGATTTTGAATTTTTTTTCCTAGCTACTAGATTCCAGCTACTAGCTACATTGTCATCTCCCACTTTCTCCCCCACCGTATACCCCATCAAACCTTTATGTTTACCGAGAACATTCCCATATTTGTCCACTATATTACCGGGCTTTTTTTTCTTTTTACTATGGTGTGATAAAAATGAATCCGTATCGCCATCGGGAATAAAACAAATCCCAGCTGAATCTTTTTTATCATAAACAGGAAGACCGTTTTTACGAGCTATTTCACGAACTTCTGATTTCTCCATATCGCCAAGAGGGAAGAGGAGATGAGGAATAACTTCAGGGTTGATTGTGGAGAGAAAATAGGTTTGATCTTTTTTAATATCCTTCGACCTAAATAAATTAAAATCCCAATGACCAAACCCCAATGACCAATCAAGCTCTAAATTATAATGACTAATTTTATTTTTCTTTTTTTGGGATTTGGGATTTGAGATTTTGTTGGGCATTTCGTCATTAAGATTTGGGATTTCCGCAACGCGGACATAGTGTCCCGTTGCCAAATAGTCCGCCCCCAACTCTCTCGCCTTTTCCCAAAGATACCCAAATTTAATATAACGATTACATCGAACACAAGGATTTGGAGTGAGACCTTTTTCATATTCTGAAATAAAATTGTCCACTATTTCCTTTTTAAATAAATTGTCCACCTTTATAACATAAAAAGGAATGTTTAATTTGTCCGCTATTTGTCTAGCCACCAACATTGCTTTATCATCACAACAAAGATTTTGCCTCTTCTTACCATCAACATCGCAGGGAGATTGCCACAATTTCAAAAATATCCCAATTACATCATATCCTTTTTTCTTCAATAACAAAGCAGCGACGGAACTATCTACACCGCCAGACATAGCGACTACCACCCTTTTGCCTTTTTTATTGATTTTGTGTACCTTAATGTTTTTATTATTCATACAAATTTAGCTAGAATTTTTAATTTTTAAATAAAATAAATCTTAATTATTAAAATGTTTTTCTAATTATTTTTTTTTATAAATTAAAAATTAGAATTTGTTTATAAAATTCAAAAATTAAAAATTCTATATGAAAAATACCCAGAAAATTCAATTATTTTTTTGAATTATAGTCCTTTATCGCTGCTTGCAAAGCATCCGCCGCTAGATTAGAACAATGCATTTTTATAGCAGAAAGCCCACCCAATTCTTCAGCCACATCTTGGCGAGATATTTTATTGGCTTCATCCAATGTTTTACCCATCGCCATATCGGTTATCATAGAGCTTGTAGCAATAGCAGCAGCACACCCATAAGTTTTGAATTTTATATCTTCTATAATTTCCTGTTTTTTGTCATTTTGACCGACCTTAATAGTTAATTTCATCATATCCCCACAAGCTGGGTTTCCGACCTCCCCCACTCCGTCGGCGTTTTTAATCTCACCTACATTATGAGGGTGAGTGAAGTGGTCGATAATTTTTTGGCTGTAATTATTTTGATTCATATATTTTCCTTTCTTAAGTATTTAATTAAGTATTTAATATAATAAAACCCCAAATCTCAATACCCAATGCCCAATCAAGCTCTAAATCATAAATCCCAACTAGAATTTTGGGCTTAGGATTTTATTGGTCATTGGAATTTGGTCATTGGGATTTTTGACTTATCCCAGTGGGCTCATTTCCCTCAACCTCTCAACTATCCCCGGCAAAATATCTAAAACTCTATCAATATCTTTGCTGGTAGTATATTTTCCCAAAGAAAATCTGATATTCCCCTGAGCTTCTATGTGTTCATATCCACAAGCTGATAAAACATGCGAGGGGGATAAAGTTCCTGAAGTACAGGCACTACCAGTCGAAACAGCTATCCCTTCCAAATCAAGATTGATCAAGATAGATTCTCCTTCTATTGCATCAAAAACAAAACTAGCTATTGAGGGTAGTCTTTTGGTTTTATGTCCAGTCAAGTGAACTCCGGGTGTTTTTAGTATTTCAGTAACCAATTTATCTCTTAATTTTTTAATCTTCTCCCCATCTTTTTCTTTTTCTTTTTTTAATATTTGAACCGCTTTTGCCATACCGCAAATTCCCGGAACATTCTCGGTGCCGGCTCTTTTATTAAATTCTTGCCCACCCCCAAAAATAGTTTTTTCAATAGGTGTTCCTTCTTTTACATAAATAAATCCCACACCCTTTGGACCATAAAATTTATGTCCAGAAACAGATACCATATCGACATGCAGGTATTTTACATCCATATTTAGATATTGAAAAGCTTGGACTGCGTCTGTATGAAAATAAATTTTTGAAAAACCTCCGGCTATTCTTTGAGTATTTATTTTTTCCAGATACTTTCCTATATCTCGAATTGGCTGGATCGTACCAATCTCATTGTTGGCATACATTATGGTAATCAAAATCGTATTATGTTTTATTTCTCTTTTGAGATTTTCCAAATCAATCAATCCGTCTCGATCAACCCTTACCATACTAAGCTCAATTAACTCCTTTTTTTCCAAAACTTGTAGGGTTTCCAATATTGCCTTATGCTCAATCGGACTAGTTATTATATGTGGTTTTTTTATTTTTGATTTGGCAAGTAACCCAAAAATAGCTAGATTATCTGATTCTGAACCGCCTGAGGTAAAAATAATTTCAGAGGGATCATTGGCATTTATAAAATTACGAATTTCTTCTCTTGCTTTATCAACCAATTTTCTTGCATCTCTACCAAATTGATGAATTGAAGATGGATTACCAAAATCCTCAAGCATAACTCGACTAATTTCCTCAACTACTCTAGGATCAGTAGGTGTAGTAGCAGAATAGTCCAAGTAAACGCGATCTAATTTTTCTTTTTTAACCATAATATTTTTTTATTTCTAATTTATTCGTTTAATTAATTTATAATATCTAAATTGCAATTTCTAATAAAATGTCAAAGTTCTAAATTAAATTTTTGTCATTGGACATTAGAATTTTTATTAGAAATTACTTGTCCTGAGTACTTGTGCTGAGTAAGCCCGAAGTATTCCCGAGGGATAATTTATAATTTAGAAATTTTGCCTACTTCTTTTTATTCTTCTTGATCCTGGTAAACTCTTCCACACAATGTCTACAACTTCCTTTTAATTCAATAATCTCATCACACATTGCTCGATATTTTTTCTCACTCATAATAACTGCTACCGGTTTTGAATAGCGAATCACCTCAAGATCATGACCTTTTTCTACATCCTTGATTACTTGAGAAACTTTGGATTGCAACTCATTGATATTGATGGTTTTCATATTTGAAATAATTAAATGATTAAATAATGATTAAATACGGTATCTTGATATCTAATATAACATTCTATATAACTTATTGCAAGACAATTTTTAATTTTTAATTTTATAATTTTTAAACAATATTTTAAATCTTAATCTTTAAATATTTTTCTAACTAATTTTTTTAGAAATTAAAAATTTTAATTTATTTACAAAATTCAAAAATTAAAAATTAAAAATTTAATAAAAATTATCCCTAGACAAAAAGAAATCATTGTGTAAAATGAAAATAACAATATAACTCTATTAATTTCACCCCAATGTCCACCCAAATCACCCTATCACAAGCTGCTCAATTACTCAAAGTGTCCGAGAAAAGTATTCGTCGGTATATTAAAGCAGGTAGAATAAAGGCTGTACTCATTAAAGGTGAAAGAGGGAATGAATACAGGATAAATAAAGAACAATTAAAAGTTTTTAATAAACCAGCAAGAGGAAAAAATTCACACCGAACAGATAATAAACTTAAAAAACAATTTAGCCCTAACCCTCCAAAAACTAAAGAAGAGAAAAAATCCAAAATACAAAATAACTGCTCTAAGCCAATTCAAAACAATAATGATAACATTAATACATTAATCGCTCCTCGCATTGATTCGATCAAAGAAATACTAGAAAAGAAATTACAAGATAACTTGGGCTATCTAAATATTGAAAACCAAAGAGAAAACAATATAGACTATAAATTACTTTATGAAAGACTGCTAGCCAAATATGAACAAGCTTTGATAATGATTGGTTCACTCGAAGCTCAACAGTTAAATATACATCAGAGACCTTCTGACAAAAAAATAGAAGAGATGGAAAAAGATTTAGCGAAGCAAGAGGAATTGATTCTTGGCCTCTACCAGGATCTAAGGCTCTACAAGCAAGAAAGAGATGTTTCGCGATACTAGATATTGATAATTAAAATCTAATATCTAAATTATAATTTCTAATAAAAACCTTGATAACTAATGTCAAAAATGGGTATTGAAGTATTTGATGTTTTGCTTACCTGCCGTTAGCCAGGGTAGGTAGGGATGATATAAAAATAAGGAATCTTGATTCCTTATTTTTATGATTAAATGATCAAATGATTATATGTTTTAATGTTTAATTGTTATCCTACTGTTTCGCTGGTATTTTTAGTACCTGACCTATTTCAATCTTACTAGCATCTGTAATGCCATTTAGAGTCATAATTTCTTGATAAGAAACGCCCAATTCTGCTCCTATTCCTGCCAAAGTGTCTCCTGCTTTTACTGTATAAGTAGTACCTTCTGTAGGAGCAGCCGGAGCAGTGCTTTCTTGCGCTGGGGCCTTTACACCCGGTATTTTTAACTCCTGATCGATTTCAAGACCATAGGGTTCTTTTAATTCATTAGCTTCTATTATCTTTTTCATATCTATATTGAATTCAGCAGCCACCCCAGCCAGAGTGTCACCCGCTTTTACTTTGTAAATATATGGCTTTTCTTCCTCGGTCTTTTTCTTTGCTTCTGCTTCAGCAGCTTCTTTAGCTGCTTTTTCAGCATCACTTTCAGCTTGTTTTTCTTTCTTAATATCATCCATATTATCTAGATTTGAAAGATCTTGACGAGAAAGTCCGCCTTTTATTGAAATATAAGCCAACATACCAAAACAAATCAAAACAAGCACAAAGGTAATAATAGGAAGCAGATTTGATTTTTTTCTTCCTTGACCTAATACTTCTGTATGAATCCAATCACGATCAGAATCAAGACCATCCAAAAAATCATTTTTGTTTGGTTTCATCATTTTTACTCCTTTCTAAAAAGTTAACATACTTATGATAATAAATATTTTTATAAAATAATCGCAGAAAATTTTCCTAAAGTCCTGTTACTGTTATCGCCCCTGATGTAACACTTTTTCCTCCAAAACTAGCCGTGATATTGCAAGTTCCCAATCCTCCGGCAATAAATCTTCCAGGAATATCACGATGCATAGTTCCAGTACCAGTCCCATAAACAACATCCCAAGTAGCACTATTTGTAACTGTACTAGTCGTGCCATCTGAATAATTAGCCACCAATATAAAATCATAAACATTACCTGACTTTATTGTAGCAGTATTAGGGCTCAAAATCAATGAACTAACTGTAACTACCGGTCTATCAACACAAGCGGATCCATTTCTAAAATAATCCCATTCTTCGCAGGTTTTACCACTTGGAAATTTACAAACTCCATATTGAGACCTATCGGTTTGGGTAATTATTTGCAAAGTTCCACCATCTTGAGTGCATTTTACTGAAGCCGGATTAGCACAACCAGGAGCATCACCCTCGCAAGGATTATTACTATTGTCCACTGTTATTTGCCAATAAAGTCCAATGTCTTTCATCCATTCAACACCTTCTACAACAGGAGTGAAATATGCTTTGTAAGTACCAGGCGTTTCCGGAGCTCTGATTGTGAATTGAAATCGAGTATGCCAACCAGGACGAACCACTGGGTGCATAATCTTGGTTGGTCTGTTTTTTGAAAGCCACATTGGAATAGGAGTATTTTCACCAATGCAAGATGTAGACACTGAACTAATACAGTCTGTCACAATTAATCTGTCATCATAAAATTCTGAATTATAATCTCTCTGTTGATTTACGCTGCCATATTTTGAACCCGATCCAAGGCGAACAACATTTATAATACCGTCTCGATTCCAGGTAACCGTTCCTGTATTTTTTACCTCAACCCACACTTCGATATTTTCCCCAGGGTTCAAGGTAGATGGATATGGAGATTGGTTGATTAACTCCCAATCAAATGGTTTTGCTGTAGCTGAAGCTTTTGGTGCAAAAGTAAATACTGGCACCAATAGAGCTACAACCAACAAGATATTTATTATTTTTTTCATATTTTTTCCTCCTAAAATCATTATATAGTATTGCGATACCCTCCGCAATAAAAAAATAGTACCTCGCAAAGAAGTACTACTTTTCTTGTCGCCTAGACAATGCCATGGGCGGGAGTCGAACCCGCATCCCATTTAATTGGGACAGCATTTTAAGTGCTGCGCGTATACCAGTTCCGCCACCATGGCCTATTTTTTTCCTATATTCTTACCCCTATGATTTCCTTTCAAACTATGGCAATTTGGACATAATATTTTTAAGTTATCCAATCTATTGTCATGGCTATCTCCATTTTTATGGTGTAGCTCAAGTGGTATTCTACCATCTT
>Ga0209381_1004924_pt1 | contig 11376 bp, 7 predicted proteins | sample DewCreD2012metaG_FD_184111 | JGI IMG/M metagenome (GOLD analysis project Ga0209381, IMG submission 184111) | Hot spring sediment bacterial and archeal communities from British Columbia, Canada, to study Microbial Dark Matter (Phase II) - Dewar... ...
AACAGGACCCGACCAAGAGCACGTATCGATGGCTGAGGAAGATTTCGCTCTCGTCACGGTCGCGGTACCACTATTGGAGGCTTCGATGCTGGTTTGTACTTGACAGGGCCGGTCGCTTTATCGATGGCACCGAGGGTCCGGGCACCGAGGGTCCGGGCACCGAGGGTCCGGGCACCGAGGGTCCGGGCCGAGGGTCCGGCCGAGGTTTCCATAGGTTGCGGCGATCGTTTGTGCGGATGGGAAGATCTACTCGGTCTTGAGTTCTGGCGAGGAGATTTCCCTAGGTGCCTGGTCCACCGGCCCGACCTCGGCGATTTCCTCTCCTCCGGCCACGCCAAGCTCGCGGAAGCGTCGCGCTGCGGGGAGCACGCGGCCCTCCAGGGAGCCGACGGCTTCGTTGTAGGCCTTGGTGGCGGCCTCCAGTCTGGCTCCTATCTTGCCGAAGTGCTCGCCAAGCGTTTTCATCCGATCATACAGCTCTCTTCCGAGCTCGTGGATGACCTTGCTGTTTTGAGAGAGCTTCTCCTGCCGCCAGCCGTAGGCCACGGCGCGAAGCAGCGCGATCAGCGTGGTGGGCGTCGCCAGGACCACGCGCTTTTCCAGCCCGTCTTCGATGAGACTGTGGTCCGCATCCACCGCCGCGCCGAAGAACGACTCGCCCGGAATAAACATCACCACGAACTCGGGGGCGTTCTGGAACTGGCTCCAGTACCCCTTTCCGGCGAGCGCCTCCATGTGGTTCCTGACCTGCCGGGCGTGCCGCTCCATGGCCGCCTGGCGCGCTTCGATGGATGCGGCGGAGACAGCCTCAAGGAAGGCGTCCAGGGAGACCTTCGCGTCCACCACGATCTCCCGGTTCGCGGGCAGCTTCACGACGAGGTCGGGGCGCAGCCGGCCATCCCCGGTGGCCACGCTCACCTGCTCCTGAAAGTCGCATTGCGCGGACATGCCGGCGAGCTCCACCACCCGCCGCAGCGTCATCTCGCCCCAGCGCCCGCGCACCTCCGGCCGGCGCAGGGCCGTGACCAGGTTGGCGGTTTCCTTCTGTAGCTGCTGGTGGCTCGATGACAGCAGCTTCAGGTGCTCCGCGAGGCCCGCATATGCCTGCTGGCGGTTCTTCTCCAGCTCCCGGACGTGCTCCTCGAACTTGGCGATGGATTCCGAAAGCGGCTTCACAAGGCCGGCGATCGCTTGCTCTCGCTTGCCCATGTCGCCTCGCGCATCGGAGAGCAGTTTGTCGAGCGCCTCCTTGGCGAGCTTGAGAAACGCGTCGCTGCTCGCGCTGAGCGTGTCTCCGGCGAGCGCCTTGAAGGTGTCGCCGAGCTTCGCCTGGGCCTGGTCGAGGAGCTTCTTCTCCTCGGCGAGCTTCGATATCGTCTCGGCGAGCTGCGTCTCGGCCCGGATGCGCGCGCCGCTCTCGTCGGCCAGGCGGCGCTGAAGCATGGCCTGGTCCTCGGAGAGCTTCGCGAGCTGGGCGTTCTTTTCGCACAGAGCAGCCTCGGCGCCGCAGGCGCGGTTCTCGGCTGCCTGGGCGCGGCGCTCGATCTCGGTGGCCCGCTCTGCCGCCAGGCGCGCCAGGCGCAGCGAGGCCAGCAGCCAGGCGACGACCCCACCGACCAGAAGACCCGCAAGAACGCACAGCGCGTAATCCATGATCCGCCTCCTACCGCGTCGTGGATTCACGATCAAGATCGGGTCGCGGGAAGTCGAGTGCGAAAATCAAGCGCAGGGTGAATTTTCCGGGCGAATCGGTTCGGATCGCAATGATGGTCTGGATGTCGCGGCTCGCAACCGCCGCCGCAAAGAGTGGATGGCCGCGGCAAACAACAGAACGAGAACTGCAGAGAAGCCTTCTCCTTCTGACATCGAGCAGCCGCAACCGCCGGTGATCTTTCCGGTCGGCCCGCGGCAGTCTTGGTCCTGCGCCGGGGTGCAGCCGGTTGGGCAGCAGCCGTCGCCCGGATTGCATTCGGTGATGGCCTCGAAGGCGCAGCGGGCGGTGCAGGCGGCGACCTGGCCCTCCAGCCGGTCGGTGGTGCAGTTGTCTCCGTCGTCGCAGTGGGTGGGGCAGGCCGACGGCGGATCGCAGGTTTCATTCGGATCGATGCGCCCATTGCCGCAGTCCGGCGAGCAATCGGTGTCGGATGCGTGGTCGCAGCCGGCCGGGCAGCAACCGTCACCGTCCGCGCAGGCGTCGATGGCGTCGAATACGCAGCGGGCGTTGCATGCGGTGGCCTCGCCCTCCATCCGGTCGGCGGTGCAGCTGTCGCCGTCATCGCAGGCGGCGGGGCAGCTCGAGGGCGGATCGCAGGTCTCTCCCGGATCCCGGTAGCCGTTGCCGCACACCGGCGGGCAGTCAGAATCGTTGCCGCCGTTGCACCCAACCGGGCAGCAGCCGTCGCCGCCGGCGCAGGCGGTGATCGGCGTGTGCTGGCAACGGGCGGTGCACTCGGCGGCCGCGCCCTCCAGCCGGTCGGTGGTGCAGGCATCGCCATCGTCACAACTCGAAGGGCAGCTCGAGGGTGGGTCACAGGTCTCGTTGGGGTCCCGGTAGCCGTTGCCGCACACCGGCGGGCAATCGGCATCGTTGCCGCCGTTGCACCCGGCCGGGCAGCAGCCGTCGGCGCCCAGACAGGCGATCACCGGCGGGTGCGGGCAGGCGGCGTCGCAGGTGGCGGGGGCGCCGCTCATGGTGTCGTCGGTGCACGGGTCGGCGTCGGCGCAGCTCACCGGGCAGCGCGAGGGCGGATCGCAGGTCTCGCCGGCGTCGAGCTCGAAATTCCCGCAGCGCAGCGACGGATCCACCGTGACCCGGAACGCCTGGCTGGCGGTGAGCTCGCCGTCCGTGGTCTGGAGGGTGATGGTGGCCACGCCGTGTTCGCCGATGTACGGGGTCACTTCCACGGTGCGCTGGCCGCCGCTGCCGCCGAGGCGGATGCCGTTCCACGGGATCAGATCCCAGTTGTCATAGTTGAAGGAGATCTCGAAGAACTCCGGGGGCGTCTCGGCGTCGCTGACGGTGAAGGGAATGGGCCCGGTGGTTCCGCCGGCCGGTATGACCTGGTCGGGGATGGGAGACAGCACGGGCGCGGTGTTGGCGCCGTCTTGGACGGTGAGGCGGAACTGCATGCTCCCCATGGGCTCCTGGCCGTCCCAGGCGCGCAAGGTGACCAGGGTCGTGCCGGTCCGGCCGGACACCGGGCACAGGATCACGGTCCGGTTGGCGCCCTGTCCCCCGAAGGCCACCCGGGAGAAGGGCAGCAGCCGCTGGTCGTCGCACGCGAAGTGAAGCTGCAAAAAGGCGGGGTCGGTCTCGGCATCCGAAAGGACGAACGGGATGGGCGGCGTGGGCGTGCCTTCCGTGGTGACCTGGTCGGGGATGGCCGAGATCGTGGGCGGGGTGTTGGCCGGGCCGCTCGTCACGGTGAGGCGGAAGCGCCGCTCGACGGTGAGCTCGCCGTCCGATACGAGCAGCGAAAGCTCATCGCTCCCCTCGGCACCGCTTCGCGGGCACAGGCGCAAGGTGCGGTTCGCCCCGCTTCCCAGGATCTCGTGGCCGAGGAGAATCCCGCTTCCGGAAAGAGTGATCTGCAAATCGTCCAGCGGGGTCTCGGCGTCTCCCACCACGAAGGGGATGGCCGCGGTGGCGGTTCCGGCCGGAGTGGTCTGGTCCGGGATGGCGCTCAGCGTGGGCGGGGTGTTGCCCATACGGCTCACGTGGACCCAGAAGCCCGATTCGCTAATCGCCTCGCCGTCGGACACACGGACTCTCACGCGGATGCTGCCGGTGCGAAAGGCCGCGGGGCGGATGCTCAGGGTGCGGTTCTCGCCGCTCCCGCCGAAGGTGATCCCGGCCGCGCTCACCAGGTCGTCCCAGGAAGAATCGGTCTCGGCCCACACCGCAAGCGACGCGGCCGCGGTCTCGGCGTCCGAGACGGAAAAGGGGACGCCGTCCACGAAGCCGTTCATGGGGATGAGCTGGTCCGGGATGGCGCCGATGGAGGGCGGGGTGTTGGCGGAGGAGAAGGTGGTGTCCACCCAGTAGTACCGCTCGCTGTTGTCCACGCTCTCGGGCAGCCCGGTGGCCGGCGTGGTGCCGTCGTGCAGCTCGTCCACCAGCGAGAAGGCGGCGATGTCCGCGGGATCGTTCGCCAGATTGTCGCGGACGTACAGGAAATAGCGCCGCGCTTCGCCGTCCGGTTGCGCCAGATCGGAGAAGTCGAGCACGAAGGTGGCCGGCACCGGGTTTACGCTGCCGTCGAAGGCGTAGGGGCCTCCGGAATAGAGCGGCGCGCCCGGGTACCAGGTCTGGGCCGGAGTGGTGTCGCCGACCGCGCCGATACCCAGCCCCAGCATAAACTGGTTGCGCTTCCCGTGGGTGAGCGTGACCTCCGCGGTGACGAGCGGCCGCTGATTCGGCCGCACCGTGGTCCACAGGGCATTGTTGAACGCCCCGATGCGCCCGGCGGAGGGAGCGCCGGCGACCCGCGACTCGTCTCGCAGGGCATCGTAGGCGATCCAGGCGTAGCCGCCGTTGCGCCAGCCGGTGCCCCAGGAGTTGGCGATCTTCAAGGCGCCCTTCTCGCCGTCGTCCACGGCGCCGTTTTGGTTGATGTCGATCCACAGCTCGTCGTGGTAGCCCACGATGGTCATGGCATGCGGGCCGTTCGCGCCGTTCATCCAGTGACAGGCCGCCTGGCCCACGAAGACGTCGTCCGCGGCGGTGGCGGGATCGTCCTTGATGCCGCCGGAGATGAACTGCCAGGAGTTGACGTAGGTGTTGAGGTTGAGCACGTGGCCGTTCGCAAGAAGCTGCTTGAGCGTGCGCAGCCCGTCGCTCCGGTCCAGGCCGGTCACGGAGCCCATGGGGCCGAAGCGGTACTGGAGCGCCGAACGCCACACCGCCTTGTCCAGCGCCCAGCTGCGGTAGTCGCTGGTGTTGTATGGGAACTGCGCCCAGGTGGCGGCGCCGTTCTTCGCGATCAGCGAAAACGGGGCGTAGCCGGTGGAGCCGGCGTCCTCGCCGCCGTTCACCAGGTTATAAGTCCAGCGGGGGGAGAAGCGGTAGTTGTCGCCGCCGTTCTTGGCGTCCCAACCGCGGGCCAGGGCCACCGTGTGGGTGAGCTGGTAGTAGGTGGCCGAGAACGAGGCGCAGGAGCCGAGGCTTCCCTGGGAGCGGATGGGGGGGAAGGAGAGCAACTGGCTGTTGTCCACCATGGACGGCAGCGGCGGCGGCAGCTCGGCCAGGCGCCAGGCCGCCTCGATCCGCTCCGGCAAAAGCGGCGCCAGCCCTCGCACCCGTCGCTCGCCCTGGATGCGCGACAGGGCCAGCGCGTTGGGGCGCACCTGGCCGGGGGCCAACGCGTGCTCGGCGATCCAGCGGATCTCCTCGGGGGTGGGCGGCAGCAGGCCGGTGGCGTGGGGATCGTCGTCGGCCGCTTCATCGGTGGCAGGGCCTTGCGGCCTCCCGGGCCCGGCCGGGCCGGCTCCGTTTCCGGCGTCGCCCGTCGAACAAGCCGAAAGAAGCACCAAGGGCAAAGCCATCACGCAACGCCGCATCATGTTTTCTCCTCCATGTCGCTGGACTACGATACACGAGAATCGGCGCCGCGGCCACCGAACGCGCGGGCGGAGCCATCGCCGGCGGATGGGGAGTTGTTGCGCGGCGGGTCTGGATTGGATACACTGCGCCCGCTCATGCAGCCTCAAGCCGAGAGAGAAACGGTACCCAACGCCGGCGAGGCCAATCCCGGAGCCGGCTCCGGCGGGCCGGGTCCGATCTCTACCGCGAGCCGCCGGTCGTTTGTCTCCAGAGTGGGTCGCTGGCTCGGCGCCATCTCGGCCGCGATCGCCGCGGCGGCGGCGGGGATGTTCCTCGTCCCGGCTTCGACCCGGCGCTCGCGGCGGATCGCGCTCGGCATGGACGCGGATTTTCGCATGCGAACCGTGACCTGGTTGCGCAAACAGGATCTGTTCGTCCTTCGCCAGGAAGAAGGATTCGGCGTGTTCTCGGCCCGCTGCACTCACCTGGGCTGCACGGTTCGCCGTTCGTCCGATGGATTCGTGTGCCCGTGCCACGGGGCTCGCTATGATTCGCTCGGCCGGGCGATCTCGGGTCCGGCGCGCCGGTCCCTTCCGTGGTATCGCATCCGGCGCGGCGCCGACGGCAGGCTCGAGGCCGACCTGGCCCAGGAGATCGAATGCGGCCGTCTGGACCCGCTCGACCCCGGCGCGCCGGGAGCGAAGGCATGAGCCCGTTCTTTCGCGAACTCGCCTCGGCCCTGCGCGCCGTTCCCGAGACGATGCGGCGGGTCTTTCACCCGGGCGCGGCGCCGGCCGGCGACCCGGCCGCCACGCGGATGCGCCGCAATTTTCTCTTTCATCTGCATCCGATCCGGGTCCGGCCGAGCACGCTGACGGTTTCTTCCACCTTCGCGCTCGGCCTGTGCACCGCCACCCTGGGATTTCTGCTGCTCGTCTCGGGCCTGCTGCTCATGATGGTGTACGCCCCGGACCCGGCCCGTGCCTACGCCAGCATGCAGGACCTCGCCTTCGCGCTGCCGGGGGGCGGTGTTGTGCGCTCGCTGCACCGGCTCGCGGCGCACGGAATGGTCCTGTGCGCGGGTTTACACCTTCTGCGCGTCCTGTTCTACTCCGCCTACCGCCGGCGAGAGCTCAACTGGTTTTTCGGCCTCGGACTGCTGCTGCTGACCGCGGCGCTCTCGTTCACCGGGTACCTCCTGCCCTGGGACCAACGCGCCTTCTGGGCGGTGAACGTCTCCACTTCGATGCTCGAACATGTCCCCGGCGGAGACGGCTTGCGTTCCATGCTGCTCGGCGGGCCGGAGATCGGAGCGGAGAGTCTGCTTCGCTTTTACGCCCTGCACGTGGCCATCCTGCCGGCGCTGCTGGTCGGTCTGCTGGCGCTCCACCTGTGGCGGATTCGCAAGGACGGCGGGCTGGCCGGCCGTGACAACGAGGAGGCGAGCGTCCCGGCCTGGCCCCACCTGGTGCTGCGCGAGGCGCTGGTGTTTCTCGCCATCGTTCTGGCGCTTACGATCCTGTCCGCGCTGTGGGATTCGCCGCTGGGCCCGCCGGCCGATCCCCACCGGCCGGACAACCCGGAGAAGGCGCCCTGGTATTTCGTCTGGATCCAGGAGGCGGTGAGCCATTCGGCCCTGGCCGGCGGCGTGCTGCTGCCGGGAATCCTGCTCGGGTTGCTCGCGCTGCTTCCGATTCTCGATCGCCGCGACGACGGCGTGGGCCGGCCGTTTTCGGGCCCGGCCGGCCGGCGCGTGTTCTTGGCGACGATCGCCATCGCCCTGGCGGCGGGCGCGGCCCTTGAGGCCTGGTACATCACCACCGGCGGATGGCCGGCGCACCCCGACCTTGTCAATCCCTCCACGGGAATGCTGGCCCTGGCCCTGGCCGCCTGGATCGTCGCCGGAGTATGGACGGGTTCCGTGCGTCTGGGAATGTTCGGCGCGATCGCGGTTCTGCTGGCCGCGGTGCTCGTGTTTACGATTTCGGGAGTCTGTCGCGGGCCGGATTGGCGCTTTTTCTGGCCCTGGGAGGAGTGGCCGGGTGTCTGACCCTCGCCCATCCGAACGGTCCCTGCGCTGGGCCGTCGCCGTCGTCGCCGCGGGCCTCGCAGCATCGCTGGCGCTCGTGGTGTGGCGGGAACTCTTCCCGGCCTGGCGAGACATCCAGCGCCGCTTCTGGCTCGAAGATGCTCCCGGCGTGGTGGAGATCGCCGCCGTCACCGGCATGGTCGATCGCTGCCAGACGTGCCACGGCGGCACCGGAAAATCTCCGGGACCTCCCCGCTGTCGCGCCGAGGAGATCTTGCACGCGCGGCATGCGGAAGATCGCTTCGGTTGCAGCGCCTGTCACGGAGGGACCGGCCGCGCTCTCGCGCCGGAGGCGGCGCACGCCATGCCCGGCACGTTGGACCGGGATCCGCTGCTGGCGTCCCCTCACCTCGAGGCATCCTGCGGCGCCTGCCATGTTCCCGCCGAGCGGCCCGGGATGAGGCGGCTGTATGCCGGAGCGAAGAAGTTCCTCGAACTGGGCTGTCTGATGTGCCACCCGCTATCGAACGAGGGCCGGGGCGGCTTCGATTTCGGTCCCAACCTGCGCGCGCTCGGCCGGCGCTCGCTGTCCAATTTGCGCGATGCCTTGCTGGAGCCGGCCAAGAACTTCGCCGACTCCAGCATGCCTTCCTTCGCTTTTGCGTTGAAAGACGATCCCGCCGCCCTCGATGCGCTGCTCGCCTTCTTGCAGAGCCTGGCGCTCCCCCGGCCGGCCGATGGCAATGCCCGCGCACGGCCGGACGGCCTGCTTCGGCTTCCCTGCATCGCCTGTCACGCGGGAGACGGAGGCGCGGCCGGGGGCGTGTTTTCGCACCGATGCGATTACCTCAGAGAAAACGCCGCCCGCCTCTCCTGCCGGTCCTGCCATCCGGGTCCGATGCCGCGGACCTCCTCCGGCGCCTGCCCGGTGCTGGCGCAGGAAGGCAAGAATTGCCAGGTGTGCCACGACGAATCCCCGGGAGGTGTCCGATGATGATGACGCGGCGGCGCATGGTGCAGAGCCTGCTGGCCGCCGGTTCGGGCGCGATGTGGCTCCCCGCGCCGGGTCGCGCGGGCGAGGAAGGCCGATTCGATCCGGCGGAGCGCGAGGCTCTCGGGGCCGCCAGCGAGCGATTGTTCCCGGGGGCGCTGGCCGCCGGCGTGCTGGACTACCTGGACTTCTGGCTGCGGCGGGAGCCGTTTCTGGCCACGGAGCGCGAATTCAAACTGGGAGCGCGCCACCTGGATCGGCTGGCGCGGGAGAGCCGGCGCAAGGCCTTCGCCGCGTTGTCCGGGGAGGACCAGGACGCCATCCTGCGCCGGCTGCAAGAAGGCGGCGTGCGCACCCGGAATTTCGACGGGGCCGGCTTCTTCGTGCGGCTGCTGTCCTTTACCGTGGAGGCGGTCTTTGGCGACAGGCGCTACGGCGGCGGCGGGGCCGGCATCGGAGAGGCCCTGGTCGGACGCCGCGGCTGCTGGTGGAATCCCGTCCCCGGGGTGGGTGGCACCCGCGCCGGACTTCCCGAGGAGTGAGCCGTGGCCGCGCGAGACGAAGCGGATGTGGTGGTGATCGGCAGCGGCGCGGGCGGAGCCCCGGCGGCCTGGCATCTTTCGCAAGCCGGGGCCAGGGTCGTGGTGCTCGAGCGGGGCCACTACTACACCATCCGGGACTTCACCCACGACGAGGTCGGCGTATGCTTGCGGGACATGTTCGTGCCCCATCCGTCGCGGCACCCGCACACCATCGTCAAGAGCGACGAGCGGCGCGAGCGCACCCGCGAGGGGTGGATCGGCGTGTGCGTCGGCGGAGGAACGGTGCACATGAGCGGGTACGTCTACCGCCTGCACCCGGAAGACCTGCGCATGCGAACGCTCTTCTCCGGCGTGCCGGACGCCAACCTCGCCGACTGGCCCATCGATTACTCGGAGCTTGCGCCCTGGTACGACCGGGTGGATGCCCTGATGGGCGTCTCGGGAAGGGCGGACGCCAACCCGTTCGATCCGCCGCGGAGGCCCTATCCGCTGCCGCCGCTCTTACCGCACCCGGTGGTCAAACTCCTCGATCCGGCGGCCCGCGGCCTGGGTTTTCACCCCTATCCCACGCCGCGCCTGGTGCTGTCGCGCCCCTACGGCGGCAGGCCGGGATGCACCTTGTGCGGCTTCTGCGTCGAGTTTGGTTGCGAGAACGGCTCGAAGTCCTCGGTGCTGGCCACCCTGATCCCCGAGGCCGAGGCCACCGGGCGCTGCCAGATTCGGCCCCGGTGCCAGGCGCGCCGGGTCATGGTGGACGGCGAGGCGCGGGTGCGGGGCGTGGAGTACATCGACGCGCACGGGGAGGTCCGCTTCATCGGAGCGCGCGTGGTGGTTCTGGCCGCCTCGGCGGTGGAGAGCGCGCGGATTCTGCTCCTCTCGGCGAACTCCCGCTTCCCGCGCGGGCTGGCGAACGGCAGCGGCCAGGTCGGGCGCAACCTCATGTTCTCGACCTTCGGCAAGGCGACGGCGGTTTTCGATCGGCAGGAGATGGCGGCCGTGCTCGGTCTTGAGAGAATGCACTTTCCCTTCGTCCAGCGAAGCATTCAGGACGATTATCTCAACGAGAAGGCCGCTTTTCCTTTCCCCAAGGGCGGGACGTACAACTTTCTCGGACAGCTTCCATATCCGATCTCGGCCACCCTGCGGCTCTCCATGGATGAGGGATGGCGGCTGTGGGGCGCGCCGCTGCGCGACGCGGTAAGAAGTTATTTTCATGACGAACTCTGGGTGGAGGTGGAGACCTTCGGCGAATTTCTCCCCTGGCAGGGATGCCGGGTGGAACTGGATCCCGAGGTAAAGGACCAGCACGACCTCCCAGTGGCCTGCATCCACCTGCGTCACCACCCGCTGGATGTCGAGGTGAACAAGCGCATGGTACGCCGGGCCATGGACATTCTCGAGGCGGTCCGACCGAGGGCGAAAAAAGTGACCCCCTGGTCCTGGGGCCAGACCACTTTCCATGTTCAGCAGGGCACGGCGCGATTTGGAAAAGATCCGGCATCGTCGGTTCTCGGGCCGGATTGCCAGGCGCATGAGGTGAGGAACCTCTACGTGACGGATGGGAGTTTCATGCCGACCTCGGGAGGCGTGCCCAGCACCCTCACCATCCTGGCCAACTCTCTGAGGGTTGCGAACATCATTGGAGAAAGATTTCAGCGTCACGAAATCTGACCTGGGGAGTTCGCTCCACAGTTGGAGACTCGCCTCCACACGGTTGATTGTAGACCTGTTCGCTTAATGTCTCGTAAAATAAAGATAAAAAATGGGGACAGGCCCGGGGAGTGGATTGTGTGCGATGATTGTCCTGGACACATGTAGACTTGATACCCCAACAAGAAAAATGGCTGTAACCAGACCTGTAATGTATTTGCTTGAAAAATAAGATTATTTTTAGATTTGCGATTTTTTCTCGGTTTGGCCCGATTTTCGCATGTGATTATGGTCGAGCGAGCGAAAATGAAAAAACTGCTCAAAAACAAGAGAGTGAAAGAAACCGAAAGGAGGCAGGTTATGAGTAAGGTCCTTTTCATCGTGGTGGCGGCCCTGTTCGTGGCGGTCCCCGCTTTCGCGCAGGCCCCCGGCGAATGCTCCGGCGGTCTCTGCGGAACCCCCAACGAGTCCGGCGGCGGTTGCGGCTGCGGCTGCGGCTCCATTCTGATCGCCAACACCGACCTTGGCGACACCTACCAGTACGCGGACGACTACGATGAGGACGGCATCGAGGACGACTTCGACAACTGCCCCTTCTCCCCCAACCGGGACCAGGTGGACG
>Ga0209381_1004925_pt1 | contig 11376 bp, 6 predicted proteins | sample DewCreD2012metaG_FD_184111 | JGI IMG/M metagenome (GOLD analysis project Ga0209381, IMG submission 184111) | Hot spring sediment bacterial and archeal communities from British Columbia, Canada, to study Microbial Dark Matter (Phase II) - Dewar... ...
AAAAGAGATCCGGAGTCCTATGCCGTTATTGGCGCGGCGATGGCCGTTCATAGCGAATTGGGTTCCGGAATTTTTAGAGGCTGTGTATACTGAAAACATTGAAACAGTTGACCGGCGTGGAGGATGCGCAAGTGATCAATTACATGAAAGCCTCCGGTCTGCATAGATCATTGCTACTCAACTATGGAAGCGCCCGGCTTGAATACAAACGCCTGGTTTTCCATCTGCGTACATCTGTGTCATCTGTGGATGAACAGGAAATCCGCAGATGACGCAGATGAACGCAGATAATGAAAAAAGAGATCCGGAGTCCTATGCCGTTATTGGCGCGGCGATGGCCGTTCATAGCGAATTGGGTTCCGGAATTTTTAGAGGCTGTGTATACTGAAAACATTGAAACAGTTGACCGGCGTGGAGGATGCGCAAGTGATCAATTACATGAAAGCCTCCGGTCTGCATAGATCATTGCTACTCAACTATGGAAGCGCCCGGCTTGAATACAAACGCCTGGTTTTCCATCTGCGTACATCTGTGTCATCTGTGGATGAACAGGAAATCCGCAGATGACGCAGATGAACGCAGATAATGAAAAAAGAGATCCGGAGTCCTATGCCGTTATTGGCGCGGCGATGGCCGTTCATAGCGAATTGGGTTCCGGAATTTTTAGAGGCTGTGTATACTGAAAACATTGAAACAGTTGACCGGCGTGGAGGATGCGCAAGTGATCAATTACATGAAAGCCTCCGGTCTGCATAGATCATTGCTACTCAACTATGGAAGCGCCCGGCTCGAATACAAACGCCTGGTTTTCCATCTGCGTCCATCTGCGTCATCTGCGGACGATCAGGAAATCCGCAGTAATAATATCGGCTTGTGAGATAAACCACTATGCGCATTCTCGTGATGCAAACCACCCGAATGGGCGACGTGCTCCAGACGACGCCGTTGATCCGCGCGCTTCGGCGCAAGTATCCCGATGCGCATATCGCCTGCATGGTCCGCAACATGGGCAAGGCCGTCGCGCTGCGCAACCCGGACATAAACGAGGTGCTGGTCCACGAGGAAGACGCTATGTATCTCGACATGCGGTCGGACGATTCCGTCCGTTTCCTGCGTGCCTACCGAACCGCCGAGGCGCAGATTGCCCGCCTGCGCGACGCGCGCTACGATGTCGCGTACAATTGTACGCACAGCATCGCCTCCTCGATGTTGCTGAAACTCGCAGGCATTCCGAAGGTCGTCGGCGCGCACCTGTCCGACGACTGGCAGTATGTTCTCCGGGGCCGCTGGATCAACTATTTCTACACCAGCGTTTTCCATCGAGAATACAACGACTTGAACTTGTGCGACATATCACAGCGTTTCCTGGACGACGCCGAACCGCAGCGCCATTTAGTCCTTGAAACCCATGAGGAAGACGAAGCCTTTGTAGACGATTTACTGTGCAGACACGGCATTGCGCCGTCCGATTTCATCGTGTGCATGCAACTCGGCGCGAGCGAGGAAAGCAAGCGATGGGCGGAAGTCCGGTTTGCGGGATTGGCGCGTTTGCTGGCCGGCAAATACGATGCCCGAATTCTCCTTGTGGGCGTGCGCGAAGAGGCGCATCTGGGGCAGGCATTCGAACTGCATGCGCCGGGCATCGCAACGCATCTGTACGGGGAGACTTCGGTTCCGCAACTGGCCGCGCTCTTGAAACGGGCGCGTCTGCTGGTCACGAACGACACGGGAACGATGCACATCGCCGCCGCGGTGGACTGTAAAGTCCTTCTTGTGAGCGTCGGATTCGTTCATTTTCGCGAGACGGGACCGTATGGGGAGGGACATTGCGCCATCGAATGGCGCCGCGCCCACATCGGCCGTGCGGACAATGTGCCGGGCGGTCTCGACGAACGCATGCTAATCCAGCCGGAACAGTCCATGTGCGCCGTCGAATATCTGCTCGAACATAATGCCAACGAGACAATCCGGCAGATGGACGAAACCCCCGAAATGGCCCAGGTAGACCTCTATACGACCCGGTTCGCGTCCGACGGTTGTCTCGCATGGTATCCCGTCTTGCGCCGCCCGCTTACGGAACGCGACCTTCTCCGCATTGCCTACCGTGCGATGTGGATCGAACATCTGAGCGGAAGCCGTTCATCCTATGAAACGCCACACCCCCCTTACCCCCCTCAAGGGGGGAATCTGGAGACCGGCGGATTTACGATGGATGAAACGCCACACCCCCCTTGCCCCCCTCAAGGGGGGAATCTGGAGACCGGCGGATTTGCGATGGATGGAACGCCACACCCCCCTTGCCCCCCTCAAGGGGGGAATCTGGAGACCGGCGGATTTACGATGGATGAAACGCCACACCCCCCTTACCCCCCTCAAGGGGGGAATCTGGAGACCGGCGGATTTGCAATGGATGGAACGCCACACCCCCCTTTCCCCCCTCAAGGGGGGAATCTGGAGACCGGCGGATTTGCAATGGATGGAACGCCACACCCCCCTTGCCCACCTCAAGGGGGGAATCTGGAGACCGGCGGATTTGCGATGGATGAAACGCCACACCCCCCTTGCCCCCCTCAAGGGGGGAATCTGGAGACCGGCGGATTTGCAATGGATGGAACGCCACACCCCCCTTGCCCCCCTCGAGGGGGGAATCTGGAGACCGGCGGATTTGCAATGGATGGAACGCCACACCCCCCTTGCCCCCCTCAAGGGGGGAACTTTGAGGCCGGCGGCCTTTCGTTGTATGCCACGCCCGATCCCGACCTCGTCAATGTGCGCGGCCCGCAACTGGCCGGGCGCTTCGAACAACTCGCGGCGCTTGCACGCCGGGGCATCGAATGGACGGAAGATTTGCTGGTTTGCCTGAAGCGAACGCACGACATGAAGCGCGCCCGGCAGATGGCCGCCGAACTGGCGCGTCTGGACGAAGAAATCCGTGTGTTCAGCGAAGTCCACTCCTGCTGCAAACCCCTTGCGCTGATTGCGCGATACGAACGGGACAATCTCGAAGGAAGCGATCCGCTGAACCTGGCCGAAACGACCCTAAACATTTACAAGGACTGCGAAACCCGCGCATTATTGATGCAGAAAAAACTGCTGGCGTTGTTACAAAAAATAGGTAATCTATAATCCGGGATTCGACAGTCAAGATCGGATTCTATGTGCTATCCTCTGGACCTCGTGGACCTTGTGGACGAAATGGACAAGAAAATCAATCCCCTTTTGGGTGAAGTCCACTGGGTCCACAACGTCCATCTCGTCCATGGTTTGATCGAAAGAGCCGCGTTCAACTGCCGATTTTAGGATAATTGGACGGCCGAATGGATTTTCAAAAACCCTATCTGCGGCCACAGCACGGTTCAGGGTGAACCGGCGGCGTAGATGCGCTCGAATTCGCGCCGGTATTGGTCGGCGATGGCCCGTGAATGAACGATGAGCACGTTTTCGTCGTTTTTGGTTTCGGCGGCCTTTGAAAAATTGTAACTGCCCGTAACGACCACCTCGCCGTCCACCACCATAACCTTGTTGTGCATGATGTAAGGGTTGCCATCCATGCGCACGTCCGCGCCACACCCGCGCAGGAAGTCGTCTTGTGCGCTTTTGTTGCCGGCCTGGTTCTTGTCGAAGACTGCACGGACGCGGACGCCGCCGCGAATGCGCGCCGCCAGCGCCTTGGCGATAGGTTCGGATGTAAACGCGAACGCGAGCACGGCCACCTCTTCCTTCGCTGAGGCGACGGTTCGCACGATGGCGGCCTGCACGCCGTCGTCCGGCGAAAAGTAGCATTCGATTCGCGCGCCGTCCATTTCCACGACCGGATAAGGCGTCCTTTTTCCCTTGCCGAACCGTCGCTCGCTGAACATCTCGGCGAATTCATCCGTGAAGTCGGCGGCTAGACGTTCCGATTCAATCAACAGCGAATTATTGTCGTTTCGATACATGCCGTTGTGGGTAATGTTCGTCGAACCAGTCCAAACGACCCGGTCGTCCACCACGCAAAATTTGTTGTGCATGAACGGTTCGCGTGCGTCGAACACGACGGGAATTTCCGCCTGCATGCACGCCTTCACGGCGTCGCGTTGCGAGTAATCCGAATCGGACACGATGCGCACCGTGACGCCCGCGCGATGTCTTTCGATGAGCGCAGCGGCGACGGATTCGAGTTCGAGATCGTAGAAGGCCGCGATCACAGAACGATTCGCGCCGGAGATCATACGAACCAGCGCGCGATCAATGCCGAATGGATTGAGGGACTGGCAGGGTGCAAAGTATACCCGGATAGCGCCGGCCTCGCTTTCTTGAGCATCGTCGGCCCGGGCGCCGGGGGCGTGTTCTTCCTGAATCTGCCGGGCGATGAAGGCGCGCCCGCGATCCAGCGCATCCGCCGCCCGCCCGGATATGCCGGCCACCGGATGTCCTGCGATCCGGTAATGAATCAGTCCCGCCGCGCCGGCTACAATCGCAAGCAAAAAAACCAACGCCACGGCGCGCAACAAACCCGCGCCGCGCGCATTTCGCCGTATGCGCCTGTTGTAATACTTCGTAACGGCGTCACGCATGGGCGGCGTTTACAATTGGGCGCGCCGGCGCGCCATCCTTATACCACCGCAAACGGCCAGTATGGCCGACAACAGCGCAAGCCCCGGCATACCCGTGGCGGGTAGTGATTCCGTAATGCGCACAACAACCGTCTCGGAAGTGACGGACTGGGTGCGGTCGTCGCGAATCAGACACGAGTAGCCCGCGGCATCGGCCAACTGCACGGAAGGGATGGTGTAGGCCGGCCCGTTGGCATTGGGAATGTCCACACCGTTCTTGCGCCATGTGTAGCGCAACGGCTGCACGCCGCCGCTGGCCGTAACCGCCAGAGTCACAGCCTGGCCGACCTGCACCGCAACGCTTTGGGGTTGGTTCACGATGGTCAGCAGGCCGACCACCGTCAGCGTAGCCTTGCGCGAACGGTACGTCGTATCATGGTAAGTGGCCTCGCACCAATACCGCCCGGATTGCGCCGTATTGGTTTCGGGCAGGATCAGCATGGGCGAGTCGAAGCCCACATCGGCCACGACGCCCTGATTGTTTTCCCATTTCCATTGCAGGACGACGGGATCCGCGTGTGGTTCGAGTTCGATGGTAAAGGTGAACGGTTCGCCGGCATACACCTGGCCGCCTTCGGGCGGCGTGGCGAAACCGAATTCGTTGTTGACGACATAATAGGCCGATGCGTCGTTCGCGCACTCGTTGCCCGCAACATCCTTGATTCCCGCGGAACTCACGCGGATACCGATGTTTCCACTCGCGTCGCCGTTGGAGAGCGTGACTTGCACCTTGTACGAAGGGCTTGCGCCCGAAATGCCAAATGTCGCGTACGGGGCCAGCGAGCCGAGCAGCGAAACATTACCGGCATTGAAACTGTCGTCCACGTCCTCGCTGAACGTAACGCGGAAAGCAACTGAATCGGCGTCTGTCGGCGACGGGTCATCGAGGGTGACCATGGCGGCGGGTGGATTGGGATCGTAGATCCGCACGAACATAGGCGACGCCGAAACGCGGTTGCCCGCCGCATCGGCGGCGGCGCCCGCCAGGATTTGGGCAAAGACCGGCCCCGCCCCGGTAGGTACAAGGTCGAATGTGTAATCCGTTCCGCTGCCCTGTAGATTTTCCACGGCGGCGTTCATCGGAGAAATACCGTCCGTGGTCAGTCCCGTGACCGGTTCGCTGAACGTGGCGCGCGTCGGAATCGGCGAAAAACGCGTGGCGCCTTGTGCGTCGGTGCTCAAGTAGACGGTCGGCGGAATACCAATGGCTCCGCTGTAATGCGTGGCCGTGTTGACGGCGCCGATTGGGTTGCCACCGGCATCGTTGGCGTCCGTGACCGTAATCGTAATATTCCCGCGATCAAGCATTTCGCCGGAATTCCATGTCAGGCGATAAGTGTTTCCATAAAGCAAAACGGCCGTATCCGGGTGCGCGGCCAGCGAACCTTTCCCCGATCCGCTCAACGTGTAATGGGCCGCCGTAGCGGCGTCGCCGCTCATCGCTGCGCTGAAAACGACATCCACCATGCCGTTGTACACAACGGTCGCCGAGATGACGCTGGTCCGCGAAAATACACGCGTGAACACGGTTTCCAGCGCCGCATTGCCGTTTCCGGCGGCGTCCGACGCAATGCCTTCGGGAATGTTCGCCGTCACCAGCCCTTCCGAAACCGGCACGAGGTTGAATGTGTAGGACATGCCGGTCCCGGCAAAGTTGGCGACGGATGCGTTGCCGGCCACGATGTCGCTGCCGGTAAAGCCGGTCACGGGTTCGCTGAAGGCCACCGAAACGGGGATGGGCGACGCGCCGGTCGTGGCCGGCGTGGCGGAAGTCAACAGAACCGTGGGCACGCTCGCTACCGCTGCCCCGGCGTCCGTGCCTGAATTGGGCGATCCGATAGGATTACCGGCAAGGTCGGACACGCCGCTGGCCGTCACGGTGATGTTGCCGCCTTTGACCATTTCGCCCGTGTTCCAGCCCAGCCGGTAAGTGTTCAAACCGACGAGCGTCACGGAATTGGGAACGGTCGAAAGCGACCCTTTTCCAGTTCCGGAAAGCGCGTAGTTGGTGTTGGTCAGCGCTGCGGCGTTCATAGCTTCACTAAACAGGATATTGACCGCATTGGTGGCCTGCACGGACACGCCGATGACCGTCGGCGCGGCGCCGATCGCACCCCCGGCGATTGTCCCGGAATTACCGGTCGCTCCGATCACGTTGCCTGCGGGGTCTTTCACATTCGATACCGTCACCGTGATGGTTCCGCCGTTGCGCATTTCACCGGAGGTCCACGTCAACCGGTATTTGTTACTGCCGACATAAACCACGCCAGCCGGATAGGCGCTCATGGATCCAAGGCCCGTGCCGCTTGCGATGTAGTTCGTTGGCACAAGAGCGCCTTCACCCAGCAATTCGCTGAACGTCATGTCCATGCTTGAACCGGACTGAATCGCCAGCGCCGTCACCGTGGGAGCGGTTCCGATGCCGCCGCCATAATGTGTACCGCTGTTGTTGATGCCGGCGATCGGATTGGCGGCGGCATCGTAAACGCCCGAAACGGTCACGGTAATCGTCGCGCCGTTGACCATTTCACCAGCAACCCATGTCAGCCGGTACTTGTTGCCTCCGCTCAAGGAAACGGAGGTTGGATTCGGGGACAAGGATCCCATGCCCGGCCCTGACAAGACGTAGTTGGCGGCGGAGGTGACCCCGGCGCCCATGGCTTCCGAAAAAGTCACGTCAATCGTTTGGGCCGTCTGTGCGGCGACGGCCGTGACCCGTGGCGCGACGCCGACCGCGCCGCCCGCGTGCGTGCCGGTGTTATACGCGCCTATGGCGTTTCCGTAAGCGTCGGACACATTCGACACTGTTATGACAATGTCGCCGCGATCGATCATTTCGCCGGATGTCCACGTCAAGCGATACTTGTTGCTGCCGGCCAAGGCGACCGAAGCGGGATTGGCGGCCAGGGTGCCCTTGCCCGTTCCCGAAAGCGCATAATTGGCCGCCGTGGTAGCCCCGGCGCCCATTGGGCGGTTGTATGTCACGTCCACAGTCGTACCCGACGTTACGGCCACCATTTCGACGCCGGGGGCGCCGCCTATGCCGCTCCGCGGATCCGTCGCGCTGTTGAAACCGCTCAACACATTCCCATACGCATCGAGGACGTTGGAAACAGTGATAGTAATATCGCCGCCGGGAACCATCTCGCCGGCCGTCCACTCCAGCCGGAACCGGTTCGGCCCTACCAGAGTGACTGTCGTGGGGTTAGTGGCCAAAGTGCCTTTACCCGTACCGGACAGGGCGTAATTGGCAGGCGTAGTGGCGCTTGCGCCCATAGCACCGTTGTATTGCACATCCACATGCAGACCGTCCACCACCTGGACCGACTGGACCGAGGCCAGCGATCCAATATAACCGGTCTTGGAACTGGAACCCACGGATGTTGTTACCGTCAACGTGACGGCGAACACTCCGGGAATCCCATACACATGCACCGGATTTGGATCCGGACTGGTGGCGCTGTCGCCGAAAACCCACGACCATTGCAAAATCGGAACACAGGAAGGCGTGGCCGTTGTGTCGGTAAACTGGACCGCCAGCGCCGCGCCGCCGAACGACGGCACTGCCGTAAAGTCGGCCACCGGCGCCGCCATTTCATACGCGCCCATATCGAAGGCCGCCCCTTGCGGCCGGCTCGTGCCGGCGAGGTCGGTGGCGGGCGCGCCAACGCTTGTGCCCGTATTGATGCAGGGCGATCCGCCGCTCAAGCGGTAATCGTTGACATTGACGTCGGCAAATATCGGATTCTGGGCGATGTTGCCCGTACCGGCCAAGCCTCCCTGCACATTGCAATACGTCGCGTTGATCGTCGAACCGGTGCTGAAGATTTCCCCGCCCGAATCGAAATAAAGGATGGTGTTCACCAGCGTCACGGCCGCCCCGTCGGCGTAAAGGCCAGCGCCTGCAGTTCCCTGGTTGAGCGCAAAGGTGCAATTGACGAGCGACGGAGTGCTGCCGTTGGAACTCCACATGCCGCCGCCGTTGGTGGCCACGTTACGATACAGCAGACAATTCGAAAAAACCGGCGATCCGCCGTCATTGTAAACCCCCGCGCCGCTGAACGCAGTATTGGAATACATCGTGCATTTCGAGAACGTGGCCGATGAAGAACGGTTGCCGACAGCGCCGCCGACACTTGCGCTGTTGGCCGTAAAGACACAGTTGGACACCGTGCCGCCCGACGTGTCGCTGAAAAAACCGCCGCCGCACCCGTTCCACGCGCTGCCGTTGGCGTTGCCGCCGGTGATCGTGAAGCCGTCAAGCGTCGAACCGGTCGTTCCCTTGACCACATGGTACGCGCGCACGCCGGCGCCGCGGCCGTTCGCCCCGTCAATAATCACAACGTGCGCAATCCAATTCCGCTGTGAAAGTTGCGTCTCATAACCGCCGGCGGCTTTGCCGATAAAGCCGCCGTACACACTGACATTGGTTTTGAGCACGAGCGATCCCGCCGCGTCCGCTGTGCGCGCCTCGTCATAAACGCCCTCGGCCACCCACACACGATCCCCGGCCACCGCGGAGTCTATTGCCTGCTGAATCGTGGTATAGGCCGTTCCCCAACTCGTGCCGTTCTGCGTGCCCGTATTGTCTTTGTCAACATACCAGATGGCCGCGGACGCCTGCATCGCCACAACGATTCCCGCCATCAACCCCAAAATAAAACGCTTGCTCGACATTCGCTCTCTCCTCACTCCGCGAAGTTCCGTTTCCTGTGAAATACCGCAATACGTTCCCCTATACCTACCCTGCTATTTCTGATTTCACTCCATTGGACCCCATCATCCATAAACAAGATTCCACCCTGGCAGGGTACGTTTTATTGGGACTCCTTGGGACTCCACTCTCCCGGCGCCTGCTTGCCTGATTTATATTACCATAATTCCGGTGAATAGTTGGAAAAAGAAATTGCTTGACTTCTAACGGTTATGCGTTCTACAATCTGAGATCGAAGACTCTAAAAAAAGCCATACGAGGAACAAAGGTCATGTCGCTGGCCGCTGAACTTCATCTGGATCGCCCTTTTTCGGACTTGCGCCACGAAACCCTGTTGAACATTGTGCATACGGCCGGTCTCTTTCAGGCGGCCGGCGAGGCGCTTTTCCGGCCGTTCGGTTTGACCCAAGCCCAATTCAATGTGCTGTTTGCATTGAAATACAAGATTGGCCCCATTACCCAGGCGGGCCTCGGCAAACGGCTCGTGGTCAGCCGGGCCAGCATCACGTCGGTGCTTGACAAACTCGAACACAAACAACTCGTTGTGCGCGAGAGCGTTTCGGGCAACCGGCGCATCTACCACGTTTCGCTGACCGCTAAAGGGCGGGCCATGATCGAGCAGGTCGAGCCGCTTTACCGCGAACGGATTCACGCGGCCCTGGCGGATCTGAGTGACACGGAGTGCAGGAGCGTTATCCGGTATATGGAGCGCATGCGGGCGCACGCGGCCGAAAAGCGCAATGGCGCGTAGTTTTCTGCGCGCATCACAGCGAGGAGAGCAACGATGGTTGCGTCAAAAGCGATGCCGGCGGGCAAGCCGTACGGTATGAAGGGGTTTTGGGCGTTGATTGCCACCCAGTTTCAGGGGGCGTTCAACGACAATCTGTTTCAATTCCTCATCCAGTTCACGATTCTCGGCGTATTGATTGGACCGGGCAAGAGCGCTGACGAATCCACGGCGACGATGGTCACGGCGGTCTCGACGATCATCTTCAGCCTGCCGTTTCTCATTTTTCCCGGAGTGGCGGGCGCGTTGTCCGACCGGTACAGCAAACAATTTATCGCGGTATGCGTGAAAATCTGGGAGATCTTCATCGTTTGCTTCGGATTTTTCGCCTTTTATCTGGAATCGCCCGCGTTCCTGTGGGTGATGTTGTTCTTCATGGCGACACATAGCGCGTTCTTCAGTCCGGCCAAGTACGGCATTTTGCCCGAAATTTTGGAAGAGAGCCGGCTTTCGTGGGGCAACGGCGTGCTTCAGATGTGGACGATTATCGCGATCATCGCCGGCACCGGCGCGGCGGGACCGCTGCACAACGCGCTGGGCGGCAAAACCTACCTGGCGACGTTTGTGCTGCTGTTTCTCTCCTGCGCCGGTTTGGTGATGGCCCAATACATCTCGAAACCGCCGGCCGCGAATCCGGCGCAGCCCATCCGGATCAACCCGATGCAGGGCATGATCGAACATTTCCGGATCATGAAAAAAGACAAATGGCTGCTGTACACGGTCGTCGGCTACACCTATTTCTGGTTCGCGGGCGCATTGCTGCGCGCGAACGTGTTCGCGTACGGCGCGGCCAATCTTCACCTGAGCGAAACGCAAATCAGCGCGGTTCTGGTCGCACTGGCCGTGGGCATTGGAGTCGGCGCCTTGGCGGCGGGCTACTTGTCCCGCCAGAAGATCGAACTGGGTCTGGTGCCGATGGGCGTGCTGGGCATCGCGCTGTTCAGCGGCCTGCTGGCGGTTCCGGATATGAGTTTCGGGACGTGCCTCGTTCTGCTTTTCGGGCTGGGCTGCGCATCGGGCGTGTTCGACGTGCCGCTCGCGGCGACGCTTCAGCAGCGCAGTCCGAACCACATCAAGGGCGGCATCATGGCCACCACGAACATGCTCACGTTCGTGGGCATGTTGAGCGCGGGCGCGTTGTACTGGGCGCTGACCCGGGCGGGCGTCAACACCCGCCAGGTCTTCATGCTCAACGCGGTATTCTCGCTGGCGGTCGGCTTATATATGTGCTGGCGGCTTCCGATCCTCGTCATCCGTTTCCTGTTGTGGCTCGTCACGAA
>Ga0209381_1004939_pt1 | contig 11352 bp, 8 predicted proteins | sample DewCreD2012metaG_FD_184111 | JGI IMG/M metagenome (GOLD analysis project Ga0209381, IMG submission 184111) | Hot spring sediment bacterial and archeal communities from British Columbia, Canada, to study Microbial Dark Matter (Phase II) - Dewar... ...
GAACGCCTGGGAGAAAACGCTCAGCCAGTTCTGCTCCATTGCGGCGGGCAACGATCTGATCGTCAACTGCGGGATGTTCGCAACGGGGATGACCTGCAGCCACGAACAGCTTGTCATGGATGATGAGATCAGCGCCATGGCCCGCAGGATCGTCGCGGGCGTCCGGGTGGATGCCGACACCATCGCCGCGGATCTCATCAAGAGCGTGGGCCCTGCCGGGACGGGATACATCACATCCGACCATACGATGCGGTGGCTCAGATCGGACGAATATCTGACCCCCCGTCTGGCCGTGCGGGGGAGCCGGACTCTGTGGGAATCCGCCGGAGCAAAAGACACCTACCAGATTGCGCGGGAAGAGGTGGCGCGTCTGCTACAACAACCGGCGGCACCGCTGGATGCCGCACGGCTGGACGGCGTGAGCCGGGTGGTGGACGAGTTCGTGAGGAAGGGATAGGTTCCGTGGCGCTGGTCATCTCGGACTGGATGCGGGATGAGCTGCAGCGGCGGAAGGATCTCTACCGCCGGCTGTTCGCGGGCGAGCCGCTGGAGCGGGCTCCGGTAGATGTCCGGGTCACGATGCCGCCGCAGCACACCACCCAGGAGCTGTTCCGGGACGGCGAAAAGCAGCTCCAGGCGGCCCTTGCCTCGGCGATGGCCACGTGGGAGACGCTGCCGGATACGGATGCCATCCCCGCTATGCGCCCGGATGTGGGGTGCTCCTGCCTGGCGAGCGCGTTCGGATGCGAGTACTACTGGGGGCCAAACCCGGATCAGACGCCCGGGATCAAGGGACCGATCATCACCGATCTGGAGCAGCAAGTAGACTCGCTGCCTGTTCCTGATCCGCACAGGGACGGCTGGCTCCCCGAAGGACTCCGGCGCATCCGGATGTTTGCGGAGGCGGGGGAAGGGTTTGTGCCGGTGTCCCTTCTGGACGCGGCCGGCGGAGTGAACGTGGCGGCCGACCTGATGGGGGTCACGGAGCTGCTGGTGGCCTTCCATACAGCGCCGGAGGCGCTTCACCGGTTGCTGGACAAGATCCAGGACCTGTACCTGGCCACCATCCGCGCGGGTATCGAGGCGGCGGGCGGTCAGGACAACATCACCACCGTGGACTTCCCGGATACGTGGTTCCCGGAGGGGTTCAAGGGGCACGCAAGCGACGACATCTCCGCGAGCTTCGGCCCCGAGATCTACCGGGAGTTCAGCGCACCGTATCACGCGCGCGTGTTCCGGGAATTCGGTTGCGGCGGACTGCACAACTGCGGGCCCAACCCGTGTCACGAGGCCTATTTCGAGCACGAGTTCTCGCCCCGTTCGCTGGACCTGGCATCCCCCTACAGCGACGAGGACTTGCCGCGCCTCCGGGAGTCCGTCAAAGGGCGAGGGTTCATCTATCTCTACTGGGACGGCGAGCGCGATCCCGTGGAGTGGTACCGGTCGCTGATGGAGACGATGGCTCCGGATGTGCTGGTGGTGCCCATCGTGATGCTGCCACCGGACAGGGATCCGGCCGAAATCTGCCGCCAGATGCGCCCTATCTCACTGGAGTATGCGCGGCGGATGGAGTGGGGCTGGAGCCGCCTGCCGGGGGCGAGGGGCTAATCTCTCCCGCCGGGCCCACCCTCTTCGGGCCAAGCACCACTGCGCAGCAGACGCCAGTCTCGGGATGGCTCCTCCGCAATGATGTACGTCCAGGCAGCGGCAGTTCCGGCGGAAGTCTCCACCGGCACCAGCACCCTCCGGTAGAAGCACGGCTCCCCTGGCTGGAAACCCTCTAGCCAGTCCAGATCACGGAGGCGGGGTTTAGGATCGTCGAACGTGAACATCTCACCCGACACCCGCATCCATTCCCCTGCGGCTGCAGTTGCGGCCTGAAAGGCATCAGCGGGATCCCGGCCGGGATGCTCCTGCATCTGCAGATCCTCCCGGACATCCGCGCTCCCCTCGGCCAGCACACTCTCTTCTGGAACGAGCAGCGCAGGCAGGCCGGATGGCATCTCGTAAAGGCGGCCACACACGGCGGCATCCTGCGCGGAGACAAACCCATCGCAGAAGCGCCGGTGGTTCCAGAAACCGCGTTTCAGTGTTCCGTAGACAAAAAGCCGGAGAGGCGCGTCCATCGTCATCACGGCTATTATGCGCGGGACGGATCGGACCCCGTCACTGTGATGGATCCGGGTACTCTTGTCAGGAGGCTCTGCGCCGGCGACGGGGAGTTTCGTCGGGGACGGTCGAAAGCCGCCCGGGCCTTGGATCCGCATCGGGGTTCGGGGCGGTTGATCTTTCGCCGCCGGGAGCGGTCAGAGGAAACTGTGGAGACCGTTCCTGGAGCGGGACAGGCCTTCGAAAGGTCAGTTGTCACTGGCGCTCCGGGCGGGGCAGCCGGTGCGCAACAGCACCGCCCGCGCCACCTGAAGCCTGTCCTCCAGCCCGGACTTGCGCAGGATGCTGCTGACGTGGTTCTTCACCGTCTGCTGAGCGATATTCAGCCGGGAGGCGATCTCCTTGTTGGAGAGGCCGTCGGCGATCATCCGGCAGATCAGCTCCTCGCGCTCGGTCAGGCCCGCCTGAGGTATCAGGTCCGATGAGGTGTCCCGGGAGTTGAACAGCGCCTCCATCACACGCGCGGTGGCGGGCCCATCCACCCAGTAGCGTCCATCCCTAACCGCGCGCACCGCGTTCACCAGCTCCGCTGTCGTGTCCGAAAGGCGGATGGCGCCGCGCGCCCCCGCCCGGATGGCCTGCACCACGCAGTCCGCCGGGTCCGATGGGTCCGAGCTTCCCCGGTGACGGCACTGGGAGGTTCCTCGCAACACGGAGCAGTTGCGCTCTGATTGATCAGCCACCGCCACAATCCGGACGCCCGGGAACTGGGTGTTGATGAGCCGGATGGCGGTGACCACATTCGTATCCCCGAGCGAGGTGTCCAGCAGCACCACGTGCGGAGATTCCGAACGGCACAGCCGCAGACACTGGTCCAGGTCCGCGGCCTCGCCCACCACCTCGATATCGGGCTCCTGTTTCAGGATGTTGATCAGGCCCTGCCGGACGAGAGCATAATCGTCCACGATCAAGACCTTGATGGTTCCCACAGACATAAGCGCCATCTTCCGGGCACGAAAAAACCAGACTTCTGAGCGGCCTTGTCCTGCAGCAGTCCCTCACAAAGGACTCATCGGCATTGAAATGCTTTTGCAATAGGCCGCGCTCAAAGCCATGTTACCCGATTTCCGCCGCAAACGCAGGACAAAAGTACTATGGCATCCTGCGCGCACGCCGCCATCAGGGCCTTTTGCGCCTGCCGCGATCATCCGGGATGAAACCCTTTTTGGACGGGGGAGGGGGTTCGTGGTATCATCCATTGGCGGCCTCGCGGCCGGGGCGGCGGGAAACATCTCCCCCTCCCTGGCGCGTATAGGTAATCTGAAAGCGCAGGCGCTCCGGACGGCGCCGGGCAGGGAGCCCGGCCGCGGAGCACACCGGCCGCAAAGGTTTGACTCGGACCCGTCCATCCATCATGAACATTCTTCAGCTTTTCTCATCCAACGAGCGCGAGCTGCGCCGCTTCCGCAAAACCGTCGAGAAGATCAACAGCCTTGAGCCTGCCATGAAGGCTCTGACTGATGCGCAGCTCCGGGCCAAGACCGATGAGTTCCGCGCGCGCCTGGAGAAGGGCGAGACTCTAGATGACCTGCTGCCGGAGGCGTTCGCCGTGGTGCGCGAGGCCGGCTGCCGGGTCATCGGCCCGGATAAGGCCAGGCATTTCGACGTGCAGCTCATCGGCGGCATTGTTCTTCACGAAGGGCGCATCGCGGAGATGAAGACCGGTGAGGGCAAGACACTCACCGCCACGTTGCCGCTGTACCTGAACGCCCTGGAGGGCAAAGGGGCGCATCTGGTCACGGTGAACGACTTCCTGTCCCGGCGCGACGCCCGCTGGTATGGACCCATCTATCACTTCCTGGGACTCACAGTGGGCGCTATCCGGGGCGCGAGCGCCGAGACGGGGGAGCTTGGCGGCTCTTATGTCTACGACCCGGACTACAAAGCGGAAGGGCCGGACGACTGGGACTGCCTGCGGCCCGTCTCGCGGCGCGAAGCGTATCTCTGCGACATCACCTACGGGACCAACAACGAGTTCGGGTTCGATTATCTACGCGACAACATGGCCCCCTCGCTGGCGCATCTGGTGCAGAGGGATCTGCACTACGCCATCGTGGACGAGGTGGACTCCATCCTGATTGACGAGGCCCGCACCCCGCTGATCATCTCGGGCGTCGCCCAGCAGGCGACGGACATCTACTACACCATGGACCGCGCCGTCCGCCGTCTGGTGCGCGACCGGCACTACACGGTGGACGAGAAGGCCAAGACGGCCATGCTGACGGATGAGGGCGTGCGCTATCTGGAGGAGATCCTGGGCGTCCCGAACCTGAGCGAGGACTTCCAGCTGATGAGCCACGCTTCCAGCGCGCTGAAGGCGCACGCCGTGTTCAAACGCGACGTGGACTACGTGGTCAAGGACGGCCAGGTCATCATCGTGGACGAGTTCACCGGCCGCCTGATGTTCGGACGGCGTTGGAGCGACGGGCTGCACCAGGCGGTGGAGGCCAAGGAAGGCTGCAAGATCGAGCACGAGTCTCAGACTCTGGCCACCATCACGTTCCAGAACTATTTCCGCCTGTACAAGAAGCTGGCGGGCATGACCGGCACCGCTAAGACCGAGGAGAACGAATTCCGCAAGATCTACGGGCTGGACGTGGTGCAGATCCCCACCAACCGCCCCATGATCCGGGTGGACCATCCGGACGCCGTCTACAAGACCGAAGAGAGCAAGATGCGCGGCATCACCGCGGAGGTGCTCCGCTGCGCCGTGCGTCAGCAGCCGGTCCTGGTGGGGACGCGCTCCATCGAGGTGTCCGAGCGCGTCAGCGCCCGGATGCTGCCGGAGCGCCTCCAGCTGCTGTGCGCCACCATCCTGCTACGCAGCCGGATGGAAGCCTCCAAGAACTTCGGGGACCGCAAGGAGGCGCGCGAGCTCCTGAACAGCCGGTTCGAGGAGCTGAGCTTGGCGCGCCTGAGCCCGCTGGCGCGCGAGCTGGGCGTCAATCTGGATATGACGGCCCCTGAGAATCTGGACGAGCTGTGCGGTCTGCTGGGAATCGCCCCGGAGCACAAAGACCGCCTGCGCCAGGTGCTGAAAGAGGGCATTCCCCATAACGTGCTCAACGCCAAGTACCACGAGCGGGAGGCCGAGATCATTGCAGAGGCGGGCCGCAAGGGGGCTGTTACCATCGCCACGAACATGGCCGGGCGCGGCGTGGACATCATCCTGGGCGGCGCAGATCAGGATCCGGGACCGGGTGGGCGAAGCCCGGAGGCGATGGAGGTGGTTGCGCTCGGCGGCCTGCACATCGTGGGGACGGAACGGCATGAGTCCCGGCGCATAGACAACCAGCTCCGCGGACGGGCCGGAAGGCAGGGGGATCCGGGCTCCAGCCGCTTCTTCGTCTCGTTCGAGGACGAGCTGATGCGCCTCTTCGGGGACAAGACACAAAGCCCGCTCCTGGCGAGCTGGCAGGAGGATCAGGCGCTGGACAACAGCCGCCTGCTCTCCCGCGCCATCGAGCGCGCCCAGAAGAAAGTGGAGGAGCACAACTTCGCCATCCGCAAGCACGTGCTGCAGTACGACGACGTGATGAACAAGCAGCGCGAGATCATCTACGGTCAGCGGCGGATGGTGCTGGAGGGTAAGGAGGTCAAGAACACCATCCTGGAGTACCTCCATAACACCGTGCAGGCCTCCATCGAGAGCTTCTGCAACCGGGAGATCCCGCGTTCGGAGTGGGACTTCCAGAGCCTGTTCAACACGCTGGACTCCATCTTCCCGCTTTCGCTTTACGCCACCGTGGACGACCTGCGCAGCCGGTCTCTGGAGGAGATGTCCGAGTTCCTGAACGCCATCGTGGACCGGACATACGCCGACAAGGAGCAGCAGATCGGTCCGGAGGTGATGCGCGAGATCGAGCGCTCCATCATGCTGCAGGTCATAGACCGCAAGTGGATGGAGCACCTGGACAACATGGACTTCCTGCGGGAGGGTATCGGCCTGCGGGGATACGCTCAGCAGGATCCGGTCATCGCCTACCAGAAGGAAGCCTTCGAGATGTTCGGGCAGATGATAGACAGCATTCAGGAAGAGGTGGCCCGCATCATCTACCGGGTGCAGATCGCGCCGGAGCCGGTCCGCCGGCCCATGTTCCGGCCCACTTCCTTCAGCGGCGCAGGAGATGCCCTGGCTCCCTTGAAGGAGGGCGCAGGTCCGAAGCCGGTCTCCGGGAAGGTGGGGCGCAATGATCCCTGTCCCTGCGGCAGCGGCAAGAAGTTCAAGCATTGCTGCCTGGGCAAGCAGCCCGTCTCGTGAGGAAGGAAGCAGTCTCACGTCCTGTCCGGCAGCGAGGTGGCCGTGGGCGGGAGCAAAGCTTTTCAGGGATAGAAATCCCGGCCGGGAGCCCTGCGACCGCGCAGGGCTCTTGCGCATCTAAGAACAGGAAGCGCGGCTGTGGAAGGGGAACTTGCAAGCGGCCGGGCTGGTTTATTGAGGAGGCGGCCGTCGCCGCAGCCGTGCGAGAAACGTGAAATACAGGCGATTCGGAAAAACTGAGCTGCAGGTCCCGGTGTTCACCTTCGGCGCGATGCGCATTCCGGGCGTGCCGGAGGAGGAGGCCCTCAAGACCATCTTCCGAGCGGTGGAGCTGGGGATAACCCATCTGGAGACAGCCCGCGGCTACGGCTCCAGCGAGGAGCTTCTCGGCAAGGCGATGCCGCACCTCCGTCGGGAAGATCTGATCATCACCACGAAGATCCCTCCCACGGAGACCGCCGACGAGATGCGCCGCTTCATCGAGGAATCGCTGCAGCGGATGAACATCTCCCGGATTGACAACTTCGACCTGCACGGCATCAACACTCCCGAGTTGCTGGAGCGCTCCGTGCGCAGGGGAGGATGTATGGACGCAGTCCGGAAGGCCCAGGAAGAAGGGATCATCGGGCATGTGGGATTCTCCACCCACGCTCCGCTTCAGGTCATTCTGGATGCTATCGAGACCCGGGAGTTCGAAAGCGTCAATCTGCACTACTACTATTTCAACCAGCGCAACCTCCCGGCGGTGCGGCGGGCTTACGAGCTGGATATGGGGGTGCTGATCATCTCTCCCACGGACAAGGGCGGACAGTTGTTCCGGCCGACGCAGACGTTGCGGGATCTGACAGCGCCGCTTACGCCCATTCAAGCGAACGCCCGCTGGCTTCTGGCGCAGCCGGAAGTCTCGACGCTGACCCTGGGAGCGGCGCACCCGGAGGAGTTCGACGAGCATATCGCGGTGGCTGACCGCGACGGGCCCTTGACAGAAGAGGAGCAGCAGATCTTCCAGCGGCTGGAGGAGCGCTTCCGGATGCTGGATCCTGACCGGTGCACCGTATGCCACAAGTGCCTGCCGTGCCCTGAAGGGATCAACATCCCGGAAGTGCTGCGGCTCCGGAATATGGCCGTCGCCTTCGATATGGTGGATTTCGGGAAGTATCGTTACAACCTGTTCGAGAACGCGGGACACTGGTTTCCGGGCACCAGGGCGGACCGTTGCACCGAATGCGGAGATTGCCTGCCGCGCTGTCCGGAGAAGCTGGACATCCCGCGTCTGCTTTTTGAGACGCATGAGATGCTGGCCGGAGAGCCCGGCAAGAGGATGTGGCGGACCTGATGCCGGCGTCTGCCGGAAAGTCCCCGTCCGCATCCCGCCCAGGCTCCGGCGTTACCGATGAAGATGAGGAAAGGATACAGACGCAAATGTCGAGCGCAGTTGCTGTGAGTGAGGCCACGTTCGAGCAGGAAGTGCTGAAGTCCGATGTCCCCGTTGTGGTGGACTTCTGGGCGCCCTGGTGCGGCCCCTGCCGTCAGATCGCGCCCCTGCTGGATCAGCTGGCTCAGGAATACGCGGGCAAGGTGAAGATCGTGAAGGTCAACGTGGACGACGAACGGTCTCTCGCCATCAAGTACGGCGTGATGAGCATTCCCACGCTGATCTTCTTCAAGCAGGGCAGCGCTGTGGATCAGACGGTGGGCGTCCTGCCGAAGGATCACCTGACACGGAAGCTGGAGGCTCTGCTGAACTAGGCGGCGATAAGGTACCAGACCGATGCGGGACGCGCTGCCCGGCGCGTCCCTTCGCTTTTTCAGGACCCTGGACAGGCGTCCTGCCCCGTGAGAAAGGAGCGCACCTCCGCGGCGCGAGGGAAGGCGGCCGGCCCACCCCGGCGGGAAGCTTTCAATGCGGCACAGGCGCTGGCCGTCCGGATACGCTCCTCCAGATTCGCGCCGGAGGCAAGCAGGGCACCGTATGCGCCGTGGAAACAGTCTCCACAACCGGTGCTGTCCACGGCAGGCACGCGAAAGGCCGGGAACTGCCGGACGCGGACCGGCTCTGATCCCGCCGCATACCAGCAGCCTTCCGCGCCGCAGGTGACCACGGCGGCCGCCCTGCCGGCGGCAAGGCGCAAAACGGCCTCGGCGGCATCATCCGCTCCGGTCAACTCACGGCTCAGCCGGAGCGGCACGATCAGATGATCCACGAGCTCCAGCAACTCACCCGCCCCGGGCTCATCCAGCCGTTCGATGTCCCCCACCACAGGGATTCCCGCCTGTCTTGCAATCCGCGCAGCCCGGATCTGGCCTTCGATCCCTGTATGGTCCACCAGCAGGACCCGCGCCTGGCGGATGTAATCCTCCGGCGGCCCATCCGCGCTTGCCCCTCGCTGTCGGGGTGCGTGGGAGAGCACGGTTCGATCTCCCTTCACGAGAAGAATCACGGATTCGGAAGGACCTGCGTCCTCTCGTCGCACCGCCTGCGAGGTGTCTACTCCCTCATCCTGAAGAAACGACCCCACGAACCGCGAAGCTTCGTCACTCCCCAGCATCCCGGCATAAGCGGCGCTGGCGCCCATCCTGCGCGCGGCTACCAGGGCACCCAGCGTCAGTCCACCGGGCCGGCGCTCACGGAAAAGCACGCGGACCTTGCTTCCCGGAAGCGGAAACTCATCCAGCTCCACCACATCGTCAACCGACACCGCCCCCAGCCCCAGAACGTCCATCCGCCAATCTTCCTCCAACGCGCCAGCCTGACACTGAAAAAGCCCGGCTGCACGGGCCGGGCTCTCCAGAAGCCGTAATCTCATCACGACTGATGACTAGAGCCTCACGTCAATGATAGCGCTCACTCCAACGGCCTTCACGCGGCTGACCTTGGTCACGTTGATGCTGTCCACAGGAACCAGAGGCCGGACCCGGAATGTGCGGCCGGAGAAGTTCGCCTCCAGCTGGGCGACCGCCTTGCACTGCTCCACCTGATCGCGAGGACCCGTAACCTGCGCGGCGCCGAGATATGTTCCACTCCCCAGGCTCAGAATGGGAACGACCTTGGTAGCCTGATCCGCGGCCAGATTCTTGTTTCCGGTCAGGTCGTTGATGAACTTATCCAGCTGCCCGCCGAACTGCGTCACCAGAACAGCGATCCCTCCGGCCTTGATGACGCTCCCCAGATCCAGAGCGGCCACCCGCCCGGGCGCGCTCAAGGCGACAGCCAGAGCGATCGCCAGCGACACCGCCGCCATTTTCAGTGCCAATGCTTTTCTGCGCATTTCCCGATACCTCGTCTTTCCGCCCGGGCCGGCCCCTGGGCGGAGCTTCTGAATTCTTAGACGGACCCGTAAGTGAAAAAGGGGCCCGGACTCACTGGCGAGCCGTCCGGGCCCCTTCAGTCTATGCCACTACAGCCAGATGCCGCAGGGACTTAGAAGTCCATGGACACCTGAGCGACCGCCACGGCTCCCTTCGCCTCATTGGCGCCGTACGGCAGGGACCGGCCCTTGCCGTCGAAGTCAATGATCTGATAGAGGAGCTTCAGGCGGGTGTTCTCAGCCAGGGCCTGGCGATAAGTGAACGTGTAGTAGTTCTCGGCCGGGGAAGCACCAACGGCCGGGTCCCACTTGACCCACTCACCCTCGAAGCCCAGGGCACCCTTCGCGCCCACAGGGATGGACACGGCAGCCTTGTACTGCTGCAGCTTGTCATCAGCGCCGAGCGGCAGTGCAGCCAGAGCGCTGGTGTTGGTGCGGCCGAGATTCTCGACGCCCTCATACCAGGCACCGTAAGCCGTCACGCCGATCTTGCCAAAGGCATAGGCCAGTCCGACGGACGGACCCTCGACGTTGACAGGGTTCTGCCAGCGGCCGATGCGCGCCCAGTCGCCCGGAGCGGAGAAGTTCGGCTCAACGCGCTTGTAGCCGACCTTCACGCCCAGACCACCGATCACGCCCGAGAGCTTGGCCTCCCAGGCCTTGTTGTCGTCGTCAATCTTCACCGTGCCGGCAGGCGCGGTGGGATCAACGCTGGAGTCGGACTGGGTGTAGGCACCCGACAGCTCCCATCCGCCGAGCGGAAGCTTCACGTCCACGCCCCAGATGTCCGCCTGGTCGAAGTACTTGACTCCGCCCACGCGGTTCTCGCCAACGGCCAGGTAGGTGGCACCGACGTTCAGCTTGCCGACATCGAAACCGAGGCGGACACCGGCGCTCTGCTCAGGATACCAGAGGCCACCAGCGGCCATCGCGAACGGGCCGCCCATCGGGGCGACGTTCGGGCGGGCAGCGTAGTTGAACATGCCGCTGTTGGAGCTGTTCTTGGCTGCGAACGCCAGAATGTTCACGGAGCCCCAGGTCCACTCAGCCTTACCACCGTCAACATAGTAGTTGCCGTCGTCCGTCTTCCAGTTGTCGGTGTAGGAGTCCACGTCGTACTTCGCCAGAGTCCACTTGGTGAACTGGATGGGGAAGCGGCCGACGGTGACATCCGCGCCGAGAACCGGAACGGTGCCGTAGGCCAGGAACAGGCTGACGTCGTCAACATCCGAAGTCGCAGAGCGGCCAGTGGAGGTCAGAGACGTCACTGTGCCGTCCAGGTACTGCAGGTAGTTGCCGACATTCAGCACCACCTTGGCGGTGGCGTTGCCATCAGCGTAGTTGAAGATGATGTCGGCGTCGCGCACGAACGAAATGTTCTCGAGCAGGCTGTTGTCATCGCTCAGCTCGCGGCCGTCGTAGTCGTACACGCCGGCCACATTGTCGCTGTCCGCATACTCGCCGACCGCGAAGAAGTTGACCTTCGCGCTGATCTTCAGCTTGCGGTGATAGTCCTCCAGGACCGCGACACGCTCCTCAAGGCTCGCAACATCCCTCTTCAGGGCGTCCAGGTCCACACCGATCTGAACAAGCTCATCCTTGAACTCGTTGATG
>Ga0209381_1004940_pt1 | contig 11351 bp, 10 predicted proteins | sample DewCreD2012metaG_FD_184111 | JGI IMG/M metagenome (GOLD analysis project Ga0209381, IMG submission 184111) | Hot spring sediment bacterial and archeal communities from British Columbia, Canada, to study Microbial Dark Matter (Phase II) - Dewar... ...
CCCTTTAGCTGGCTTGAAAAAACTCCTGGAGTTAAATCTTTCTGCTAATAAAATTAGCGATATAACGCCTGTATCAAACCTTAAAAATATTGTTCAAATTGATCTTTCAAGTGGCGATTCTAATGGCAACCAGATTTCTGATGTTGCTCCGTTACTGTCTTTACCCGATCTTGAGTTAGTTTTTTTAGGTGGTAATCCGCTGAGTGTTAAATCTTTGAATGAGTACATCCCTCAGCTTAAGGGAAGAGGCATTTATGTCATACCTTATATGCAATAATAGGGCCGGTTTTCCGCATTAGACCGCCTGGCATGTCCCATTGTTAGTTACATTCTTTTTAACCGTATCAATGCTTAACTCTCCAATTGTGAGTAAGGCGCATTTACCCCTTCAGAACCTCTATCAGCCGGGATTCCGGGATAGTTTCCTGGCGGGATGTGCTCATATCGCGTAGTTGAACTGTTCCGGCTTTAATTTCCTCTTCCCCAATGATGATGGTGTAGCGCATTCCGGCGGAATTAGCCTGCCTCATCTGGGCTTTCAAGCTTTTATTACCGAGTGCCACGATCAGACTGATGTTCTGTTTGCGCAGTTCGTCAGCCATTTTCAGGGCTTTTTCCTTCGCCGGTTGACCCAGGTAAGCGATGAAAACATGCGGACCTGGAATGGGAGGAATAGGGATATTCTGCCTTTTGAGGTTCATGATGATGCGTTCGATACCAGTCGCGAATCCGATTCCCGGTGTGGGTTTACCCCCCAGTTCTTCAATCAGACCGTCATAACGCCCACCGCCGCCGATTGTACTCTGGGCTCCTTCGATCTCTGGCTGGATTTCAAAGACTGTCCGCGTATAGTAATCCAGTCCCCTTACCAGACAGTGGTCAATTTCGAAAGGCAAATCCAGCAGTGAAAGGTAGTGCTGCATCTGCTCGAAATGTTCGCGACATTCAGGACAGAGCAGGTCTATTCCTTTTGGTGCGGAAAGAGCGATCTGCTGGCAGGTGGTTACTTTGCAATCGAGCAGGCGCAGGGGATTCTTTTCCAGCCGGACTTTACAGTCCGGGCAGAGATTTGGCTGGCAGGTGGCGTAGTACTCTTTCAGGCGGGCAAGGTAGGAGGGACGGCAGTTTTTGCAACCGATGCTGTTGATTTTGAGATGCAATTGCTGGATGCCCAGCGATAGATAGAATTGCCAGGCCATGTTGATGACCTCGGCATCCAGTGCGGGATCACTTTCACCGATAGCCTCACAACCGAACTGGTGATGTTCGCGGTAGCGTCCGGCCTGAGGGCGATCGTAACGGAAAACGGAGGTTAAATAATATAGCCTGACTGGCTGGGGTAGATTTTGCATGCCGTGTTCCAGATATGCCCGGCAGACCGGTGCCGTACCTTCGGGACGCAGAGTAAGGCTGTTGCCTCCTCTATCCTCAAAGGTGTACATTTCCTTCTGCACAATATCGGTTATTTCGCCTACCCCACGGATGAACAACCCGGTATCCTCGAAGGTAGGTGTTTCAATACGTTTATAGCCAAATAATCTGGCTATTTCTTCTGCTTTTTGTTCTACGTAGCGCCAATAGGGCTGGTCTTCGGGGAGAATATCGCTGGTTCCTCGCGGTGCCTGATACAACGTTTTGCTCCTGTAACGGTTAATTCCAGCAATTAGGATACCGTAGCAAACCGTTTTTGTAAAGCAGAGCGATTTCTGCGGCTGGTTTTACGCTGTTCTTCTGCATGCGTTATACTAATAATATCGGTGACATAATATGAATATTGAGCGATTGCTGGAAAAAGCGAGACAGTATCTTCCACCGGAGAAAATAAGCCTGGTGCAGGAAGCTTATGATTTCTCTGCAAAGGCTCATGAGGGGCAGTTTCGTCTTTCCGGAGAGGCTTATATCGAGCATCCTTTACAGGTGGCTTTAACTCTGGCAGACCTTCAGCTTGATGCCAGTTCGCTGGCGGCAGCTTTGTTGCACGATGTCCCGGAGGATTGCGCAATACCGATTATTGATATCGAGACTCGGTTTGGGCCTGAGGTTGCCAAACTGGTGGATGGGGTGACCAGACTGGGGAAGATCGCCTGGGCTGGGGAAGATATCGCCCGTAGTGAGTCACAGGCAAAGAACCTGCGGAAGATGCTGGTGGCCATGGCAGAGGATATCCGCGTGGTCTTTATCAAGCTGGCAGACCGTCTGCACAATATGCAGACGCTGCATGTACAGCCACCGGAAAAGCAGAAGAGTATTGCCCAGGAAACACTCGAAATCTATGCTCCGCTGGCACACCGGCTGGGGATCTGGGAGTTAAAATGGCAGCTTGAGGACCTTTCTTTCCGTTATCTGGAGCCGGAGAAATACCGCCAGATTGCCAGGCTGGTAGCTGCCCGGCGGGTACAGCGGGAGAACTTCATCGCCCAGGTAATTCAGGTTTTGAAAGAAGAATTTGCCAAAGCCGGCCTGAAGGCTGAAATCTCCGGCAGGCCCAAACATCTCTACAGTGTTTACCAGAAAATGCAGAGATACGAGGCCATGGGGAAGCATTTTGATGATATTCATGACCTGCTTGCTATCAGAGTTCTGGTCTCCACTGTATCCGATTGTTATAACGCTCTGGGAATAATCCATACCCTGTGGCATCCTCTGCCGGATGAATTTGATGACTATATCGCCAACCCGAAGCCCAACGGCTATCAATCCCTGCATACCACGGTAATGTACATGGGCACGACCCCGCTGGAAGTCCAGATCCGCACTTATGAAATGCACCATTTCGCCGAATACGGTATCGCAGCCCACTGGCGTTATAAAGAGGGAGAAAGAGGGGATATCCGTTTTGAAGAAAGGATATCCTGGCTGAGACAGTTGATCGAATGGCACCGCGAGTTCAGCGGAGCAGAGGAATTCCTGGAATCTGTTAAAACGGATATTTTTAACGACCAGGTGTTTGTGTATACGCCAAAGGGCGAGATTAAGGATCTGCCGAGGGGTTCCACGCCGCTTGATTTTGCCTACCGCATTCATACCGAGCTCGGTCATCACTGCGTGGGTGCCAAGGTTAATGGCAAGCTGGTACCCCTGAATTATAAGCTCAATAACGGTGATGTCGTGGAGATCATGGCTGTCAAGGGCGGGCGGGGGCCTAGCCGGGACTGGCTGAGACCGAATCTGGGATACGTCAACACCTCCAGTGCGAGGGAGAAAATCCGGCAGTGGTTTAAAAAGCAAAAGCGCCAGGAAAATATTGAGCGCGGCAGGGAGCTGGTTGAAAAGGAGTTCAAAAGGCTCGGTATCAAGTTGCCTGCTCTGGAAGAGCTGGCAAAATTATTTAAATACGATAACCCGGATGATTTTCTCGCCGAAGTCGGTTACGGCGGTATCAGTCCACATTCGGTAGCGATAAAGCTGGTATCCCAGATAGAACTGCCCAGAATGATCAGCACTCCTGTTGCGAAAAAGCCGACTTCAGCAATTAAAGTGCTGGGAGTTGGGGATATGCTGACGCGCCTGGGAGAATGTTGTCATCCCATGCCCGGGGATCCTATTATCGGTTTCATAACACGCAGTCGTGGAGTGACTGTGCACAGGCAGGATTGCCCGAATATTATTCACGAAAGGGAGAAGGAGAGGTTGATCGAAGTGGAATGGGGTCAGGCGGAAGCCATCTTTCCAGCCAAAATACAGGTGGAAGCCTGGGACAGGATGGGGCTCATCAGGGATATTACCACTGTTGTAGCAGAGGAAAAAGTAAACATCGCCTCGGTGAGCTTTGATAACAGGGATAACCACACGGCGTGTACGTTGCTCAGTCTGGAGACAAGCGGACTGGCGCAGCTTTCCCGAATCATGGAGAAAATTGAGGGCGTCAGAGGGGTCATCAGTGTTTCTCGGGTGCCTGATGATGCCGTGCTCAAGCCTTCTTCACACAGCGGTACCGATCAAAAAGTTGATAAAAATCCGCAAAAAGGATAGGATAACTCTAGAACTAGTTTCAGGAGGAAAATTTGCCAAGTACCAGAACTGCTGAAAAAGAATTGCGAGTTGCCCTGAGAAGAAGGGCGCGCAATAAATCAACCAGAAGTGCTACCAGGACCAGGATCAAGAAAGTTGAAAGCCTGATCAAATCAGGCAATCTGGAGGCAGCTCAGGCGGCCGCAAAAGTGGCTATCAGCGCCCTGGATAAAGAGGCAGAAAAAGGAGTATCCCACAAAAACAACGCTGCCCGCAGGAAATCCAGATTGATGAAGAAATTAAATGCCCTGATCAAATCAAAAGGGGCAGAGAATAAACCTGCCAGCTAGTTAAGAGTCCTTCTACCATTCTGTGAGGAGTATTTCTAACCTGTTTAGGGTGATTATTTGACAAATACACCTTAATGGTGTATTGTTGGTCTTAATTAGAACACCAGTTCTGAAATTTGCTTCCGGAAGGGTTTAAATGGACGGATTATCACCACGGCAGCAGAAAATACTCTCTTTTATCCGCGCTTTTCTGATGGAAAGGTCTTACCCACCCACTATCCGGGATATTGTTAGAGGCTGTGGTATCAGTTCAACCTCAGTAGTTGACTATAATCTTGGGATACTGGAGAAAGAGGGGTACATTCGCCGCCACCGCGATGTCTCCCGCGGGATTGAGTTGCTCAGGGATGAAATTGCCAGAAAAGCAACCGTCTCCATCCCCGTCATCGGACAAATTGCTGCCGGTGAGCCGATCCCTGTACCGGGTTCTGATAGCTGGAATAACAATGATTTTGTTGATTCACTGCAGGTACCCATAGAACTTTTAGGCGGTAAAACCGCTGTTTATGCACTGAAGGTGAAGGGCTTCTCAATGGTAGATGCTTTGATCAATGACGGTGATATTGTCCTCATGCAAAATGTAAAAACGGTAGAAAACGGTCAGATGGCGGCAGTCTGGTTAAAGAATGAAAAGAAAGCCACTCTGAAGAAAGTTTATTTCTCACCGGAAAAAGTACGCCTTCAGCCTGCTAATAGCCAGATGGAGCCTATCTATGCCAGCCCGGAAGATGTGGAAATCCAGGGAAAAGTAATCGCCGTTATCCGTCAATTAACATAACCCTCAAGATTTGATTTTTCCTTCCAAAAGCCTTACATTGTTAGCAGTCGAGCAGAAGATCGTTTCAGGGCTTAAGGTGGAAAATGTTTTTAAACCAGTTTCAAAATGTCGGGCGATGGTTGTTTTTGCGTGGATTGGTTTCTTCCTCGAGTGGTAATCTCAGTATCAGGTTGGGAGACCGGTTGATTATCACCCGCCGCGGTAGTAATCTCGGGGCACTGCAGGAAAAAGATCTGGTTGAAACTGGCATTAATAAAAATGATAGGTCTACTCCGCTGGCTTCAAGCGAGCTGGCTGTTCACCGTGCGATTTACCAGAATACAGGCGAGGGCAATTGTTCACGCTCACCCACCCCATGCTACCGCTCTTTCCATGCTGGAAAAAGCGATCAGTTCCATTCACCTCAGAGAGTTCTGCGGACTCGATCAGGTGCCGGTAGTGGGCTGGGGAATTGAAATTAAGCCCGGAGCCATCCCGGAGGTGATTTCGGAGAGTTTAAAATCCCACCGCATTGTTCTGGTACACGGGCACGGTTCTTTCGCTACTGGACAGTTGCTGGATGAAGCATTTAACCTGACTACCGGACTTGAGGAAGCCTGTCAAATTCTCTGTCTTCTGAAGTCTATGAATGCGGGAATCCCGTCCGGCGGTTAGCTCTGACATCTCTCCGGTTTTAATCCTGTCAGCGCGGGGAAACTTGCTTTTCGAAACTTGCTTTTCTATTCGGCGGTTGCTTTTTAAGATTGCTCTCCGGACCTGACTTGTCTTCCGTTAAACTAATAGTTATAATTGCTTTATCTTGCAGGGAATTATGAAAATCAGCGAAAGGAAATAAAAATGCCGCAGTACGCTTATTTTAAGAAACAGTTCATGCCTCTATCGGAGGCTAATATCAATGTCATGGCCAACTTCATGCATTATGGCACGGGAGTCTTTGAGGGTATCCGTGGCAACTGGAATAATGAGGAGCAGCAGATTTATATTTTCAGATTGAAGGAGCATTACGAGCGCCTTCTGAACGGCTGTAAGCTGTTAAAGATAAATTTGCCTTACACGCTGGATGACCTCTGCCGGATTACAGTTGAACTGGTGGGGCGCAGCGGCATACGCGAGGATCTGTATATCCGACCGCTGGCCTATAAGAGTTCAGAATCTCTGGGCGTCCGCCTTTTTAATCTGGACGACGATTTTCTGGTATTCGTGATTCCCTGGGGTCCCTACCTGGATTCGAATGGTTGCCGGGTGATGGTTGCTTCCTGGCGCAGACCCGGCGGTAATTTTGCCGCACCGCAGGCCAAACTGACCGGGCAGTACGTCAACAGTGCCTTTGCCAAAACAGAAGCCCATGATGCGGGTTTTGATGAAGCAATCCTGTTGAACGAATGGGGAAGAGTTGCTGAGGGCAGCGGTGAGAACATTTTCCTGTTAATTAATGGTAAGCTGGTCACTCCCAGCATCAATGAGAGTGCTTTGATCGGCATCACCCGCAATACCGTGATCGAACTGGCTAAAAATGAGCTCGGCATCGAGACTATTGAAAGACCCGTTGACCGGAACGAACTGTATATCGCTGAAGAGGCATTTTTCACCGGTACCGCTACGCATGTAGCCGCCATTACCGAAATTGACCATCGCCCTGTTGGCAATGGTAAAATAGGTCCGCTGACCAAAAAGCTGCAGGACATCTACTTCGAGGTTATCAAAGGCAAGAATCCCAGATATAAACACTGGTGCACACCGGTTTATTAGGAAGCCTACAAAATCAGCATGGCATCGCCAAAGCTGTAAAACCGGTAACGCTGTTCAATTGCTTCCCTGTAGGCTTTGAAAATCAGATCTCTGCCGGCAAATGCAGAAACCAGCATCAAAAGGGTTGATTTCGGCAGGTGGAAGTTGGTGATTAATGCATCGGTGATCATGAAGCGGTATCCGGGATAGATGAAATCGTTAACCCAGCCATCCCATGCTTTGAGGTTGCCGCTTTTTTGTGCATGGGCAGCGGATTCCAGCAAGCGCACGGATGTGGTGCCCACACAGATTACACGGCGACCCTCAACCTTTGCCCGGTTAATTTCTTCTGCTGCCTCTCCGCTGATTACCCCGTATTCAGGGTAGATCGGATGTGAGGAGATCTCTTCTGTTTTCACGGGGCGGAAGGTATTTAAACCCACATGCAGGGTAACAAACAGGCAAATCACGCCCATTTCCCTGATTTTTTGCAACAGTTCACGAGTAAAATGCAGACCGGCGGTTGGTGCTGCCACGCTGCCTTCCTGCCGGGCATATACTGTCTGGTAGCGTTCCGGGTCCGCCAGGGGTACGCGGATATACGGCGGTAAAGGCACCTGACCAATTTGTGGCAGGGCTGTTTCATCGGAGAAACGGACGATCCGGATGCCGGCTTCCTTCAGGGCGATTATCACTGCTTTCACCTCCGGATTGCCTTCCAGCACTGCCTCCATTCCGGCAGTAACCTTTTTCCGGGAGCCGATCAGGGTTTCCCAGACTCCCTGTTCGATCCGCCGCAAAAGCAGAATCTCGATCCTTTTACGGTTATCCAGCCGGGTGGCGAAAAGCCTTGCCCGTATGACACGACTGTTATTGAAAACCATCACGTCGCCGGGTTTCAGGAACGCCGGCAATTCGTAAAAAATGCGGTGCTCCAGAGAGCCATCCACCCGGTTTACCACCAGAAGGCGTGAATGATCCCGCGGCTCAACCGGCGTCTGGGCAATCAGTTCCTGCGGCAAAAAGTAATCAAAATCACTGGTTCTCAGGGTTTGCATCATGAATTTATCTCCCTGAATCATTGTAGCAATTGCGGGATGGCTGGACAAATAGCTGTGGCTCAGGGATGAAATTCTGCTGCTGATATTTTACCGGGGGTTTACCAGAAGGAAATCCAGTCTATTCCTTCCCTTTCCTGAATGATACGGCTGAGCGTGCTTTTAGTTTTGCCATCCTGGATCGGTTCAATCAGGGAAACAGTAATGTCCGCTTGATTTCTGCGGTAATGCCATTTAGAGATAAAGCCGGGCACCAGCACGTAATCCCATTCTCCTGAGCCGCAGCAGGAAGATTCCAGTACCGCCCTGCCCGTGATGTAAAGCACCTCCCTGTCCTGAAAATTCAGCCGGCATTCTTTGCGGGGGATGTAATAACCTGCCAGCCCCTGGTATTCTTCCGCGGCTGGCTGATGTACATATTCAATCAGTTTGCTGATTATCATTTCGTTTTCTTTTCCGTTAGGCGAGTAACTATCTCAACTTACTGCAGATATATTATAGTCTTTCCGGAGGAGATAATCCCGTGATTCGTCTCTGGAAATAATTACGGATAATCTGCAGCCCTGTAGCCAGATTAGCCAGTTCGGTCGCATTCGACTTTGCCTGTTAGCTTCAACTTTGATATACTGAAGATGTTGTGCCCCCATCGTCTAGCGGCCTAGGACAGCGGCCCTTCAAGCCGCCAACACGGATTCGAATTCCGTTGGGGGCACCAGTTTTTTCTTCAGAACTTTCCCCTGAGCCGTTGATAAATATCTTCCATTGATTCGGATATCACTCTGGTATCTGCGATTACCGGCATAAAGTTATTATCGCCATTCCAGCGGGGCACGATGTGAGTATGGATATGGTCGTCAATTCCAGCCCCTGCAACGCGTCCAAGGTTCATCCCGATATTGAAGTTTTCGGTTTTACTTGTTTCCCTCAGGATTCTCACCACCCGGCTGACGATTTCATAATGTTCATTCCGTTCTTCAGTGCTGAGATCTTCCAGCCTTCCGATGTGGCGATACGGCACCACCATCAGGTGGCCAGGATTATAGGGATAGGTATTCATGATGACAAAATTCAGATTTCCCCGGAACAGGATAAAATTGGCAGCATCCCGGTTTTCCTGCGGTTTGATGCAGAAAATACACCCCTCTGGTTTTTCCTGCCGGATATATCCCACGCGCCATGGCGCCCAGAGTCTCTCCATATTCTGCTCCCTGCTGTTTAATGATTAAACTAAGACATATTCTAATTATCTTATCTGAAATTGTAAAAATCTGCTGGTTGTTTTATAGTGAAAATTGTTATTATGGAGAATACGATCACATTTCTGGGCACCGCCGGTGCCAGAGTCATGGTGGCAAATCAGATTCAGGCTTCCGGTGGTATGTGGTTAAGCTTAAACGGCACAGAAATCCTGGTGGATCCTGGACCGGGATGTATAGTTCAGACCACCAAACGCAAACTCCGGGCTGATAAGTTGCAGGCAATCATCCTCAGCCACCGTCATCTGGATCACTCCGGAGATACCAATATCATGGTAGAAGCCATGACTGACGGCGGATTTAAGCCTCACGGAAAGGTCTTTTTACCTGCAGATGCCCTCGGACCAGAACCGGTGCTCTTTTCGTACCTGAAGGAATATATTGACGGCGTGGAAGTTCTGCAGGAAGGTAAATCTTATCAGGTGGATAGTGTAACCTTTTCCACTCCGCTGCGCCACATCCATCCCGTGGAAACTTACGGGCTTAAATTTGCCGTCGGCAACCATACCTTCTCTTATATCGCGGACACAAAATACTTTGATAAACTTATTGAAAAATACCAGTCGGAATTGATTATTATCAATGTCGTTTTTATGGAAAACCATTTCAAAATAGATCATCTGGCTATCGGAGATGCAGAAAAGATCATTACCGGTATCCGACCCAAAGTTGCTATCCTGACTCACTTTGGCATGCAGATCTGGAAAGCCCACCCCTGGGAAGTAGCAGAACAGCTTTCCCAGAAGACCGGCGTCAGGGTAAAAGCCGCCCACGATGGTATGAAATTTGATCTGGCAGAGTTGGAGGAGGAAAAAGACGGGGATGAACCAGCTAGATGAAATTCTGTTCCAGGTAGCCAAACCTGCGCGTTATACCGGCGGTGAATGGAACAGCATCAAAAAGGATTGGGAAAAAACCAGGATTAGAATTGCCCTTAGCTATCCTGATCTCTACGATATTGGCATGTCCAATCTGGCAATCCCCATACTTTACGATATCCTGAACCGTATTCCGGATGTTCTGGCGGAGCGGGTTTATGCACCCTGGAAAGATATGGAAAGTGCCATGCGTGCGGCAGGGATTCCCCTGTATGCGCTTGAATCGAAACGTCCTCTGCGCGATTTTGATATCATCGGGTTTTCCCTGGGTTATGAGCTCTGCTATACCAATGTCCTGAACATGCTGGATCTGTCCGGTATACCGGTACTTGCGGCAGAAAGGGATGAATCCCATCCGTTGATTATTGCTGGCGGCAGCAGCGTACTGAATCCCGAGCCGATGGCGGATTTTATCGATCTTTTCGTCATCGGGGATGGCGAGGAAGTGGTGGTCGAGTTTATTAACCTGTTCCGCGAATGGAAACAGAGCGGCTCTTCCAGGAGCGAATTCCTGAAGCAAGCCGCACAGTTAGAAGGAATCTATGTTCCCCGTTTTTACACCCCGGAATACCTGCTGGATGGCAGGTTGCGGAGCTTCACCCCGCTTGTTCCGGAAGCAAAATTGCCTGTTCATCGGCAGATGGTAAACCAGCTTCCCCCTCCCCCCATCCGTCCCGTGGTGCCTTTCGTAGAAGTTGTCCAGGATCGGGCGGCAATTGAAATCCAGAGAGGCTGCACGCGGGGATGCCGCTTCTGCCAGGCGGGCATGATCTATCGTCCGGTGCGGGAGCGTCCCCAGAGTGAGATTATCCAGGCGGTCAGGGAAATATTGGAAAACTGCGGTTATGATGAGATATCGCTGGTTTCCCTGAGCACTTCTGATTATCCGGAGATTGATAAGCTGGTGGCGACCCTGGCAAAAATGTATCCAAATGTGACTTTTTCCCTGCCCAGCCTGAGAATAGCAGCTTCCTCTATCCAGTTGATGGAGGCTCTGCCCTCTCACCGCAAGACCGGGTTAACCTTTGCTCCTGAGGCGGGCAGTGAAAGGCTGCGCCGTGTGATTAACAAGTGTATCCCGGAAAACATCCTGCTGGAGACTGCGGCGATTGCATTCCAGAGGCGCTGGACCACCCTGAAGTTGTATTTCATGCTGGGACTGCCCGGTGAGACCATAGATGACGTGCGCTACATCGTCAGGTTAATTGAGAAGGTGCATGACCTGGGGAAGGAATACATGGGCAACCGGGCAAAGGTTGGGGTAAGCCTGGCGACCTTTGTACCCAAGCCTCACACGCCTTTCCAGTGGGTTGGGCAGGAGACAGAGGAGCAGATCAACATCAAGCATGAGA
>Ga0209381_1004947_pt1 | contig 11335 bp, 11 predicted proteins | sample DewCreD2012metaG_FD_184111 | JGI IMG/M metagenome (GOLD analysis project Ga0209381, IMG submission 184111) | Hot spring sediment bacterial and archeal communities from British Columbia, Canada, to study Microbial Dark Matter (Phase II) - Dewar... ...
GCACGGGGCGCTCGGCAAGTTCATGTCGCCCGCCCGGAGCCACGCTCATTCCGGGCGGCAAGGATGCCGCCCTCTACGGCAGGCAGGATGCCTGCCGCCACCGCCTGCAATAAACTGAGATGCGCCCCCTCGCAAGGCCGCTGACGACTGCCTGCAGGAGCTGCGCTGGATGTATGAGCGGCGGAATGTGGAAGAAGCCCGCCGGGTTCTGAAGCAATGGCTAGAGAAGTGGGGCGGGAAGTATCCGAAACTTTGCGCGTGGGTGGAGACGAACATGGAAGAACCGTGGACGTTCGACCGGTTGCCGGTGGCGCACCAGAAACATTTGAAAAGCACGAACCTGCTGGAACGGTTCAACCAGGAGATCAAACGCCGGACCTTGGTCGTTCGGCTCTTCCCGGACGAAGCCAGTAGCCTGCGGCTGGTGCGAGCGGTGGCGGCGGAGCAGCATGAAGAAGGGAGGGCAGCCGCTACCTGAACATGGACCGGCTGCGTGAACCGATCAAACCGATGAAGCCGAACCTTGCGATCGCGGCCTGAGATTCGACCGGCGGCGCGGCGAGCTGGAAGGCTCGCTGTCCGCGCCGCCTCGTTTTACCTCGTGGCCACCATGAAATCCATTTTGCAGAACTTGACGCACACAACTCGATTCGGATTTCAGGTTCAAACCCGTTCTGGCGCGGCCACGCTGGATTATTCCCCTCCCGTCCCTTGCCAGCCATGCTACTCTGGCCTGTGCCCTTCATCCCCCCGCATCTGTTGGCCCGCCTTCTCTTCCCCCACGAACCGCCCCATCTGCAACGCCGCCATTTCACCCAGCTCCTCCTCGCCCTCACCCTCGGCCTGGTGGCGGCGCTCGCGACCGCGGGTTTCATCATCTTCGCGCCGCGCTGAACCCGAATTCCGAAGCAGACCCGTAGCGGCGGGCATCCCTGCCTGCCGTAGAGCCGGGCTTCCCAGCCCGGCGGAAGGAACCGCCCGAACGGCAGGTGCGCACAGAACTATTCCCCCGGTCTTTGCCCGGCTGGCATTCGTTCCGGGCGGCAAAGCTGCCGCCCTCTACGTCAGGCAAAGATGCCTGACGCCACCCGCTTCGGAATTCGGGCTGAATCCTTCGCCTCGCCCACCGGCCTCCGCCTCACCACCCCCGAGAACCCCGTCCCCAGCGACGACCGCACCTTTTCCATCCAGAGTCCCTCCGGCCTCACACGCCGTTGCGACTGCCTCCTCCCGGGCGGCCGCGCCGCCGTCAAATCCCGCGTCGAGACCCCTCATGGCCTGCTCGGCAACGCCGCGCGCCACGACCACTTGCGCAGGACCGGGGCCGTCCCCGTGGCAACATCTGCGGCCATCATCATCCGGCGACAACGACAAGTTCTTCGGCTTCGGCGAGCCGGAGCTGCCCAATCGCAATGGCACCCAGGTCCGCTTCGCCCGGGTTTCTCCCCGCGAGGGAATCCGGCGCGGCCGTCCGCGCAGACCGGCCGTTGAGCGGCCCCGGAACCCGAACCAGCTTCACGGCACCAGCGCCCGCAAGTCCTTCGGCAGCCACCAGCGCAGCAGCGGGCCGGTCATGGCCGTCGTCGCCAGCGCCATCAGCACCAGCATGGTGAAGAGCGGTTGATTCAGCAGCCCGAGGTCGCGCCCGATGTTGATGGCCACGAGCGCCATCAACGCCCGGGTGTTCAACAGCGCCGCGACACAGCCGGCCTCGCGATTGTCCAGGCCGGTCAGCCGGGCGCCAAGGAAACAGCCGCCCAGCTTGCCCGCAACCGCAGCCACCAGCACAACGCCCGCGCCCGCCCAGGCCAGCAGGGAGCCGAGGGAGCCGATGTTGGTGTTCAGGCCGGTGTTGGTGAAAAAGATCGGCACCAGGGCCACGAGCACGAAGTCCGCGAAGCGTTGCCGCCAGGCCTTGACCAGTTCGGGTTCCTGATGCAGCGCGACGCCGAGGAGAAACGCGCCGAAAATGGCGAAGATGCCCAACGCGTTGGTGATCAGACAGCAGCCAAACAACGTCACCAGCAGCAGCGTCAGAAACGAGGCGGTCAAACCGTGATGCCGCGCATAACTGGCCCGCCACGCCCGCCGCAACAGCGGCCCGGCCACCCAACGCAGCAGCGCAAGGAACAGGAGAATGCCGCCCACCTGCAACGCCAGCGCCCGTCCGTCAAATCCCGAGGTGACGAGCGCGTTGGCGACGGCCAGCAGCACCCAGCCCACCACGTCGTCAATCGCCGCCGCGCTGATCCCCATCACACCGATGGCGGTGCGTTCGAGACGCATTTCCAGCAGGATGCGTCCCATGATGGGCAGCGCGGAAATGGAGAGCGCGATGCAGAGAAAGAGTTGGAAGCCGAACGCGGGCAGTTCCGGGGCGAAATTCCGGTGCAGCCACGGCCCCACCGCCAGCCCGCACAGGAACGGCGCGACAATGCCCATGGCCGACACCGCGACGACGGTGCGGGAGCGGGTGCGCAGGTGGCCGTAATCGAACTCCATCCCCACCTGGAACAGCAGCAGAATGAGGCCGAGCTTGCCGAGCAGTTGCAGCGACTGCTGCGTCTCCGCGCGGAACAGATGCTGGCCCACGTCCGGCCAGAGCAGGCCGAGCGCGGACGGCCCGAGGAGGATGCCAGCGAGAATCTCCCCCACCGCCAGGGGCTGCTTCACCCGCCGCCCCAGCCGGCCAAACAGCCACGCGACGGCGATGATGACCGCCCAGTCCACAAGCACGTGGCGGAGGTGGGATTCGATGGCGGCGGGGTTCATGGTCGCGCGTTATCGCTCAGGCGGCGGCCCGGGTCAACCGGTCAGTGATGGCCCGCCATGCCGGCTCGTCGGGGGGCGATTCGACGACGATCCAGTGCGGCCCACCGGCGTCGGCATGGTGCAGTTCCGCATAAAGGGCGCGGGCATACGCGGCGGCCTCGCGCGGCAGCAGCGCCACGTGTTGAAATTCCGCCGCCCCGGGGAGCTCGGCCCGGGTGAGCACGGCGGTGCGCGCCGGAATCACGCCGCGCGCCCGCAACTGCGCGTGAAGGTCGGCGGCGTGGGTCCAGCGCAGCAGCACCAACGGGGCGCGGGGCGAGTAATGTTTCCGCAACAAACCCGGGCTGCGGAGCACGCCGGCTTGCGGGCCGCGGGCGAGTTCACCGGCCACCGCCAGCAGCGCCTCCTCATGGATCATCCCGGGCCGCAGCAGACAGGGGGGGTGAACGCTGATGTCGAGCACGGTGGATTCGACGCCGACGTGCGCGGGGCCGCCGTCGAGCACAAGGGGAATGCGCCCGTTCAACTGCCGGAGGACGTGGGCGGCGGTGGTGGGGGAGAGCTGGCCGGCGAGGTTGGCGCTGGGCGCGGCGAGCGGAAAATCGCAGGCCGCGATCACCGCCTGCATCACCGGATGGGCCGGCCAGCGGATGCCCACGGTGTATCCACCGGCAGTGACAACGTCGGGAATGGACACGGCCCGCGGCAGCACCAACGTGAGCGGGCCGGGCCAGAACGCGGCGGCCAGCCGTTCGGCAAGCAGGGGCCATTCGGCGGCGCAACGGCGGGCGAGCGCGGTGCCGGCCACGTGGCAGATGACCGGGTTGTGCGCCGGGCGGCCTTTGACCGCGAAAACCCGGGCGACGGCACCGGCATCCAGGGCGTTGGCGGCGAGGCCATAGACGGTCTCGGTGGGGAGCGCCACGATGTCCCCGGCGCGCAGGCGTTCGACCGCGCGCCGCACCGCCCCGGCGAGGAGGGCGGGCGTGTGGGTGGGCAGGACCTCGGTGGCGATGTTGTGCATCAGGGTGAATTCGTGGTTGCCGCCCGGGACGCCGTTGTCTGTTCGCCGCTCACGAATCACCCGTCACGTTTGCTCGTTTTCCGTTGAGACCGGCGCGGCTTCGCCCTTGAGCGCGGCAGTGAGCGCGTGCCAGGCAAGGATGGCGCACTTCACCCGGGCCGGATATTTGTGGACCCCCGTGAAGACGGCGAGCTTGCCCACGTCACCCGGCGCGCGGCCCGTGGTGACCATGTCCCGCACGAGGCCGAAGAGTTGTTGCGCCTCGGCGCGGGTGCGGCCCTTCACGGCGTCGGTGAGCAGCGAGGCGGAGGCCTTCGAGATGCAGCAGCCGGAGCCGATGAACGCCGCGTCGCGGATGGTGTCGCCCTCCATCTGGAGAAAGAGCTTGAGCTGGTCGCCGCACAGCGGGTTGCGGCCTTCGGCGGTGCAGGTGCAGCCGGGCAGCTCGCGGAAGTTCCGCGGGTTCTTGCAGTGGTCGAGAATGACCTGCTGGTAGAGGTCGGCGATGTCGTCGAACATGGCCTCAGTGTAACGGGCCGGGCGGGAAATGCACGCGGGCAATGCGGCGGCGGGCAGGGGGAAATTCGACCGCCGCATTTCCGGAGCCCGCGTGCCAGCCCGCCGGCTGGCGAAGCCGGGCGCGGCCCTGCCGACCACGCGGGACCTCGGATCCGGAACGAGGCAATTCAAAAGGGCGCATCTCACTTTCTTGCAAGTCCGTTTCATATGTGTGCGGTGGTAGCGTCGGCAATCCTTGGCTGACGTGGAGCCGGGCTTCCCAGCCCGGCGGAAAGCAACGCCCGCCCGCACGGGGCGCTCGGCAAGTTCATGTCGCCCGCCCGGAGCCACGCTCATTCCGGGCGGCAAGGATGCCGCCCTCTACGGCAGGCAGGATGCCTGCCGCCACCGCCTGCAATAAACTGAGATGCGCCCAATTCAAAACGGGAGCCCCCGCCCCCGGCGGGTGGTTTTCGGCGTCCCGCGAAAACCTGGTTCCCCCCTGCTCCGCACCACAAGGTCCGGGCTGGGAGGGTTGGAACGCGGGACGCGTGCGCTCCCCTTCCAACGGCATCGTTCCGGCGGATGGAACGCGTTGGCCCCTCACCGCGTCCCTTTCCCCAGCGGATGGGGAGCGGCTGGCCGAAGGCCGGGTGAACCCGGAAACGGCAGTTGGGAAACCACGAAAGACACGAAACACAAGCAAGGACCGGACGAAAGGCTGCTGGGTTGGCAGCGCAGATGTTCACCTGACGGGTGGGCGGCTGCCGGAGATGAGCGGCCTGTTTTTCGTGTCCCTTCGTGGGTTTCGTGGTTGGAACCGCTTTTTCCAGGGTGAAGGATTGGCGGACACTCTGCCCGGTTTCAGACGCGCCTGGCCCTACTTCGCGGTGGCGCGGAAGTGACGGAGTTCCTCCTCCGTCATGGGCTGTGAGGTTTTGAAGTCGCGCGGGGCGGCCGGCGGTTCGCCGTCCGGGGCCGGGGCGGGCTGGAGGAGGGGAATGCCGGAGGCGGTGGCAGCGTTGGTGCCGTTCGGACGGGAGCGCCCGCCGTCGAGTTCATCCATCTTGCGCTCGAATTCGGCGTTTTCCTTGTCGAGCTTTTGCGTGAACTTGTTGATGCCGGTCATGCGCTCGCGTTCGATGTCGGAGCCGCGCGCGGCGAGCTCGGGGGTGCGGAGGACGGTGGGACGCATGAGGACGAGCAGTTCGCGGCGTTCATTTTTGTCGCTGGTGTTGCGGAACAGGCCGCCGAGCAGGGGAATGTCCTTGAGCAGCGGGATGCCTTCCTTGGTTTTCGAGCCGAGGGTGCGGATGAAGCCGCCCAGCACGATGGTTTCACGGTCCCGCACCGTGATGTCCGCGGAGAGCGTGCGGCTGGCGGTCTTGGGCACATCGTCGCCGCTGATCTTCGTGAAGCCGTCAATTTCCTCGATGGCCTGGTCAATCTTCATGACCACGATGCCGTCGGGGTTGATGAACGGGGTGACGTCCAACTGGATGCCGACGCGCAACTGCGAGTAGGACGAACTGGGGCCGCCGCCGAAGCCGCCGTAATTGTAGGTGCTGGTGATGTAGGGGACGGTGTTGCCCACGAAGAACCGGCCGGGGGTGGCGTGGGTGGTCATGATGGTGGGGCGCTGAATGACTTCGGTCTTGCCGCTGCTCGAGAGCGCCTTCACGGCAACCAGCCAGTCATCGTTGATCTTGCCGAAGTAGTTCAGGCCGCCGAGGCTGGCGACGGCGTTGCTCGCGAAAAGGCTGTTGAGATTCTCCAGCAGGGAACCGCGGTCATTGTTCACGATGCCGGCGCCTTGCGCGTTATTGCCAATCTTGGTGGGCTTCTGCGCGGCGGCCACGCCGTATTCCAGGTTTTTGTCGCCGCTGACGCCGAGGATGATGGACTCGATGAGCACCTGCGCGAGCACGACGTCGAGCTTGGAGATGACGTCCTTGATGACCTCCATGTCCTGGCGCGTGGCGTAAATGAGCAGGGAGTTGGTCCGCTCGTCGGCGATGATCTTGGTCTGGCCAAAAATCTGGATGTCGCCGCTGCCGCCGCCGGGCTGGCTGGCGCGGCTGATGATGGAACGGAGCCGTTCGGTGAACGTGCCGCCGCCCGCGCCCCCGGCGGCGCCGGGCTGGCCGAGACCGCCCACCGCACCGCCCACCCCGGGCTGACCGAGGGTGCCGGGCTGACCATAGCCCGCGCCGCCCAGGCCGCCGCCCAGCCGGCTGCCACCGCCGCGTGTCGCGGTGCGGGAACCGGCCGCCGAAGCGCCGCCGCCGCCGGATCCGACGCTCGCGGTGCTCCCGCCGCCGCCGAGGCTGTTGAGGGCGCTGGCGATGTCGCCGGCCAGGGCGTATTTGATCGGGATGACCTCGGACACGAACTCGGCGGGCACCGTGACGTCCACGCGCTCGATCATCTCCAGCATGCGTTTGACGTTTTCGGAGTAGTCACGGATGACGAGGATGCCGTTGCCTTCGATGGGGAGGATGGAGTTGGGGATGCGGGCAAAGGGCTGGAGGATCTGGACCATTTCGCTGGGCTTGACGTATTTCAACTGGACGACGTGGGTGACGTAGGAGCCGAGTTCGGGGAGTTCCTCGGCCCGGCCCTCATAGACCCTGGCGCCGCCGGTGTTGGCCTCGGCGACGGGGAGGACTTTGGCGAATTTCTCGCCGACGTTGATGACGGCAATGCCGTTGAGACCGAGCACGGCGTCAAACAACTGGATCGCCTCGGTGCGGGTGATGGGGGTCATGTTCCGCAGGGTGATGGTGGGCGCGGGCAGCGTGGCGGGGCGGAGAATGGTGCGGCCCACGACTTCGGCGTAAAGGGTCAGGAACTGGTTGATGTCCACCTCCTTGAGGTTCAACTCGTCCTTGCCGTAGAGCGTGGCCTCGTCGGCGGGCGCGGCGGCCCGCCGCGCGGACGGCGCGATGGCGAGCAGCGCGGGGTTGCTGTCCGCGCCCGGGGCGGGCACGGGCGTGGCCGGCGGGGGCGGGACTTGCGCGGGCGCGGTGAGCGCGAGGGCGGACAGCAGCAGGACGGCGGCACTGGTTTTCATGGCTTGCGGGGAGTTGCGGGTGACGGGGCGGCGGGCGCGGCGGGGCCGCGCGCGGTGACGGGGGCGGCGTTGGTGGCGGCCCCGGGCGCGGGGGCGCGGGGCGGGTTTTTCTGGTAACTGGCCACGAGCTTGATGTTGGCGGTCAGTTTCATGCGGGTCTGGTCCGGGCGCACGGAGAGGTCGCGCACGCGGATGAGCGAATTGCCCGCGCCGAGGTTGAACAGGAAGTTGACGAGGCCGTCCTCGCCGGAAATGGTGGTGACCTGCTGGCTGCGTTCGAGGAAGAACTGGTTGGTGGTGGTCAGGGGCCGGGCGCTGGTCTGCACGGAGACCCCGGCCTGCCGGGCCTGGGTGTCCACGGCGCGCATCAGGTCGGTGGCCTGGTCCTCGGGGGGCACGGCCAGGCCCTCGCCTTCGAGGCGTTTGACCTCGGCGGCGAACTTGTCCCGCTGGGCCAGTTCCGCGTTGAACAGTGCGAGCTTCTTCTCCGCCTCGCGCTGGCGGGCGCGCAGCCTGCCGTAATCGCCGAAGTGCGGCCACACGAACCACACCTGCACGACGACAAACAGAATGATGCCCACCACCACGATGAGGCGGCGCTCAAAGGGGCGGAGGTTGAGTTTGTCGAAGAAGCTCGTCATTTGGCGGGGGTGAGGAGTTCGCTGCGCCGCAGTTCGAGGCTGAAATTCCAGGCGATCACGTTGCCGGGCGCGGCGCGGCGGGTGGGCGGCTCGCCCTTGTTCGGATCGAACAAGGGTTGCCCGTTGACCTTCACGCGCTTGAGCGTGTCGTGGAAATCAATGATGCGGTCCATGGCGTCGCCGGGCGCGGTGCCGTTCAAAACCATCTGCTGGCCATCGCGGAAGGTGAAGGATTCGAGCGTCGCGCCTTCGGGGAAATGCTCGGCCACGACCTTCCAGCAGTCGAGGGCGGCGAACTTGAGTTCCTGCCGGTCCTTGAGCACGTCGAAGCGCCCCCGCAATTGCAGCGCGTTGGTGTAGCTCTGGCTGAGTTGCTTCACCTGGGTCTCGACGCCGCGCGCCTGCCAGCCCGCGACGCCCACCGCCGCGAAATAGGCGGCCACCCCGATGAGATACAACACCACCACCGCGCCCACGCCCCGCATCCAGAGCCGGTCCACGAACCGCTGGCGGTAGCGGGTGGTGAATTCGGCGGGCAGCAGGTTCGCGCGCGCCTCGGCGGCCGCGGCGCGGACGGCGACGCGCCCGGCCAGTTCCACCGGCGGCAACGGCGGGACGACCTGCGGCAGCACGCCGAGGGCGTCGCGCAACGGCGGCAACCATTGGGCGGCGAGCGCGTCGTCCGCCACCAGATGCCAGTCCGGTCGCCCCGTCAGCCAGCCGTCCACTTCGCCGGCCCAGGCCATTTGCGAGAGCTGTTCGCGCAGGGCGGGCACCCGCTCCGCGCCGGGTGGCACGGACAACCAATCCACGCTGCGCAACACGCCGCCGGCCCACCAGGCGACGGCGGCGGTCTCCACGCCGCCCATCAGTTCGGGGAAAATCCACGCGCCATCGCCGCTGGTTTCGTCGCGCAACAACTGGTCGAGCGCGGGCAGTTCCAGCCGGTCGGCCAAGTAGCCGCGCGTCTCCAACTGGCCGAGGAATTCCTCCACGGCGTCGCGCGCGGCGATGACGAGCACCACTGTTTGCTGCTGGCCGTCCGGGTGCGGGCGGCAGACGAGCGTCCAGACGATCTGGCCGACGGGCATGGGCGACAGTTTTTCCAACTGGAGCTCCACCATCGCGAGCGTCTCGTCGAATTCCGCCTTCGGGAATTGCGCCACGCGGATGAAAACGCGCTCGGGCGGGAGGCAGGCGACGTTGAGCTTGGGTTGCCAGAGGGCGCTCCAGGTTTTTTGGGTGCCGACGGGCAGGGCATCGGTTTCCCGGAGGGTGAGTTCCTTCCCCGGCTTGAAGCCCGCGCCCTTCGCCTCGAACGACCAGAGCCGGGCGGCGTCCGGCCCGGCGGCGAAGACGTTGCAGGTGTTCCAGCGTTTGCCAGCCATCTCAGCCTCGTTTCACAAAGGTGCCGGTGTTGCCACCGAGTAACGAGTCCAGGTGCTCCTCGATTTGGGTGACGCGGAGCACCTCCTCGATGGTCGTGATGCCGTTGCGGACCTTGTTCCAGCCGTCCACGCGCAATGTCCGCATGCCGCCCTCGATGGCCTTCGCGGAAATCGTCGAGGCGGCGGCGCGCTGGAGAATGAGCGGGCGCAACAGCTCGTTGACGACGAGCAGTTCGTAAATGGCGAGGCGGCCCTGGTAGCCCAACTGCCGACAGTCTTCGCAGCCCGCGCCGTGCCAGAACTTCGCCGTCGGAATTTCGTCCTCGGGATAGCCGATGCGGCGCAGGTAGGCGGGGTCCACCTTCTGCTCCGTCTTGCAGCCTTTGCAAATCGTGCGGACGAGGCGTTGCGCCATGATGGCCTCGATGGACGACGCCACGAGGAACGGCTCGATGCCCATGTCAATCAACCGCGTGAAGGCGCTGGGCGCGTCGTTCGTGTGCAGCGTCGAGAACACCAAGTGACCGGTGAGGGCGGCGCGGATGGCGATTTCCGCCGTCTCCAGGTCGCGAATTTCGCCGACCATGATCACGTTCGGGTCCTGGCGCAGGATGTGGCGCAGACCGACGGCAAAGGTGAGGCCGATTTCGGGCCGCACGGCGATCTGGTTGATCCCCTTCAACTCGTATTCCACCGGTTCCTCGACGGTGATGATGCGCTTCTGAATCGAGTTGATGGAACTGAGCATCGCGTAAAGCGATGTGGATTTGCCGGAACCGGTCGGGCCGGTAATGAGAATGATGCCGTGGGGCTTGACGATAAGCTCGCGGATGGCGGCCTCGTCCTGCGGGGCGAAGCCCAGCTTGTCGAGGCTCAGGAAAATTTTGCCGCGCGTGAGCAGGCGGAGGGAGACGGACTCGCCATAGACCGTCGGCACGGTGGAGACGCGGATGTCGAGTTCCTCGCCCTTGATGCGGACGTTGATGCGGCCGTCCTGCGGGAGGCGTTTCTCGGCGATGTTCATGCCGCTCATCACCTTGATGCGCGAGATGAGCGCGGCCTGGAAGCGCTTCAACTGCGGCGGCATCGGTGTCTGGTGCAGGATGCCGTCAATGCGGTAGCGGATGCGCAGCTCATCCTCCTGCGGCTCGAAATGGATGTCCGTGGCGCGGTCCTTGAACGCCTCCCAGATGATCTGGTTGACGAACTTGATGACGCTCGCCTCCTGGTCGCCCTCGGTGATTTCCTTGTCGGACGGCAGTTCGAGGTCGAGCGGCGCGTCCTCCTCGGCCATTTCGTCGAGGGTCTCGGCACCGACGCCGTAGTATTTTTTGAGCGCCTTTTCGATTTCGGCGCGGGGGGCGAGGGCGAACCGCACCGGACCGCGCGCGTCGAAGCGGACGGCGTTGAGCATTGCCGTGTCGAACGGGTTGCTGACAGTGACCTGGAGCACGCCGTCCACGAGGTTGGTGGGGATGACGGTGAACTGGAAGGCGACCTTCGTGGAAATCTTGTTGCGCGCCTCGGCGGGGATGGTGTGCTTGGCCAGCTCGACGAAGGGCCAGCCCATTTCCCGGGCGAGCGACTGGAGGAACACGTCCTCGGCCAGCCCGCGCTCACGGCAGATGAACCCGAGCAGCGTTTCCTGGGAGCCGCTTTCGACCGCAATGCGCCAGGCCCTGGTCCACTCCTCGAGCTGGACGGCCGTCCCCAGCCCGGTGCGGGCCAGAAATTCTTTCAACGTTAAAAACGCCATGCGCTGCGTGACAGTTGAACGCCGGACGCTAGGTGAAGTTGCGGCGGGGGTCAAAGTTTTTGGCCGGCGCAATGGACGGGCGCGCAGTTGGCCGTGCGTGGGGACGGAACGGCACGGGCGGGCGGATGGTGAAAGTTCAAGAAGTTGGTCGGTTTGGCGATTGGCGGGCGGGCGGTGGATGGC
>Ga0209381_1004949_pt1 | contig 11333 bp, 13 predicted proteins | sample DewCreD2012metaG_FD_184111 | JGI IMG/M metagenome (GOLD analysis project Ga0209381, IMG submission 184111) | Hot spring sediment bacterial and archeal communities from British Columbia, Canada, to study Microbial Dark Matter (Phase II) - Dewar... ...
GGCGGCCCTCATACCGGCCCGCTTCCCGCCCGCCAAGCAGGAAGGATTGGGGGCCCTGGCCGCTGGGAGTCGACTCAGGTTTGTTTTGTTGGGATTTCTACTCGCCTTGGGCATCTACACCCTGTTTTTTTTCGGTGCCTCTGCAGTAGTTTTATCTGCAGCTGGCCTCACAAGTTCCGCCGCCCTGGCTGGAACCGACAAGGCCCTGCATATTGTACAGACCGGGCAGATAATGGCATTACCTCTGGAGCAGTTGAGCCTTGCCATCGGGCTTACAGGCTTTCTCCTCATCCTTTCGGCCTTAATGACAAGCTTCTTCCTCGGCAGGCTCTATAAAAAGGGGCTTGGCGGCTATACCGGTGATACCCTGGGGGCTGCGGTAGAACTGGGAGACCTGGTGTATCTGACCTGTCTTCTTATTCTGGTACAATGGGGATTATGAATACTACAGACTTTGATGGCTACTATGGGTCTATTTTTGGCAGCCGTTGGGAAAGTTTGCGGGCCATACTCACCGAAACAAACCAGGCTGTTGCCTACAGTGAAGGTTTACAGGAGCCCTACTTTATGGATAGGGCCTCTGTATTAACAGCCCAAGCCCTTAAAATCCCTAAAGAAGGGGAAATTCTCGATGCCTGTGCGGCGCCGGGGGGAAAAAGCCTCGTTATTGCAAGCCGTATGGGCCCGGGGGTGCGGCTCCTTTCGAACGAACTGTCCAGCGACCGCCGCCGCCGTCTTGTCGATGTCCTTAACCGCCACCTTCCGCCTGCCCTACGCCAACAGGTTACCGTTTCCGGCTTTGACGCTGCGGCCCTTGCCAGGCGTGAAGCCGAGCGGGGGCGGTTCCGCGCCATACTTCTGGATGCCCCCTGTTCCAGTGAACGTCACGTTATTGCGGACCCTAAAGCCTTATCCCAGTGGACGCGGAACCGCCCCCGGGCCTTAAGTATGCGGCAATGGGCCCTCCTCTCCAGCGCCTTTCTGGTCCTCGCCCCCGGGGGGTCCCTGGTGTATGCCACCTGCGCCTTAAGCCCCGAAGAAAACGATGAGGTGGTCCGGCGGCTCATGAAAAAATATGGGTCCCAGGTTCAGCTGGACAGGCCCGATTGTACCGAAGGGGAAGAAACCGAATTCGGCACACACATACTGCCCGACACAAGCGGCGGTATGGGCCCCATGTACGTGGCTCGGTTCATCAAACTGGAATAGGAATATCCTACATACTCTGGTTTGCCAGGCTGTAGACCTCCCGGATTTTTTTCTGGTCCAGCACCATCAGGTTGCCGATGGTCCGGGCCCCAAAATAGGTACAGCGGTAGGCCATTTCATCCAATTCGGTATCGCTCAGGGTGCCTATTCCGAGTTCCTTAAAATTGGTGGGCATACCGAGGGACTTAAAATAGGCCACCGTGGCTTCGATGCCGGCCAAGGCCGTTTGTTCATCATCGCGCCCAGCATCGACAGCCCAAACAGTTCGGGCATAGCGGGCAAAGCGGCGGGGATTGGCCTTATACACAGAGAGGGCCCAGGACTTCCACATGGCAGACAGGCTTGCCCCATGGGCTACATCAAATTTAGCACTTAATTCATGACCAAGTTGATGAACCGCCCAATCGCCCCGACTGCCGAGGCCGGTTATTGAGTTGTGGGATAGGCTTCCGCACCACATGAGTTCGCTCATGGCCTGGTAATCCTGGGGGTTCTGTATTGCTATGGAACCATTGCGAATCACGGTCCTGAGCAGGGCCTCCGCAATGGCGTCGGAGGTTTCATTGTCCTCTTCGTTCACGAAATACCGGTCCAGGGTATGCATCAGGATATCCGTAATACCGCAGGCGACCTGATACAGCGGCAAGGTAAAGGTAAGTTCCGGATTCAGGATGGCAAAGGCAGGGCGGTTAAACTCGGAAGAGAGTCCCCGTTTCTGGCCGATTTCGCTGTTGGTAAGCACCGCGGAAGCGCTGGTTTCACTGCCCGCCGCAGGAATGGTAAGGACCACACCCACGGGGGTACTTTTGCGAAGGCTCGCCTTGCCGGTCCAGAAGTCCCATATATCAGTACCCGGATTGGCGTTTCCATGGGCTATACCCTTGGCAGTGTCGATGACACTGCCGCCGCCGACGGCCAGGATAAAGTCAGCCTTCATAGCCAGGGCCTGCTCCACACCCTTCCGGGCCAGCTCCACCGTAGGATTGGGTTTTACCCCGCCAATGCTTTGGTATTCCAGGCCTGCATCTTTGAGCCGTGAATAGATTCGGTCCAACAAACCGCTCTTTTGAGCGCTTCCTCCGCCATACACCACCAGGACCCGGCTCCCTCCGTGTTTTTTAATTAAATCTGCAACTTTATGTTCCGCATCCCTGCCAAACTCTACTTCGGTAGGAACGTAATAGGTAAAATTACGCATATAAGTAAGCAATCCTCCTTATCAGGCTACATCTTCGCACATGGGGCCGTCCTTTGCAAGACAATCTTAGCCGGGTGATAAACACAAGGATGAGGCTTTGGGAAAAGCCAACAAGAGGAGGGACAGAAAGGTACCCCCAATATGAGAAGAGGAACAGGAGCTTTCTGCCGTATTTATCCGAAAGCCGCCCTACGATTGGGTCTGCAAAGAATTGCCCCAAAGCATAGACCGCCGCAAGCAATCCAGCTAGAGTTGGGGCTCCGCCAAAACAGGTAATATTGTCGGGGATCAGAGGGATAATAAATCCAAACCCGATCAATCCATAAAAACAACAGAAAATAACATTAAAAGGGATGCTTTCTTTTTCATCAATTTCTCCTATGAAGAATATAATAAATTATTTATATTGATGAAAAGAAATGTGCCTTTTATTATTTTATAAGTTTCTGGATGAACTCCCTATAATATTCTTTGAATTTTCCCGTAAAGGTATCCTGTTGTACCCGTAGGTTCATAACAGCGCCCGGTTCTGCGTTTGTATTTTCAGCGGTAATAAAAGAAACCGGCAGGGCTTGTGCAGAGACAAAGGAAGGACCAGCGAATTGTTCAACCTTCTTGAACACACCCATATATCCAAACTTACCATCCTTTTCTTCCTCACCGGATCCGCAGCAGGTAAGAAAATAGAGTTTTTTATATTGACCCTTATATTTTTTTATAAAATCCCATAATGGCGCGATGAGCTGACCCATCCATATGGGTCCGCAGAGGATGACCGCATCATAATCGGTTACGGATTTTTCAATTTTTTTATTACCAAATGAAAGATGTAATAAACTTGAGAAAATAAGCATAAAAAAAGTATTGACCCGCGGTACAAGCTTTACAATATCCGCTGATAAATCCTGGGCAAGTGTTTCAGCAATGAACCTATTGTTCCCGGTCCGCGAATAGTAAGCTACGAGATATTTCATTGGTGACTCCATTAGAAAAGGGATTATTATAGTATAGCGCAGATTTGCGGGGATGAAAATGAGATTACTGTTAATATGTATATTTTTAGAGATATTATGAACGTCAATGAAGACCTGTTTTAATAATGTTATGCCCGCCTCTGTGGCGCAAACTATCTTGACTTATTTTGGATGTTAAGACAATTTCTATGTCTTTGGAGTTTTCAGTCATTAAAGCAGTTTTGTGTTTAATGAAATCATTATTAATAAAGTGTTTATTGTCATCAACAACTGCGAAATCGGTTAAATTTTCATCATTTTTAATGATGCAAAATTCATCATCCAGTCTTTTCGCTAAATCAGACAGTTTCATTAATTTTCCTCTTTGCGCCGAAGGCGTCGCTCTAACATTTGCTTAACCTGTAATTCCGGCCCGAAGGGATTGGCGTGAAAATTGCCACAAAGGAGCGTAGCGACGACTGCAATTTTCATGACAAAAGGAATTATCAGGTTGAAGCAGTTGTTGGACGTCTTACTTTTTTATAATCTCCTTACGCTTTTCTTCAACCATACGTATTATACTACCAAAATCAAAGAGTATATCAAATCCATTATTTATACCCATACGCCTAGCATAAACTCTGACTTTATACTCAAGTGTACCTGATCTATCTGAAATAGAGGAATATTTCCATACCGGTAAATTATCTTTAATTAACACACGGAAATCTTCATTTTTATCAAGTGTATAAAGTAAGTTAATTACTTCATTGACATAAATATGATCTTCCTTACGTGATACACTTGCAAAATATAAATCTGAAGCCTTTCTATTTCCTGTGACATCTAATGTGCAAAGTATTGAATACTCATATTCATCGGAAAAACTTACTGAATCAATATTAAGGAAAAAAGCCCCATCTTTTTCACCACTATTCAGAGACCAATCTATTAAGTATTTATCTACCTTTACTCGATTCAAATTTATATCAGTATTACGTAATAAATTATCTTGTAATTGTCTTATAGCCTTTTGGAAATCAGATCTAAAATCTGCATAATACTTATCTCTTAAAAAAAGAGGTATCTGACAATCTTCAAGAAGTACAGGTATTGTTACAACTCGCTTTTCTTCTAATTCTCATAACAAACCAGCTGTTCATTCTTTTTTACACCATTCAGATTCAACAGATTTTTTAGATAACATTATTAACAATACAGATGCTTCAGAAATTGCATCCTGTACTTTTTGAATTAATGAATCGCCGAAATTTAATTGCCATTTATCAATCCAAACATGGAGATTTTCTTTAACTAAATATTTTGCAATTTTTTCAACGATTTTTGAATCTTCATGTGAATAACTTATAAACACTGACACTATTTCCTCCTGCGCCGAAGGCGTCCGTCCAACATTTGCTTAACCTGTAATTCCGGCCCGAAGGGATTGGCGCACTTTTTGCCGAGCGTAGCGACTAGCAAGTTTTGTGACAATAGCCGAGTCAGGTTGAAGCAGTTGTTCTACGTATTTTTATTTATAGACAGAAATGCAAAAAATGCTTCTTGTGAAAACTTTCGATAGAATTTATTAAAATCCAAATACATTATTCCTGCTAAAATTACTAATATAAAAATTGCTATACATACATTTATTGAAAACATCCCTCCAAATCCTCGTAATACAATTAACCAAATTAAAAGAATTAGGGAATAGCAAATTGTTCTTGTAAATCCATAAAGCGCAACATAGTTTTGTAATTTAGTCACATGCATTCCACAAGACTCAAGAGCCTTATGATAAATTAAGTTAAAAAAGTCATTTTCTTTTTTATTTAACGGTAAAAACTCTTTATCAATTGTATAATTAGCTTCAAGATATTGTGGTATCTTTTCTTTCACAAGTGTAATAGTAAGTTTATCCATTGGTTTTCCAAGAATCTTTGGGGTTTTTATTATGTTCCGAATTAAAACATCTATAATGAAAACAGGAAAGATCGAAAAGACAATTGCAATCTTAATTAATATTATTATAAGACTTCTATCATGAAATATACGGCGCCAAAAACCTGGATATTGATATTGCAAATCCAATAAATAACGAGACGGATAATCAAGAGTCCATATTGAATACAGCTCTACAGTAATTGATGATAAATAACTAAGAATATGTCCAACAATATACGAAAGAACAACTACAATGAAATAATCATCAATTGATAAATTGATATCAATCTTCAGGCTAGGATTAAAAAAATCAAACTTCCAAATAAACATAGTTGCGTATGTAAAGAACAATCCAGGAATTAAATAGCCTAAAAAATCATATAGGGAAAATGGATTCTGATCGATCTTCATTTTTTCCTCCGCGCGAAGCGTCCATAGAACATTTGCTTAAGCAGTGAGCCGTCATTGGCGCGAGTTCTTGCGTAAGCAAGAATCGTGACAATAGGCGAATCTGCTTAAAGCAGTTGTTCTGCGTCTTATATATCTCGAAATATATTTTCTATTCTAACTTTTCCAGGTAATCGGTAAATATCAAAATCTGAATCTATGCTAATTATTTTTCTTATTCCTGATTGTTCTGCAGCTATAACGAGTGTTGCGTCTGCAAAATCCATGGGACGGTCACTATATTTTTTTGTTAATTCAATTATCTTCCCTAAATCAGTTTGTTTTATTTCATATAGCAAAATACCACCAAGCATTATCCATTCAAGAAAATTAATTTGTACCTTTACACTAAAATCAAGCATATGTAATACTTCAGTTATTACAGCTGTAGTAGTGTGAAATTTATAATCTTTATTCTTTATGAATTCCTTTACTTTTTCATGATAATGATCATCTTTATCAAATAAAGCAATTAAAGGACCAGCATCAATGAGTACGTCGTTTAGCATGTATCTTGTCCTTTATTTTTTCTTTGTAAGTAACTGAAAGATTTCCTTCGCCACTTCCAAATTTACCAAAAAACTCAATTCCAAGTTCATATGAATTTTTTTGTGATTCTTCAGAATAAAATAGTTTCTCAAGCGCTTCTTTAATTATTTCTGATTTAGATTTATGTTTTTCTTGAGAAATAGCCTCTAATTTTTGTTCAATTTCAGTAGGTAACCGAACTGTAGTCATATATTGCTTCCTGTAATACTTAAAGTAATACAATAATATTATTTTGTCAATATAAATTGAAATATAAGCAATTCTTTATATTATTGAGCTTTATATTGATGAATGTATATTAAAAACTACACTTTTGCTGTAGTTTTATCAATTTTCTCAGCGCCTGCAAGGTCCGCAGAACATTTGCTTAACCTGCATTTCCGCGCCCTAAGGGCTTGGTGTGAAAATTGCCGAGCGCAGCGACAGCAATTTTCATGCCAAAGGAAATGTCGGGTTAAAGCAATTGTTAGGTTTTTTTCATATATCCTTCAGACATATATAAGATTGAAAGATCTTTTTCCGTTATATTTTTAATTTTCACTTCGCCTTTAGGTACAAAATAATAATAGAATCCCTTTTCAATAGTAAAACTTGTTAATCCTGATTCAATTTGTCCAATACCATCTAATACTATTACACTAGTCTGTATTTTTGGTTCAATTAAGGTTCCTTTAGGATCAATTGAACAATAAATCATTAATCCTGCATCAGCATGCAGAGCTACAATATTCGTATCATGAAGTAGCCTAGAATGTTGCTTATCTATTTTAATAATTTCTGGATTACCATAATTTAGGAATCTATCAAGAATCATCATACGATTAAGTAGATCATTATCTGGTATACCAAATATGGATTCATTTTCATATTCATCAAAGTTAATTGGACTTATATCTCCTTTTTTGGATTTCCCTTTTGCTGTAAATGCGGACAATTCTCTATTATATAATTTTTCTAGTGTTTCGTGAGTTGTATGCCAAATAAATTCAATATTTTCTTTATCTATTGTATTATCAGTATTAAGTTTTATGCTAATTTTGTTTTCTAATATAGAAATATCATATCTTTCAGAATCAATAAAAAATGCAAAATTTATCCTATACCCTTTCGGTGATTTTTCAAAAAAGAATTTTGCCATTTCATCCAATATTTCTAGATTAGTCATTTATTCCTCTTTTATTCTTCAGGCTCCGCGAAAGCGGAGTCAACCTAACATACGCTTAACTTGCGAGGCGTAATTGGCGCGGATTGTGCGTCAGGAGCGAAGCGACAGCACAATCCGTGACAATAGCCGAGTCAAGTTGAAGCGATTGTTGGATGATCTATTTTACTGGCTTTTTTGATATCTCATCAAGTAATTCTTTATGCATACCTCGTATTCTTCTTTCTAGCCATTTGTCATTCTTTCTTATCTCTTCAACAATTACATTTTCATTTTTTAATTCGCCTTTCAGCCCAATTATAATATCTTCAGGTATTTTTTCTTTATACTTTGAAAATAAATACCGAAGTGGTTCATATTCTTCGAGCCGCATTCCTACTGAACCTAATAAAAATAGACCTATTATTTTTACATCGTCCTCAACTTCCGCGGAATCTATCAGTAATGTCGTCGTCTCAATTGCCTTCTTAAAGAATTTATATCCATAATTTTCCTTAATCAAAAACTGCATCCACCACAATATGACCAACTGCGGTAAGCCGCTAAAAAATGAGGCCGTTTCCTTCTTAACAATCGATTTATATAAGCTTGCGGCCTCAAGAAATATTTTATAAATATTTTCCTCGAAAAAGGAATATGGCGTGTTAATTCCGGCTAGATAAAAGTTCGATATATTGAGTATTTTTAGCCACTTTTCTGGTTCGCTAGATGGAACAATAGCAGTTAATTCACTTAGATACTTTCCGCAATCTTTCTTAATACCGATATAGAAATAGAAAATATTCATCCACGCAATATTAAATGCCCTTGAGTCTGCTGTGAGCAGTGAATCCATTGTCATGCTTTTTGCATATAAATATTCAACAAAGGTTCTATGTGAATAATATACTGTATTTGCTTTAGGATCTTTTACAAGCAAGCCTGACCTGGTGCAAATTATTTCATCTATCTTGCTCTTGTCAATATCAAGATTCCTTGCATTCAAATACTCATTTATTATTGCGCTATACTCATCATAAGTTAAATAATCGATTTGCGTATCGATAAATTTTTGGGCAATTTTGTACAATATCGCTTGTACAGTTTCATATTCTCTTGGCGATTCAATTCCCTTGTCAATATCCCATTTACCAAGTATTAATTCTAGATACATTCCATATAATTCTGGCAAATTACTAGGCAAATCTTTTGCATTATTCTCAAATAAACGTGCAAGAAGTATGGCGGCAATTGGAGATTGAGGTAATTCTTTCATTAAGTGAGATTGTTTCAAATCCTCAAGTATTCTATCTTTCAGATTCAATGAAGAGCACAGTTTTTCTAAAAACACTATTAATTTGGCAAAAGACAAGCTTTTTATTTCGTATTTCTTTACTAGTCCATGGTCAATGCTAGAATCAGCAAAAGCTCTTAAGCCTCGTGTTGCCAAAACAATTGAGTAGTTGCTTTTCACTTTTATAAATGCTTCCATTAATTTAATATGCTCAATCTTATCCTCGATAGTCTCCGAGACTTCATCGAACCCATCTATTAGGAATAATATACGGGCATGTTTCTTTACTTCTTCAGGAGAAAGCATGCAACATTCATCCAGGCAAGCAATTGAGAATGCTCCGTCAATAAACATTTCCGTGTATTTCAAATGAATCGGCAATATTCTGAATTCTTTATACACCTCGCTATCACAATAATACTGAGCAAGATGCCTTAATAGTTTAGATTTTCCATACCCCATCGGGGCTTCAAGGATTACGAACCTTTCTTTTCTTACAAGCTCATAGACATTTACGTTTTCGATAATCTTTTTGATGTCGCTACCACTATAGTCATGATCTTTCTTATTTACGCGGTATACATCCGGTTCTATGAAAAAAGCGGGATCAAGATTCGGGATCAAACAGTATCTTTTATCTTCCTCCATAACTTTTGTTCGAACTCGTTGCAAAAGTGAAACGACCTCGGTAGACATTCCATCCCAATAATCAGGATAGTGTTTATCAATAAGCTCAACAATCCTTTCCGCGTCGATTATTTGAACACTTTTTCCTTGGAAATACGTTGATGCTTTCGTTTTTGCGTTTTCGGTGAAATCCTGTGTAGTTATCATCCAAACACGATCAATATTAATCTTCTTCTTGCCATTATTAATAATTCTAGGAAGTTTTATGCATTCATCCACTTGCCTTACTATTCCATCTATATCTGGCTGTTTAATTTGTGTTGCTTTGGCGACTACGCCAACATAAGTCTCTGTTGCAAGCGTTGTGTCTTCTATAATTACAACAAAATCGGCACCGAATTCCGATTGACCATGGGTATATTCTACATACTTTACATTAGGCAGCATTCTTAAGAAATCTTTTAGGAATGGATGCATTTCCATAACTTCGTCGGTCATCTCTTTGATCTTTCTTTCCTTTTGATAAGCCTGCATTTGTACTCCTTTTTATCTTCGCGCGCCGAAGGCGTCCATCCAACATATGCTTAACCCGCGCGCCCGTTCCGCGAAGCGGATTGGCACGGTTTGTGCGCAAGCACATAACCGTGCCAAAGGGCAAGTCGGGTTGAAGCAGTTGTTAGGTTTTTAATCTCTTTATTCGCCGAAGGCGACATGACTTCTATTCGCCGAAGGCGACATGTTTTCTATTCGCCGAAGGCGACATGCTTTCTATTCGCCGAAGGCGACATGTTTTCTATTCGCCGAAGGCGACATGTTTTCTATTCGCCGAAGGCGACATGTTTTCTATTCGCCGAAGGCGACATGACTTCTATTCGCCGAAGGCGACATGACTTCTATTCGCCGAAGGCGACATGTTTTCTATTCGCCGAAGGCGACATGACTTCTATTCGCCGAAGGCGACATGCTTTCTATTCGCCGAAGGCGACATGTTTTCTATTCGCCGAAGGCGACATGTTTTCTATTCGCCGAAGGCGACATGACTTCTATTCGCCGAAGGCGACATGCTTTCTATTCGCCGAAGGCGACATGTTTTCTATTCGCCGAAGGCGACATGCTTTCTATTCGCCGAAGGCGACATGCTTTCTATTCGCCGAAGGCGACATGCTTTCTATTCGCCGAAGGCGACATGCTTTCTATTCGCCGAAGGCGACATGCTTTCTATTCGCCGAAGGCGACATGTTTTCTATTCGCCGGAGGCGACATGACTTCTATTCGCCGAAGGCGACATGACTTTTATTTTTGCGCGAAGCGCCAACCTAACATTTGCTTAACTTGCAACGCGTACATGGCGCGATTTTTGCCAAGCATCGCGACAGCAAAAATCGTGACATAGCGTTGTCAAGTTGAAGCAGTTGTTAGGTTTCTTACTTTTTCTTGTCTTCTTTCAGAACTGTTACTTTATGTTCTGGATCAACAGAATCAGTAAGCCACTTTGTTTTCAATTCTGTTGTGGGTTGTGGATCTGGTTTTTTCTCTTTTCTTTCATCGCTTGTTTTTTCGTTGTCTGCCATTGCAGTCTCCTCCATTAGATTAGATATGTCGTTACTAGGACAACAAATATTGCAACAATTATTATTGCATTAATGATACATAGTAGGTTTACAAAAGAAAGTCTTTTAACAAATATTGCATTTTTCTCTTCATAATACTTTATTATTTTAATTAATTCATTTTTTATTAATTCAGTTGACTCATCATCATCTTTTATAATTAATGTATCCCAATTTTCAATCGGATCAAATTCTGGTCGAATTTTAGGCTTGTAATTATTGTGTAGTTTTATTATAGCTATTAAAAATATAATGATATATGATATTATTAAGAAGTAATTTATTATTGCCAATACTTCAGTTAGAGAGAATTTAACTAGTATATTTCTAGAGAAGAGTAATGGCTCTATTACTAGAAAAG
>Ga0209381_1004950_pt1 | contig 11331 bp, 11 predicted proteins | sample DewCreD2012metaG_FD_184111 | JGI IMG/M metagenome (GOLD analysis project Ga0209381, IMG submission 184111) | Hot spring sediment bacterial and archeal communities from British Columbia, Canada, to study Microbial Dark Matter (Phase II) - Dewar... ...
GTGGTGCGCCCGGAGTGATTCGAACACCCGACCTACTGGTTCGTAGCCAGTTGCTCTATCCAGCTGAGCTACGGGCGCACTGCGTTTTCATCTTCGATTATAGCGAGCCGGGAGAGGCGGGGCAAGAGCCGGGCGGGCGGGGCGGGGCGCGTGGCGGGGCGGCCGGGCGCGGTGGCAAGATGGCGTCATGACACTCGATCTGACAGGGAAGACGGCGCTGGTGACGGGCGGTTCGCGGGGCATCGGGCGGGCCATTGTGGAGCGGCTGCTGCAGGCGGGGGCGGCGGTGGTTTTCTGCGGGCGGGACGCCGGCGGGGTGGAGCGGACGCTCGGGGAGCTGCGGCGGCAATTTCCGGCGGAAACCCTAAAAATCCGCGGGCGGGCCGCCGATGTTCGGAGTGAGGCATCCGTTCGGGAGCTGTTCGAATGGATGGATCTCGAGACGGGAGGGCCGGACATCCTGGTGAACAACGCCGGCGTGGGCGTGTTCGGGGATGTGACCGCGCTCGGGCCCGAGGAGTGGAATCTGGTGATCGAGACGAACCTGGGAGGCGTGTACCGGTGCTCGCGCGAGGCGATCCCGCGGATGCGGGCGCGCGGCGGAGGCTGGATCGTGAACATCGGCAGCCTGGCCGGGCGGAACGCGTTTGCGGGCGGCGCGGCTTACAACGCCTCCAAGTTCGGGCTGGTCGGCATGAGCGAAGCGATGATGCTGGACCACCGCCATGAAGGGATCCGCGTGGCCTGCATCCTGCCCGGGAGCGTGAACACGGGTTTCGGGCGGGGCGAGGAGGCGGCGTGGAAGATGGCGCCGGAAGACGTGGCCGAGGCGGTGGCGGCGGTGCTGTCCATGCCGGAGCGGACGCTGGTGAGTCTGGTGGAGATGCGGCCGTCGCGGCCACCGAAACGGTGAGCCGGGGCGGTTGCGGGAAAGGAATGACGAGTTGGGCGATGCAATGAGGCTCCTGGACGCGGCGGCCCCGGCGGCGCCGGTGACGGGCGAGGGACGGCGGTTTCCGTTCCCGCGGAAGGCAGGCCTGAGGACGGGCGCGAAGCCTCCGGTTGCGGAGGTTCTGGATCCCCGGCGGACGGGGAGCGAGGCGGCGGAGCTGGAAGAGGGGCTGCGCGCGCTGGTCGTGGGGCAGGAAGAGGCGATCGAGCAGATCGTCAACGTGTACCAGATGTATCTGACGGGGCTGTGTCCGCCGCAGCGGCCGGTGGCGAACCTGCTGTTTCTCGGGCCGACGGGGACGGGCAAGACGCGGATCGTGGAGGCGCTGGCCGAGACGCTGGTGGGCACGGCGCGGGCCGTGATCAAGGTGGACTGCGCGGAGTTCCAGCACAGCCACGAGATCGCCAAGCTGATCGGATCGCCGCCGGGGTATCTGGGGCACCGGGAGACGCATCCGCTGCTGAGCCAGGAGGTGCTGAACCAGTACCAGACGGAGCGCGTGAAGCTCAGCTTTGTGCTGTTCGACGAAATCGAGAAGGCCTCCGACGCGCTGTGGAACCTGCTGCTGGGGATTCTCGACAAGGCGACGCTGACGCTGGGGGACAACCGGAAGGTGGACTTCTCGCGGGCGATGATTTTCATGACGTCGAACCTGGGCGCGGCCGAGATGCAGTCGCTGGTGAGCCCGCGGCTGGGCTTTGCGCTGACGGCGCCGCCGGCGCGGGACGAGCGCATGGAGGGACGGATCCGGCGGAGCGGGATCGAGGCGGCGCGGAAGAAGTTCACGCCGGAATTCATGAACCGGCTGGACAAGATCGTGGTGTTCCGGCCGCTGGGCGACGCCGAGCTGCGGCGCATCCTCGACATCGAGCTTGGATTCGTGCAGCAGCGGGTGCTGGCGGCGTCGGCGGAGCGGGCCTTTGTTTTCCGGCTCACGGACGAGGCCAAAGAGGCTCTGCTGGCCGACGGCGTGGACCTGCGGTATGGAGCGAGGCACCTGAAGCGCTCGATCGAGCGGATGCTGGTGCAGCCGCTGTCGAACCTGATCGCCACGGGCCAGGTGAGGGGGGGCGATGTGCTCTGCGTGGACTGGGACGGGGAGGGCCGCTGCCTGAGGTTCGTGCGGGAAGACGAAGGCGTGCCCGCGCAGGCGCTGGCCGAGATGCTGGAGCCGCGGGTGCGGTCCTGGGCGCGCACGGCAGCCGTTGCGCAGCCCCTGCCCCAGCGGGCGCCGGCCGCGCGCGGTTCGCGGCGGCTGTGAGGTCCGTCCTGCTGCGGAGGGTCCGGCGCTCTGAGGGCGGCGGTGCGCGGACGCGGACCGGTCCGGAGGCGGGCTGGCGGCGCGGGCGCCCGCTGAAAAAAGGTCAGTGATTTCCCTGAATTCAGGATGAATAAGCACTGAAAACGGCCGAAAGCATAAAGAAATGTAGTACATCTTCCGTCAGAAGGACAGAGATGCCACAGCCACTCGTGTCGAACTGTGCCGCCAGCCCGCGGCGGCGCCGCCGCAGCCGGGGCAACACCGCCGTGGAGACGGCGATGATTCTGCTGCCGCTGCTGGCGCTGACGCTGGCCTTCATCGACCATGGACTGGTCGTATTCCTGCAGTCGACGTTCCAGCATGCCGTGCGGGAGGGGGTGCGCTATGCGGTGACCTATCGGACGTTCGATGGTCTGGGTCACGACGACTCGATCCGCCGGGTGGTGGTGAGCCAGTCGATGGGATTTCTGGCGGGGCGTGGCAATTCGGTGAAGATCCGCTATTTCGATCCCACGACGTTCCAGGAGGTGCCGGAGAACATGCCGGGCAACATCGTGGAAATTTCGATCGAAGGATACCAGTACAGCTGGCTGGCGCCGCTGTGGAGGGCGCCGGGAACGATTCAGATCAGCGCCCGTGCGGCGGACCGGATGGAGGGACTGCCGACAGGCGCGCCGCCGCCGCCGCGCTGAGGACCGCCGGGAGGAGGATGCAGAGATGCGAGCAGGAAGCCGGAAAGGGCGGCGGGGCAATGCGCTGATCGAGTTCGGACTGGCGCTGGCGCTGCTGCTGCCGCTCTATGTCTGGATGCTGGTGTTCGGCCTCGATCTGAAGCGGATGATGCAGACGGGGCAGGTGAGCCGCGACGCGGGGCACATGTATGCGCGGGGGGTGGATTTTTCGCTTCCCGGCAACCAGGATCTGCTGGTGCGGCTGGCGGCGGGCATGCACATGACGAGGACCGGCGGCTCGGGGGTCGTGATCCTGACGCGGCTGCTGAAGGTAGGCAGCCAGGAATGCACCGACGGCGGGGTGGCCCTCGCCTCCTGCTCCAACCTTGGCAAGACCGTGGTGACGCAGAGAGTCGTGGTGGGCAACGCCGGGCTGAAGCCGAGCAAGGTAGCCTCGCCGCCTGGGACGCTGCTGCAGGCGGACGGATCGATCACGCCGGCCGATTACCTGACCAAGAGCGGCGCGGTGGCGACCGGCTTCGAGTCGATCCTGCCGCTGGCCAATGGCGAGACGGCCTATGTGGCCGAGGCGTGGTTCGAATCTCCGGTGAAGAATTTCCCGACCATGAACAACAGGGGGCCGATTTATGCGCGGACGATCTTCTGAGGGGCGGCGGGGCATCGCCCTGGTGATGCTCGCCGTCAGCCTGGTGCTGATCATCTTCATGGTGGGCCTGGCCGTGGACGCCTCCTACCTGTACACGGTGAGGGCGAAGCTTTCGATGGCGTGCGACGCGGCGGCGCTGGCGGCGGCGCGGTCGCTGAACGTGGGCCTGTCGATGGCGGCGCAGGAGGCCTCGGCCAAGGCCCGTGCGCAGGCTTTCTTCGACGCCAACTTCCCCAACGGCGCGCTGAGCACGCGGAACCGGACCTCCAGCGTCATCGTGGAGGAGACGGCGCTGCGGACGCGCTCGGTGACGGTTTCCGCCTCGGTGGATGCGCCCACCTACTTCATGAGGCTCGCCGGCATTCCTTCGGTGCCGGTGTCGGCCCTGGGCAAGGCGTCCCGGCGCGACGTGAACATGATGATGGTGCTGGACCGCTCCGGCAGCATGAACAACGCCGGGGCCTGCGAGCCGATGAAATCGGCGGCGCGCAGCTTCGTGTCCCGGTTCGCCGAGGGACGCGACCGGCTGGGCATGATCACGTTCAGTTCCAGCTGGCATCACGCCTATCCGCTGACGAAGAACTTCAAGACGCAGTCGCCCACCCTGGACAGCGTGATCAGCAACATCACGTGCAACGGCGGCACGTCGATGGCGATGGCGGTGAGCGAGGCCTACAACCAGCTGGCGCTGGTCAACGAGCCGGGTTCTCTGAACATCATCATGCTGTTCACCGACGGCATCCCGACCGGTCTGACCGCCCAATTCAAGGTCAAGACCTCGATCGATTCGCGCTTCGGCAACAACGAAAGCAACCGGGTTCTGGACGGGATCACCTACAATTATCCGAACACGGGCACCACCTACACCATGGAGCGGAGCAGCTGCCGCGATCCCCTGAACCGGCATTACACGCAGGCCGGCTGGAGCCCGCAGGACCGGATCGGCGTGCTGGTTGCGCAGGGCGAGGGCACCGATTCGACCGGGAGCGTGTTCGGCCTGATCCAGCCTTACGCCACAACCATCTCGGCCGTCGACCGGACCCTGAACGGGCCGCAGGGGACGCCCACCAGCGGCGCCGGCTGCGCCTTTGTCGCCAACACGACCGATTACAACAACATGCGTTATGTGAAGCGCGACATCGCGTTCGTGCCCAATTTCGACCTGTATGGGAACCGCATGGACTGCTGCTACCGAACGGTCTCCACGTTCACTTCGGGGCCGTATGCAGGCCGCATCCGGCCTGACCGCCCCGTGGCCGTCGGCGCCGCTGCGACCAACGCGATGGACAATGCGGCCAAGAGGATCCGCCAGGACATCAACATGCCGACGATGTTCTACGTCATCGGCCTCGGCTCCGTTGACTCGGTCCTGCTCAAGCGGGTGGCCAACGACCCGACCAGCCCCACCTACAACCGTGACGAGCCGACCGGTCTTTACGTCTACGCGCCGGACAGGACGCAGCTGAACCAGGCGTTCGCCCGCATCGCGTCGGAGATCCTGCGCCTGTCGCAGTAGCCGAGGTCCTGCAGGGAAGCGCCGTCCCGCCCTGTCCCGCCGGCGCCGCCGCCACCGCGCGCGGTTCCCGGTGCACAATGGAAGGCGCTGGAGGCGCATCATGGGACCGGGACGTTTCACCTTCGCGGCGGCTGTCTCGCTGGCTCTCTGCATGGGACAGACCAGCCGCGAGCTGCAGGAACTCAACTGGGCGGAGTTTGCGGAGGTCGTGCCCGCCCGCATCCAGACCGTGCTTCTGCCGACGGGCACGATCGAAGCCCACGGCGTGATCCACAACGGGGCTGACAATACGGCTCCAGTGGAAATCGCGCGGGCGCTCGCGCCGCGGCTGAACGCGCTGATCGCGCCTTTGATTCCGTATGGCGTCACGGGCAGCCTGGACGGGTATCCGGGCACTTTCCAGATTTCGGAGGCCGCTTACCGGCCGTTTGTCGCGGACGTGCTGAAAGGCCTGGCGCGCAACGGATTCCGGAACATCATCCTCGTGAACGGCCATGGGGGGCCGCAGACGGCCATCCTGAACGACCTGGCCGAACAGGCCAGCCGCGAACACCGCGTGCGTGTGATGGTGGTGAACTGGTGGGCCGCATGCTCTGGCGCCACGCTGAGGGTGTTCGGCGAGGACGGCGGGCACGCCGGCTGGAACGAGACGGCCTTCACGCAGGCCACGCACCCGCATCTGGTGCGCCGCGAGCGGTTCAGCACCGCACTGGAAATGCCCCGCCCGCCGGCGGGCAGCTGGGCCGCGTATCCGTTCCCGGCGCCGGTGATCCTGTATCAGCCGGGACAGGGGTCCGTGCGGTTTGACGAGAAGAAGGCGAAGGAGTATTTTCAGGCTGTCGTGGAGTGCATGACAGAATTGGTCAGGGGGACGATCGAGAGATGGGACCGCATGAACCTCTATCCCGCCGCGCATTCGCCCGCGCCGCCGCGCTAGCCGGCGCGCTTCCCGTGCCGGTGCTGACAGAGCGGGCTCTGGCGCAAATGAGCCACGCAGGGGAGACGCCGCCCGACGCGGTGATGCTGAATGCCAACGAAAATCCGCTGGGGCCGTGCGCGGAGGCGCTGGAAGCCATGAGCCGGGCGCTGCGCGCCGGCGGCCGCTATCAGTTCGGCGAGACGCTGCGGCTGGCGCAGACAGCAGCACGGCTTGGGGATGTTCCCGCGAGCCACGTGCAATCGTTCGCCGGATCGAGCGATCCGCTGCACCGCGTCGTGCTGGCCTTCTGCGGGCCGGGGCGCGCGTTCGTGACCGCGGATCCCGGCTATGAAGCGGGCGAAAGGGCTGCGGCATTCGTCCAGGCACCCGTGCACCGCATCCCGCTGACGCAGGAATACGCGCACGACGCCGAGGCCATGTTGCGCGCCGCGGGAAGAGAAGCCGGCGTGTTTTACATCTGCAATCCGAACAACCCGACCGGGACGCTGACGCCGCGCGAAGCCATCGAGCATCTGGTGCGTTCGAAGCCGGCGGGGAGCGTCGTCCTGATCGACGAGGCCTACATCCATTTCTGCGAGGCCCCGACCTGCATGGACATGGTGCGCGACGGGCGCGACGTGTTCGTGCTGAGAACATTTTCGAAGATTTATGGCATGGCGGGGCTGCGCGCCGGCCTTGCTTTCGCCCGGCCGGACCTGCTTGACAGGATCCGTCCGTACGGGACCGGCTTCCTGCCGGTGACAGGGATGGCCGGAGCGATCGCGAGCCTGGAAGCGAAGGGCGTGGTGGCGGAGCGCCGCGGGTATGTGCGCCGCATCCGGGAAGACCTGATGGCGTGGCTGCGGCAGAAAAGGATCGGCTTCGTCCCGAGCGTCAGCAACAAGATCATGATCCAGACCGCGCGGCCTGGCCGTGAAATCACTGCGGCGATGCGGGAGCGGAAAGTGATCATCGGCCGCTCCTGGCCCTCCTGGCCCAACCATGTCCGTGTGACGATCGGCACGCCGGAGGAAATGGAGAAATTCAAAGCGGCGTTTCTGGATGTCATCTCCTCCTGATTTTTCCGGCCGTCTGCGCAGAAATTCCGTCCGGCGCGGCGTGACGCATGTAAATCCTGCGGCGGCGGGCTGCACATTTCCGGCACAGGACGCCCCTCCCTGCGTATGGACCTGTGAAGGGACACGCAGGCTGCGAGCCTGCAGACAACGAGAGGGAGGGCAGTGGCATGAAGAGAACACGCGCGTCGATGGCGGTTGCCGCCGCAGTGATTGCAGTTGGCATGACACCGGGCGAGGCCCGCGCCGAAGGAAGAAGAATCCGGGCGGAGATTCCGTTCGCTTTCCAGGCCGGGAATCACTCGCTGCCTGCCGGGACCTACCTGTTCGAGCATGCGGCGGCGAAGCCGGTGCTGGTGATCACCGCGCCCGATGGCGCGCGCATCGCCCTGCTGACGCACCCGGCGGGCAAAGCGGAAGAGCCGGCCGCTTCCGGCCTGGTCTTCGAGCGCGAAAACGGTGTTTATCGGCTGGCTGAAGCCTGGGCGCCGGGGGCGGCGCACAAGGCGGGCGTTCTGCCTGGAGGCAAGGCCGGTCCTGGCGCATCTTCCCGGCAAAGAGCGCGGATCGTGGCATCGCTCGCGGGACGATGAGGCGGGGCCGGCTGGCGCCGGCCGAGGGGCCGTCACGGGCGGAGAACTGCCTGAAGGCAGCTCCGCCCTGCATCGGCTTCTGTTGAGGGGAGGCGTGCTGATTTTCTATACAATGAGAAGTTCCGGGCATCAGCAATAGCAGGCAGGCCCGGATGCCTGCGGGTCACCTGAACGTCTCAGGAAACAGCGGAGCGCCTCCAATGGGAACGATTGCCTTGAACAGCGGTCTGGAAAAGACCGCTTTTTTCTACCAGTCCGTCGTGGGCAAGAAGGTGGTGATGGCCGTGACGGGCTGCGTCCTCTGCCTTTTCGTGCTCGGCCACATGCTGGGCAATCTGCAGATCTACCAAGGCCCCGAGAAACTGAACAGCTACGCCGCCTTCCTGCAGGGTCTTGGCGCGGGACTGTGGGCCGTGCGGCTGGTGCTGCTGGCCTGCGTAGGTCTGCATATTCTGAGCGCCTATCAGCTGTGGCGTCTGAAACTGGACGCCCGGCCCACGCCGTACGTGAAGAAAGCCACCGTGGCCACTTCGTATGCCGCCAGGACCATGATCTGGAGCGGGCCGATCGTGCTGGCCTTCATCATTTATCATCTCCTTCACTTCACCACCGGCCAGGCGCACCCGGACTTCCGCCGCGGCGATGTGTATCACAACGTGATCGCCGGTTTCAGCAACCCTGCAGCCAGCCTCTTCTACATTGCTGCCAACATCCTGCTGGCGATCCACCTCCATCACGGGGTCTGGAGCATGTTCCAGACGGTTGGCGTCAACCATCCGCGGTACACGCCCTGGCTGAAACGCCTGTCGAAAGCCTATGCGTGGGTGATCGGCCTCGGCAACGTTTCCATTCCGCTGGCCGTGCTGACGGGCGTCGTGAAGTAGGACGGGAGGGAGAGCACTCATGTCATTCCATCTGGATCCCCGGACTCCATCTGGTCCTCTGGAGTACCGCTGGTCGAAGGCGAAGCAGGAGATGAAGCTGGTCAGCCCGGCCAACCGGCGCAAGTACTCCGTCATCGTGGTGGGCTCCGGTCTCGCGGGAGGCAGCGCGGCGGCGACGCTGGGCGAGCTGGGCTACAACGTGAAATGCTTCTGCTTCCAGGATTCGCCGCGCCGCGCGCACTCGATCGCCGCGCAGGGCGGCATCAACGCCGCCAAGAACTACCAGAACGACGGCGACAGCGTTTACCGCCTGTTCTACGACACGATCAAGGGCGGCGACTTCCGCTCGCGCGAGTCGAACGTCTACCGGCTGGCCGAAGTGAGCGTCAACATCATCGACCAGTGCGTGGCGCAGGGCGTGCCGTTCGCGCGCGAATACGGCGGAACGCTGGCCAACCGCAGCTTCGGCGGCGCGCAGGTTTCGCGCACGTTTTATGCGCGCGGGCAGACAGGGCAGCAGCTTCTGCTCGGCTGCTACCAGGCGCTGGAGAGGCAAGTGGACGCGGGCCGCGTGCAGATGTTCTACCGCCATGAAATGCTCGATCTGGTCGTGATCGACGGCCGGGCGCGCGGCATCATCACGCGCAATCTCGTCACCGGCTCGATCGACTGCCACGTGGCGGACGCCGTGGTGCTGGCCACCGGCGGCTACGGCAACGTCTTCTATCTTTCCACCAACGCCAAGGGCTCCAACGCCACTGCCATCTGGCGCGCGTACAAGCGGGGCGCCGGCTTCGGCAATCCCTGCTTCACGCAGATCCATCCCACCTGCATCCCGCAGAGCGGCGACTATCAGTCCAAGCTCACCCTGATGAGCGAGTCGCTGCGCAACGACGGACGGATCTGGGTGCCGAAGAAGAAGGGCGACACGCGCAACCCGAACGAAATTCCTGAAGAGGAGCGCGATTATTACCTGGAGCGGATGTATCCGGCCTTCGGCAACCTGTGTCCGCGCGACATCGCCTCGCGCGCGGCGAAGGTGATGTGCGACCAGGGGTATGGCGTGGGGCCTGGCGGCCGGGGCGTGTATCTGGACTTCAAGGAAGCCATCCAGAGGCTGGGCCGCAAGACGATCGAGGAACGCTACGGCAACCTGTTCGAGATGTACGAGCGCATCACGGGCGAAGATCCCTACACGGTGCCGATGCGCATCTACCCGGCGGTGCACTACACGATGGGCGGCCTGTGGGTGGACTATCACCTGCAGAGCACGATTCCCGGCCTGTTCGTGCTGGGCGAAGCGAACTTCAGCGACCACGGCGCCAACCGACTGGGCGCCAGCGCGCTGATGCAGGGCCTGGCCGACGGCTACTTCATCATTCCTTACACGATCGGGCACTTCCTGGCGCAGGTGAAGCCCGGCGGCGTCAGCGCGGATCATCCCGAGTTTGTCGTGGCGCGGCAGGAAGTGGAAGAGCGGACGCGGCGCCTGCTCTCGATCCGGGGCAGGAAGACGGTGGATGACTTCCACCGCGAGCTCGGCAAAATCATGTGGGAGTACTGCGGCATGGCCCGCAACGCGTCAGGGCTGAAGCATGCGCTTGAGAAGATCCCCGAGCTGCGGGAAGAATTCTGGCAGAACGTCAACGTTCCCGGAAGCGGCGACGAACTGAACCAAAGCCTGGAAAAGGCCGGCCGCGTGGCTGATTTCCTCGAACTCGGCGAACTGATGTGCCTGGACGCGCTCGAGCGGGAGGAGAGCTGCGGCGGGCATTTCCGCGAGGAATACCAGACCGAGGATGGCGAGGCGAAGCGCGACGACGAGCGCTTCTGCCATGTGGCCGTCTGGGAGCATGCGGGCGAAGGCAGGCGCCCGGTGCGCCATGTGGAGCCGCTGCAGTTCGAATTCGTCCATCTGGCGCAGCGCAGCTACAAGTGAGGAACCCTGGCGATGAAGATCATCCTGAACATCTGGCGTCAGAAGAACTCTTCGAGCTCCGGCAAGATGGTGCGCTACGAGCTCGACAACGTGAACGAGCACATGTCGTTTCTCGAGATGCTCGACGTGCTCAACGAAGAACTGACGCGCAAGGGCGAAGACCCGGTGACGTTCGAGCACGACTGCCGCGAGGGCATCTGCGGCTGCTGCGGCTTCATGATCAACGGCATCCCGCACGGACCGGAGCGCGGCACGACGGTGTGCCAGCTGCACATGCGCCACTTCAGCGACGGAGACGAGCTGTGGCTGGAGCCGTTCCGGGCCAAAGCGTTCCCCGTGATCAAGGACCTGATGGTGGACCGCAGCGCGTTCGACCGCATCATCTCCGCGGGCGGCTACATCAGCGTGAACACGGGCTCGGCGCCGGAGGCCAACTCGATCCCGGTGAAGAAGCAGTGCGCCGACCGCGCCATGGACGCGGCGGCGTGCATCGGCTGCGGCGCCTGCGTGGCGGCCTGCCCGAACGCCAGCGCATCGCTGTTCGTTTCGGCCAAGATCGCGCACCTGGGGCTGCTGCCGCAGGGGCAGCCCGAGCGCGACCGGCGCGCCATGCGCATGGTTCTGAAGATGACGGAAGAGGGCTTCGGCTACTGCACCAACACGGGCGAGTGCGAAGCCATCTGCCCCAAGGGCGTGAAGATCGAGAACATCGCCATGATGCACCGCGATTTCACGCGCGCCGTGGCGCTGTTCCGGGAAGAGGCCAAGGTGGGAGGCGCCGGCTGACGCCGTCTCGCGCGCAGACCGAATTCCGGTTCGGAAACTCGAAAAACGGGGCCCTGCGGTGCTATTC
>Ga0209381_1004953_pt1 | contig 11328 bp, 9 predicted proteins | sample DewCreD2012metaG_FD_184111 | JGI IMG/M metagenome (GOLD analysis project Ga0209381, IMG submission 184111) | Hot spring sediment bacterial and archeal communities from British Columbia, Canada, to study Microbial Dark Matter (Phase II) - Dewar... ...
AGTTTACTTACTCCCAATTTTAACGCCCTTCTTAATCCTATCCAAGGGTTGTTGCGTAAGCCTCGCCTACTTTTGACTGTAAATTCTTTGCTCGACTTCCCTCTACCGTCTTTTACGAAAAAATCAGCGGTATACCTGCTTCTTGATACTTATGGGTAATGGACAGTTTACGAAAGAGGGGCAATCACTTATCTTCTTTTCAATCCGCAATCAGCAACCAGCAATCGGCAATGTAGTAATTGAATCTACCGAATTTCCTTATTGCCAAATTGCCTTATTACCTGATTTTTTAATCTTTTAAATCCTGCCAATCAGGCAATCTGAAAATCTTGCAAATTTACAAATGTTTTTCAAATCTTAAATTGTAAATCGTAAATTGTTTTTATTTCATCCATTTTAAAATCTTCTCAACCGAATACGTATTTATAATATCATCTTTTGTTGCCCAGCCACGCCGCGCCTTTCCAACACCATAAATAATATAATCAAAACTTTCAAATATATGTGCATCAGTTCCTATCGTAAATTTAACCCCGTATTTTATTGCTTCCTTTATATATATATCTGATATATCGAGTCGTTCTGGCTGTGCATTTATTTCAAGAGCAATATTATTTTTTGCCGCTTTATCAAAAATAGCACCATAATCAAGTTCGTATGGCTCGCGCATATTTATCATCCTGCCGCTTATATGGCCTATCGACTTTAAATATTTATTATCCATTGCTTTTAAAATTCTTTCTGTCATTTCTTTTTTATTCATTTTAAAATTAGTATGCACAGACCCAATAACAAAATCAAAATTTTGCAAAACATCATCAGAATAATCAAGCGTCCCATCCTGCAATATATCGCACTCTATTCCTTTTAAAATTAAAACTTTATCTTTATATTTTTTATTAAGTTTATCAATTTTCTGCATTTGTTCTTTTATTCTCTGGATTGATAACCCATGTGCAACTTTTAAACTCTGTGAATGGTCTGTTATGGCAATATAAGAATACCCCCTTTTTATTGCTTCCTTTGCAAGTGTTTCAATATCATCTCTGCCATCTGAATAATTTGAATGAATATGAAAATCTCCTTTTATGTCTTTTAAATCAACAAGTTGCGGGATTTTATTTTCTGCTGCTAATTTAATTTCGTCCGCACCCAAACGTAATTCCGGCGGGATGTAAGAGAGTCCTAATAATTTATAAATATCTTCTTCTTTCTCTCCTGCAATCTTTTTTTTGCCTTTGTAAAGTCCATATTCATTTAAAGTAAATCCTTTTTTTACAGCAATTTCCCTTATAAGAACATTGTGTTCTTTGTTACCTGTAAAATACTGCAGTGCCGCACCTATTTCATCTTTATTAAAAACCCTTATATCTGCCTGAATACCTTCCAATAAATGAACACTTGATTTTTTTTCACCTTTTGCAATAACACTATCAACAAAATCAAGAGAAGTAAAAGTATCCATTAATTTCTTTTTATCATCACACACAGCTAAAATATCAATATCTCCGACTGTATCTTCCATCCTTCGTAAACTTCCAACTGGTGCTATATAATCAATTTTTACTTTATCCTTCAAAATATTAATGATTTTATATGCAATAGGATATGCTTCTCCCAAGAGTTTTCTTTTTTCACCCTTTTTATATAATTCTATCCCTTTTAATAATTTTTCTTCTATTTTAGGTCCATATCCTTTTACTTCACGCAATTTACCACTTAATAAAAATTTCTCAAGCTGGCTTATTGTTTTTATTTTAAATTTGTCTCCAAGCAAAAAAGCGGTCTTAGGTCCCATTCCGGGAATTTTAAGAAGCATTTCTAAGTTTTCGGGCAATGATTTTTTTAATTCTTCCAGATATGTTAATTTACCTGAATCAATCAATTCTGCTATTTTTTTTGCAATCCCTTCGCCTATATTTTGAATTTCTGTTAAACCCTTTATTCCTTTTTCTTTGTAAATATCTTTTAATTCATAAGGATATGAAGATAAAAAACGTGATAATTTTTGATATGCGCGTATTTTAAATTTGTTTTCTCCTTTAACTTCCAACAATTCTGCTATTTCATTTAATATTTCAATTATTTGATGATTGGTCATAGTTTTATCCAAATAATAATAAAAATTATTCCTATCATTTATACAAGAAAAGATTATCCCTATGTATCACTTCCTGATAAAAATTAGTTCCCATTATTTTTTCAATTTCTATATTTTTCTTTCCTTTTATATTTTTTAAATCATTATAATTATAATTAACAACCCCCTTTCCTATTTTATTCCCATTTTTATCAACAACTTCCACTGCATCTCCAAAAGAAAAATTTCCGGTAACATCAACAACCCCAACAGCAAGCAAACTTTTTCCTTTTTTTAAAATTGCATCAATAGCACCATCATCTATTTTTATTATTCCTTTTGTTTTTAATGACATAAAAATCCACTTTTTCTTTCCTTCTATTTTTACATCTTTTTCTTTTATTAATGTACCTTCTTTTTCTCCTGAAACAATTTGCTCTATTACTTTTTCTTTATTGCCATTAGCAATAACAACAGGAATACCTATATAATTTAATTTTCTTGCAATCTCAAGTTTTGTTATCATTCCGCCAGTGCCTAACAGTGTCTTACCATCCGCTTTTATTTTTTTTATGGCATCATCTATGTCTTCTATTTTTTCTAATAATTTGGCATCTTTAAATTTATTTGGATTTTTATCAAAAATACCGTCAACAGAAGTCAAAATAATTACCAAATCAACATTTAAAAGATTTGCAACAATACCTGCAAGTGTATCATTATCTCCAAATTTTATTTCTTCTGTTGCAACTGTATCATTTTCATTTATTACAGGAATTACTTTCCATTCCAGCAATTTATTTAAAGTATTTACTATGTTTGTCTTTTTTATTTTATTTTTCACATCATCATGTTCAATTAAAATCTGTCCAATTGTTATGTTATTTTTATTAAATAAAATTTCATATTCTTTCATCAAAGTTATCTGGCCCACTGATGCTATTGCCTGTTTTTCAGCAAGGTCAAAAGGTCTTTTTTTCATACCAAGTTTACCAATGCCAGAACCAATAGCACCTGATGACACTATTACTATTTCCTTGTTTTTATTATGTAAATTTGATAATTGTGTTATAAAAGAATTTAAAAATTCTTTTTTTAATCCTTTTTCATCTGTTAATAAACTTGTTCCTACTTTCACAAGAATGCGCTTATACATTTTTTTCCCTTCTGCTATTCTTCGAAAATAAAATCTTTATTGCCTATGACCACAATATCGCCTGATTTTACTCCATTTGCTTTTAAAAAATCATCTATTTTATTTTTATTTAAAAATTTCCTGAATACACTTAATGTTTCAATGTTATTAAAATCAAGCATAGCAACATATTTTTCAATTTTTTTACTTTTAAGTTGAAAAATATTTTCTTCTATTTTTACTAATTCTAATTTATCTTTTTCTTCAAAACTTTTTTGAATCTCTTCTCTGGGTATTTCCACAGGAATATCCTTTATAATATTATATAATTTATTTAATAATTCTTCCAGTCCTATATTTTCTTTTGCAGAAATAAAAACCGGGGTAATTTTCTTTTTCTTAAATTCAGTTTTTATCTTTTTTATTTCATCTTCTTTTAACAAATCAATTTTGTTTATTACAACAATTTGAGGTTTCTTTAATAACTTTTTATCATACGCTTCTAATTCCTTATTTATCATTTTATAGTTTTCAAAAGCATCACCCTGTGTTGGGTCAACAAGATGTATAAATATTCTCGCCCTTTCAATATGACGCAAAAATTCAAATCCTAGTCCTTTTCCTTTTGACGCACCCTCTATAAGTCCCGGAATATCTGCAACAACCACATCCCTAAAATCAATAAAACGTACTATACCCAGAACAGGAACAAGTGTTGTAAAAGGATAATCAGCAATTTTAGGATGCGCATTTGATATGCGGGAAAGCAGTGTTGATTTACCGGCATTTGCTTTTCCAATTATACCAGCATCAGCAATAATTTTAAGTTCAAATATTAATTCTTTTTCTTCGCCTGGTTCTCCTTTTTCATAAAATCTTGGCGCCTGTCTTGTTGATGATTTAAATCTTGCATTTCCACGACCACCTTTACCGCCCTTTACAAGTAATAATTTTTCTCCATCATTTATTATTTCTCCTAAAACTGAATTATCAGAGGGATCTTTTACAACTGTGCCTAAAGGCACCTTTATATAAACATCTTCACCTTTTTTACCATGTTTATTTGAGCCCATTCCCCTGCCACCATCTTCTGCAACATATATTTTTTTATAATATAAATCAAGTAAGGTTTTTATTTTTTTATCACCTATTGCAAAAACACTTCCTCCGTTTCCACCATCTCCACCATCAGGGCCACCTCTGGGAACATATTTTTCCCTGCGAAAAGTTGATGCACCATCTCCACCTTTACCTGATTTAACTTTTATTTTTGTATAATCTACAAACATATAAAACCTCTATATAGAATATACCAAATCTACCGAATTTTCCAAATCTACCAAATTTAATATCTTCAAATTTAAAAAAATCGTTAATTGTAAATTATATAACTATCCTATTTTCCATTTAGACGGGGGTGGAACCCCTCTCTACAACTACATTTTTCTGTCATTCCTGCCCTTGAATGAATCAGGGATAAACTTAAGCAGGAATCTAATTTTTTAAACCGTAAATTGAAAACCGTAAATTGTAAATTTTCTATTCATCAATTTTTATTTCTTTTAAAAACTTTGTTTTTCTGGCTGTATTTTTTATACTATACTTTGAATCAACAGCTACTTCTTTACCCCATCCATAAAGAGTATTATAAGTCCCGTCTTTTGTCATATCCATTTCAGCACAATCTGTATTTCCAGGTCCCCATTCCCATGCAAGCCAGCCTGTTTCATTATTATAACACTCTTCAATTATTGTTTGATATGGTATTGAACCCGAACATCCAACTCCTTTGTGGGCAAATTCAGCTACAATTAAAGGCGCATTTACATATTGTGCCGCAGTAAATGCCTGTTTCACCCGCTCAGGGCTTCCATCTGTCCACCACATATGTATAGAAAAAATAACATTGTGCTCAGGGTCTGCTTTTACAATATTTTCAGCACAAACCAGATATGGTGTTAAATCCTGACCGCATTTTAACATATCAATTATAATAGGAACCTTAATACCTGTTTTTCGCATCTTTTTTATAATATCACTATATGTTTTCTCATAATCCTCAAGTGATATATTCCAACCACCTATTTCATTTCCATAATTAATCATTAAATATTTTTCATGTTTTTTAATAATAGAAACCATTTTTTTATCTGTCCAGTATGCAGTTATCTTATTAAATAATTCTTTTTCCCATTTGCACGTCGCATCATGCAATTCAATCATTGGTATCATTTTTTCTTTTATGCAATTTTTTATTGCAGTATCCAATCCATCCATTGTTCCATCCTTTATTGTCCAGACAATACGCACAACATTTGCACCTGTTTTTGCTATTTCTGAAAAAGACGGCACTCCATCAGGGTCGGTCCATACAACCATTTTATTTACACCGCATAATATTATTTTTTCTCCATTGGGGTCATAAATATATTTACCTTTTGTGTAAAAACACGAATGTGTAATTTCTTGTGCAAACAAACAGGAAAACAATAACAAAATTACTATGCATATTGTTGCTTCTTTCATAATGTCCCCTCCAGAATATTTTTTCAAACATCCTTTCCGAATATCTTTACCGCACATCCTTTCCGAACATTCTTACCGAACATTTTATTCTATTATACCACAAAACAAAAAAAGCGGCTCTTATTAAAGCCGCTTTTATTTTATATAAAATTAAATTTATGCTGGTATTACTGATACCCTTTTTTCTCCACCATTATTATGAAATTTTACTTTACCGTTTACTTTTGCAAAAATCGTGTGGTCTTTACCAAGCCCGACATTCAAACCTGGTTTGATTTTTGTTCCGCGCTGCCTTACTATTATTGTTCCTGCTGTTATCAAATTGCCATCATATCTTTTTACTCCGAGTCGCTGTCCTGCAGAATCTCTTCCATTTCTGCTTGAGCCCTGTGCTTTTGTGTGTGCCATATTAATTCACCTTCCTTTAATTACAACTGAATACTTAATATTTTAATTTTTGTATATTTTTGTCTATGTCCTTTTTTTCTCCTGTAGCCCTTTCTTCTTTTCCACTTGAAAACAACAATTTTTTTACCTTTTATTTCTTTATCCAGAATCTCAGCTTTTATTTTTACATTTTCAACTGTTGGTTTTCCAACTTTAATTTCATTTTCTGTAGCAACAAGAAGAATTCTGTCAAAAACAACTTCTTTACCCTCTATATTTAGTTTATCTACATTTAATATAGAGCCCTCTGTTACTTTGTATTGTTTTCCTGAAATTTCTACAATAGCATACATAATTATTACCTTCCTTTTTTTTATATAAAACTGGTGAGCCGGCCGAGATTCGAACTCGGGACACCTGCCTTAAAAGGGCAGTGCTCTACCAGCTGAGCTACCGGCCCAGTTTTAATAATAAAATAATATTTAATCTTTAAGGTTTGATTTAAAAGGCAGATAACCTGATAAAACAAACGCAGGTGTATATTTTACATAATTAAATCTATATGTCAATAAATTTTTACACGATTTTTGTAACACCTACATTCCGATAGGTTTTATTAAATATAAAAAATTTTTTTCTTTACTTTTCTTGTATTAATAAGATAGCCTATGCTCACTCTTTGAAAAAGAAACGAATTTAATAAACCCCCCACCTTTTCTAAAGAGGCACAAAGAAATATTTTCAATTCTTTATGTTTTTTATACTACCTACTGCAATTGAGGGATTTCCGATTTTTCAGTAAAAATAAAAAACATAGCATATTTAAAAGATGTTAAAATATTTTTATAAATATATATTAGTTTGTAAAAATTAATGATTATATTTTACATAATTTTTATTTGACTTTTATTTAAAATAAATTATAATAAAAAAGAGGCCGGAGTGGTGAAACTGGCAGACACAGGGGACTCAAAATCCCCCGCCCTTAAAAGCGTGTCGGTTCAAATCCGACCTCCGGCACCAAAAAAAATAAAAAGGTGGATTATGAAAAAACAATTTAAAGAATCAAGAAAATTTCCAAGATACACAAAAATTATTCAGGTAGAATGTAAGGTTAAGAGTTTCCCGGAAGATTTAATAGATAAAAAAGCAAAAGTAAAAGAAGGTGAAACTTTCAGGGCTACTACAATTAATGTAAGCCAGAGTGGCATACTTATAAATTATGATTATATATTACCTGAGCGAACAGAGCTTGAGCTCACTGTAACAGATGAAGCCATTACTTCAAAAAACAATCCTATGAAATTTGATGTAAAAATTGCATGGACAAAAAGAAACGCTTATAAAATATTTGGCAGATTCTCAGCCGGGCTACATATTATAAAGGGCAACAAAGAAGATATAGACAGATTGGTTGAACACTTTAATTAAAAAAATGTCTTTATCAGAAAAACAAAGATTTATCTTTTTATCAATATCTATTTTAACTCTTTTTTTTATCCTTATATCTATGGTTCCACCATCTGTTTATTCCGGCGACTGTGGAGAAACAATAACAGCTTCATATACCCTTGGAATACAGCATCCACCGGGCTATCCTACTTTTTCACTTATAGCAAAATTATTCACATATATTCCAATCGGTGACATTTCATATAGAATTTACCTTTTCACAATTACTGTATCTATTTTATGTTTTTTACTAATCCATATTTTTTTTAAAAAATTTTTAATTATATTAAATATTCCTGACTTAAATTTTTTATCTTTTTATCCATCATTCATATTTATTACCGGTTTTACAGTATTACAACAATCAATAATTGCCAAAGGTGGAATTTATATTTTAAATCTTTTTTTTCTTATATTATTTTCAATTCTTCTTTTGGATATTTATACGCAGGGTAAAAATAAAAAAAATCTTTTTTTATTTTGTTTATTATTTGGATTATCTCTTGGTAATCATCTTATGCTGCAGCTAGTTTTAACCCCTGCATATATTTACATAATATACAAATCAGAAATATTAAAAAATTTGAAAAAAAATGATTATATTATTTCTCTTTTATTTTTTATTTTAGGTGCTTTTATATATATTTATCTTCCCATAAGGGCAAAAATAGCCATTTTAAATTGGGGCGATCCGTCAACATTTTCTAATTTTTTTGAAGTTATTACCCGTTATCAATATATCAGGTCAGAAATAACACGTTCTTTTTCAAGCACTTTTTTCCAGGCATTAAAATTTTTTGTATCTTCTATTTATGAAAATATTTTTATTGGTTTTATTTTTATTGTTTTTGGTTGTGTTTTTATTTACAAATCAAATAAAAATTTATTCTGGTTTTTAATCTTAATTCCTATTTTATTTCTTTTAATAACATCTTTTTATTTAAATCTTAAAAAAGACCACTTATATATTATGGAAACATATATAACTCCTATTTATTTCTCTTTTTCAATTTTATTTGCTCTTGGTATTCATTACATATTTAGTATATTAAAAATTTATAAATTTATGCTTTATATTTTTTTTGTTATTTTCCTTTTACAAACCTGCATATTTTATAAAATATTAAATATAAATAATTTTTTTATTGCTTATGATTACAATAAAAATATTTTATCCTCTGTTGAAAGAAATGCAATACTTTTTATGTCCGGCGATGGTGTTGTATTCCCTGCGTGGTATCTTAAATATGTAAAAAATTATAGACCAGATGTAACAATTATCGGCACGCCTGTACTTCCTATGAAATGGGTCAGAGATAATGCCATAAGGCAAAATCCGGAAATACGTATGCCTGTTGTAAAACAAAAAATAGGGACAGAATCAACCGGTTATCTGATAAATGCGATTATTAAATTAAATATTGCGAGATTTAATATTTATTTTTCTTACAACAAACCAGAAGAAAATGCAATTGACAGCGACTTAAAAATTATGCCCAAAGGAATGGTTCAAAAAGTTTTACCCAATGAATATGCTTTTGTGAGTGATAAATATATTGTGACAAATGCAAATATGTGGAAATTTTATAATCTGCGTGGAATTTATTACTGGCAGAAAAAATTTTCACCGCAGGATACTATAAATTTATATGCAAAAGATATGTCTGTTGCTGCAAATTCTTCCGGAACTTTTTTTGAAGATAATATGTTATATGATTGGTCGCTATACTATTTTAAACTTGCTCATAAATTATTCCCTTCTGACCACGAATATGTTTATAACATCGGTAATGCTTATTATAACCTTGAAAAATATGATATGGCTTTAATTCAGTATAAAAAATGTATAGAAATGAACCCTAATTATGAAAATGGATGGTATAACTTAGGTGTTACTTATTATACATTAAAAGATTACAAACAGGCAATACATTCATTTGAAATGGTAAAAAAAATAAATCCCCAAAGAACAGATGTTGACCAAAACATCAGGGCATTAAAAATGTTTTATGGAAATAGTAATTAAATTTACGATTTTCAATTTTCAATTTACGATTTAAAAACATTGTTTTTAAATTTGGTAGATGTAATTATTACATTACCGATTGCCGATTGGAAAAGAAATTTCCTCTACCCTTCGGGGCTGTCCATTACCCATAAGTATCAAGAAGCAGGTATACCGCTGATTTTTTCGTAAAAAACGGTTGAGAAAAAGTCATGCAAAGAATTTACAGGCAAAAGTAGGCGAGGTTTACGCAACAACCCTTGGATAGGATTAAGAAGGGCGTTAAAATTGGGAGTAAGTAAACTAGACAACGCCACAAATCGCCCGTAATTTTCCTCAAAAATCAGGATATACCTGCTTCTTATTATATAGATAAAGATATGGGTAATGGACAGCCTTCGGGGAGAGGATAAAGGTGAGGGGGTGGAAATTGGAAAAATCGAGAATGAAAAATAGATTATGGTAGCCATACTTCGTCTGGCAAATGTTTTTAAATTTCAAGATTACAGATTTTAAGATTTAAAGATCTTAAATTTGGTAGATTTATTAACTACCCTGCTGATTGTCGGTTGTTTTTTGGTATTGGTTAAAACAAAAAACAATAAGCGCTTGACAATTGAAATGAATTTGAAGATCTATCCGGTTCTTCTATCCACCACAAATTCACTTTTTGGAAATTTTTGTGCGTATTGTTTTAATTCCCGAGCAATATCTTCTGCCTGTGCAAAATGTATTAATTTCCTGTTTAAATTTGATACAACACTAACTGAAAGTGTCATAAGTGGTGTTCTTACTTCCTCACCACGCCTTGTATGAGTCACAATATACCCTTTTTCCCTGTCTTCTTCTTCATAATGCTGTTCAATTAGTAAATCAAATGATTTTATTAATTCTGTGCATAATTTTGCGTGTTTATCCGGATTGGTTAGAATAACAAAATTATCACCACCAAGATGACTGACAAAATCATTTTTCTCACCATTTTCTTTTACCACATCATAAATTAAAGTTGAAAGAAATTTTAAAACCGCATCTCCTTTTTCATATCCATATTTCTTATTATAATATTTAAAATCTTTCATATCTATATAACATATTGAAATTTTTTGATTTTCTTCTAATTTTCTTGCAAGTTCCTGCTGAAAAAATAATGCATCAGGCAGGCCTGTAAGTGGATTTATTTTTCCTAACTTTTTTGCAAAATCATAAATTTCCGAATCATATGACATATGAAGGTCAAAAACTTCAGAAGTTGTAATTTTTTCTTTTAGCAAATCATCCTGTAAAAATTTAGAAGAAGTAATAAGGTCATTTATCCTTAAATTGTATTTTTTAAGAATATCTCTTATAGCAATAATTTTTTTTATCATTGTTTTGGTAAATTTACGGTGTCCGGAAGGAAGTCGTAATGGTTTAATAAGCCCCAAACTTTCCCAGTATCTTAAAGTTCTTTCTGATAACCCACTTAATCTGGCTGTTGCTCCAATACCTATCAAAGTTTCTTTCATAGATAGCATCTCCATTATAGGTTTTAAAGAAAATACCTATGTCCCCACTTTTCTATCTCTCCTTTTATTTTTTTTAGTATATCTTATATATTTTAGTTATAACAAATAATAATTATTTTGTCAAGTAAAAAGATTTTGGTAATGTCAATAGTTTTGTGTAAAATTTTTTTTGTTTTTAAATTCTTTTAAAGGATGATTCTTCCATTTTTCATTTAAAGAACAAAATATCGCATAT
>Ga0209381_1004970_pt1 | contig 11285 bp, 11 predicted proteins | sample DewCreD2012metaG_FD_184111 | JGI IMG/M metagenome (GOLD analysis project Ga0209381, IMG submission 184111) | Hot spring sediment bacterial and archeal communities from British Columbia, Canada, to study Microbial Dark Matter (Phase II) - Dewar... ...
ATCAGGTAGAACTCCAGCCCAGGCTGCCAAAATCAATCTTAATCTGCCTCGAAATAGGTTCCTTGGTCTCATAAGGAGGTTATGGCTGAAATATCTTGCTGCTATCGCTTGTTAAGTAAACAATGTCTGGTGAACAGGACCTGTGTGTTATCCCAAAAGTATTTCCCTAAGGTGACTTGCAGGATGATAGAATGATATAGAAACCTGAACCATGAGTCCTGACCCCAGCAGGCATGTGCTACTTCATGACCCGGCTAGCTACTTCATGACCCGGCTAAATAGTTATCAGCCTAATGACTTGCCTGGTAATGACTGAACATTTGGATTGCTGAAAGCACAGGTTATCATTATCTTGCACCCACAAACCGGGCGAGTTATATTTATGTCCGCAAAACCGTTGAGCGAGGTAAATACTGTGATGAGTTGTATGCTCCGCAGCAATATATGCATTTCTCCGCTTTCCGGCGGCTAAATAGTATCGGCAACTGTGGTTTCAGTATCCCAATGAATCATAAAGAACAGCAAATTGAGGTCATCTTTAATCAATGCACCATCATGACTGAAATGCATTAAGAAATGAACACGCCAGGTTATAAGCGATTACGCACTACCGCTCTTAGCTCTTCAAGAATGAGCGAAGGTACAAATAAAAGAGGTAGAGGGGCTATAAGCCGCCTTCTGTCAGGGCCTCGCTTCCTGGGAAGCTCATCGATGCCCTGTCTTGACATTCTACTAAGCGTCTTTAAAGACTTGCACTGGCTGAGGCTCGCCGTTTCATCCATCCTGTGTGATCGGCTCGGGTGGTCAAGGAGCCTGTTGCCAGAGCCCCACTCAACCCTGTCACCAGGGTCTTCGCAACCCTCATCGCTGTGCATGCCTTTGAACATACCCTACACAGAGGTCTCGTTTCTGCGCGGTTGCTATCCCTATTAAGGATCTCTTTTGAGCAGCCGTTTTCAGCTAGACTCATGCATTGAAGCATGAGTCTGGCATCTGTGGGCGGACTTTCCTCAGTTGAACCGAAAGTCAAGCACCCCCCTACCAAGCCAATAGGAAGAATCGCAGGTTTATTAAGGTTTATTAATCTAGCGGCGGGTTTGGGTGCGGTTAAGATTGCAAGAAAAGTTTCACTTTGCGTACATAGAAAGTACTTGCCTTTATGATTTGCTCTTCTTTTGCTTGACAGCCTCGTCTTCTTTATTCTCTGGCTTCTTCTCCTCAAAATTCTTTTCCACAAGCTTTTTCTCCACTTCACTTAGCTGCTGCTCAGCTTTGTATCGCTTGCTCTTCTGTTCCCTCTTCTGCTTTTCCCTTAGTATCCTGCCTATCCTTTCAAGATCTTCCTGAGCCCTAGCCAGAATAGAAGCAGTGCCTTTCCTGGTATCCTCCTTTCGAAGCCTGTCAGCAAGCGCATCATTGTCAAGGACTTCCTTTGCCCATACTGCGAAATCATTCTTGCCTGTGGCGTTATTTACATATTCCCTGAACTCCATGTCGTCCATAGCACTTATGAGTACTGACAGTTCGCCAGGTGTGGATGCGGTGCCCTTTGATGTCTTGAAAGCCTTTTCAGCAGTCACATTCCTAGAAGCTTCAAATATCCGCTGATCCTCTATTGCCTTGTACTTCCTGCCGAGCTGCTGCCTTGACATATAGCCTGCTGCCCTAAGCAGATACTGTTTCTTGGTTACCTTCATGACAAGGTAAGTCACAAGGAAAGCGCCTGCGCAGATCCCAAGGAGCGCCAGGATCTCGAGCCCAACAGTGTACATAGGAAGCTTGTGCACCATTGTCCTTCTCAATAAGTCTGTTCCGAAGACAAAAGGATTGTAGTTTCTGGCAAGATCTGCTACGTATACTGGCATCTTCTCAAGAGGATACACAAGGTCTGATATAAACAGGAATATGCTGCTTATAGAAATAGAAGCCAGCGTGCCTGTCTCCTCGCTGTCGAATATATTGCCTACCACCATTCCCAAAAGAGTGAAGAAGCCCATAATAAGGAATAGCACAATCGAAGTAGGCCAGAGAGCAGAAAAGAGCTCCTGATTGAAATAGAGCGTGTATATTAGAAGTATCACAATCACCTGGACAACAAGTATTATCAAGGTCGTGAAGAAGTGCCCGAGCATGAATATCAGATCGCCTGTAGGCGTGATGAGGTTCCTGAAATGCGCATTAGAGGTCTTCTCCATTATTGATAAGGTTGATGCCAGAAGGATTCCTATGAACATCACGACAAGCACGATAAGATAAGGGAAATAGTAGTTCAGCTGGCTCTCTGCAGTCACTATCGGCTCAACTTTCTTCACTATAGGGCTTATTATGGTCTGGACATCAGTGACTTTTGTGCCTGCAAGGTTCTGGGCAATCGCCTTGAATGAGTTCTCAACAGCATTTATCTTTACGAGGCTCTGATTGAGATTCTTCTGCGTTGCGTTAGCGCTCACCATAACCCTGTCCCTTGCAGATTGTGCCTTTCGTATCTTTTCTTCTATTTTGTTCAGACTGCTCTCTGAAGCGCTTATAAGATCCAAAAGCCTGTCAGACTTTTCGTCTGCATCCAACCCCTCGTCTTCCAAAGATGCTTTTATGGAATTGAAGCTGGTTACGGCAGAAGTCAGAAGGTCATTCAACTCTTTCCTGTCAGCGGCAGAGAGGTTAATGTCCTTAATGGTATCTCTTATGTCATCTGTAAGATCAAGGCCAGATTCCACTGCTCTAAAGCCCTCATCACGTATGCTTGACAGACTGTTCGATATATCACCGCTTTGTCTCTTAAGTTCAGCGATCTTGAAATCTGCACTACTGAAGGATAGGTCCAGAGAACTCATGTTCCTGTACATCGAACGCACAAGATCATACATCTGCTTGTTCTCGCTCTTAAGCTGGTCGAAAAGCACATTCTTGCTCGCTATCTCGCTTTTCGTCTGGTTCAGCCTGGCGACGATGTCCTCAGCCATCCCTGCGGAAAGCTCAAATGCCCGAATGTTGAACTTTGTCTCTATGGAATCAACCACACTTTCAAAGAGGTTTATCTTGGAATTGTCCACAAGGAAGCGCACCTCGTTGATCCTGTCATTCTCTATCCTGAATCCTTCTGGAAATATCACACAGATGTGAGCTAATCCCCCTGCGATAGCATCCCTGCATTCAGCCTCAGATGCATACTGCTTCAGGCTGTACTGCTGGGTCTTCAGCAAATCTATGAAAGAATCAGTAAGATCGTTATAATCAGGAGAGTAATAGCCGACATTTACTTGGAGCGACTGACCTGTATTGAAAGCCAGCCCCACCAGAAAGATGATTAAGAGCGGACCGAAAAGAAGTATGAGAGCAGATACCTTCGACCTCAGCACTAGCTTGAAGTTCTTCTTAATGATGGCAGTTATCTTCATTTTACCACTTTATGCCCCTGGATGAGCTTCTCCAGGACTTCCTGCAGGCTCGGTTTATTCACTGAAACATCTATAAGGAGCTCACCCATCTGCTCAAGTATATGCAGGACCTCATGCAGCCCGCGCTCTGGCTTGCTTGTATAAAGCACCAGGCGGTTGTCCTGAATGAACATCTTCTTGATCTGCAGCTTTGACTCTTTAGATATTCTTTCCATTATCTTCTGATACTTGCCCGGACTCGTCTCAAGCCTTATCTCATCCTCCTTCGTATATATACTCTTTACCTCATTAGGCGTACCAGCGCATATAACCTGTCCGTTATAGAGTATACCTACCCTGTCGCATAAGCCCTCAAGCTCATCAAGAAAATGCGACGACAATATTATTGTGGTTCCTTTCTCGTTTATCTGCCGTATGAGCGCCCACATCTGCTTGCGGTTGATAGGATCCAGGTCGCTAGTGGGCTCGTCAAGGATGAGTATCTTCGGGTCATGTATAAGAGCGCATGCTATATCCAGTCGCTTCTTCATCCCGCCAGACATATAGCCGGATATAAGGTTTTTTGAATCTGCAATACCCATAAGCTGCAGCAATATTTCAGAATTGGTATTGATTATATCCGATGACAGTTCATAAAGTTTGCCGAAATACCTAAGATTCTCGATGGGAGTAAGCTTGTTATAGAAACTAGGGGTCTGCGCTGCAAAGCCGAATGCCTTCTTGACATCGGTCTCGTTCTTGTATACACTCCTGTACTGGCTCTTGTCGTCCCTGTAATTAAGCAGATGCTCAATTTTGAAAAGGACATCTCCGTAATTCGGCCTGAGAGAGCCAATCATGGTATTAAGGAGAGTAGTCTTGCCTGAACCGGATAAGCCTATAATACCAAATATCTCGCCTGAGTTTATGTCCAGATTTACATTGTCAAGAACTGTTTTATGGCCGAACTTCTTAGTGATATTACTGAGCTTCAGGACCGCAGATGCCATGTCCGAATGCATATACAGTGCGTTTATTAAACTTGTCTATTCACTATTTAGTGACTATTTTTTCTTGAAAGAATCAAATCCCTTATCACAAATATTATGATGGTGAATACCGCACCGTACAGGAACCAGATAGCAGTGTTGGGCTGGAATATACTCTGGACCGGAGTAAAGGCATCAACAGCAATCTCTGTAGTCTCATTGATCATCTCAGCGCCTAGCGGTGCATCCATTGTTTTCATGGCGAGCATCGGAGCTGCTTGCTCAATAGCATCAGCTCCTGGCTGCAGCCATCTGGAGGCGAGCTGAACAACGCCTGCCCCTGCAAGCACAACGGCAGTCACTGGAAGAAGCTTCTTTAACTTCTCGACAAATCCCTCCGGCGCATCCCGCGGAGCAATAATTACGAATTTATTGGTAAGCGAGTAATGCAACACTTCCTTTCCCTTTGCCGAGTAATGGTATTCCTCTGCCTGCACCAGCTTCGCCTCGACCAGATGCTGGAGATTGTAGTGCACTGTGGACATGGGAAGCTTCAACGCCTTTGCCATGTCAGAGACAGTCGAGTCCTTGGATTTGGCAAGGTGGTCCAATATCAGCCTAGAGGTGTCATTGCTTATCACCTGGGCAAGCTTCTTTGCCTTGTCCTCCTTCAATGAGACCAGCAGGAAATTCTCTTCTGGCATACCAATAAGGAGGAAGGGGTTTTATATATAGTTATTGTTGACTTCAAAATTGGTTGAAGCTTATAGGCCAGGCAGAAAAATCCCTGTATTTGTCTAATTAATATCTGTGTCAAAGCAATATATAACGTAAATATAACATAAACATAGACTAGGTATTTACGCAGGGCATCATAAACTATAAAAACAACACAAAAAGCTTTGAAGATTATGTTACAGGTATGCTCTCTTGCTTCAGGCTCAAGCGGAAACGCATATCTATTCTGCACAAAAGAGACGACATTCCTTGTTGACGCCGGCATAAGCTGGAGAAGGATAACTCGCAGGCTTTCTGAGCTTGGCAGGCCAAGGATAAATGCAGCCTTGATAACCCATGAGCACATTGACCATGTGAGGGCTCTTAACCAGATGAATAAAGAAGGTATACCTATTTACATGTCAAAAGGCACACTCAATGCCTGCAGGTCGCTGTACGGCGATTTCCAGACAAGGATAATCAAGGCCAAAGAAAATTTTAGGATAGGTGATGCTGAAGTGATACCCTATTCCAAGTGCCATGATGCGATTGAGCCTTTAAACTATGCAATTACACACGAAGGAAGGACTGTTTCATTCATGACTGACTTGGGATGCCTATGCAGGGATGCTAAAGAGATGATATCATTATCAGATGCCATATTCCTTGAATCCAACCATGACATAGATATGCTAAAGCAAGGCAGATACCCTGCTCTACTCAAGCAAAGAATACTTGGCAGGTTCGGGCATCTAGCAAACGAGGATGCTGCGCTTGGCACACTTGAGAATGCTTCGCCAAAATTACGCCATGTATTCCTTTCCCATCTTAGCGAATGTAACAATACCCCTAACCTCGCGCTTGCGACATTCAAGAACATTGTCAAGGAAAGAAGAGATCTCAAGATAGATTGCAGAATAAGCCCAAGGCATAGGATGAGCGAAATGATATGTATTTAAGATGTAATTGAATCAGCCGAAGTAGCCCATCTTCTCCTGGTCAGAGACCTGCTCCTCCACCCAGCAGCCTCTCAGCTTCTCAAGCGTGCTTCTTAGTTCTTTCTGGAGCGACGGCCACTCCTTATATATAGAAGCAATGAATGATGCCTCCTCCCTGTCATCAAGAAGTACAGTGAGCATATCCGCCTGCCTCATATGCACCATTAGCTTCCTGTACAGGTCAAAGAGGTTCTTCTTCTCTTCTTCATTGAAGTACTTGCATTCATGAAGTCCGCTTATAGTCGTCTCCGGATTCATTATACCTTCAAGGATCTTAACATAATGCTCAATCTTCTCGGTTATCCTTCTCCTTATGTCACGCAATACGTGCGGACTCTTATCAAGATGGCTTATCTCGAAGATATTATCAAGCGCCTTCCACTGCGGAAGGCCATGCTTCTTCATCAGCTTTGGATATTCCTTGTGCACCCGCATAAAGAAAGGCTTTTCCTAAAGTCAATTTAAAGGTTTCGCTTGAATAGGCAAACTTCCTGCAATACAAAAAAAACATAATCAGTTAGGCATCAGGACACTATCAATTACATGAATCACGCCATTGCTGCATTCGATATCCTTCTGCACTATTACAGCATCCTCAACCTTCATGTTGCGGCCGCCATGGAAGCAGATTTCATGGCCTTCAATGGTCTTAGCGCAGCCTTTGGCGTCCTTGCTCATCACTTTGCCTGCCACCACGTGGTAGGTAAGTATCTGCGTTAGCCTGCGCTTGTCTTTCAAGACGGCGGAAAGAACATCCTTGGGGATCTTCTCGAATGCCGCGTCTGTCGGCGCAAACACCGTGAATGGACCCTTGCCTTTCAGGGTTTTTGCGAGACCTGCCTCACCCACTGCAGTAAGCAGCGTGCCAAAAGCACCTGCGTGCTTTGCTGTCTCCACTATATCCACCTCGGATTCACTCTTCCTCATGTCAAACACCTCCTAAAACTATTTACACACCCGATGCGAACTTGAATATATCTTATTCATGCTTACAGCTTAAACAACCATTTTAATGCTCAAACATAAAAGCTCATAAATCTCAACCAGACTTCTGAATAAACATAGTGGAAAGAGGTTTGGCATTCTCGTACGGAAAATCATTCTTGACCCCTGTTTTTGTTATTTGGCTCTCTAAGAAATAACAAAAGGTTAAGATTTATGTGCAAGTGTGCAAAGAGGATAAGCAGATGATCAAAAATGCTGCAGAGGCACTGTCAGAATGATGGCAGATTTCATAAATCATCCTGCAGAGAAATATCCCTATTTCTCCTGCACAGACCTTAACCCTAAGCATAAGATTTATATCGCCGGATGCTTTACTCAGCATACATGGCACAGTTCTCAGATTCATCGCTGGAGAATATTTCCGAGCAATCAGAGGAGGAACTGCTTAAGTTCGCCAAAAAGCAGGTTGCGATGTTCCATAAGCACTCCGACGGAAGCGATGTCCATCTTGTGAGGGAGAAGGGTGAGATTGAAGCGAAGATTGAAGGCGAGGAAAAGAATTATACACCAGACCACGGACCCATAAGGCTGCTTTGCACATGCGGAAAGGAATTCGAGCTTTCGAGCAATGGAAGGGAAGATTACGCAGGCGATAATCTGTCAGTGGGATATTCTGAGACCAAAGATGCAGGATACAAAAAAGAGAGTGGCTATAAGTAAGCCCCCAGAGGGAGTTGCACCCTCGACCTGCAGATCGCTTTCAGCCTTTTGTTAAGTGGGCCTGGCGAACGAAGTGAGACAACCCACCTGTTTTCGCCAGCCTTTTCTTAAAAGGCTGTTACAAGTCTGCCGCAATAGCTACTATGCTACGGGGGCATACTTCAATGGATTAAGGGGCGATTTAAATATTTTTGCTGACGCCGACTTATCAATCCTTCAGTATGGCTCTTTCAGTAAGGCTCTTCTTCGTAGCCGCTCTGCGGGATGAACTGCGGCATCTCCGGCTGGTAGAGCATGGGCATCTTCATGTAGCGCTTGACATAATCCTGAAGACGGTATGCCTCTAGAACGAGATCGCGCTTATGCATCTCAAGCTCCCGCTTCCACAGACGCCTGAAAAACCACGGCAGAATCTGGCTCATTATGCCGCTGGAACGCCAGCCACCGCTGTAATCCACTTCTATCTTCACCCTTATCAGAACCTCGAACTTGCCTTTCTGGGCTTTTATCTTTTGGCCCTGATACATTATCTCGACATCTTGGATGCCCACACCATGCAGGTCAATATCCAGAACGCGCCTGAAGAACGAATTTCCGCCTCTTGAAATCTGTTTTTTAGGCCTCCACCATATCCAAAATTCCTTGCCCCTGTTCTGAGTCCTTGACTCCCAGACATATTCCTCAGGAAAATCAGAATCCTTGGCTGTAACATAATTGTTTTCTATAAGCCAGAACCTGAGAGCCTTATACAGGTCAAGGGCGCTATAGACTGTAGTGGACTTAACTTCAAGGTTAATTATCTGAATCTCCATAGGCCTGCTTCCCATAGATGATAATCAGGTAATTTACTGTTTAAATAACTTTGCAAACTTTTTTAAAATACCCGCGGTTCTCCTTATCAGTATGATAGTGGGGGTTGTCGGAAAGCCGAACTGCGGAAAGAGCACTTTCTTCAAAGCATGCACACTTATGGACGTTGAGATTGCCAATTATCCGTTTGCCACAATCAAGCCAAACCATGGTGTTGGGTTTGTCAGGATACCCTGCGCAGATTCCTTTTTCAAAGTTCAATGCAACCCGCGTGAAGGCTTCTGCCAGGAGCATACAAGATTTATTCCGGTAAATATGATAGATGTCGCAGGCCTGGTCCCGGGTGCACATGAAGGCAAGGGAATGGGCAATCAGTTCCTTGATGATCTTAGGCAAGCAAATGTCCTGATACATGTCATCGACGCGTCAGGCAGCACCAATGAGAGGGGCGAGCCGGTCGAGCCTGGCAGCTACGATCCTGCAGGGGACATACGATTCCTGGAAGTTGAGCTTGATATGTGGTATCTACAAATTCTGGAGAAAGGGTGGCACAGGTTCTCAAGGCAGGTGGTTCAGGAAAAGCAGAATATAGAAGTCCAGCTCGCGAAACAGCTATCCGGTCTTGGCGTTAATGATAGCATGGTCAAGGAAGCGATGAAGAAGCTAGCCATACCGGTGGAGCGGCCTGATACATGGACAGCAGATGACCTGAAAAGGCTTGCAAGAGAGCTGAGGATCATCACAAAGCCCATAATAATCGCAGCCAACAAAGCAGACTTACCTGCAGCACAGGCGAATATTGAAAGACTCAAGAATGAATTCCCCAATTATTTCATTATACCATGCAGTGCAGAGTCTGAGCTCGCCTTGAAAGAGGCACGAAAAAGAGCAATTATAGATTACCTACCAGGCAGCGGCGAGTTCAAGATTTCAGGCCAGCTGAACGAAAGGCAGGAGAAAGCGCTTTCTTTTATTAAGGCGAGCGTTATGCAGAGGTTTGGCAGCACTGGCGTTCAGCAGGTACTTGACGACGCAGTTTTCAAATTGCTGAGGTACATAGCTATTTTTCCAGGCGGTCTAAGCAAACTCTCTGACCAGTACGGACGCGTGCTTCCTGACTGCTTCCTCATGCCGCCCGGCACGACTGCCCTTGATTTCGCCTTTCGGCTGCACACTGATTTCGGCAGGAACTTCATCAAGGCAATTGACGTCAAGAAAAGAATCCCAATAGGAAGGGAACATGAGCTGAAGACTGGTGATGTTGTTGAGATCATAAGCGGGAGATGACATTATTCAAATCTGGTTGATATTGTCACTAATCCTTATCACTGATATGATAAGCTTTTCTCGACAATATCCTTGACGAGCTTCACATCTGAAATCCTTAGGGTATCGGAAAGAGACATCCGCGCGCTTGCCTTAGCAAGATTGACGAAACCCTTGACCAGCCTAGGGGTTATCTCGATAAGATGGCTGTCTTCCTTTTCCCTCAATCCTGAGACAAAATCAACAATCTCCTTCTCAAGCCCCTTTGGCACTACTACATCTATCTCACGGGCCTGCCTGACATATTCCTTAATAAACTCCCTGTCAGAATCTGGAATTACTCTCTTGTCCTTGCTTACAATACTCTCTGCAATTCTCCTGAACTCATCGCTTGAGGGCTTTCGCAATAGGAAAACAAGATGGAACCTTGAAAGCAGCGCAGGATCAAAAGGCAGCTGTTTCTTCAGCTGCGCAACTGTCTCTCCTCTGAACCTGTCTCCTTTGGGATTGGCTGTGGCAATTACCCTAATCCTTGCATCGAACCTGAAATGCCTGCCTCCCTTGTCGTAAGTGACAAAGCCTTTTTCCATGGCATTGTACATGGATGCCCTGTCCTTGTCTTCCATCAGGTTCAGCTCGTCAATCGCACATATTCCACCATCTGCCATAGGCATGAGGCCAGGAAGCACTTCCTTTCCTGAAACAGTCACTGAAAGACCAGCTCCGCTTGTCCCTGAACCCAGGCCAAATGAGCTTATAGGCGAGAGCTCTGACAGGCTTCGGAGTATCTCAGTCTTTCCTGTCCCTGGATCGCCCAATAGCAGAATGTGCACCTTGTCTGAGAACAGCTGGAGCGCAGCAGCCATTTTGACCGTATCCATACCCTCTATTCCAGGCCCTATCATCCCAGGAATAACCTCAATGGCTCTTGATGAGAACTCTTTTTTCAGAGAAGCGTAATAAAGCCTCTTTATCTCATCGTTCTTCTCATCAATGTATCTCCTGAGTGATTCCTCATGTACGAGGCATTGCACAATAGGCATCTCATCGGATGTGAAAGCAAGGCTAAACCTCTGCACCCTTACAGTAACAGAGCCCTCCTTCAGAAGCTTCTCAATCTCGTTGCAATCCTTATCTGCAAGCCACTTCCTCAGTAGAGTCATCATCCGCGCTTTCTCGGCTGACAGAGGAAGAAAGAGCTTTATCATCCCTGCTAGTTTGCCAGACATACCTAATAGCTTTGGAGTATGCAAATAAATATGTTTTGATTTGACATTAATATCTTTCTGGAATTTTAACTGATGAAATGTAAGAGAGGGACTCCAATAATCAATATAGCTCTTCTTGAATTATTGGGACGCTTTCCAGCCACATGATTGGTAGATTTTGTACATGAAATAATCCAAGTCTCTAAAGCCATAAGCTTTTCTCTTGATGACATTGATCTTGTTGTTGAAACCTTC
>Ga0209381_1004979_pt1 | contig 11271 bp, 9 predicted proteins | sample DewCreD2012metaG_FD_184111 | JGI IMG/M metagenome (GOLD analysis project Ga0209381, IMG submission 184111) | Hot spring sediment bacterial and archeal communities from British Columbia, Canada, to study Microbial Dark Matter (Phase II) - Dewar... ...
CATGTTTTTCTCATTAAGGCGTGTGGTCGTGGCTTGGTCTTCCATCGTCATTAACCTCCTGGTTTTAAGCTAAGTTAAGTATATACCCAGGGGTCAAATGACCCAATCTCTGACCGTGCCCGCCCAGAGCTACGGTGACACGGTCGGAGACCGGCCACAGCGAAAGATAGCCTGACTATCAGACTATACGACTAATGACTGATTATGTAGACTTGCAGGTCAACGGTTTCCTGGGTGTGGATTTCTCCAGCCCAGCCTTGACCGAAGCGGATTTCGTCCGTGCGTGCCGGGCGTTGCTCGCGCAGGGGACGGCGGCGTTCTTGCCTACGGTGATCACCAGCGCGCAAGAGACCTATGCTCGTAATCTGCCGTTGATGGCCGATGTGATGGCGCGCGAGGAGTTTCGGGGACGCCTGCTCGGATTTCACCTTGAAGGACCGTTCATCTCGCGGGCGCCGGGCGCGGTAGGGGCGCACAATCCGGCCTATGTCTGTGACCCCGATGTGGCGCTGTTGGAGCAGTTGCTCAACTGGGCCGGTGGGCGCGTGCGCTTGCTTACGCTGGCAGCGGAACTGCCCGGTGCGGAGGATTTGGCGCGCTGCGCGGCGGAGCGGGGAATCGCCGTATCCATCGGACATTCGCTTTTCACGACCGCCGATCTCGACCGCATGGCGAACGCCGGCGCGACGGCGCTCACGCACCTGGGGAACGGCCTGCCGAATGTGCTGCCGCGCCACGACAATCCCTTGTGGGTGGGGCTGGCGCATGATGCGTACACGGCGATGTTCATCACCGATGGGCATCACTTGCCTGCGTCGGTGCTCAAGGTGGCAGCGCGCGCCAAGGGGGCGGGCAGGTTCATCGTCGTCAGCGACGCTTCTCCGGTGGCGGGGTTGCCGCCGGGCCGCTATCACGTCCTCGACAACGATGCGATTCTGGAACCTTCGGGCCGCTTCCACAATCCGGAGAAGCAGTGCCTCGTCGGTTCGTCGGCCACGATGGCGCAGTGTATGGCGCATCTGGCGTCGCTAAATTTGTTCAGTGACGAGGAGTTGAGGCAGGTGGGGTGGGGAAACCCCATGCGGTTAATCGCTTTAGAGGATCAGACCTGACAGGTTTTCTGAAACCTGTCAGGTCTGGGTGGGGACTGCTACATAATCGCCAGCACGCGGCTGAAGCGCGCCGCCAGTTCTTGCAGCACGGCGACGGCCATCTCCGCATCTTCGCGCAGCAGACCGAGGAAGTCCCATTGCGCCAGCACCAGGCAGCACGTTGGTTCCGTAGCTACCACGGAGGCCGTGCGCATTTGATCGGTCAGCAGCGCCATCTCGCCGAAGAAATCGCCCGGCTCGAGTGGGTTCAGGACGATCTGTGTTCCATCAGTTTGCTCGTGAACAGCTTCGGCCCGCCCTTCCATCAGGATGAAGAAGCCTTCGCCGCCCTTGCCCTGCGTGACGATGTGATCGCCTGGGGCATACGTGCGCTCGACGAAACGTTTTCCCACTTGTTCGATCTGCCGCCGGTTCAATCTCCGAAACAACGGTGTGCGTTGCAGGATGGATAATTTATCAGCCACAGCCATGTTACACCCCTTTCAGTTTCAGCTCTTCAGCACGATGACAGGCCACCCAATGATCCGGTTTGAGTTCGCGGAATTCCGGCGTCTCTTTTGAGCACCTGTCGATGGCGTAGCGGCAGCGTGGATGGAAATAGCAGCCCGGCGGCGGATTGGAAGGATCGGCCACGTCACCTTGCATGATGATGCGCTCCGACTGGTAGCGCGGATCGGGTTTGGGCACCGCCGACATCAACGCCTCGGTATAGGGATGCAGCGGCTCGTTGTACAAAACATCGGAGTGGGCCGTTTCGGCGATTTTGCCGACGTACATCACCGCGACACGGTCGGAAATGTGCTGCACCACGCTCAGGTCGTGCGCCACGAAGACGTAGGACAGATTGAAGTCCGCCTGTAAGTCCTGCAACAGGTTCAGCGTCTGCGCCTGGATGGACACATCCAACGCCGACACCGGCTCATCGCAGAAGATGATCTTGGGGTTCATCGACAGGGCGCGCGCGATGCCGATGCGCTGGCGTTGCCCGCCGGAGAACTCGTGCGGGTAACGGCGGATGTGCTCCTTGCGCAGGCCCACCCGTTCCAGCAGCGTGACGACGGTTTCTTCCATTTCCGGGCCGATCTTCATCCCGTGGATCACCATCGGCTCCGAAACAATGTCGAAGACCGACATGCGCGGGTTCAGGGAGTTGATGGGGTCCTGGAAGATCATGGCGACCTCGCGGCGGATGCGCTTCATTTGCTCCTTGTCCAGGTCGAAGATGTTGACCATCTCCGGTTTGCCATCGGCAGAGAACAGCGCCGTCTCGAAATGGGCGGTGCCGGCGGTCGGCTCGTACAGGCGGATGATGGTGCGGCTGACGGTCGTTTTTCCGCATCCGCTTTCGCCCACCAGCCCCAGAGTTTCGCCGGCGCGGAGGTAAAGGCTCACGTCGTCCACGGCTTTTACATAGCCGACGACTTTTTTGAGCAGACCCTTCTGGATGGGGAAGTATTTCTTCATCCCTTTAACATCCAGAATGATACGGGCATTTTGCGTAGCTATTCTTTCGGCCATTTTTGCTTTACCTCCTACACGCCCTCGTATAACAGACAGCGGACCCAGTGATCGGGTTCGGCCTCGATCCAATTGGGCGTCAGCACGTCACACTTGCCCGGCATGAAGGAGGGGCAGCGCGGGTGGAAGACGCACCCTTTCGGCAGGTGGAAGGGATCGGGCACCATCCCCTTAATCGAAGCCAGGCGCTCGCTGGAACGTTTCCCGACTTTGGGGATGGACTGGAGCAGCGCGCGGGTGTACGGGTGCTTGGGTTCGTAGAAGACCCGCACGGTATCGGACTTCTCCACCTGTTTGCCCATGTACATCACCACGATTTCCTTTGCCATTTCTGCCACTACGCCCAGGTTGTGGGTGATGAACATAATGGACATTTCCATCGATTCTTGCAATTCGCGCATCAGGTCGAGAATCTGCGCCTCAATGGACACGTCTAGCGCCGTCGTTGGCTCATCGGCAATCAGCATAAACGGCTGGCAAGAGAGCGCGATGGCGATCATCACGCGCTGGCGTTGTCCGCCGGAGAGCTGGTGCGGATAGGCGTCCACGCGCTCGTGCGGCTTGGGGATGCCCACCTTTTGCAGCATCTCGATGGAGATCTCGCGGGCTTCTTGCTTGGTGACGGGGCGGTACTGCATCATTTGCTCTGCCATGTGCTCGCCCACGGTTTTGGGCAGCAGGCGGTGCAGGCTCAATGCTTCTCCGATGTGCGTCCCGGTGGTATAAACCGGCGTCAACGAACTCATCGGCTCCTGGAAGATCATCGCAAACTCGCCACCGCGAATGGAGCGAATTTCATCACCGTCAGGGTCCAGCTTGGTGATGTTGACAATCCGGGTGGGCTTTTGGGGGTTGTATTTGTCCCGGCGATAGTAGATGATTTCGCCGTCGGTGATTTTGCCGGGCTTGGGCACCATCTGCATCACGGCTTTGGCGGTGATGGATTTTCCACAGCCGCTTTCGCCGATCACGCCCAACGTCTCACCCCGGTTGATGGTCAGGGTAAAGCCGTCAACGCCTTTGATAATCCCATCGCGTACTTCGAATTCTACGTGCAAATCTTTGATTTCGACTAAAGGCTCAGCCATCGCATCCTCCTTTACCGTCCACCGTAGGGATCCAAGGCGTCGCGTAACCCGTCTCCGAGCATATTGAAGGCCAGCACGACCACGATGATGAAGGGGACCGTGATTAACTGCCAGGGTGCGAAGCGAATGATCCGCACGGCACTGACTTCTTGCAGCAGCACACCCCAACTGGTCAGCGGTGGGCGCAGGCCCAGCCCTAGCCAGCTTAACGCCGTCTCCGAGAGGATCATGCCGGGAATCATCAACGTGGCAATGACGATGACGTGGCTCATCGTGCCCGGCAGCAGGTGGCGGAACATAATGCGTTTATCGCTGGCGCCGGCGCTCTGCGCCGCCAGCACGTATTCGCGTTCTCGCAAGGAGAGAATCAGGCCGCGTACCTGCCGGGCCAATCCACCCCAGCGGATGAAGACGAGAATCAGCGTCAACATAAAGTAGACGAGGATGGGCGACCATGTGACCGGGATCGCTGCCGCCAGCGCCATAAACAGCGGAATATCGGGGAAGGCGCCGAAGAACTCGACCAGCCGTTGGATCAGGATGTCCGTCATGCCGCCGTAGTAGCCGGAAATCACGCCCATTACCATCCCCAGCAGCAGCGTGCCGAACTGGCCGATCAAGCCGAGGAGCAGCGATAGGCGACCTCCATACAGGATACGTGAGAAAAGATCGCGTCCCAAACGGTCAGTCCCAAAGAGGAAGACGGTGCCATCCGGGTATTTTTCCGTGTTTACACCGAACAAATGCACCTTCATGGGGATCAAGCCGAGCAATTTGTAGGATTGCCCTTTGACGAAGAGGGAAAGCGGGTAAATTCGCTCTTTGTTGACCACCCATACTCGTGTGCGCGCTACCAGGTCCAATTGTTGATCCAGGCCATAAACGGCGGGACGCAGGCTAAAGTTACCGTCTGGATTTTTGAAAACCAATGGTTGTGGGCGCGCTTCCAGGTAATTTGATTGGTAATCCAGCCGGTAGGGGGAGAAGAACTCGGCGAACAGGCCGCAGACGGTATAGAAAAGGATGATGATAATCGCGCCGACGATGGCGAGCTTGTTTTTCTTGAATTTCCACCACACCAGACTCCAGTAGGCCTGGCTTAATTGTTGCTCCTTACCTTTTGCGCTTGATCCGTTCTCGATAACTTGTGGCTCTTCCATAAGCTCATCCTCCCTATTCCAAACGGATGCGCGGGTCTAATGCCGCCAGGGTAAGATCGCCGATCAGCGTGCCGATCATGGTCATCAACACGATAAACACCAGCACCGTTCCGGCGAGGAACATATCTTGCGAGATAAGCGCGCGCACAAACAGCGGTCCTACCGTCGGCAGGTTGAGCACCGTGGCTACCAGCGCGTCGCCGGCGACGATGCTCGGCAGCGCCTCCGAGGTCAAAATGACGATCAGGGGGTTGATGGCGACGCGCACCGCGTGTTTCCAGGTTACTTTCCCCTGCTTAAGACCGCGCGCGCGGGCCGCTTCCACAAAGGGCTGACCGAGTGTTTCCAGCAGGTTACCGCGCATGATACGTACCAGACCGGCCGTTCCGGTTACGCTGCTGATCAACGCCGGAATCCAGAGGTGCTTGAGCAAGTCAACGACCTTGGCCCAACTCCACGGCGCATCGGCAAGTTCGCGGGAGAACAATCCGCCGACTTCTACCTTCAGTACCATCATCGCAAAGAACAATACCAACAGCGCCAATAAGAATCCCGGCATTCCCAATCCCAGGAAACTCAAGGTGGTCACAATCTGGTCACCAATGGAGTATTGATGGGTGGCCGAATAAACCCCGATCGGTATTGCCAGACACCAGACAATTGTGATGCTGGCGAGTGCCAACACCGCCGACAGCGCCGCGCGCTGCCCGATAATCTCTGCGACTGGCCGTTCGTACTCAAACGATTCCCCGAAATCTCCGGTGACAAAGTGGGTGATCCAGTTCCAGTAGCGGGTCAGTATCGGTTGATCGAGTTTGTAACGCGCACGATATTCATTGATGCGCATTTGGGCACTGAGGTCACCACGCGCCTGTAACTGCTGTAGTTTCACGGTTAAATAATCCCCAGGAGGCAGTTCAATAATGAGGAAGCTGACAAAGGAGACTAGAATGACCATAATCACCATATAAAGGACCCGTCTCGCAATATACGATAGCATTGCTACCTCCTCTCCTACGATGAAAAACAGAGCGGGTGGGGAAGGTTTCCCCACCCGCTACCGAAAACCTGTTTACTTGTCCATCCAGTACTGCTCAGGATGGGTGTTGCCGGGGGTGCCGGGCGCCCACGGGCCGAGCACGCCGTACTCCGGAACGTTCTTGAAGTAGTTCTTGCAGACAACCGGCATGGGCTGGTCGCCCGCCGCGCCGATGATGAAGGGGCCTTTGTCAATGTAGACGCGCACGGCTTCCCAGACGATCTCGTTGCGCTTCTCTTCGCTGGGTTCTTGCAGACCCTTGCGATAGATTTCCTGTAGCAGCGCCGCCGGGCTGCCGGGTTCGGGGGCCCACCCTTTCTCACCGCCGGTCTTGAAATACTGACCCTGCTGCGGGAAGGCGCGGGTGCCTTCACCGACGCCGCGCACCGGGAAGACCCAGTCGGGGTAGGTCCACAGGTCAAGCTCCGAAGCGTGGGTCGTGGCCAACATAAACAGGCCGTTGTCACGGTTGGTGCCGCCGTCGGGTGTGCCGATTGCGTTGTCAATCAGGACCTTAACACCCACGTCCTCCAGGTTCTTCTTGTAGACCTCGACGAAGTTTGTGTTGATTTTTGGATCGCTCCAGTCGTTGAGTTGGATAATCAGGGTGAAGGGCTTGCCACTGGGCAGGTCGCGGATACCATCGCCGTCGGCGTCCTTGAAGCCGGCCTTGTCGAAGGCTTCTTTGGCTTTTTCGGGGCTGTATTCGGCATAGGCGTTGGCCCATTCCTCGTAAACCTTCTTCCCCTCGGGGCTGGCGAAGTGTGGCGATTGCGGGCTGATGGTGAAGTTCTTCGGCTCGCCGATGCCGCCCCAAACTACATCGACGACGCGCTGGCGATCCATCGCGTAGGACAGGCCGACGAGGAAGTCATGGTTGCGCAGCAGTTCGCGGATTTCCTTGTCCTCTTCGCTTTCCTTCGCCGGATCGTATTCCATATCCTTGTGGTAGTCCTGGTTCACGATGAGCCCAGGCCACGCGCCGGCGCCGTTCATCCAGCCGGGTACCAGACGGTAGCCACCCTTCTCGGCGTTCTCATTCAAGAAGGGGATGTCCATCGGGCTGCCGTTATAGCGGAAGTTGCAGTCGTAGCGCCCCTGCGCTACTTGCAGTAAGCGCACCTCGGAATCTTCTACCACCTCTACACGGATGGAGTCAATGTAGGGCAGTTGGTTGCCCTCGGGGTCCACTTTCCAGTAGTAGGGGTTGCGCTCAAGGATGCGGTACTCGCCTGCTTTGTATTCCTTCAAGCACCACGCCATCAGGCAGGGATAGCCGGGGGTATCGAACCAGCGATCCATCAGGTCGAGTTCGGTGTAGCCCTCCTCGCCCTTCTTGCCCTCGTAGTTCGGGTGATATTTCTTGAGGAAGTGCGCCGGCTTCATCAGCGGTTCCCACTCCCAGAAGCCCTGCGCCAGAACGTAGGGCATAATGTATTGCGCCTTGTCGAACTTCAAGACCCAGGTATAGTCATCGGGGAATTCCATAGTGATGGGCGTGCCATCGCTGTTGCGAGCCCACCAGGGTACCGACACCGTCTTGTAGTCCTCGTTCTTGGCGAGGTCTTCCCACCAGAACTTCAGGTCGGCGGTGGTGAAAGGCTCGCCGTCGGACCACTTAATGCCCTTGCGGAAGCGCATCGTGATGGTTTTGCCGTCGTCAGTCCACGTGGGCATCTCAATCAGCAGGCCCGGCTCGTAACCGGTGAGGTCGGCCTTCCAGCGGACGGGTGGATCGTACAGTTCCATCTTGATGTTGCCGGCGCCTTCCCACCAGGTCACATCGTTCCAGGTGCCGCCGTACTTACCGATGGAATCGACCACCTCGACGACTTGTACATCCACCGGCAAGCGTTCCTCGACCGGGGGCAGCTTACCGGCCTTGACCAGTTCGGCCAACATCGGGGCTTCCTTATACTTGCTTACCGCCGGTTCCTCGGTCTTTGGAACTGCGGTGGCCGCAGGGGCCTGGGTTGTTGGCGCGGCTGTGGGCACGGGTGTCTTACATCCCGTCACCACCAACGCAAAGATCACCAACACGCTAAACAGTAGAGACATTCGCTTCTTCATAATATGAACCTCCTTCTAGGTTATACTGGTTATGAGATTTTGGAACGGTAAATTGAGTATTTTTTGTATATCTTGTAGTACACCTCCTTTGTTTGTTTGAACCCTCCTGGTATTTCCATCCGTAACGCCGTTGGACGTCACCGAATATTTATCCCAATAGGGCCAGGGCTTGCGCCGTATGCTGCACGGTCTCTTCAATCGGCGCGTCTTCCCATAGAATTTTTTGTAGCATGTCCTGTAAAAATAACGAGGCGTGCAGATAATTGCTTAAAAATGGGCGCGGACGTGCCAATTCCAGGAAGGGGATGATCTGTTTGAGCCAGGCATGTCCGCCACTGCTCAGTTCGGCATTGATGGCGCGATGTGGCGCGATTTGTAAATGTTCTTCGCAATACGCTTTTAGTGCTTCCGGCGTGGAAACCTGCTTGAGAATTTCGGCACACAGTTCGCCTTCCGGTGACTGCCGCAAAATCGCCCAACTGGTGCCACCCAGCGACATCACTTGTGGTGATGCTGTTGTTGGCCGTGGCGCCGGAATAAAACCCAGATGGGTGATGGCGTCTTCTTCCTCGGTCCAATCGGACTCGTCTTGAATGCGCGGCCACTCGTAAGTTCCGCCCAACGTCATTGGCGTCATACCTTTGGCGAGATGAACGGTCAGGTCCCACCAGTTGAAGTTGATCATGTCGGGCGGCAGGCACTCACGCCGCTGCATCGTGATCTGGCGGAGAAATTGCAGTGCGGTGTAGATGGCCGGATCATCGAGCTTGAGCGCGTCCGCGTCGTTTAGCATCCGCGCGCCGGCCGTCCAGAAGAATGGGATCAGCAGGTTAAACAAGGCTTCACCGGCCGCCACGCCTACCGGGAATACGACCGCGTATTGATTGTTATACCGGTGTTGGACTTCCGGTAGTGCAAAATGGTCGATAATTGCCAACCAGGTGTCCCAAGTTTCCGGCGGTGCAATCTCTTCGGCCTCGAACCAATCTCGCCGGTACCACAGTCCGGAGACATCCGCCTGAACCGGCACGCCGTAGAGTTGCCCGTCGACGGTATTGTTCATGGCTACCGGCGTTTCCAGGCTCTCGGTGAGTTCCCGCGCCCATTGCCGATCCAGTTTATCGAGCGGGGCGATGTACCCTGAGCGCGCGTAATCGGGAATCCACACATAATCCATCGGCACGATGTCCGGCGCTTCCCCCTGGGCGACCGACCGCCGCAACTGGCGGTGAAAATCACTGCGCGAGCACATCGTCACCCGCAATTTGACCTCCCGATCGGGATGGCGCAGGTTCCAGGCGTGCACCGCGCTCTCCATTGAACCGAGCCAGAATACATCGTAGTGGGTCAGAACGTGGATGTCGGTCTGGCGCTCCAGGCGTTTGGAGACGCCACGCGCCACAAAGGTGCCTTGCCCCGCGCGCCGATACAGAAAGCCCTCCCGGGCCAGTTCGGTGAGGGCCTGGCGGATGGGGGCGCGGCTGACATTGTACAACTCGCACAACTCCATCTCGGTGGGCAAGCGATCGCCGGGCCGCAAGATGTTGGCCTCCATTTGCTGTTTGAAATGGAGTTTGAGTTGGTAATAGATGGGAACGGGAGAATTGCGATCAACCATTTATGGCCTGACTTTTGGTTATGAAAGGCACTTTGGTATTTCTTTATAACATTATAACACTGGTATTGAACGCTGTCAATAGGTTTTCCGGACGCCGGTTGACATTTTGGCCTTTTACGCTAGAATTTGGCTCAAATCGGGATGAGTGACGTAAAAATGCGGATGAATGTCATATCGCTAATGGCGATGGGTGTGTGCAAGAAGCCGGACCGCTAGGTCCGGGAATTGCGCGTTGGTACAAACCGGCCCTAGTGAAGGATAACCCCACTAGGGCCGGTTTTTTTGTCTTTTAATCCGTTCAGTCCGTTTAATCCGTTGACACACAGGAGGGGGAAATGACTTTGCAGCAGTTTGCCATCATTGAATCGACGTTACGGGAAGGGGAGCAGTTTGTGGGGGCGAGTTTCACCACGGCACAGAAGATCGAGATCGCGCGCCTGCTGGATGCGTTCGGTGTGGAGTGCCTGGAGCTGACCTCGCCGCTGGCATCGCCGCAGAGCTACGAGGACGCCAAAGCTATCGTGCGCCTGGGCCTGCGCTGTAACATTCTGACACACATCCGCTGTCGCATCGAAGATGCCAGAAAAGCCATCGAAACCGGCGTGGATGGCGTGGATGTCGTCATCGGTACCTCGTCGATGCTGCGTGAGTTCAGCCACGGAAAGAGCATCGAGGAAATCATCGACCTGGCGCTGGAAGTTGTTGAGTTTGTGCGCTCACAGGGGGTGCGCGTGCGCTTCAGCACCGAGGACTCGTTCCGCAGCGACCCGCGCGATCTGTTCCGTATCTACGAGGCCGTGGACCGCATCGGCGTCCATCGTGTGGGCATCGCCGACACGGTGGGGGTGGCGACGCCACGCCAGGTCTATGAGCTGGTGCACGAGCTGCGCGGGCGTGTGGCCTGCGACATCGAGTTCCACGGGCACAACGACTCCGGCTGCGCCATCGCCAACGCCTACGAGGCGCTCGACGCGGGCGCGACGCACGTGGATACGACGGTGCTGGGCATCGGCGAGCGTAACGGCATCACGCCGCTTGGCGGGCTGATTGCGCGGTTGTACGCCACGGATCCGGCGTCCGTCGCCAAATACGATTTGCCCTTGCTGCGTACCATCGATACCACCGTCGCGCAGATGGTCGGTGTGGACGTACCGTTCAACAACTACATCACCGGTATCACGGCTTTCACGCACAAGGCGGGTATCCATGCAAAAGCTATCCTCAACAACCCGGAGACCTACGAAATCATCAATCCGCAGGCGTTTGGGCTGACGCGCTATGTCAGCATCGCGCACCGGCTCACCGGCTGGAACGCTATCAAGAATCGCGCCGAACAGCTCGGCCTGACACTGGATGACGCGCACATCAAAACGATTACCGAGCACATCAAGGCCCTGGCGGACGAAAAACCAATCTCCCTCAGCGACGTGGATGCTATGCTGTATCGCTGGGCGAACGGCGAAGGTGAAGCCGCCTGACTTCGCGCAAGCGCCAAAGAATTGTAGGCGGATTTCACGGATTCATGAGTGAGGCTACTGACTCGTGTTTAGACAAAAACTAGGGCGGCTCTGCACTTGAGCAAAACCGCCCTCTGGTAGATAATGGAGGTTATGAACCAACCAACATCTACCAGAGAACACATTAACAGACTAATCGAATTTCGTCA
>Ga0209381_1004980_pt1 | contig 11270 bp, 10 predicted proteins | sample DewCreD2012metaG_FD_184111 | JGI IMG/M metagenome (GOLD analysis project Ga0209381, IMG submission 184111) | Hot spring sediment bacterial and archeal communities from British Columbia, Canada, to study Microbial Dark Matter (Phase II) - Dewar... ...
CCCTACCTCTGTGCTCGTCACGGGCTGGGATATTATCTTTTTCTGGGTGGCGCGTATGATCATGGCCGGCTACGAGTATCGAGGCGAACGGCCATTTCATGCGGTGTATTTTACTGGTATGGTACGCGATAAACTGCGTCGCAAGATGTCTAAGTCGTTGGGCAACTCACCTGATGTGCTCGAATTGCTCGACAACTACGGCGCCGATGGAGTGCGCTACGGTCTCATGTCAAGTGCCGCAGCAGGCAACGATATCCTTTTTGATGAGAAACTATGTGAAAACGGGCGTAACTTCTGCAACAAGCTCTGGAATGCGCTGCGGTTAGTCAAAGGCTGGCAGGTGGTTGAGGCTCCGGAAAGCGAAGCCGACCAGCGTCGCAATGCCCTGGCCGTGCAATGGATGCGGGCCAAATTCAGTCGCACCCTGCAAGCCATCGAGGCCGACATGGCAGCCTTCCGCCTTAGTGAGGCCCTACTCGCGCTATATAGCTTCATTTGGGACGACTTCTGCTCGTGGTATCTGGAAATTATCAAGCCGGGTTTTGAAAAGCCCATTGACCGGCATACTTACGAGGCAACGCTCGACCTGTACAGCGACCTCATGATTGCCCTGCACCCGTTTATGCCGTTCATCACAGAAGAAATCTGGCATCGCTTGCGCGAGCGTGCGCCCGGTGAGGACTGCATCATACAGCGCTACCCGCGGGCTACGGCTTTTGAAGAAGCCCTCATTCAGCAGGTAGAAACAGCCAAGGAGCTGGTAACGCGCATCCGCGAGGTACGCAACGAATATCAAGTTAAGCCGCGGGAAGCGCTCATCGTGTGGGTAAAAGACAGCCCGTCGGCCCGCACCCTGTTCAGCTGCGAAGGTTTGACTGAGCTAGTGGTTAAATTGGCCGTGCTATCAAAATTGGAATTTTGCGACGCTGAGCCGACTGACGCTAAGCCCTTTCTATCCGGAACTGAAAAATATTTTGTGGAAATCAGCCAGCCCATAGACTACCAGGCCGAACGAGCCAAAGTGCAACAGGAGCTGGAGTACCAGCGCGGCTTCTTAAAATCTATCGAGGCCAAACTGGCCAACGAGCGCTTTGTGAACGCCGCTCCACCCACCGTGGTAGAAAACGAGCGCAAGAAGCGCGCCGATGCTTTAGCCCGTATCCACATCCTGGAAGAAACGCTGGCTAAGCTACCCGCATAGCCATGGAAGATGACTCCTCTGCGACACCCGAACTACCAGCCAGGCGCCTCAAACAGTTGTTGCGCATCGCTCTGACGTGTCTAATGGCAAGCACGCTGTGGGCGATGAGCCTGCCCTCTGAGCCGCCGCTCCCCTGCGGTGGTATACACTTCTGTGCTCGCGATCAGCACCTGAGCTTGATGCACCCCCTAGGGCGCGACCCACAGGCCCCCACTTACCTGCGCTCATCTCGAGCGAGGTTGGATACGCTGAGCAACTGGTATAGCCCCTCGCGTCGATACGTCGAGATTATCCGGCAAGATCACCCTACCAAGCCGCACTACGGCCTAGCGTTGGGTTTTGAATTCCGCGAAGACGCCGACACTTTCCCCTATGCGCCAGCATATGCCCGTGTGCATTTTAAGGATTTTACCTGGGGCGGTCTGGAGTTCAGCCTGGCTGACTCTTTTAATTACACAGGCGTCAACAACGAAGTCAGCAACGACTTGACTATTCGCATCACAGCATTCCATAACGATACCATCGAGGGCTATTTTTCGGCAGTACTTCTAAGTGGAGCTGGACCTATGCTACACTTAGATAGCGGCACTTTCTGCGTTATGCTGCGTCGTTTGGCATATTGAGTTTTACGGTATAATCCTAACAACTGATTATATTTGACTAAAGTAAAGACGGCCCGAAGGGCTAAAAAATATGATTTCAGACCTGTTACTTACCACTTTCTTAGTTTTTTTAAATGGCTTCTTTGTGGCAGCCGAGTTTGCCATTGTCAAGGTGCGCGCCTCTCAAATTCAAATGCGCGCAGCCAGCAGCGCCGTAGCTCGCATAGCGGAAAGCGTCATCAGCCACTTGGACAGCTACCTGGCTGCCACCCAATTGGGCATCACGCTAGCCAGCTTGGGCTTGGGCTGGATAGGCGAGCCAGTTGTGGGCGCCATCATCTTGAACGTGATGCGCTGGCTGGGACTTGAGCCTGACCCAGTGCTGGCTCATCGCATTGCTCTGCCCCTTGCTTTTTCCACCATTACGGTGTTGCACATCGTTTTTGGCGAGCTGGCTCCCAAGTCTATAGCCATCCGCTACCCTACGCGCACCACCCTCTGGGTGGCTGTGCCGCTGAAATTGTTCTACTACCTGTTTCGCCCTTTTATTTGGTTGCTCAATGGCTTGGCGAACCTCATCCTTCGCGCCATGGGCATCCGGCTGGTGGCCCATTCAGAAATTCACTCGGAGGAGGAACTCAAACTGATTATCTCAGAGAGTGCTGAGGGCGGCGCCATACAGCCCTCGGAGCGCGACCTCATCCAGAACGTTTTCGCATTCGACGAGCGCTTGGTCAAGCACATCATGACCCCGCGTACCCAGGTCGTGGGCATTCGGATGAACACCCCCTTCTCTGAGGCGTTGACCTTGGCCCTGCGCGAGGGCTATTCGCGCTACCCAGTGTATGAAGAGACGCTGGACCACATCGTCGGCTTTGTACACACGAAAGACTTGCTGTTAGCGCAAGTGGAACAATCGGACAAAACACTGCGCGACTTGATGCGGCCGGTGTTATACACCCATCCTAATAAGAAAATTATCCAGCTCTTGCGTCAGTTTCAACGCGAGCGGCTGCAGTTGGCCGTGGTGACCAATGAGTTTGGCGGTACGGCCGGTATTGTTACCATGGAAGATATTCTGGAGGAATTGGTTGGTGAAATTCAGGATGAGTACGACCAGGAACAACCGCCCGTCGTCAACTCAGGGGAAAACTGCTGGCGCGTTTTGGCGCAAACGAATTTAGAGCGCATCAACGAACAGCTGCCCCACCCTTTCCCCCTGGACGACGACTACGATACACTGGCTGGGCTGCTACTGAAAGTGCTCGATGGCATCCCGCAGGTTGGCAGCATCATTCCGGTAGGCGACTACGAAGTAACTGTGCTGAAAATGTATAAAACCAGCCCAGAAGTGGTGGAAGTGCGGCAAAAAGGCACTGCGCCTGTGAGTGGATAAAAACACCGCCCCCGACCTATTGCCGGCGCGGGGGCGTCTTGGGTTCGGCGCCGCTGGTAGGTCGCTCGCCCGGACGACGCGAGGGCGCGGGAGAAGGCGCCCCGGGGTTGTCAGGGCGAGGCGGTGGCGCGGTGGATTGGTCGTCACCCTGGGTATCTGGGCGCTGCCCTTCGTTGGGATGGTGCCCGCGGTGCATATGTTTCTTGTGCCCCTTCTTTTCTTTTTTGTTTTTGCGAGGATACTCCTTATCGCGCAGGTTCTTGTCGGCGCCTCGACCTCTGCCGCTGAAAGCAGCGCCGCGGGAGCGCTCTTCAGCGTGCTGGCGGACATCGGCAGGCTTCTGCTTCTCGGTACGCTCCTGTTGTCCATCTGCTGCAGGGCGGCGGTCGCTTTGTGCATTTAGCGTCCAGACAGAAAAGAGAACGGCGGTGGTCATGGTTAAAATCTTCTTCCACATAGAGATATAAAGCGTGTTTGGTGAAGAATGACCATTAGACGAAAACGATCTGATGGAATTACCCTAAAGCAGTAATTTAACTTCCTCTTTAACATAGCCCGAAAACTGCGCCTTGGCCTTTGGCCTGCGCCTCTTCCTTTTTGTCCGAATATAATTTCGGGCAAAAAGCCGAAATGCTGAACATTCCTCATTATTTTTTGAAAAATAAATTTGCACCGTTTTTGAAACCAAATGGCCGTTGTACTTTTGCCGCCGATTCTATGGGAGCCCTCTCCAAGACAGATATGATGTCATTTCGTCCCTTCTGTATAGTTCTGGCTTTTAGCACGTTAAGCATCCGTGGTTTGGCTCAGGATGCTCATCATCCTCATCATCACGAGATGGGAGCCACTCACGAACACGAAGTCGAGCAACACGCCAACTGCGGCCACTCGGTTAACGAGGAAAGGCCTTTCGATGCGGGTGAAACGGCTCTTCATCACATTGCTGATGCCAATGCTATTCACATTGTCGGAGACTTGTACTTCCATTTGCCATGCATTCTGTATGCGCCAGGGTACGGATGGAAGATAACTACTACTGCTGCTTTTGAGGCACACCACCATGGCAATGGTACGCGCAGCATAGACGGCTACGTGCTGGTGCACGGCAACGTGATGCGCTTGAAAAACGCGCGGTATGCGCACGGCTCCTTCCCAGTGAGCGACTACACGCACCAGGAAGTGGAAACCCCAGACGGCAAGAAAAAGACTGTTTACTACGCCATTATCCACGGCCAATGCGAGCCGCTGGATGCGAAGACGACCTTCGACGGTGGCATCATGGGCGGTGGCATCACTTCTTTCTACGATTTTTCCATCACGCGCAACGTCTTCACCATGCTGCTGACGGCGCTGCTGCTCTTCTTGCTGTTCCGTGCGGCTGCCCGTATGGCCACGCAGCGGCAGGGTAAGGCCCCCAGCGGTTTGCAAAACTTCCTGGAGCCGTTCATCGTCTTCATCCGCGATGAGGTAGCCAAGCCCAACATTGGGCCTAAATACGAGAAGTATCTGCCCTACTTGCTGGCCGTATTTTTCTTTATTTTAGGGCTTAATCTTATTGGACAGCTGCCGTTATTTCCGGGCGGCGCCAACGTAACGGGCAATATTTCGGTTACCATTGTGCTGGCGGTGTTCACTTTTTTGATTTCTACTTTTAGCGCCAACAAGCACTTTTGGGAGCATACCCTCTGGATGCCGGGGGTGCCTGCAGTGCTCAAGATTCTCATTCTCACGCCTATTGAAATCCTCGGTCTGTTTTTGAAGCCATTTACGCTGCTGCTTCGTCTTTTTGCCAACATCACGGCAGGCCATATTGTGATTGTCAGTTTCGTGGGGCTCATTTTCATTTTTGGCAAGGGCGGCGAAAGTCTTACTGGCTCTATTTCGGGTATCGTGGCATCTATTCCGCTGACGCTTTTCATGATGACGCTGGAGCTGTTGGTGGCTTTCTTACAGGCCTTCATTTTCACTATGCTCTCGGCGGTGTACATTGGCACAGCCATCGAGGAGCCTCATCACCACTAAGCAAAGAATTCTTCACCTCTTTTAAATTATCAACTACATGTCTTACGCAGCAATTGGTGCCGGCTTGGCTGTCATTGGAGCCGGTATCGGTATTGGTCAAATCGGTGGCAAGGCCATGGAGTCCATCGCTCGTCAACCTGAAGCCGTGGGCGACATCCGGGCCAACATGATCTTGACGGCGGCCCTCGTGGAAGGTGCCGCGCTGGTCGCTATGGTGTTGGCCTTCTTTGTGAAGGCTGCCGCCTAAAGAGACGCCCTTCCCGGGTCGGCGCGAAGCGGTTGGCGACGCAATGACCCGGATTTTTTAGTCATTATCGCCGAACACGTTTAGTCTAAGTAAGGCGTATTCATAATCAACTTTTCAACCCACAACACTACAATATGCTTTTTTTGGGAGATTTTTCAGTCATCAAGCCTGAGCCCGGCCTGTTGTTTTGGACGGTTGTCATTTTCCTGATTTTCTGGTTTTTGATGGCGCGTTTCGCTTTCAAACCCATCACCAATGCGCTCAAAAAGCGCGAGCAGGATATTCAGGACGCACTCGACCAGGCTAAAAAGGCACGGGAAGAAATGGCTTCGATGCAAGCCGAAAACGAGAAACTATTGGCCCAAGCCCGCGAAGAGCGCGCCCAAATGTTGAGAGACGCCAAAGAAGCCAAAGACCAGATTATTGCCGAAGCCAAAGAGCGCGCCAATGCTGAATACCGCCGCAAAGTGGAAAGCGCTTTGCAAGACATCGAAAACCAAAAGATGGCTGCGCTCATAGAATTAAAAAATGCTACAGGGCAAATGGCGGTGGAAATTGCAGAGAAAATTCTTCAGCGCGAATTGAGCGATAAAGCTACTCAGGAGGCTTATGCACGCCAACTGGCAGAGCAAATGCGTCTGAAGTAAAAAACAACTCGAAAAGCGCTATGTCCATCACTCGCATTGCCACGCGTTATGCTAAGGCCCTCCTAACGCTTGCTACAGAACGCAACGAAGTGGAGGCTGTCCATCAAGATATGCAGCAGCTTCAAAAGGCCACGCAAAACCGCGATTTACACCTCTTGCTCAAAGGGCCAGTATGCTCTATCGAAAAGAAGAAGAGCATCATACGAGCTCTTTTTGAGGGAAAAGTGAGCCAGCTTACGCTGCTATATCTCGATTTCCTTATCGACAAAGGCCGTGCAGCCTACATCGCCGAGATTGCGGAGGAGGTTGTACAACAGTATAAAGCCCTTAAGCGCATAACTTCGGTGCGCCTGGTGAGCGCTGTCCCGCTTTCAGAGACTACAGTAGCGCTGATCAAGCAAAAGATACTGCAAAGTGGGCTGACCACTGAAAACGTTGAAATAACCACTGCGGTAGACCCCTCCCTCATCGGCGGTTTCATCTTAGAATTTGAAGATAAACGCTACAATGCTGCGGTATCTCGCCGACTGGCTGAACTGAAAGCAGGTTTTATTAAGAATCATTATTTACGGGAGTTTTAGCATACTTCCTTTTTTCACTCATTCTAACAATTTGCTCAGAACGATATGGTAGACGTTCGTCCGGAAGAAATCTCGGCAATACTCAAACAGCAGCTCGCCGGCTTTGGTGCCGATACCAATTTAGATGAAGTTGGCACCGTACTCCAAGTAGGCGACGGCATTGCTCGCGTTTACGGGCTTAACCGCGCCCAGGCAGGGGAACTGGTAGAATTTGAAACAGGAGTACAAGCCATTGTGCTTAACCTGGAAGAAGACAATGTCGGAGTGGTACTGATGGGCTCATCGGCAGGCATCCGCGAGGGCTCCTTAGTAAAGCGCACTGGCAAGATCGCATCCATCCAGGTCGGTGAAGGTTTCTTAGGCCGCGTGGTCAATCCCCTGGGGCAACCTATTGATGGCAAAGGCCCCATTGGCGGTCAGAAATACGAGATGCCACTGGAGCGCAAAGCGCCGGGCGTTATTTATCGGCGCCCGGTAAACGAGCCCCTGCAGACGGGTATTAAGGCTATTGACGCTATGATTCCCATTGGCCGCGGCCAGCGCGAGCTGATTATTGGCGACCGTCAGACGGGTAAGTCAGCCATTGCTATTGACACCATCATCAACCAAAAAGAGTTCTACGAGCGCGGCGAGCCGGTGTACTGCATCTACGTAGCATGTGGGCAGAAGGCCTCTACAGTAGCTCAGGTGGCGCGCACTCTGGAAGAATACGGCGCCATGCCTTACACGGTCATTGTCTCGGCGTCGGCATCAGACCCCGCCCCGTTGCAATTCTACGCCCCGTTTGCAGGCGCGGCTATTGGCGAGTACTTCCGCGACACGGGCCGCCCGGCGCTGATCATTTATGACGACCTGTCGAAACAAGCCGTAGCCTATCGCGAAGTGTCGCTGCTGTTGCGCCGTCCGCCGGGCCGCGAAGCCTATCCGGGCGACGTGTTCTACCTCCATAGCCGCCTGTTAGAGCGTGCAGCCAAGATTATTGACGACGACAATGTAGCACGCCAGATGAACGACCTGCCGCCCAGCTTGGTCAAAGCAGGCTTGGTAAAAGGCGGCGGCTCATTGACGGCGCTGCCCATTATCGAGACACAAGCGGGTGACGTGTCGGCCTACATCCCGACAAACGTGATTTCTATTACTGATGGCCAGATCTTCTTGGAGTCTAACCTCTTCAACGCTGGTATCCGCCCGGCCATCAACGTCGGCATCTCGGTGAGCCGCGTAGGTGGCAACGCCCAAATCAAGTCCATGAAAAAAGTGGCTGGTACGCTCAAACTTGACCAAGCCCAATACCGCGAACTGGAAGCCTTTGCTAAGTTCGGCTCTGACCTTGACGCCGCTACCCAGGCTATCCTGGCCAAAGGAGCGCGCAACGTGGAAATCCTCAAGCAGCCGCAGTACAGCCCCATGCCCGTAGAAAAGCAAATCGCCATCATCTACCTGGGTACTAATAACTTACTGCGCGATGTGCCGCTTGAGAAAGTGCGCGAGTTTGAGGAAATCTTCCTCATGGAAATGGAGCAAGAACTACCAGAAGTCCTCGAGGAGTTTCGCAAAGGCAAATTAGAAGAGGCCAGCCTGGAAAAAGTGCGCCAGCTGGCTGCTCGACTCAGCGCACAATACAAAAAGTAAGGGGAGATGCTCCATGTGCTAAGGGCCAACCCGAGGCTGCTTAGCGCATGCGTCTAACCACAATCGTTAACGTATGGCAAGAGGACTCAAAGAAGTTCGCGAGCGCATTAAGTCCGTTATCTCAACGCAGCAAATCACGAAGGCCATGAAGATGGTCTCTGCCGCCAAGCTGCGCAAGGCCCAGACGGCCATCGTCCAGCTGCGACCTTATGCTGACCGCCTCAACCGCATGTTGTCGAACATCCTCTCCAACCTGGACGGCGACGCAACGACGTCTTTCGGTAAAGCGCGCGAAGTGGAACGCGTGCTTGTTGTGGTAGTTACCTCTAACCGCGGTTTGTGTGGCGCGTTTAACACGAATATTAACAAAGAAGCGGTGGCGCACATTCAGACCCACTACGCGCGACAGCGCCAGGCGGGCAGGGTGTCGGTGCTATTCATTGGCAAGAAAGGCTACGACTTCTTCCGGCGCCGCTATCGGGATTTGCACTACATTACCGATCACATAGATCTGTTCAACCACCTGACGTACGAAAACTCCAGCGCACTAGCCCGTTCGCTCATGGAGGCATTTCAGGCGAAGCAATACGACGTCATTGATATCATTTACGGCCATTTCAAAAACGCCGCCATGCAATACCCGACGGTAGAGAAATGGCTGCCCGTGCCCAAAATGGCGCCGATGAAAGGGTCGAAAACGCGCGCCAATTACATCTTTGAGCCTAACCAGCAACAACTTCTGGAAACGCTGGTGCCCAGTATCTTGCAGCTGCAGTTTCACAAAACCTTGCTCGATACCCACGCCAGCGAGCATGGCGCCCGCATGACTGCCATGGACAAGGCGACGGAAAACGCCGAAGAACTGCTCAAAGAGTTGCGCATCAGCTACAACAAAGCCCGTCAGGAGGCCATCACCACCGAGCTGACCGAAATCGTGAGTGGTGCGGCAGCGTTGGAGGGCAGTTAAGCAGCAACCAAGCCAATAATCGAGATAACCATCCTCCCTTGGCCCCCGCCGCAGCACTTATGCGGCGGGGCCTTTTTGTCTGTACAGGCTTTGCCTACCTTTGTTGCCTATGGAAACGCTTTCTTGGCGTGTGCGTCTGGGTGCCATCTTCGCTGTAGCGGTACTTTTCGGGCTTATTTGGCTTTACACCCAGGAGTACGCCGTTTTTACTAATACCCTGCAAGCAGGGCGCCTGGTGTTGGGTGCTGTTGTGGCCGGCGTAGGGTTGGCTGCGGGCGTGCTTTTTTCGTTGCGCCATTGTCTGACGCCCTGGGCTAACCACGTGCCTGAGGTGCTGCTCGTTGTCGTGTTTTTGCCGCTTTTTACGCCGCTTTTTGCCAGCCGCCTCAATCGCGCTGGAGGGAGCGTGTCACACCGGCCTTTTGAGTTTGTGGCAGAGGTACCGTACATCGCTTCTGCGTACGGTTGGCTTCGCTTTCGGCCGGTCGAGGCAACAGGCTATCGCCTCCTGGTCAAAAAGGACGGTTGCCTCTACCGTTTCCAGTACAAGCGCCAGCGATACTTCCCCCTCTCTCAGCCTGGCGATACAGTGCTGCTGCCCATTCGACGCGGCTTATTAGGCGCAGAGGTGATGGAGCTGTGGTGACTGGAAACCTTTGAAGCTCTATCGAGTTTTATCTGTGTCTTTTGATTGCACACCGTCTTTCTCATTTGCCTTACACAAAAACGAGAAAGCACCGCGTGAAACTTGAAAAGCCGATGGCCGCTATTCAAACTATCGCTGCAGGAGCACTTTGCCTTGCCAGAGGCCTTTTTCGGAGTAGAAGCGTACGAAATAAAGGCCATTTTCCCAGGTGGATAGGTCTAAGCTGTAGTTGCCCGGAGTATCCACATGAGCGGTGTGGCGGAGGCGACCGCTGAGATCAGCAACATCCAGGCGCCCCGGGCCGGGAAGCTCGCGCAGCCAAAAAAAACCGGTGGTAGGGTTGGGCTGAGCCATTAGCGCCTCTACGGTCGGATGTTCCGTATCCACTACGTGGCCGATGACGCGGAAAGTGAGAAAGAAAGCGATAGCGGCATGAGTGGCAGGTTCGGCGCATTGGCTGTGGTTAGCATTGGGCTTGACGTCGTGAGCGCTCAAGTCGGCAGCACCGCGAGCCAACATGCTGTCGAGGGCCAAGAGGGCGTTTTGGGCAGGCACCTGGTCGTCGGCGGAGCAGTAATAGAGGCGTGTAGGCGCTTTGGGCGCCCAAGCATAGACGTTGTTGTCTCGTAGGGCGCGATTCAGCGGGTGCTGAGGAGCGCTAACGATGGTCTGCAAGTACTCCGGGCGGAAAAGACGCGTAGGGCGGCAGAGTAACTCATGGAAGATAAGCTGAGCCACCAAGCGCACCTGCAGGTCGCTCAGAGAAATCTTACCGCTTTCAAAGTCAGCAATATTGCCGATGTATTGGCTTCGAAATACCTCCTGGAAGGAGCTGTAGATATCGCCATACACTCCTTGGTAGCCGATGAGGGTATTGGGGATGTAAGCTGGGTACATGTACACTTTATCCGACAGCACAAGGTCACGCATCACCTCGCCTATGCTGTAAGGGCCCGACATGTGCGCTGCAGCCGTTACAGTGAACTCATCAGCCCATACGCTTTCAGCGTAGCGGTGGAAGGCCATAGAAGCATGCCCTCCTTGGGAGTACCCCGTGACGAACAACTGGCCGTGCGTGTGTACGTTGTAGCTCTGGGCAAAAGTAGTGAAGGCGCGGAGCATATCGGCCGCCACCCACGCCTCGGAGGCTGCGTGCACGTAAGGGTGAAAACCCTTGTCCTCACCCAGACCCAAGTAGTCGGGCATCAGGGTAACAAAGCCCAAGCCAGCAAACAGCCAGGCGCGCTTACTCTCCTCATCTGTGAAGACGTTGAAAGAAGGCACATCCGTCTTCGATAGGGCGGTGCCATGTTGATAGAGCAAGCGGGG
>Ga0209381_1004994_pt1 | contig 11240 bp, 8 predicted proteins | sample DewCreD2012metaG_FD_184111 | JGI IMG/M metagenome (GOLD analysis project Ga0209381, IMG submission 184111) | Hot spring sediment bacterial and archeal communities from British Columbia, Canada, to study Microbial Dark Matter (Phase II) - Dewar... ...
CCGGTCCAGCCACTTCACGTGAGCCGTCCAGCGGCCTGCCTCGCCTCGGGCGGCGGAAATGGCCATCTCGCGGCGCATGAGGTGCATCTTGGAGTCCAGGTCCTCAATGTAGTGGATGGCGACCGCCTCGGGGAACATCGGCACGCGGGGGGAACCATACTCCAGGCTCCCGTGGTGACTGACGATGATGTGCGTCAGCAACATCCGCCAGTCCTCCTCGAAGCCGGGGATGGCGTCTATTAGCTCGTTTGCAATCAGCACTCCCTGCGGAATGTGGCCCATGAGCAGGCCGGCGTCGCTGTGCGCGATGCGTCTGGACCAGACATATTCCCGGGTCTTCCCGATGTCGTGCAGGACAGCGCCCGCGATTAGCAGGTCGCGATTCAGGTCCCCATAGTGGGACGCCACCGCCTCCGCCATCTTCACCACGGAGAGGGTGTGTTCCAGCAGGCCTCCCAGATACGCGTGGTGCACACGTACCGCCGCCGGAGCTTCACGGAACATACGGCCCACCTCGGTGTCTCCGGTGGCCATCTCCAGCAACTGCCGGACTCTGGCGTTGCGCACCCGCCGGATGTGACTTCCCAGCTCCCTCCCCATCTCCTCCACTGGCCGGGGAGCCACGGGCAGGAAGTCGCGGGGGTCCACCCCTTCCGTCACCGGCGCAAGGTGATCCAGCGTCACCTGCAGCCGGCCCTGGTAGGTATCTACCCTCCCGGTGATCCGCAGGTAGTCGCTGGTGCGGGCCGCCTGCTGCTCAAAATCGGACGCCCGCCAGCGGATGGCTTCCACGGCGCCGGTGCGGTCCTGCAGCTTCATCCGCACATATGCGCTGCCGTCGCGCGCCGTCTTCACCTCCACGTCGCTCACCAGGAAGACACCCTCCACGTGAGCATTCTCTCTCAGTTCACCGACCCAGATGGACCTCAAGCTGGCTCCGTCTCCTTTCCATCCCACTTCCCGGCATCCCCGCCGGAGCAGATCTCTCTGCCTTCCCAAGTTTGAACCGGACCCTAGGACGGGATAACTCTTTTCATGGTATAGCTAGTGAACCCCGCCGGAAAGCGGCAGATCCGCCGGCTCCGGCGGAGCATCTCCAAACGACAGGCAGGCAAGTATGGCCGTTTCCGCAAAAGAGTTCAACGAGGCGGATTTCCGCGCCGCCATCAAGGAAGACCATCGCCCGTGGGGCAAGTTCCGCGAGTATCCCATAGAGGGCGTCGGGGCAGTCAAGATCATCACGGTGAATCCCGGAGCAGTGCTTTCGCTGCAGTACCACAACCGGCGGGCGGAGTACTGGATCGCGCTCGACGAAGGGCTGCAGATCGAGGTGGATGACCGCGTCATCACACCCGAGCCCGGGGACGAGGTGTTTATTCCGCGGGGCGCAAAGCACCGGCTGCGGGGTGTGGGTGACAGGCCGGCCCGGATCATGGAGCTGTGGCTCGGTGATTCCTCGGAGGACGACATCGTCCGGCTGGAGGACGCATACGGCCGCACCTGACGCCGAGAAAAACATAGAGATAAGAATGATTACTATTGCTATACCTGCCCGATTGCGGGTATAACACTTTGGCGGCTGCACGCGCAGCCGGTCTCCTGCCGGGGCTTCCGGCAAGCAAGTGGATGGAGGATAGCAGACGATGACACATTGTTGTGAGGAAGTCGCAATGGTCGGCAAGCCGGCCCCCGACTTCACGATGAAAAGCACGAAGAATATCGAGAAGCTGGACGAGCCCGTGTCGCTCAGCGACTACAGGGGCAAGTGGCTGATCTTCTTCTTCTACCCGCTGGACTTCACGTTCGTGTGCCCGACCGAGATCACCGCTCTGTCGGACCGCTATGAGGAGTTCGTCGAGCTGGGCGCTGAGATCCTGGGTTGCTCCACAGATTCCGTGTTCAGCCACCGCGCCTGGCTCAACACGCCTCGCTCCCAGAACGGCATTCAGGGCTGCAAGTATGTGCTGGCCTCCGACATCACCAAGGAGGTCTCCCGGAAGTACGGCGTTCTGGTGGAGGAGGAGGGAATCGCCCTGCGCGGTCTGTTCATCATTGACCCGGAGGGAATTCTGCGCTACTCCGTGATCACGGACCTCAATGTGGGCCGCAGCGTGGATGAGACCCTGCGCGTGCTGCAGGCGCTGCAGACCGGCGGGCTCTGCCCGTCCGACTGGAAGCCCGGCAAGCCGACCCTGGGCTGAGCGCGTCACGGTGAACGGACTGGAAAGGAAGACGAATCCATGCCGCTGAAGAACGGAGCACCCATTCCCTCTTTCGACGCCGCCACGGAGTGGATCAACGGCGAAGTGGGCGCCGCGGATCTGGAAGGTTCTCCTTCGCTCATCTACTTCTGGGCCATCTCTTGCTACATCTGCAAGAACAATCTGCCCAAGCTCCAGGAGTGGAGAGAGCGCTACGGCGATGCGCTCCAGATGGTGGGCTTCCACACGCCGCGTCAGGAGAGTGACATGGACGTCGAGGCGGTGAAGAAGGCCGTCGAGGAGCTTGGTATTCCGGACCCCATCGGCATTGACAACACGCACGGGGTGACGGAAGCTTTCGAGAATGCGTTCTGGCCGGCCTACTTCCTTTTCGACGCCGAAGGCAAGCTTCGGGCTCGCAGCGCGGGGGACGTCGGCCTTTCCGTCATTGAGAAGACTCTGGAAAAGGTGATGGAGGAGGCTGCGTCCCCGGCGGGAGCCTGAGGAGCAGCCCTCATCCATCGGGGGATACAGACCCTTTCACGGGGCGGCCAGACGGTCGCCCCGGCCTTATTCTCCGGCTAGACTGGGCGGAAATCTTCCGGGTGGACCTCCACCCGACGGCCGCCGGATTGCTCGGATTCCACGCAGCGCAGCATCAGGGCGGTGGCCACCGCCGCGACCTCTGCCCCGCACAGAGGCTCCTCGCCGGTCCGGATGCAACGGGCGAAATCCGTCAGCAGGGCATAATGCCCTTTGTCCGGTTGCACGGGAAGGATGGAGTTGTCCCCCTTCTCCTGTGCCTCGCGCTGAGCGGCCTGGGTCCGGCGGTAGTACCCATCGATCCCCTGCTCCGCGATCTCAGGGTAGCGGTCGTTCCAGAAGGGGAAGGTCGTGCGGAACGGCTCGTCAACAACACCGGCCACCCGCATTTCGCACAGATGGTCCAGCACGATGACCGCGCCGTTGTGGTAGATCTCCACCAACTCCTTCGGGTAGCCGAAGCTGCCGAAGATGCTCTCGAAGATCACGGCAAGCGATCCGTCCTCGTATCCCACTGTGATGACGTGGTTGCCGATCCGTTCCCCGGCCACCTGCACCCAGCACGGCTGCGATAGGACAAAGCAGCCCGCCAGATCCAGGAAATGCGTCATCTCGTTGACCAGCGCTCCCGCCTGGAATGCCCATTTTTTCCACGACCAGTAGTCGTCGTTGATCCGGATGAGCGCCATCGTGCGGCGCTCTCCCTCCAGTGTGGGGCGCTCGTGGCCTTCCCGGTCCCATCGCCAGGGGGGGGATATGGGCCTGTCCCGGTGCTTCTGCAGCACGCGGACTGCCTCCCGCACGGCCGGAGCGGCGCGGCGGTTGTGTCCCACCGTGAAGCGGATACCCGTCTCCCTCACCACCTGAAGCACGCGCCGGAGCTCCGGGAAGCTCTCAGCCATCGGCTTTTCCACGTAGATATGCTTTCCCGCCCTGGCGAACAGCTCGATGAGCGGCAGGCGCGCGCTGTGGCTGGCCGCGATCAGCACAGCCTCGCATTCCCGGTCCCCGGCCACCTCGGCCGCGTCGGATGTCTGGCGCTCCGGTCCGAAGCGCTCCACCGCTGTCTGCAGGGCGTGCGGGTCCGGCTCGCAGCACCACAGAAGCCGGAAACCTGGATGGCGCGAAAGGTTCGGCAGGTGCATCCCCTGCGCCATCATCCCGCAGCCGACCACAGCGATCCCGATCCTGTCCAAGGCCTGTTTCTCCTCACGGAGGCTTTAGAGAGGGGCGGGCGTCCCTCCTGCGCAGGAGCCGGGCTCCAGTCACGGTGAAGATGATCCCGGGAACCGGAGAAAGGCGCGGGGAAGGTCCGTATGAGCTACTCCATCGGCTGGCAGGCCGTCAATCTCGAAATGCCGGAGCGCGTGCCGCACACAGAATATTGCTCTCATCCACTGCTTGTGAAGGAGATAACCGGCCGCGACCCGCGCGAGGACCCCTCCGCCTGGCGCATTTTCTATGATGCGGTGGAGATGGACATCATCTGGTTCACCAATGACGGGCCCCCTGCAAAGGGCCGCCGCACAAGTATGGGACATTCCATCTTCCAGCAGGACGGCGTGGACCTGGACCGCAGTGTCCACTGTCCCTTCAAATCGCCTGAGGAAGTGCTTTCCTTTGATCCTGTGGAGGAGTATGGTCTTCCCGATGAAGAGGAGCGGGCGGCATACTTTCAGTCTGTGTATGAGCAGGGGCAGAGCAGCTACCCCGGTCAGGTGCATCCGGGAGGGTATTACAAGACCCTTTTCTCCGCCTGCATAGACGCCTTCGGGTGGGATATGTTCCTTTCCGCCGCCCCGCTGGACTACGAACGGTTCGACCGGGTTCTGGAGGGGTTCTTCCGCATAACTCTGGCCAACTGCCGGGCGTGGGCGCGCACCTCCATCCCGTTTTTCATCTGCCACGACGACATCGTGTGGACCTCCGGGCCTGTGTTCCACCCGGAGTGGTATCGCCAATATGTCTTCCCTCGCTACGCGCGGTTGTGGGAGCCCCTGAAGCAAGCCGGCAAGAAAGTGCTGTTCTGCTCCGACGGAGACTTCACGATGTTCACGGACGATCTCGCCCGCGCCGGGGCGGACGGATTCATTTTCGAGCCCCTCACCAGTCTGGAACAGATCGCCGAGCGCTACGGGTCCACAAAGGTCATCGTGGGCAACGCGGACACGCGCATTCTGACATTCGGATCACGGGAGGAGATACGGCGGGAGGTGGAGCGGTGCATGTCGGCGGGGAAGCCCTGCCCGGGGTTCGTGATGGCGGTGGGAAATCATATTCCGCACAACGTGCCCATCGAGAATGCGCTCTTCTACTTTGAGCTTGTCCGGCAGATGGGACGCCGCTAGGCGCCCATCCGCCCCATCTTCCAGATGACGCTCCACGACAGGGTCTCTCCGGGTGCCGCCACCTGACAGTCTTCCTCTTTGAAAGCCGTGTCCAGCCGGCTGATGCTGCCCGTTACCGGTTCCAGCGCGCACTCGAACCGCCTGATCCCATCCTCGTCCGGGTAGCCGCCGTTGTTCCACCAGATGGCCAGTGTGGGGAACGTCCCGGCCGGATACCGGGCCGACAGCAGGATGCCCTCCGCGAACTCGACAGCGAATTCCCCCGGCGCCGCATTCTGAAGGTAAAGCATGACCGCGGTCCCCTCCGGCCTCTCCAGAAGCCACCTGGCCAGCGCTCCGGCCGTCATGTCCTCTGGAGGCTCCCCCATCTCCGCGATCAATCCCCTGAAGGTCGGCAGGACCAGCGAGCGGACGCTGCGGACCGGCATCAGGGGATGCATCACGTGCTGGAATGGGACGGTCTCGCTACCGTCGTTGCGGACCCGGAAGCGCCATTCCAGCGCAGACTCCGTAAAGACCATCTGTCTCTCGAACAAGAGTGGCAGGGCACGGCTGCGGACCCGGCAGGAGAGGGTGTCGCCTGCCGTTTCGCATTCCCAGGGCAGCCAGCACAGCTCTCCGTGATCCGGCACTTCCCATTCCGATCCCGGATAGGGGCAGGCGTCCACCGAAGGCAGACAGTCGTCGTAGCCGTACACCGGCCGCGTCTCGTAGCGGCCATAGTCCGCACGCGGCGGCCTGAATGAGGAAGGAGCCTCCGTCAGGAGGCTCACTCCCTCAAAACGCAGCAGCGAGATCCGGCCCCCATCCACGGGCAGGACTTCCACCTCCCACGGACCGGCAGCGAAACGGATGCTTCTCACAGCGCGATAGCCCGGACTCCCGTCAGTTCGCAGAACGCCACCAGATCATCATAGAGGTGCGCTCCGTAGCCCAGACAGGCGTACTCGTTGTTCCAGGCCTCCACCAGAGCATCCATGTCGCAGTGAGCGGTCACGAACCCGTGGGGCCAGAAGGGAATGCCGCATTCGTTGCGCCGGTCCTGAATGGTCTCCGCAGGAGGCTCGAAGATGGTGCAGCGCGTGATGACCATCTCGAACTCCCCGTTGTCCCGTCCCAGACGGGCCAGCACGCCTTCTCCCACCTTGCACACCAGCTCTACAGAGAGTCCGCCTGCCTCGCCTTCTGTGGGGATCCCGTGCTCTGCGAAACCGGCCGGGCCCAGCTTTCCGGCCAGAGACGGCGGGCATGCTCCGTCGCCGATGATCTTGATCTCTCCGGTCTTCTTGTCAATGTGCTGCAGATCCCCGTAGTATACGCGTTCGCGGCTGAGGTCGGTCAACAGCTTCACGGTCAGAGCGGTGTTGAAGTCTCCCAGCGTGGAGGTTCCCACGCCGTCTTCCAGCATCATGCTCTGCGCGAAGCAGGTGGCGCTGTAGTCGTCGCCCAGCCCGGGGAAGCTCTGGATGGTGTAGAAATCCCAGCCGTTTTTTTCCACCAGCTTCTTGATGGCCAGGTAAAGCCGGATGCTGCGGTCCGCCACGTCGCCTTCCGGGATGGGCTGACTGAACAGAGGCTGGATGCGAGCTCTGGCCGCGGCCAGCTCCTCCGCCGTGACGGCCCTGGCGGTCTCGATGAGCTCCGTGGTATCACGGCTGTCTATGTCTATGCCGAACATGGCCATCCACTGCGAGGGGTCCGCCACGCCGCAGGTCTGCCCCATCCCTCGGCCACCGAACGCCCCGATGGTGCTCATATTCAAGCGGTTCTTCATGTGCGCCGCGCGGCAGTAACTGACGATCCTGCCGATCTCATCGGGGTCCCCGCAGTCGCCGTAGACGAACCGGTGCGGAATGCCCACCTCCTTCAGAGCACCGTGCATCACCAGCCCGCCCACCGGCCGCCATCCCTGGGATCCGGGGTTCGTCCACAGCACAATGCCCTTGCCGGTCAGAGCGTAGTCGCGTATGGCCGCGATCAGGTGGGCCGCCCATACCCATGTGCCGGAAAACAGCACCACCGCATCCACGTCATCCATCTTCTTGAAACGTGAGAAGCACTCCCGCGCCTCCTGCTTGCTGGCGATGATCAGATCGTGCTCCACCAGCTCCAGCCCCGCGCTTCTCAGCGCCTCTTTAGCCCTGGCCACCAGGGCATCATCAATAAACGGCGTGCCCATCGGGTCCTGCAGGCCGTCCTTGTGGACTCCGTAGACGATGAATCCGACGCGCGGCGTGATCATACTGCTGTCCTCCTTCGTGACTGTGAAAAGCTCCGGCTGGAAAGCTCCAGCCGGAGCGGACGTTTCAACTCACCTTCCCGGCGAGCTGCTCCCGCAGCCCCGGGACGATCTTCAGCGCATTGCCGTAATACAGCTTCCTTAGCACATCATCCGGCAGGCCAATGCCGCAGACCTTCCACCGGTGCCGGCCGAATGTCCCGTCGTAGTCCGGCGGGATAAAGTGCTCATCAAACGTCTCGTAGAAGCGCCAGTGGAAGCGGTACATTTCCGGAGACGCGGGCATATCCGTTCCGAAATAGATGCGGTCCTGGTGACGGATATGGAACTCCCGGGCGCTGTAGGGCTGGCGGCCCAGCTCGTCCAGCCGGGCGGAGAAATCCAGATAGACGTTGGGATGTCTCTGAAGCAGTCCGTCCAGCCACTCCAGATTTTCCGGCCAGTTCGCCCCGTGGGGAAGAAGGAACGTGGTGGTGCGGTGGCTTGCGATCAGGTTCTCCAGGCGCTCCAGAAGCTCGGCGTGTGACGGGAAGCGCTGACGGTCGCAGAAGCTCCAGTCCGGATACTTCTGCAGGGAGTCATAGTGCTCGTTCTCCGGTGTGACAGGATCGAAAAAGCCTTGCCATTTCAAAGGCCGTCCCCGGTCATGGGCTCTCTTGGCGAGCTTGGACAAGGGAACCCTCCTGTCCGAGTGCCTGGAGTCGACCACAAAACCATCTTCAAGCACGAGGAGGGATTTCGGCGTTTTCAGAACATCCACCGCCTCTGTGAGCATCACGTCGGCCAGCCTGGAGGCTGCGTCTTTGACGGCATTGCCGGAGATATAGGTCTGGCGGCTTGCGGAAGTCGCTCCGGCGTTGGTGGTCCACTTGGTGTCGGCGATGACGAGGGAAATCTCAGAAGCGTCCACGCCGAGCACTTCCGCCGCGATTTGCGCGAGCACGGTCGATGAACCCTGTCCGATGTCCGCTGCACCGGAAAACAGGGTGATCTTCCCGTGCGCATCCATTTCCACCCTGGCGCTGGAGGGATTCTGCACGCCCGTGTTCCCGATCCCGTACCACATGGACCCGATGCCGACCCCTCTCCGGAGAGATTCCGGGACCGTTTCGGTTTTCCACCGGTTCTTTGCGTTCCTGTAATGAGGCTCGATCGCTTCCAGGGTCTTGATCATCCCCACGCTGGCCGTCAGCTCCTGGCCTGTGCCGGTCTTGGAGCCCGGGCGGAGCGCATTGATCCTCCTGATCTCCAGAGGGTCCAATTTCAGTTCCCGGGCCAGGAGATCCATCTGGGATTCGTGGGCAAAAGCAATCTGAGGAACCCCGAACCCTCTCATGGCCCCGGCGATAGGGTTGTTGGTGTAGACGCAGAGGCTTTCCAACTCAATGTTTTCAATTTCATAAGGCCCGGTGGCGTGAACTGCGGCTCGGGTTGCCACAGCCACGCCATAAGAGGCATAGGCCCCCGTATCACAGAGAATCCGCGCCCGCAGGGCTTGGATTTTGCCGTCTTTGGCCGCCCCGGTTTCCATTTCCATTTTCAAAGCGTGCCTCTTGGGCGTTGCCAAAAAAGCCTCTTTCCGGGTGAAGGTGAGCCGCACAGGACGCTTAAGATGATAAAGGGCAAGGCCGATATACCCTTGAACGGTCAGGTCGAGCTTGGAGCCGAACCCCCCTCCGGTGGCGGCCTGAATGATCCGGATTCGCTCCTCCTCCAGACCCAGAATCTCCGAGACCTCTTTAAGGTCATAATGGGGATTCTGCGTTGAGGCATAGATCACCAGGGTTCCATCCTGGTCGACAAACCCTGCTCCGGCATCCGGTTCAAGGTAGGAGTGCTCCAGGGATGGAGTATGGTAAGTCCTCTTGATGACGACATCACACTTGGAAAGAGCTTCTGAGGCGTGGCCTTTGCGAAGGGTCCTCTTGAAAAGCAGATTGCCTTTAGGATGAAGGAGAGGCGCCCCGGCTTTCAGGGACTCCTCGGGATCAAAGACCGCCGGAAGATCCTCGTAAACGATCTCTATCGCTTCCATCGCTCTCCGGCCGGACTCCCTGTCCGCTGAAACGACAAGGGCGATCGCCTCTCCGACAAACCGGACTTTTTCGTGCGCCAGGAGAGGCTGGTCCTTGTTGATCAGGCCAAAGAGGTTCTTGCCCGGAATGTCTTTGGCCGTGAAGATCGCCGTGACCCCATTCAGCCTGCGAGCCTTTTCCACATCGAGACGGACAATCCTCGCATGGGATTTTGTGCTCCTGAAGATCTGCAGGGTCAACGGGTTGTCCAGAGGGATGTCCTCGCTGAAAAGGCGACTGCCCCTGGCAAGATCCTCCGCCCCGATCTTCGGAATGGTCCTGTTGATCTGTGTGGTCATAGCAACTACAGTGACAAGTGACAAGTAACGAGTGACAAGTGACGAGTGACGAGTAACAAGTGACAAGTAACGAGTGAAAGACAACAAGTATCTCGGGCTCTTTTCACTGTTCACTGATTACTGATGACTGTCTTGGTGCCCCGTGTCCCGCTTTTCTCCTGTCTCCTTGTATTCTGACTTCTGTCTTCTTCTTACGGTTTACTATTCACTGTTTACTGATTCACTGATCACTGATTACTGATCACTGGCCTTATATCCACCGTGTCGTCACGGTCTTCTCATCCATGAACATTTTCATGGAGGCGAGCCTGGACTTGGCCGTGCCCACGAAAGACTCTCTCCTTGATCCCAGCGGGAAGAACGCGTAGGGCTGAGCAACCCCAACGTTCACCCCCACGTTGCCCACATTGGCCTCGCAGATGAACTTCCGCGCATTCTTGCCGCTGGTGGTCATGATGCACGCTGAGTGTCCCAGGTTCGTTTTCGTGTTGATCCACTCGATGGCCTGATTCAGGCTGTCCGCCCTCATCAGAGCCGCAACCGCTCCAAAGGCTTCTTCCTTGGCCATGGCCATGTCCGGGTTCACATTCTCGAGGATGATGGGCCCGAGGAAATAGCCTTTGGGATAATCTTTGACCTTCACGCTGCGTCCGTCAAGCACGATTTTGGCTCCCTCGGCAAGAGACTTCTCAGTCCAATCCAGGATCTTCTGCATGCCGCCTTTGGTGGTGTAGGGCCCCAGTTCGACCTCCGGGTCCAGGCCGTAGCCGAGCTTCATCTTGGCCGCTGCTTCCTTGAACTTGTTCTTCACTTCGTCGTAAATGTTCCCGATGACCACCACATTGTCCACTCCGAGGCAGCGCTGCCCGGTCATTCCGAAGCAGGCTCTCAAAAGCCATGGAATGGCGCTGTCGATATCGGCGTCAGGCATGATGACCACGTGGTTCTTGCCGTTGCCGTTAATGGAGGACGTTTTCCCCAGCTTGCCGCAGAGATGAAAGAGCTCCCAACCTGCCCTGTTGGAGCCTATAAAGCCCACCCCTTTGATAAAAGGATGGGAAAGGATTTCCTTATTGATATTCCTCCCGCCGTGAACCATGTTGATCACGCCTTTGGGGAATCCGGCCTCGATCGCCACGCGGTTTATGGTTTCTGCAGCCACAGGGTCCTGCCGGCTTGGGCTGACGACCACGGTGCACCCCGCTGCAAGGGCATAGGGCACAAAGGAAGACCAAGCGTGCATGGGGATATTGCCCGGTGTGATGATCAGGAAAGCTCCCAGGGGTTCCCAGGTGAGGTACTCGTCGATGCCTGTGGCCAGGTTCATGACGTGTTCATTTTGTTTCGGGAGACCGTAAACGGCGCTGCACGCGGACTCGATGTTCTCCAGCACTCGTGCGACAGAGCCCCTGGCTTCCCCGATCGTGCGGCCGTGGTCCTGGGTCAGGACGCGGCAGAGCATTTCGAAGTTGTCCCGAAACTTGTGGTGCATGGTGAAGAGCATGTAAGCCCTGTCTCGGATAGACACATTCCGC
>Ga0209381_1005000_pt1 | contig 11225 bp, 15 predicted proteins | sample DewCreD2012metaG_FD_184111 | JGI IMG/M metagenome (GOLD analysis project Ga0209381, IMG submission 184111) | Hot spring sediment bacterial and archeal communities from British Columbia, Canada, to study Microbial Dark Matter (Phase II) - Dewar... ...
GGATTTCTTTTCGGGGACTGCACTACGAGAGCGAATTATTCGCATAAGGAAGGAAATCGAGGCCGGCCGTCGCGATGTCAGCCTGAGTACAACAATTCAGCATTATAAAGCTTCGGACATGAATATTATTAAACGCCTCATAACAATTGCACATAACGGATGGCGGTATGGTTAGTTGCCGATTTCGAAGCACTTATCTATCAAGTTACAACTACTTTTGATACGAGCTGTGACGCTCGAATACGCACTGCACCGGCAATTAACTATACCGCGTGTTACCGCCTGGTGTTCTGTCTTCCAGTCTTGTAAACCATTGTCATTATTGAGTTTCTTTATCCATTTCATTTCTGTTTTTTCTGTCGGCTTGTGTGTTAGCGTTTTTTTTAAGTGTCGGCAAATTTTTTAAAACAATTTCACTCGGTGCGTTGGCTTTGCAAACTCTTTGACAAAGCTTTGATTGTAGCTTTGGCTCGTGGGGCTTTGGCAATGTGTTTGCAAATGCGTTGGCTAATAAATTATTTCAGCAGTATCATATACATTTTTTATTACCTCTTCATTAACAGGGGTCTGTCCTTTTTTATAACCAAGGTCTGTAACTCGTAAATATTTATAATCTTTAAAGCCTGCCTTGTCTAATATTTGTTTTCCGCAATCAATTGGGCAACCATCCAGCATAAGGATGTTCTTTTTCTTGAAATCTTCAATTGATTTTTCGATACCTGCACCAACAACGGCAAGGCAATTCATTTTCCGAACTCCATTGTCCCGAAGTTTTCGGGCAACAATGTCGGTAATTTGCCCTAAATCACAAGCACCTGAGCAAGCTAAAACCATGTATTCACTTACTCCGCATAAACATGAACTTTTTTCTTGATTTTCCATTTTTCTATTTTTATAGTTTGTACTCAAAACTCAATACAACATGATGTTGAAAATTTATTGAAGCATAGTCAGGTTGCCATCCCTGATAATTTAAGGATATATTTACGCCATTTGTTGCGTTATAATGTATCCCTGAAATATATGCTTTCCCTGTATTTTGATAATACCAGTTATGAATATCATTATTAATTGTATTTGCCTGTAACTTGTCAAAACGAGCAAACAATTCAATTCGTTTAAATATTCTGTATGCTCCAAAAAAAGAATAACCAAATAAATCGTGATTAGTAATATTCAGATGATTTTCACGATAATTAAACTCTCCACCAATCCTGAATTTTTGCTTGAACTTATACCCTGCAAAAATTGAATAATGTGTTTGCCCTGATGGTTTTAACGGATTGTTTGATTGTGAATAATCATAATAAATACGAGTTTGCAAGCTTTTGACAGGATAATAATCGACACCCGTAGCAATCTTAACATCACCATAAGCGTCTTGGTCAAAACGGAATCCTTCTCCATTTGTAAGGGCTATATCAAAGCCTATTTTCTCATTGATTTTAAAGTAACTGATTACACCTAAATCTGAACTCGGGATTCCATAATATTTATCCTGAAAAGTGGGTGCTACATAGCGATAGCCCCAAAATTTCTCTTGCGTAATATAATGATTCTGTAATACCCCACCTGCTTGAATTTTAATATGTTCATTGGGTTTCCATTCCAACGATGCAAATTTCAAGGTCATTGTATAATAACTTCCTTCTTTCGAGGTGTTTGATGTATTAAAATTAAGTCCAGTTGTGTCGGTTACTACTATTTGTCCGACTGTAGTTGGGCGACCTGCATCAATTATTATTTTACCCGAAAATTGTTTACTAAATTGATATTCATACCCAAAATGGGCACGACCAAACCAAAAGCCATATTGTTTTTGAGCATCTTGAGTTGCGTTATAATCAAAGTTCCCAAAAACTTGAATGACTGGTTTTCCGGAAGGTTTAAATATTGTATCAGATTGAGAAAATATCAATACAGGTTTTAATGATACAAGAACAAAAAATAAGAAAATATACTTTTTCACTATTTATTTTTTAAAAAATACTACCATAAATCAACCCTGAAACTGTTGCCATTACAACAACAAGACTAACATATACAACAGTTTTTTGAGTGCCAAGGACACCACGAATTACCAACATACTAGGCAACGACAATGAAGGACCTGCCAACAACAAAGCCAAAGCAGGACCTTTACCCATACCCGATGCAATTAATCCTTGTAAAATAGGAACTTCGGTAAGCGTTGCAAAATACATAAATGCACCTACAATTGAAGCAAAGAAATTTGAAAATATTGAGTTACCTCCCACTAACCATTGTATCCATTCGTTAGGAATTACACCTGCTATGGTTTGTCCATCGTGTGTTGAACCAAGTAAAAACCCTGCTGTTATTACGCCAATGGCAAGTAATGGCAGAATTTGCTTTGCAAACCCCCATGTAGAAATTGTCCACTCTCTGTTTTCATTATCTTTTTTGTCCAGTAGGGTAATAATACTCAATGCAGCTATACCAACTATCATTGGAACAAGCGGAGCAAGTTTTGCATTTACAATAAGATTTGAAGATAATAATGCCGATGCAACCGTTGCAATTGCAGCTAATAAAACCCATTGCCATTTTATTTTTAGTATCTTGATTAATGAATAACCAAGGAACAATGAGAAAAATCCTGTAATATACCATTTATAAGCCCATAAATAATACCAAGTACTTGAAACATCATCTGCTGCGGGTTTTCCCCAGTTTGCAAAAACGAGTATTAAAACAAGTGTAAAAAAGTGAAACGATGTTTGCCACATAGGTCGTTTTTCGGGTGGCAACTGAATATTCATTTGTTCTTCTTTTTTTATCTTTTCTTCTTTTCTATAAATAAATGCCATTATTAAGCCAATTATTACGCTAAAAGAAACCGCACCAATAGTTCTGGCAACGCCCATCTCAAAGCCTAAAATCCTTGCTGTTAAGATTATTGCCAAAATATTGATAGCAGGACCTGAATATAAAAAGGCTATTGCAGGACCTAAACCTGCTCCCCGTTTGTGAATGCTGGAAAATAGGGGTAAAATAGTACAACTGCACACGGCTAATATTGTCCCTGAAACAGCAGCCACAGTGTAAGCCAACCATTTTTTTGCATTGGCTCCAAAGTACCGTAATACTGAACCTTGACTGACAAATACCGAAATTACACCTGCAATAAAAAAAGCAGGCAACAAGCATAATACAACATGTTCCCTTGCATACCATTTAACCAAATCAAATGTTGCTGTTATTGCAGTATTAAATCTTGCACTTTCAATTGGCAAGAAAAAAGCAACTCCGAATATTACTGCAATCCAAATTAGGATTTTTATTTCTTTTTTTGTTTCCATTTTATTTCATTTTATAATTTCGCAAAATAGCGGAATGAATTATTAAAAAAATATATTGTTATTGAAGATAAAAAATGTATATATAATACAAACCTACCAAGATAAAAATTGCAGATACTACCCTGCGAAACCACAATTCAAACACTTTCAACCCATTGTATAATTTACCTACACCCGATAAAGTAAAGGCAATTAAGTATGCAAAAATAATTACGGGTAAGCCTGTGGCAATTGCGAAAATTAAAGGTAAAATTAACCCTGATGTACTTGATATTGTAATAGGTATCAACATACCAAAATACAATACGCCACTATAAGGACAAAAAGCTAAAGCAAATAAAATACCCATTAAAATTGCACTTATTCCACTACCTTGTTTTTCGCTATTTTGAAATTTGTCGGTTATATTACCAAGTCCCGGAAATTTTATTTTTATAAAGTCAAGCATAAAAATCCCTATTATCAATAATAATGGACCTAAAAATTTCTCGCCATTGCTTTGAAAAAAAGAAGCAACATGAAATTTACTTGCTCCAAAAAACAAAACCACTCCAAGTGTAACATAGGTAATTGCCCTTCCTAATGTGTAAAGTAGTCCGTTAATAAATACTTTTCGTTTGTTTTCAATGTTTTTCCCAATAAATGCGATTGCTGTAATATTTGTAGCCAAGGGGCAGGGGCTTATGGCAGTCATAAGCCCTAAAATGAATGCAGTCATTACAGGAAACTGCGAATTTTCTAATAAATTTTGTAGAGTTTCCATGATTATTTCATTGATTCAATCGTTGTCCTAATTTTTTCTTTTAACATTTCAGGTTTAGTTTTAGCATTCATAAAAGCATTGCCTGTTAGGTTTGCTTTTTTGTCTCCTTTGACAATTAACAGGGTTTGACCACTAACTTGAAATTTTTCAACAAGTGCTTTATTGACATCTTCTTCGAAGTTATAAGACTGTAAAACTATTTTGTCCCCATAAAATTCTTTTAAAGTTTCTTTGGTAACAGTTTCAACCGCTTGACAAGTTGGACAACGATGAGTTGCATAAAAATAATAAACATGAAACAGGGTGTCGGAATCTTGAGTAACTTCATTTCTCACCTGTTCATTATTTGTTTTTTGTGAACCTTGATTACATGCAACAAAAATTGAAGTTGCAATAAATAAAATAAGAATTTTTGCTTTCATACATTTACTTTTTAATTATTTGACTTGTTTTTAATATCCTTGCCGAAAAAACTATGACACATAATTTTGGCCTTTTCAAAGTTTTCACGATTAATACAGTATTTAATATATGGGGATTCAATTTCACCTTGAATTAAACCTGCAAATTTCAATTCTTTTAAATGCTGTGATAATGCCGACCTTCCAACAGGAAGTTCTTCAATGAGATTCCCGCTATAGCAACAAGCATCCATTTCAGAGAGTTTCATTAAAATGTAAACCCTTACTGGATGGCTCATTGCTTTTGCAAATTTTGCAATTTCTAAAACATCTTGAGAAAATTCGATTTTCTTAGCCATTGATATGTTTTTCAATTAACTTTTTAATTTCATCTTTTGAAGGAACCCGTCCGCTGATAAGAACTTTTTCGTTTACGACTAATCCAGGAGTTCCCATAACACCATAGTTCATAATTTGAACAATGTCTTCAACTTTGCTTATTTCAGCATCAAAATTGTTTTCATTTACGACTTCAGTTGTCAACTTTTCAAGTGTTTTGCACTTCGGACAACCTGTACCAAGAATTTTAATATTCATTTTCATTGTCTTTAATATTTATATTCATTTTATCATTTCACAAAATAACGAAATGATTTTCGTTCTGCCAAATATTTAACAATAAATTTTTAAGAGTGGCTAAATTGCACTCTTTGACAAAGCTTTGGCTTAAGCGTTGGTTCGTGGGGGCTTTGGCAATGTGTGCAATGTGGGTCTGCAATTGTTTTAAAAATGTGCGGTGGGCAAAAAATAAAAAAACATTGGGTCGGCTTGAGTGTCGGCTTTCTGGTCTTGTCAATATTTCGTTTTTCTTGTCCTTTCACAATGGTTTACTTTCAATTTTTACTGTCGGGTCTGCCTTTTTACGCTTGCTGGTAACGGTTGAGTGTAGCAGCAGTTAGGGATTGCGGGCTACTCTCCTGTCCGAATACGCTGAAGTTAAAGCGGGGTAGGATGCTTGAATTACCACTGAAACCCTTATTGCTGCTACACTTTGTTACCGCCTGGTGTTCTGTCTTCCAGTCTTATAAACCATTGACAATATACAGTTTACCTTTCATTGTCATTTTACTTTTTTCTTTTCTGTGTCGGCTTGTGTTTCAGCGTTTTTTATTTTTTTAGTGTCAGCAAATTTTTTAAAATAATTTCTCTCTGTGCGTTGGCTTTGCAAGCTCTTTGACAAAGCTTTGGATTTAGCAGGGGCTTGTGGGGCTTTGGTAATGTGCATGTAAAATTTTATTAATCACAAAATTATTGAAATTTCAAATATTTATATCATCAACAAAATCTTTAAAATAAGGAATACTTATTGCCCAGATTTGTGATGCGAGTTTTTTATCTTGTGCCATTAAGGATAAATTTGAATCTTCTTTGTCCAAATAAAAATACCGTTTTGAAAATCCTACTATTTCAGGGCTTAATGCTGCAAACAATGCACTTTTTGCGCCTAATTTGGCATCGGGTACACCATCCCAATTGCGGATGCCCATTTTATCGAATAAAGATGTTTTTACATAGCCCGGGTGTACTGTATTTACAGTGATATTTGTGTTGCCTAATCTTTCTGACAATTCAAGACTAAACAGAATATTCAGAAGTTTTGATTGCGAATAACTTGCTACTCCATCATAAGCTGTTTTTCGGAATTCCAAATCATCAAGATTTAAAATGTCTCTGCGATGCGCCCCTGAGGAAGTATTGATAATTCTCGCATGCATGGACTTTTTTACCAAAGGAATGAGCTCCAGAGTCAAAAACATTGGGCTTAAATGATTGACCTGTAAATTGGTTTCAATACCATTAAAAGTTTCTTGAAATTTCATCTCCCATGTTCCGGCATTATTTATCAGAATATCAATAGCATCGTATTTATTTTTAATACTTTCTGCAAATTGTTTAACACTTGCGAAACTTGCAAAATCTGTCTCAAAAAATTCAATTTTGTCATTCTTTGTATCTTCTATCAATTCTGATTTCACAAATTTTGCTTTTTGCATATTTCGGGCACCGGAAATTACACGGTGCCCTTGTTTTAATAACTCTCGTGCAATTTCTAATCCAATTCCGGAAGTTGCACCTGTCAATACAATGGCTTTCATCCTATTTTTCTAAATATGCCCATACAAAATTTGGGTGATGTCCGTTGACTCGAACCATTTTAACCCAAAGCAGAGTCATGTGCTCCAAATGCAAGGCCTGGGATAGGTTTCCTGTATCAGTTGTCATATAGCCCAATTTTTCGATTAAAACCGACACTTGCTTTTTTGCCACATCATCATTGCCACAAATCAGCATGGTGGGTTTTGTATCATATTTCGGAAATGAAGAGTCAATGAAATTTTCAAAACCATAAACCGAGAATGCTTTTACCACTTTGGCGTCAGTTGCCAGTCCCTGAACTACTTCTGAACCTGATTTTTCGCTGTTTAAAACATGTTTCAAACCATTTGGCCCCATGCCAATAGGGTTGGTACAATCCACCAAAGGTTTGCCGCTGAATTTGATACCGCTTAAAACACTTTCATTTGCCTGATAGGGAGTAGCCAAGAATACTATATCACAATTATTTACAGCATCCTGAACCGGTTTAACTTCAAATTTTGGGTTTTGTAACAACGCTTTCTTTACGCTTTCCGAACTCGGATTGTTTGTTGCAACAAAAATTTCATATCCGACTTTTTGTAGGTTATTTGCAATAGCGAAACCTACATTTCCTATTCCAATAAATGCTATTTTCATAACAATTAATTTTTAGAGTGAATAAATTTTACTGCTTCTTCTGCAAGGATGCGATGAACTTTGGCACTTGCTGAAACTGCCCACCAATTCATAAATTCATCGGGATTAAGTCCTTTCTCTTTATTAGGAACGGCAACATTTGTTTTCTCCAAAGGTTTCATGAAGTTGATAATGTCCATGGGCAAATACGCATCAGTGTATTTAATGCCATATTCTGAAGGGTTCATTCCAATTTTAGTAAAAACTTTTGCTCCATCAAACTTGTAAAACCTTACGTCTGTGTTTTGATAAGTTTTTTCTATTTCGTCAAGTCCTTTGTTTAGGTTTTGACAAAGTTCAGATGCCTTGGCTTGCTTGTCTGTACCAAAATAGCCTGGGCTATAACCCATATCAGGCATTGTTCCTACAAAAATTTTTTTTGCACCGTCTTTTACCAAAAGTTCAATGGCTTGCTTGTAATTGGCAGCAGGAGGATATTGTGTCAAATCGGGCTGTCCATATTCCAGATAATTGCCAATATCGTGTCCCCCTGCCCAAAGTACGAAAAGCGTTTTATCGTCTATGTTGGTCTTAGTAGCCAGATAAGTTTGCACCTGTGCCAGCATTCCCCAAAGAGGTGTTTTTTCGTCTAAATGCAAAGCTGCTTTCAAAGGCTCATTAATGTTGTATATGCCGGTGGTTGCCCCGCCCATAGCATAATTGTTTTCTAAACTCAGGGGTAAGCCCAATGAGTCGGCAAAATATTCAACCCACACTTTGCCGTTTGTCCATCGGCTTTCCAAAAAACCATGTGCAGCAGGCGGATATTGATAATTGGTTAATTTTCCCCAGCGTCCCATGTCGTTGAGCCCATCGCCAAAAACTATGATTTGGCTGAATTTTTTTGTTTCCATTTGATTTGATTTATGGGTTTGACTTGTGCACGAAGCAAAGACGATTGCAACGGCAATGATGTAAACTAACTTTCTCATAACAAGTTATTTTTTTGTTTCAGAAAAAATAAAGTACACAGGTATGGCTATAAATACAGCAAAAGCCAGATAAGGATGAATAAATCCAACTGCCACACCCAAAAGGTACATCACAGGACCAAAAAGCAACGACATCCATGTTCCATTTTTAAATGCTTCCAAATTCACATTATCATCCAAAACATTTTTTTGCCGAATGGCATAAAAACGCATGAGGGTAAAGCTTACAGCCATGAAAGACATGACAACCCCGTATAAAATTACGGATGTTTGGTTCTCGGGATAATCGCCCAAAACTGCTGTGGGAAAAGGGATAAATGATGACCAAAGTAATAAGACTGCATTCCACCAAAAGATACCGTTATCTAAATTTTTTATTTGCTTAAAAATTTTGTGGTGGTTCACCCAAATAACCGCAATGGTAAAAAAGCTGATAATCCAGCTAATCACTTTGGGAAGCAGCGCCCATAGTGCCTCTTGAAGTTCTGCGGTTGAACTGTAATCATGAATGTGTGGCACTTTTATTTCAAGTACCAGTAAAGTAATAATAATGGCAAAAATTCCATCAGAAAACGCTTCAACTCTGTTTTTGCTAAATAAATTATTCATATGATGCATTATTAAAATTCGTACCTTAAAAAAAGACCTGAGTTTGAATCGAGACTAAAATTGTTTTGTTCTTTTTCGGCAAGGTCGGCACCTAAACCGAATTGAATTTTTTGTATTTTCAAACCTATCCGAAAGCGTTGAGTGAAAATGAAAGAACTGTTTTCGGTAAAGAAGGTGTTCAATGTCTCCATCTGAGTGAACAACTTCAGGCTTGATGATATTTGGGGAGTATATCGAAACAGCAGATAATAGTCAATTCCCGGGTTATTCTGAATTTCAGAAACCAGCCAACTAAATAGCGTAAAGTTTTCTTTTAAACGAACAAATTGAACCCCGGCTTTGGGATATATTCCTGAATTAAAAACCTGTGTAACGAAAACCGGTGCAAACCCTTTCAATTTAGGATGATTATATGAAACGGCTTCGGTAAAACCAAACTGAGGTAATTTCTCTGAGCTTGTCATTTCATAGTCAATGCCCAATCTGTTCCGGTTAAAAAACAGAAATCTTGAACTTTCGTTGTGTTTATTATTAAAAAACTTAAAGAACATGATGTCCAAAGTCGCTTTTTCATTTCCAGAAAAAACTTCAACCGGAATTTGTGCAAAGACAGTACCCCCGTAAAGGGATACTATCAGAAATAGTATTTTAAGAGTATTTCGCATTATTTTGAAAGCATTTCAACAACCATTCTCGCTGCTGCTTCGCCCGAATTTTGCTGTTGCCCGGTAATCAGGTTTCCATCAGTTATAGCATAAGAAGCGAAAGCATCGACCACTTTAAAGTTTGTCCCTTTCAATTTTCGAGCTTCATCTTCAATGCGGTAAGGTTGAATTTTCATACCTACTGCTTTGTCCGCAAAATCTTCTTCTGAGTTTGCAAAGCCTGTCCAGGTTTTTCCTTTTACCAAAAGTTCTCCATTGGATTTCTTGGCATCGAGCAACAGAGTTGTAGAATGACATACTGCTGCTGAGGGTTTGCCTTTTTCGTAAAAGCCAACAAAAAGTTTTTCTAATTCCTTATTCTCTTTAAAAGTGTACATAGGGCCCTGACCTCCTACCAAAAAAATGGCAACATAGTTGTCTGGATTCACTTCTGCCATTTTTTTCGTGTTGGCGAGCATTTCATTAAACCATGGCATCTGCATATAACCCAAAGTAATTACATCGTGTGCCGAGTATCCGCTGGCATCAGTTGGATTTGAATAGCCATCCATTACAATTTTTCCACCTTCGGTTGATGCTAATTCAACTTCGTATCCTGCTTCCTGAAAAACACGAAGTGGGTGAGTTAGTTCGGCTGCCCAAAAACCAATTGGCCATCCTGTCTGCTTTGATACTGATGGGCTGCTTGCTACCATCAGTATTTTCCCTTTCGTTGGTGCACCATGAAAATGCACATACTGTTGCTGTTCTTTTACTGTATTCATGCTACTTTTTGATTGTGCAAATGATGCCATTGTTGCAAAGGCTATTATCACTGCTGTTAAAACTTGATTTTTCATTTTTCTAATGTTTAAAATTATTTTGCAAAGTTAAACTCATATAGTATCTTTGCAATGATATTTACCAATAAGGTAGATACTAACAAATAAGAAAGTATATTGTAAATAAACATTATAACTAATGCCTGAATTTTTATTCAATAAAAAATTATATTACAATTCGGTTGAATTTGTAATGGACCGGATTGGGGGGACTTGGAAAATGCCTATAATTTGGCGACTAAGGAATAAAACGCTTCGTTATGGTGAAATAAAAAAGACCATGCCTAAAACAACACATAAAATGCTTACCGCTTCACTTCGGGAGCTGGAAGAAGATGGATTCATACACAGAGAAGTATATCCGGTTGTTCCTCCAAAAGTGGAATATTCCCTTACCGAAAGAGGAAAAAATACTATACCGGTAATCAGTGATTTAAGGCAATATGGCTTTGCTCTAATGAAAGAATACGGGATTGATATTGGAAGCGAAGATATTAAGATTTAATTCGGTATAGCAGGGAAGACATTTGCACTCTTTGACAAAGCGTTGGTTTCAGCGTTGGCTCGTGGGGCTTTGGCAATGTGTGCAATGTGGGTCGGCAATTGTTTTAAAAAATGTGCGGTGGGCAAAAAATAAAAAACATCGGGTCAGATTGAATGTCGGCTCTCTGGTCTTATCAATATTTCTTTATCCTGTCCTTTCACATGGTTTACTTTTCAATTTTTCCGTGTCGTTGTCTGTTTTCTACACTTGGCGGTAACGGTTGGCGGTATATTATATGGGGGCATTAAGTGCACCACACTATCCGCCTAAACCAAAGATAAAAAAAAAATATTCAATATACAAAACCCACTGTCTGCCCACATTTAATATAC
>Ga0209381_1005001_pt1 | contig 11221 bp, 12 predicted proteins | sample DewCreD2012metaG_FD_184111 | JGI IMG/M metagenome (GOLD analysis project Ga0209381, IMG submission 184111) | Hot spring sediment bacterial and archeal communities from British Columbia, Canada, to study Microbial Dark Matter (Phase II) - Dewar... ...
GTTGCCTGTGTATCTTTAGGGTTCACCCGTAAATGCAAATCCACAAACGTACGCTTCATGGCAGCAACCCAAACTGCTTAGCCAACTCTACAACTTCGTCGCTGGTTTTATCCCTAAAATGAACCTTCAAATGAATAGGATCATTCTGCGTAAACTTTGTCTGCCCCAAAAAAGCCGCCTGCTTATCAAAACGCAAGTACAAATTCCCCTTCTCTAAGTGCAATTTGATTTCGTCGTTTAGCTGAGCCTTGTCTAAAGAGCTAAGGTTTGCGCCTATTTTCTCAAGTGCAGACGGGAGGAGTTTGCGGTCTGTCAGTTTAGCGGTTAGGAGGATAATGGGGTTTGAGTGGTGACCTGAAAGAGCGGCTTTTTCGAAAACTAATGATTCGGTAAGTGCTTCAGTAAAGAGGTTTTTTGTTGCTGTTTCTACCTTTGCTTGATTCTCTGTTGCATGAGCAAAAACTCGTACGTCGATGTATCCTACAGATTTGGTCAGGTCTCTGTTTTTCTCCATGGCGGTGCCTCTTTTCCTGCTGGTTGTATTCGATCTGGTGAGATTTAGAAGTTTTGATTACACAAACATAAAAAGAAAAAACACAAAACAAAAGCGACAAAAATTTGAAGGGCACTCAAAAAAAGAGTGCATATTAATTTGCGGTTTTAGGCTTTTGATTTCTTGGCGTGTGCCTTAATCGCAGCCACGTTTTCCTCATGTTCGCTCTTTCGGCGCACATCAACAGGCAAGCCAGCCCGCTGAGCTTGCTGCTTGCTGACGCCTGCAGCTTTGAGCTCGTTTATGCTGAAGCCTTTGCCCTGTTTTTGTTTGCCCTTCTGGCTAACAATGGTGGGTTTTATGTGGTGCATTTATTGGCCGTCTCCTTTGCGTTGACGTTTTACGCCGTGGTGTTTCTTTGCGCCTTTTCGGTGGCTTGGTCGCACTTTTTCTGCGCCTGCACCGCGGTGATGTAAGCCTCTAACGTTTTTGCCTGCGCTGGTCATGCTGCGGAAGACACGGCTTGTGTGCTGTTTCTCGGTGATCCAACTGATGTCTTTGTCAGTTTTTATGGTCGGTGCGTTGGGGTCGACAAGGATCACTTCGAACCATTTGTGTCTGCCGTCTTCGCCAACCCAGTAGCTGTTAAGTACTTCTAGGTTCGGGAAGTGTTTTGCAGTTCTTTCTTCCGCGATTAAGCGTAGGTTTTTTGCGGGCTTGAATTTGTTGACACCCATACGTTTGGGGCGTCTGCCTGCTTTTGGCCGTAATTTTCTAAGTCCACCTCTGCGGACTTTGGTTCTTGCAACTACGAAGCCCTGTTTGGCTTTGTAGCCGAGTTTTCTTGCTTTATCAAGTCTGGTTGGGTTCTCTATGCGCACAGTCGAAGGCTGTTTTCGCCATTCTACGAGGCGTTGGCGCATGAGTTCATCGACGAAACTGTCTTCGGGTTTCGCCCATTCTTCAGCTATGTATTTGTATGCCATGTTTCAATCACTTTTGTATCTATTGTTTGCGGTTCAGCCTTTCGGCCACATCCCAACGGACAAGGTTGTCCGCCTGCAATTTCACATCAAAACGTCATGCAACGAAATAAACCTTTTCCAGAAGTAGCAAACAATTCCAGACAACACAATACCTTAGACCATCTACAATATGAAACATTTCTGTACCCACCCCCCCATAGCTAATCGCCCATCATGTAGCAACCACCCAAGCATAAAGAGTGAAACATGAAATCGCCGACGAACCGTATCTCTATCTTTAGAAGGCTTTTTAAAAACATGTGACAGTTTAAGTTTATGTCTTTTCAAGCGCTCACGTACACATTGCGCTCCAAGCGGTTCTGGATTTGGCAAATCAGCGGCGCCGCCATATACGCCGTGCCCGTAGTGATTCGGCTTGCCACAGGCAACGTCGTTTTGCCAATACTTGGGCTGCTTGAAACCCCCTGGATCGACCACTATGTACCAGGCAATTTGGTTGAAAAGATTTTGGTTAACGCGTTTTTCCCAGGCGGAGCAGGAGGAGTTGCAGGCGAAATCTACTTTTCCTACGCCAAAAAAGGCCAAGCCATCAGCAAACGACGGAAGTATCTGCATCGTCTTGCGGGTGCGTTGCTGTGGACGACGGCGTGGTCGCTTTTCCAACTCTGGGGAAATCTGCAAAACATCTGGGGCTCATACGGCGGCAACCTCTTCGAGTACCCCATGGTGTACCCGCTGAACTTCCTACTGGCTTCACTTTCGATTTTCACGCCAACGGTAATCGGTTTCGTTGTGGACAAACTGAAAAAAGCCCGCCACAGAACCGCTTAAAAGTTAAGTAACACATTCACCTAACCTTTCCCCATGTCGTCATTCCACGTTAGACGCAAAGACCGAGAAATCACCAACACCTCCGAGATGCAGCAGGTTCTTAAAGCCACAAAATACGTCACCATAGCCTTATGTATGAACAACGAGCCCTACCTTGTTTCGTTAAGCCACGGCTACGACCAAGCTAAAAACTGCCTCTACTTCCATTGTGCACCGGAAGGCAAAAAACTGGTCTACGCGCAGGTTAACCCGCAGGTTTGGGGACAAGCCGTTCTGGATTATGGAGTCACCGACGAATGCGACTACGCTTACACTTCAGTGCATTTTAGCGGCAAACTAAGTCTTATCACGGATTTAAAGGAAAAGAAGCATGCGCTTGAAACCCTTGTACGCCAAAGCTCCAACACCCCTGAAGAGAAACTGGCGCGAGTGAAGCCTGAAAAACTCGCCAAAACCACAATGTGTAGAATAGACCTCACCTACATGTCGGGTAAGAAGCACCAAGCGCCACCCAAAACGCAGCCCTAACCGCCAAGTTTTGCCCAATCTACCTGGTACACGTATAGGCCGTCTTTGGCGTAAACCTGTACCAACCAATTTATTTCGTTTAAATGCGCAATGCATCCGGGATAGTTGCGCAACTCGTCGTTACCCACATAAACGTAGCTAACATTGTATGTTTGGATTACTGTGGATAGTTGGCTCTCGGTGCCGTTGTAAGCGCCATCGATTGCTTTCTCTCGTGCGTTAACTTCACTTAGCGGTTCGCCGTGTCCATAAGGCCAATAAACATACGATGAAACCCTAAGCCGCCCCGCAATCATCGACGGTGGACACTGAATGCTATAATAAGTCAAAAACACCGAACCCTCAGGCGTGTTCTCCTTGATCCAGATGCCAACTTGGTATTCGCCCCAACTGACCCCCGTGTAGTCGGTGCCTACATTGTAGATTATGACGCTAGCTGAGGTAATCACGGATAGCAACACCAAAGTTATCACAACGATTTTTTTGGTTTTCGCCAGCATAATTCCGCTCAGCACAGCGATGGGCACCCAGGCGAAGATGAAAAACTTGTACATGTCCCAAACCCAAGGCGTCATCAACAAAATATTGGGGATCAAAAACAGGAACAGAAACGTCAATTTGAGGTATTCATGACCCGGTTTGATGAATGAGACAATGGCTAAGATGAAGGGTACGCCGAGGTTTAGGAAGTAGTAGAGGAAGGGATTCTGAGCGAACTGCGAAATAAAGGCGGTGCTGAGGCTGATTGAAAGCGGGGGGCCACCTGAAAAGATAAACGGCAAAGCAAAAACGCTTGGCAGAAGGAAGTACAAGTAGCCTCTGTGGATTTTTCGCATGCTAAAAATGACCGCCGAAGCGTAGGCAACGTAGCAACAGAAGAAGGCTACGTTGTGGAAAGGAAAAACCAATCCTGTGAGTATACCTGCGAGCAAGAGGCGGTTTTTGTCGCTCATATCCCGCATCAACGCGAGAACCAGTGCAAACACAGGCAACCCCATCAGCAAGGGTCGCTGCTGCAGTAAGTTATCGAAAATCGAAGGCAACCCAAACATCTGCCCAAACTGGTAGATGTAATTCTGGTATGGACTAAACGTTCCGTCGAATAAGGCTGAGAAGAGCCCAGTATAGCTGAAACCCCAACCGAAAATCCCCAAAACCGTAGCGACAACCGCAGCGCGCCGCCCATAATGCCGCGCCAAAGCATAGATGGCAACTGCGAACACGACGATAAACAACGCGTTCAAAACGGGTAATGCCGTGGGCAAGTAACCGTAGACTTTCTCGACTATGGCGGTGTGAAAATCGACGAAGTAGTGGTATGTTAGGGGTGTACCGATGTAGTTGGGGGTTTGGGGTGGGAAGTTGCCGTTGTTTAGGCTTTCTATTATGTCGTAGTGGAAAGGGGTGTCTTGCCAGTTGGAGCCTGTAATGATAATGCCGTATTGGTTGCCCCGCCAGACACTTAGGCAGAGCACTGAGAGCGAAATTAGAAAGATTATTGTGAAAAGCAGCAGGTTGCCTTTTTTGAGTTGACCAATTCTCAGCAGACTTTGAGGTTTAAGGGGTTCGCCTTTTTTGTAAACAACCAAAAGGTAAATTGCGGCTAAAACAAAAAAGCACAACCCGATTGTCAGGTTGGAGTATCCTAAAACCAACGACAAATAATAGATCAGTTGCACGGAAACTAAAACGCTAAAGATGGGGATGAAAGCCCAGATTTCATGTGATTTTAAGTGGAAGAAGCGGTAGGCAATTAAGCCTGGAACCAGAAAAGTGAAAATCAACGCCGACAAAACCGCAATATAGCTTTGAACAAAAGAGGCGGCGGCCAAGAGCAACAGCACTGTCGAGAGCCAATATTTCTGCAAAACCGCCCCTTGAGCCGTGTTTGCTTTGACCCATGTCAATTTCGGTCACTGTGTTGAACAGGTAAATGCTTCTATGCACTATTAAAGCCCTCGCTAAACAGTCGCCATAGATATAGATGCATGCTTTGTTGTGTTTAGACAAAGCGTTAACCGTCAAATCCGAGAAAGGTTAATTAGCTAAAATAATGTGTATTGTTGCGGCGCATTAGTTTGCCCAGGTAGTATAGTTCGGCCCAGTATATGCGGCTGTCGCCCGCAGGACCCGGGTCCAAATCCCGGCCTGGGCGCCACTTCTCCACATTTCAGGCGGTTTGTGTGATTTTGAATATAAATAGCCGCTAAAGATTGGGTTTTCACAAGCAATAATAGTATCGCAAGATTAACGATATGGTGATTGTCATGGAAAAAGACGAAATTCCCTGTGCAACTTGTCAGTCATGGAAAAGAGAGCAGAAAAAGTTTTCCTGCAACCCAGATGGCTGTAAACAACTCACGGCATGGCTGTTTAAGCATGCACCCCAACTCTACAAGGGAAACGTCCAGATGCAAGCGCATATTCCAGAAATCGCAATCCAATACGTAGTATAATCACATTGGTCGTCACTACATTTTTCTGTCAAAAAATCATTTAAACACAGCATCACTTCCTTTTTAGTGGTCCCAAAGATGAGCATCACCCCCAAAGTAGTCACCTTAACCCCAGAAAACTATACAGAACTAGGTTGCCCCTGCTTTCTCAACCCAAAACAGGAAGGACACCAAATCAAGCTGGAATGGCTCAAAGAACGATTATCCGAGGGCTTAACCATAAAGCACCTGTTACTTGAAAACGAAAAGAAACCCAACGGCTTCATCGAATACACCCCTGGCGAGTATGCATGGCGAGCTGTGGATGCAGCAGACTACTTGTTTATCCACTGCATCTGGATGAACCCCAACAAGTACAAACAAAAAGGCTACGGTTCACTTCTACTCCAAGAAGCAATCAAAGACGCAGAGCAGCAGAATAAGGCAGGTGTTGCGGTTGTGACAAGCGATGGACCCCACATGGCAGCTAAAAACCTGTTCCTCAAGAATGGCTTTGAATTAGTTGCCCAAGATGACCGTTTTGAATTGCTCGTTAAACCTCTGCGCAAAGCGGCTTTGCCCAAGTTTAAGGATTGGAGAAAACAGCTCCTGCAATACAAGGGGCTTAACGTTGTTTATTCCAACCAGTGCCCATGGGTCGCTCGTTCCATCCGAGACTTAACTGCAATCGCTAACGAAAAGGGTTTGGATCTCAAAGTGACTGAATTAAAAACCGCCAAAGAAGCCCAAAACGCGCCTTCAATTTACGGAACCTTTACGCTAATCAACGATGGAAAAATATTTGCTGATCACTACCTATCTACAACACGCTTCTTAAACATCTTAAAGAAAGAACTAAAGCTGATAAAATAATCCAAAAAATTCAAAGGATTAACAAATCGCTTAGTGCTCGAGCTTTTTTAAATGAACCTGTGCAGAAAAGATATGAACCAACATTTGCCCACTATAAACAGACATGACTTTAACCCAAAAACCACCCGCACCAACGCAGAACCCTAACAACTGGCTAGTGGACATTATACGAAAAGTCAACAAAAACGCCCTCGACCAGCAAGTCATCACCCACAGCAACAGCAGCCTCTGCGTCCTGTGCAAAGGCGCACGGTTTCTCTGCGGCAAAACCCGCTGCCCAATCATGGTTAAAGTCAACACCTTCCTCAAAAGCGTCCCTTTGATGGAAACCCAAGACATCGACGGCATGTCGCCGCCCAGCGTTTTCATAGGCAGAATCGGCTACCCCAACGTCTACATTGGGCCGCTGGTGCCGCCTGTGCATGAGGACACAAGCATCTATGACTTGCCTGAGCAGTGGTTCGGCAAATCCATGGATGAAATCGTCGGTTTCCGCAGTCTCCTCGTGAGGGGGAAACATCGCGTTAACGTGCAAAAAACCACCGACTCAAACAAGATTTTGGATCAGACACGCGATTTGGCACTTGCCGACAACAGCGTAGGCATTGAACTTAACCTAACCAAAAAACCCCGCGGTTCCATACACCTCGACGATGACGTGCAGCCGTTTGGGCCCTCAGCCCCCATCCGTGACCTCCATGTTGGCAGCGCTCGATACAATGACAAAATTGAGAAAGCCTACTACGACACAGACCTTCGGGCTACCAATGCGGTGGTGGAACTCTACAATCGCGGTGTCATGGTTACCAAGATTCAGAAGGCGTTTAGCGTCGGCGCTTTTGGTATTGAAAAGAAGCGGCGGCTTGTGCCCACACGCTGGAGCATCACTGCAGTCGACGACATCATCTCTAAAAGTTTGGTTGACAAAGTGAAGACTTTCCCAGAAATCAACGAGTACCGCGTGTATGAATCCATCTATCTGGATAACGTGTTTGAGATTTTGATGATTCCCCAACAGTGGAGCTACGAATCCATGGAGGCATGGTACCCTGGCACAGTTTGGAACCCCGGCGGCTCATCAGTGGCTATCTACTCGGATTGGGAAGGCAACAGTGGACGCAGCACCTACGCCGCAATCGGCGGCTGCTACTACAGCGCACGCCTCGCAGTGTGCGAGTTGCTCCTAAAAGAACGCCGCCAAGCAACCGCCATCGTGCTGCGAGAAGCCCGCCCAGGCTACATCATGCCCATCGGCGTGTGGCAAGTCCGCGAAAACGTACGTAACGCCATGCGCCAGAAGCCCTACATGTTCAAAAGCCTCGCGGAGTCACTGCAGTTCATCGGGGGCAGGTTCGAAATCCCAATGCAACGTTGGATACTGCAGAGTCAACTGCTTCAGAAGGCGCTGTTCCAGCGACGCATTAGCGATTTTTTTGCACCTAAACCTTCTACGTAAACGTAATATACCCAATGCTTTCCATTTGGCTCTGTGATTGTATGCTCTATACCCTTCGGTATCGTTTCAGTCAAGCATTTTCTGTTCAAGCAAAAGAAGCATATCAGTGGTGTGTGGATTATTCTCCAGATGATCCATCATTGATGGGTGAAGACAACGCTAAACGAGAAGTCACGTGGATAGCCGAAACCGTAGCGCTCTTAAAAGAAACTTTCCACACAAAAAGCGGAATTATCGAGAAACAAAAACTCGTGCATCTCTACCCCGACCACTTAATGTGGGTTTCCACACACATCTCAGGACCAAACAAGCATTCACAATTCATCTACGAAATCAAACCCGAAGGCGATGGTGACTCGTGTCTAGAGTTTACTGCTCACCACATTGAACAAAAAGAAAACCTGACATCTCAAGAGCAAAAAGTTCTGACTGACCGCTTGTGTAAAGCGGATTGTGACCTCTGGAAACGTTTAGCTAAAGCCATGGAAAAAAAACTCACCCCTCAACCTCCTCATAAATGAGGCAACTTTTAAAAAAACCAAGCCCTCTATACCATCACTGACCCTAATGGTTCCCACCCAAACAACCCCCTCTATTCTCTCCTTCGCAGGTCAAAAAGACAGCCAACCAGACGCAATAGCAGCAGCGGTTTTTGCAGTTGCAGAGATGGCGCGAAATAAGGGGGGCGGTTTGCTTTCAAGGCAACCCCAAGAGAAATTGGCCTTCCTCGCCAAAGCTGGGTATCCCGTGTGGTTATTTCCAAAAGACAAAATGGTCTTGTTGTTTGATGGTTTAGGTGGCTTTGCTCACAATTTGCAGTTTACGGAAGCGCTTTCCGCAAAAGAATTTTTAGCTGCCTTAGAGCCAAATCAGCGTCCCAGAGAAAACTACCTCTCTTTTCTCGCCGCGCATGGCGGATACTTCAAGCAGGTTCCCGATGAGAAGACATTTACAGTTAGAGGGTTAATCGCGAACCCCGACTTCAAAAACGAATTCAAAAGTTACCTAAAAGAAGCAACCGCAACAGGTGAGTCTCCGATTTTGCTTTCGCCCGTTCTTGATGAAACAAGAATTTCAGCACCCTTAACAGAGATAGATAACCTGCAATCACAGCTGAAAGAAAATCAAGCTAAACTCGTCGAATGCCTCAGCTTGCTTAGAAAAACCAGTAGCCAATACACAACTGAAATCGAATATGAAATCATTGCTGCCACAGAAGAAGCTAACGCAAAAATCAAAGCTCAAGCAGAATTCATAAACCCACAAGTAGCGGCAATAAAAAAGGCTTTTTCTAAAAAAATCAAACAAGTAACCACCAGTTTCGATAAAGAGTTTAGTGAGCAGCAAAAGTATAGTGTTAAAATTGAGCGGCTCATAAAGCGTCTTGAAATCAAGATTCGACAATACGAAAGGGAAGCTAAACTGCAGGGTAAACAGGGTCACAAAATTTATGAGAAACGTTGGAAAGATAAAAGCAAGAAAGCCCAAAAAGAACTCTCTGCACTGAAAAAAGAGCTAAAAAATACTGAAGATTCAATAAAACGAATTGTCAAATCGAAATCAGATATTCTGTCAAACCTCAACTTGGAATTGGAGAGCCAAATAAAAGCGGCGAGGCAGCCCCTGATTAGGTTGGAAGAAGCTCGGGACGCAAAAACGTTTGCGCTCAAACAAGAAAGTAACAGGCTACTGGCGTTAGAGAAACCGATCGTTGAGGGCATTGAACAAAACCTAAAACTTGAAGAAACCCTCACCTCAGGCTTTGATGATTTAGGTATCAGTGACTTACAAATAAAAACCCCAACTTTGGTTTATGTTCCATTCTACGTTGCTTGCTACGAGTATGATTCAGCAAGACGCTACCTATGTATCCCTCCTTCAACGATTAATGAAGTTGACCTTTCTTCGAAGCTCAAAGGCGCATTAGGCTTCTCCAAAACCAAAAATCTCCTAACGCCCCGCTACAAAACAGTGGCAAAACTTATGGACAACGTGGAAGCGTTGACGTGGCATAACAGCGTTTTCGAGAGAGAACTCTGGGGGTCAGGAAGGGGAAAAAATCTTTTAAAAAACAGTGACTTCGTCAACAGGATAAACGCGGGTTTGAGTTATCTTAAAGGTGCTGGTTGGTTGTCTGAGCGGGAAGAGACTGACTTAGGTAGTTTAGTTAAGAGTTAGCCCTCTTTGGCTTCAAAAAACTTATTGTACTCGTCATACAGTTACTAATGTGCTGTTTATGGTAGACGAGAATTATGGCGGATGCTAACGGGTACATATTGAAGGTTTCAAACCTCGGAGTTAAACTGCAAAACCAAACCTTACTAAACCATGTCAGCTTCAACGTTAAAAAGGGCAAAACCTTAGCCATATTGGGACCTAACGGGGCAGGCAAAACGGTTTTGCTTCGCACTCTTCTAAACCTTCTACCTTATACTGGGTCAATTGAGTGGACTGAAAAGGTCAAGATTGGCTATGTTCCCCAGTACGTAACTGTCTCAGATGTGCCGATGTCTGTGAAGGAGTTTCTCTCCATCGGAAAAGGCAACTACATAGAGGCGCTAGAGAGTGTACGGTTAACCGACAAAAGCATCCTAAACAAGCGTCTCGGAGTCCTCTCGGGTGGACAGTTGCGGCGGGTGCTTATTGCTTGGGCATTAATCGACCACCCAAACGTGCTGCTCCTCGATGAACCCACTACAGGTGTGGATATGGACAGCGAGGAACCCATTTATTTGATGCTAAACGAAATCAAAAAAACTCAGAAAATAACCATTCTCCTAATCACCCACAACATACATATCGTCCAAGAATACGCTGACGACTTACTTGCCCTAAACAAATGCGTAACATACTGCGGTCCATCAAGCGAAATAGGCAAACCAAACATCCAAAAGCAGATCTACGGCGAAACAGTCTGTGTTGAAACCCAAAAAGGAGAACCGTAATGTCAGAGGCCCTGCTCTACAGCGTCATAACTGCCGTCTTCGTCGGTATATCTGCAGGTTACCTTGGTTCCTTGATGGTTTTGGAAAAGATGGCGCTCGTCGGCGATGCTCTCTCCCACGTTGCATTACCCGGCTTGGCGATTGGGATCCTTTTCAATTTTGATCCCTTGGTCGGTGCGTTTGCTTTCCTGTTTATTTCAGCCGTCATAATTTGGCATCTGCAGCGGGTAACCAAGATTTCTTTTGAGGCACTCGTTGGTGCGATGTTTACTTTTGCGTTAGCAGCAGGTATCCTGTTAATGGGGGACGATTTAGAAGCGTTAGAAGAAGCGCTTTTTGGAGACATAACCAAAATCACCGCCATGCATGTTGGAGCTGCGGTTATAATCTCAATCGGCGCCATCCTCCTCACACGGGTGCTCTACAAAAAAGTCGTCTTAGCCATGATCTCCGAGGATCTAGCTGTTTCAAAAGGCATCAACGTGGCTAGGACAAACCTGATGTATCTGCTTTTGGTTTCGCTGGTTGTAGCTATCGGCATCCAAATCGTCGGCACCCTGCTAGTCGGCTTCCTCGTAATAGTACCCGCGATTGCGGCCAGAAACTTGAGCACCAACATGCACAGGTACGTGATGTTTAGCGCGGTTTTCGGGTTAGTTGCGGCCGTTTCGGGT
>Ga0209381_1005003_pt1 | contig 11218 bp, 7 predicted proteins | sample DewCreD2012metaG_FD_184111 | JGI IMG/M metagenome (GOLD analysis project Ga0209381, IMG submission 184111) | Hot spring sediment bacterial and archeal communities from British Columbia, Canada, to study Microbial Dark Matter (Phase II) - Dewar... ...
CCACGCTCATTCCGGGCGGCAAGGATGCCGCCCTCTACGGCAGGCAGGATGCCTGCCGCCACCGCCTGCAATAAACTGAGATGCGCCCTTGGTCGGCGGCCGGCCATGACCGGGTGCGCGTCCCCCTGGCGAAACGGCGGAGGCGGGGGAGCGGACCAAAGCGCGCCCGGACACACGCCGAGAGCCGGCGCCTTTCACTCGTAACGCAGCGCCTCGATGGGATCGAGTTGCGAGGCTTTCCACGCGGGATAGAAGCCGGAGAGAATCCCCACCAGCGCGCTGGAAAGGGAGGCGATGCCCACCCACGACACGGGCGTCACCGTGGGCCAGCCCGTGGTGTTGGCCACGATTTCCGAGGCGGCCACGCCCAGGCCGATGCCCACCAGGCCGCCGATGGCGCTCAACGTCACCGCCTCGACCAGGAACTGGACCAGGATGTCCCGGCCCCGCGCGCCGACGGCCATGCGGATGCCGATCTCGCGGGTCCGCTCGGTGACGCTGACCAGCATGATGTTCATAATGCCAATGCCGCCGACGATGAGCGACACACTGGCGATGGCGGCCAGCAGCACGGACATGACGCGCGAGGTGGCGGTGGCGGTTTCGGCCAGTTCCAACTGCGTGCGGACGGTGAAGTCGGGTTCGCGCCCGGCGCGGCGTTGCTGGAGCAGTTCGCTGATGTCCGCCTGCACGCGCGGGATGGCCGGGGTGCTGGCGGCCTGCACCAGGATCGAGTTCACAAACTGCGCCCGGGAGACGCGCCGCATGTGGCTGGTGTAGGGGATGACCACCACGTCGTCCTGGTCGGAGCCGAACAGGTTGAAACCCTTGGGTTCGAGCACGCCGACGATTTTGAACGGGATGTCGCGCACCCGCAGGGTCTGGCCCACGGGGTCTTCGCCGGGAAACAACTGGTCCACCACCGTCTGGCCGATGACCGCCACCTTGGTCACCGCCTGCACGTCCCGCTCCGTGAACATGGCCCCCGCGCGCAGATTCCAACTGCGGATCTGGAGGTAGTCCGGCCCCTCGCCCAGCACCTGCGTGCGCCAGTTCAGCCCGCCCGCCTGCACGGTCAGGCGGTCGCGGAGTTCGGGGCTGACGGCGACCACGTTGGGAATCTCGGTGCGGATGGCTTCGGCGTCGCCCAGCGTCAGGGTGGGCGCGCTGCCCCAGCCCCCGCGCGAGCCGCCGCTGGTGAAGCTGCCGGAAAAAACGGTGACCACATTCTGCCCGAGCGCGGCGACGCGGCCCTCGACCTCCCGGGTGGCCCCCGTGGTGATGCTGACCGAGGCGATGACGGAGCCGACGCCGATGATGATGCCGAGCATCGTCAGGGTGGAGCGCAGCTTGTTGCGGCGCAAGGCGCGCAGGGCCAGGCGGACGGTGGCGGCGGTTCTCATGACAGCCGCACCTCCTGCTGGGCCGCCCGGAGCTTCTCCAGTTCGCGCTCCGCCGCCAGCCGGTGGGCGACGGGCGTGTCACTGACGACCTGCCCGTCCCGCAACACGATGTTGCGCCGCGTGTAGCGGGCGATGTCCAGCTCATGCGTGACCATGACGATGGTGATGCCCTGGTCGTTGAGCCGCTGGAAGACGCCCATGATTTCGATGCTGGTCTGGCTGTCGAGGTTGCCGGTCGGTTCGTCGGCGAGGATGAGCGCGGGCTGGTTGACCAGGGCGCGGGCGATGGCCACGCGCTGTTGCTGGCCGCCGGACAACTGGCTGGGCTGGTGGTCGAGCCGCCCGCCCAGGCCGACCAGCTCGAGGGCCTGCCGGGCGCGCTCGTGCCGTTCGTGTCCGGGAATGCGCTGCCGCTGGTAGAGCATGGGCAGTTCGACGTTTTCGAGCGCCGACGTGCGGGGCAGCAGATTGAAGCCCTGGAAGACGAACCCGATTTTCTGGTTCCGAATGTCGGCGCGCTCATCGCGGTCCAGTCCTGAAACATCCACCCCGGCCAGGCAGTAGCGGCCCGCCGTGGGGTGGTCCAGGCAGCCGAGCAGATTCATCAGGGTGGATTTGCCCGAGCCGCTCGCGCCCATCAACGCGACAAATTCACCCGGCTCAATGGCCAGCGACACGCCCCGCACCGCGCGCACCTCCACCTCGCCGGTGTGGTAGGTCTTCTGAATGTCCTCGAGTTGGATGACCGGCGGCATGGCGGCACCTCAGAAGCGGCGCGGGAATCCGCCGCCGAAGGGATTGCTCGGGCTGGCCGCCGCCGCCGCCTTGCCCGTGGGTGCCACCCCGGTCAACAACGTGGCCCCTTCCGCCACCCCCTCGACCGCCTCGGTCACCAGCCCGTCACCGATGCCGATTTTGACCTGAACGGGCGTCGGCTGGCCATCGGCCCCCAGCGTGTAAACCGTCCGCATGGGCGAGCGTTCGCCCCCGCGGCCCCGGCCGGCACCCCCGCCCCCGCCCCCGCCGGGTCGGCCGCCGCCCTCGCCCGGACGGCGGTTGCCGCCGGCGACCGCCGCGGTCGAGTTGGTGGCGGACGCGCTGGCGCGGGGGCCGCCGTTCTCCGGCGGGCGGAACCGCAACGCGGCATTGGGAACGCGGAGGGCCTCCTCGCGGCGCGCGACGACGATGGAAACGTTGGCCGTCATGCCGGGTTTGAGCCGGAGGTCGTCATTGTTGACCTCGACGATGGTGTCATACGTGACGACGTTCTGCACGGTGACGGGGGCGTTGCGGACCTGCGTGACGCGGCCGCGAAAGGTGCGGAATGGGAAGGCATCCACCGTGAACTCGACCTCCTGCCCGGGCGCGACGCCCCCGACGTCGGCCTCGGCCACGGCGGCGTTGATCTGCATCTTGGTGAGGTCGTTGGCGATGATGAAGAGCGTGGGCGCGCTCATGCTGGCGGCGACGGTCTGGCCCACGTCCACGTTGCGGGAAATGACGATGCCGTCCACGGGCGAATAAATGGTGCAGCGGGCCAGGTCCACCTTCGCGCGCTGCAACGCGGCGGAGCGGATTTGCACGGCGGCCTCGGCCTGGCGGCGGGTGGCGGCGGCGCGGTCGTATTCTGACTGGCTGATGAGCCGGTTCTTCAACAGCTCCTCGGCCCGGCGGTAATCCACGGTGGCCAGCTCCAGGTTGGCGCGGGCGTTGGCCAGTTCGCCCTCGGCGGAGGCGACGTTGGCCTCGAACGTGGCCGGGTCCAACTGGGCCACCACCTGGCCCGCCGTGACGCGGCTGTTGAAGTCCACGTAAATCTTCTCGATGATGCCGGAAATCTGGCTGCCGACCGTCACGTTGGTCACCGGATTCAGCGTGCCGGTGGCCGTCACCACCTGGGTGATCGGGCCGCGGGTCACAGTGATGGTCTGATATTCGATTTTTTCGTCCCGGGGCCGCAGCCCATACCAGAGGCCGCCGCCCAACAGGGCCGCGACGGCCAGCAGGATCAGGCCCGCCTGCCAACGTGATTTTCGCTTGTTCATGGATGGGTGCCCGCGTTCGGGCGGGCCGGGCGCGAAGGCGCGCAAAACGTCCGCAAACGTATCAATTCCGACTGGAAACGCGAGCGGACATTCATGCGCGGGCCGCGCAAGTTTTGCGCGAAACCGCGGGCGGGCCGCTTTCCGCCGGGCAAGGATGCCCGCCGCCACACCGCCGCCCCGCCTGCGAACGGCCATTTCGATTTCGGAGTTCAGGATGAAAATGCTCTGACCTGAAATCCGAAGTTCGAGCGCCGGGCGACGGAAGAAACCCGAAGCCCGAATGCTGCGGTTTTGCCTTGCTGAACCGGAGCACTTTTCCCGCCCGGCTGCCAAGCCCGGTTGCGGCCTTCGGATTTCGAGCTGCTTTCGGATTTCGGGGATTCGGATTTCGGACTTCGGGTTTAACCCCGTCCACTCCCCCCGCCGGTCCACTCGTTGAGCGGTTTTTCATCCGCCGCCGGCGCGGCGGCCTGGCCGAGCAGTTCCAGCGCCTGCCCCACCAGATACAACGAACCCGCCACGACGGTCAGCGGTTCGGCGGCCGTGGCCTGCAAGGCTCCGGCCAGGCTGGCGCATTCCCGCAGGGGAATCTCCGGCGCGGCCGCGCGGCACGCCACCGCCGCCCGGTCCGGCGGCAGCCCGCGCGCGCTGGCCACCGGAACGAGCCACCAGCCGGACGCCAGCGGGGCCAGCAGCCGGCTCATGGCCGCCCAATCCTTGTCCTCCATGACGCCCACGATGAACGCCGCGCGCTGGCCGGGGAACTGTTCCCGCAGGGCGGCGCCCAGGGCGGCGATGCCGGCGGGGTTGTGCGCGCCGTCGAGCAACAGGAGGCCGCCGCCGGGCCGGGCGACGCGCTGCATCCGCCCGGGCCATTGCGCCTGCGCGAGGCCCGCGGCGATGGCGGGCGCGGCCACGGGCAGCGTGGGTTGCAACACCCGCACGGTGGCCAGCGCGAGCGCGGCGTTGTGGCGTTGATGGGCGCCGGCGAGCGGCAGCGTTCGGCCGGCGGTTTCGCTGGCCGCGTCGGTTTCCGTCACCACCGTCAACGGGCTGCCCCGTTCCGCTGCGGTGGCGCGGATGACTGCGAGAGCTTCGGGGGCGGTCGCGCCCGTGATGACGGGGAGGCCGGGCTTGATGATTCCGGCTTTCTCCGCGGCAATTTCCGCCAGCGTGTGGCCCAGCCAGCGTTCGTGGTCGAATTGGATGTTGGTGATGACGCTGGCCAGCGGAGTGACGATGTTGGTGGCGTCCAGCCGGCCGCCGAGGCCGGTTTCCCAAACCACCAGGTCACAATGCTGCTCGGCGAAATACTTCAGCGCCATGACGGTCACCACCTCGAAAAACGTCGGCCAGTGACCGCCACCAAACGCGGGCAGCAGCGAATGAATTTCCGCCGTCAGCCGCGCCACGTCGCCCTCGGGAATGAGCCGACGGTTGACCTGGATGCGCTCGGCAAAGCTGACGAGATGAGGGGAGGTGAACAAGCCCACCCGCAAGCCGGCCGCGCGATAGATGCTTTCCAGCATCGCGCAGGTGGAGCCTTTGCCGTTGGTGCCGGCCACATGAATGAAACGCAGCCGCGCCTCGGGATGGCCCGCCAGCGCGGCGAGCCGACGCGGGTTCTCAAGGCCCAGCTTGGCCCCGAACTGGCGGAGGCCCAGGAGAAATTCGATGGCGGCGGCGTAGGTCAAGGCGCGGATCCGGTGCGGCGATTGTTTCCATGCCCCGAGAGCGGTCAATCGCAAACCCACCCCCCGGCGGCCGGTGGGCGCATCTCAGTTTATTGCAGGCGGTGGCGGCAGGCATCCTGCCTGCCGTAGAGGGCGGCATCCTTGCCGCCCGGAATGAGCGTGGCTCCGGGCGGGCGACATGAACTTGCCGAGCGCCCCGTGCGGGCGGGCGTTGCTTTCCGCCGGGCTGGGAAGCCCGGCTCCACGTCAGCCAAGGATTGCCGACGCTACCACCGCACACATATGAAACGGACTTGCAAGAAAGTGAGATGCGCCCGCGGCCGGTGGTGCCGCCCTGCCGCGCGCCGCCGCGACCATTCACAACGCGCGAAACGGCATCGTCCAGGGATCGAACCGGCACACGGATTGGTAGGCACACCGCTCACAGGCCGTCTCGTGCTTGAGCCGATACGGCGACACCGCGGCTTCCCCGGCAAAGATGCGCTCTCCCGTCGCCCGCAGCCGCGCCTCGACCTCCGCGAGCAGTTGCGCCAGCTCGCCCGGCGGCAACGCTTCGTTGCCGCGCTTGGCGAAACCGCCTTTCGCAGTCAGCGTGTATTTGAACTGATCGCCCTTGCTCATGCCGCGCGCATCGAAGACCCGCAACCACGCCCCGTCAAAGCGTCCGCGATGCTGGAAGTTCACCGTCACCGCGCCCGCTTCCGCGCGCGTGGCTGCCGAACCGGCCACCCCGCGCAGCGGCACATAGAATACGCCCGCCGGCACCAGCCGGTCCGCCGCAAACCGCACGCCCGCCTCCGGCATTTGCGCCAGCGCGGCCAGATACGCGAGCAACTGGATTTCCAGCCCGCTGGCCAGCCTGGTCTCGTCCATCTTCCGGGCCGACGATTTGTAATCGCAGATGACAAGCAGCGCCTCGCCCGTCGGCGTGCGGCACAAATCCACGCGGTCCACCCGCCCGCGCAGCAGCAGCGCGCGGCCACCGGCGAGTTCCAGCCGCCACGGGGGCAGTTCCGCCCCGGGCAGGCCGAACGAGACCTCCACGTCGGCCGGATCGAATTGATACTGCGCCGCCCAGCCGATGAGCGCCTCGACCAGCCGCCCGAGCTGGTCCACCAGCGTGGCGGCGGTGAACCGCGCCGCCGCGTCCGCATTGAACAAGCCATCGTGAAACACCGGCACCAGCTCCGCGCCCACCGCCCGCACCAGTTGCCGGGCCTCGTCCGGCGCCAGGTCCCGCCAGCGCCGGCCGGACGCGGTGACGCGCCGATGGAACTGCTCCATGACCTCGTGCTGGAAGCGGCCCTTCTGGCGGACATCCGGCGCGAACTCCTCGCGTTCCTCGGTGCGGAGCGCGCGGGCGGCAACGTATTGAAAGGGGCAACTGAGGAACTGCTCGAGCGCACTGACGGAGGTCTTCAACTCGCGCCCATACAACGCCGCCGCGACCGCGGGGCTGAAGTGTTGCTGGTCCAGCGCGGCGCGGGATTCGTCCCGGCGGGCGAGCAGTTCGGAGAACTCCGGCCGGCCGGTCAGGGTGGCGGGCAGACGGATGTCCCCGAGCAGGAGGGGAGCTTCCAGTTCATGCAAGCGAACAGCGTCCGGCCACGCCGCCGTGGAAAATGTTTCCAGGCTCACCGCAGGCAACGCCCGTTGCACCGCCGCCACAAACGGCGAGGGATTCCGTTCGCGCCCGTCCGCGTCGGCGCGGCTCCAGGTGACGGCCAGTTGTCGCCGCGCCCGGGTGAACGCGATGTAACCGAAGTAGCGCTCGTGGCCCAGTTGCAGCCGTTGGTTGGCGCCCAGCGCGATGCCCTGCGCCTCCAGTTCCAGCCGGTCCGCCTCGGTCAGCAACGGCCCCGGCGATGGCGGGGCGGGGAAAACGCCCTCGTTCACGCCCAGCACGAAGACGCGCTGCAAATCCGGGTTGCGCGAACGGTCCACACTGCCCACCAGCACCTGGTCCAGTGCCGGCGGCACCGTGCCCACCGTCAATCCCGCCAGGCCCGCTTCGAGCACCGGCAACCACTCCCGCAGCGGCACCGCCTCGTCCGCGAAGGCGCGCTCGACGTTCGCCAGCCAGTCATTCATCTGCGCCCACACCGTCTCGTGCGCCGTGCGCTGCAGGCCCAGGGACACGGCGCGCTCGTTCCAGTCCGCGAGCCGACGCTCGACGTCCAAATCATTCCACAAGCCGCGCAATGCCGTCACCAGGGTTGCGCCATTTACACCGCCAGCCTCCGCTCCCAGCCCGCGGGCGAACGCGAGGAACGGCGGCACCGCCCGCGCACGGACGGGTTCGAGAGGGTGGGGTGGAGCCTGGGCCTCGGGTTTCGGATTTCGGGTTTCGAGCTTCCGCTCTCCGCTCGGCGCTTTGCTCCACAGCTTTTCCCGCCACACGCGCCCTTGCCAACCGCAGCGCAGCGCCTCGTTTTCCAAGGCGTCCACCTCCTCGTCCGCCACGGGCGCAAGACCGGTCTTCAACGCGCCAAACCAGTCCTCATGCCGCCAGTCGAACGCCACCGTGCGCAACGCGAACCGCGTCAGTTCCGCCAACGGGTGGTGCGTCACGGATTCGCGGCGATCGAGAAAGAAGGGAATCGCGAACCGCTCGAACACGCGGCGCAGGCCATCGTGATAGGCGTCGAGGGAACGCACCAGCACGGCGCAGTCGCGGAACCGTCCGCCCGCCTGGGCGTGCCGGAGGATTTCCCGCGCGGCAAACGTGGCCTCGGCTTCCGGGTGCGGACATTCGACGAGGCGGACGGGGGGGGAAGGCGTCAGGCGTGAGGTGTGCGGCGTGAGTTCGGGGGCGGCGGCGGATGGACTCGGGTTCTGACCGGCGAGGGCGCGTTCCAGCGTGGCCAGTTCGGGGGCTTCCGCAAAACGGCCCGGCGCGGCCTCGCGGGGCAAAACTTCCACGGCGGGCACCCATGCCCGCAACGCCTCGCGACACCGGCCGAAAGTGCGGCCCACGATGGCCCAGGGCGAGAGCCACGCGGGATCGGCGTCCGGCGCGGCGTCGAGGCAGAAGGCCAGCGTCATCCTTCCGCAATGCGGCGCCAGCGCGGCCAGCAGGGCGATTTCCTGCGGGGTCATTTCCGCGAAGCCGTCGAGCCACAGCGCCGCCAGTTGGAGGTTGCGGCCGGCGGCGGTTGCCTGCCGCAACGCCTCGGCGGCGAGGTCGGGCAGGCGGTTCGCATCTTCGAGGGACTGACCGGCGGCGCGGCGCGCGGCGAGCCATTCCTCGTAGCCGGCGAGCAGGCGCGCGAGGTCGTGGAGCTTGTCCTCGAGCCGTCCGGCGCGGGACACGCGGGGCGCCAGTTCCAGGAGCCGGGCCGGACCGACCCGGCTGCGTTGCAATTCCCGCAACAGCAGGCTGAGTTGCGCGGCGAAGCCGGCGAGCCGGGCGCTGGCGTGAAAAATCTTCAGGCCGGACCGCTCACGCGCGAGCAACGCCCGGAGCGCCATCACGCGCCCTTCCTCGCTCAGTAACTCGGGCACGGGCCGACCCAGTTGGGCAAAGACGAAGACCGCAAGCCGTTCGAAGGACAGGATGTGCAGGCGGGAATAGCCGGCGAGGCTGGCCTCCTCGCCGCCTTCGCCCGGCGCGAGCAACTGGCGTTCGAGCTGAAAGGTGGCCTGTTTGGGCGCGAGGAAAACGAGCGGCGGGCCGTCCGGGGCGCGGCGCAGTTCGGCGCGCACTTCCGCCACGCAGCGGAAGGTCTTGCCGCTGCCGGCGGGGCCGAGGAGGAAGCGCGCCTGCACGCGGTTGTTTTCCGCCGGGCGGAGAGGGAGTTCAAGCTTTCCGTCGCAACAAGATGTTCGCCTTGCGGCGGGCAACCTGATAACGAACGGCCATGGACAAGAACCAACCGCTGTCCGTTCGGCAGCGTTACTCGATAGGCGAATGGTATGGACGGGCGTTGACGGATTTGTCCGTGGCCGAGCGTCTGACGATGGCCAGGGCAGAACTGGCGGCGACCAAACCGGTGGGGCAGGCCTGCCCGTCGCAAGCCGGGATTTTGTGTCACAAGCGGGGCGGCGTTTGCTCACTTCGGCTTTACACGGAAACGGAGAACGGGGCGGAGGGCACGGGGCCAATTGTGACAACCTGCCCGCAGCGTTTTCTCGAGGCGGGGAAAATCTTCCGGTGGGTGGGCGAAACATTGCTGCAAACCGAAAGTCCGATTGTTCTCGGTGAGGTGGGATTTCTCGACAAGTTGCGCCCGCATTCGCCGGACGAGGGGCAGGACGACTCGCGGGAGTTTATCGGTCGGATTGATAATGTGCTGGTTCATCCGCATCGGGAGCCGATGGAATGGTGCGCGCTGGAACTACAGGCGGTTTATTTTTCCGGGCGACGGATGGGCAGCGAATTTACGTTGCTGGCCCGGCACGAAGCCGACATGCCGCCCTTTCCGGCGGAAGTCCGGCGGCCCGACTGGCGGAGTTCCGGTCCCAAGCGATTGCTCCCGCAGTTGCAAACCAAGGTGCCGACCATCCGGACGTGGGGAAAGAAGATGGCTGTAGTGATTGACGAATCGTTCTTCCACTCCTTGGTTGGTCTGACGGAAGAGCGCCATCTCTCCAACGCGGAAATTATCTGGTTCGTCGTGGGCTACGACCACCGCCCGGGTGGCTGGACGCTTGTGCCACGCCGGGTTGTGCCGACCCGGTTGACCGCCTCGGTCGAGGCGTTGACAGGAGGAGTTCCGCTGTCGAAGGAGAAGTTCGAGGAGCAGTTGAGGGAAAAATTGGCTGCCCAGCGCGAGGTTCGTTGAACGATTATTCGCCGCTGACTATTTTAGCCAAGAGAGATCGCGCCCGATCAGAAGCTCGGTCATCCGCGCGTGGTGGGTGTTCTTCATGGCAATTGGGCGGGCCACGAAGCCGTGTCGCCGAGCCAGTTGTTGCACCTCGTCCGTGTTGTCGTAGCTCATCAGGAAATCCCCCTTGCACTCCGCCATGAGCGCAAACAGCCGGGCGTGGTCAATCTGCCAGACCTTGTAAAGCCGCTTGGCGGCCAACGTGTAGGGAGGATCAATGTAGAAGACCGCTTCCGCGTCGGCCTTGTGCTCCTCAAGCAAATCAAATCCGTCACCGTGAACGAAAGTCATCCGGTCTTTCTGCAAATTGATTTCCCGAATGCGGCGGGCGAGCGTTTCGGGATACCAGCGCGCATTCAGGCCGCGTCCGCTTTCACCCGTTTTGATCAATCCCGCGCCCTCGGCAAGGATGCCGCCCCGCTGCACCCGGTTCCGCAAAATGGTTTGAAAGGCCTTCTCGCGAAGCGACGGCGTTGGCTGCCGCAGAACCTCCCGGACGTTTTCGAGCGATAAATCGAACTGGATGATTTTCCGGGCCAGCCAGTCGGCCTGCCCGTTCAACACCACACGCCAAACGGACGCCACCGCTTCATCCATCTCGGCGAAGATCACATGCCGGGCCAAACCCTCGAATGCCGCCGTCAGGCTGACAATGCCGCCGCCGGCAAAGGGTTCGATAAGCCGGGCGGGGGGCACCGGTTTGGCGCACAACCAGTCGCGAATAAACGGCACCAGCCAAGTCTTCCCGCCGGGGTATCGAAAAGGGCTGCGTTGCGGCACGCTGGCTACATTCACCGGCTTGGTGGCGGTGTAAGAAACTTTCCGGGGCGGCGTTAATTCCAAAAGCAACTTGGCGGGGCCGTCCTGTAACGCGTAGCTCTCCGAATCATCCAAACGGCGCGCGATTTTCAGGAGATCGTCAGCGATCCGGTCGGGCACGCGGATGACACGCGTGCGGCTGGATTTCCACTTGCTGGGGTAACTAGTTGAGGAGCGCGCCACGGACCAATGCTCCTTCTGCCAGCGTTTGAAGTCAAACCCTGTTACAGGGAATGTGGCCGGGTGGGCGCATCTCAGTTTATTGCAGGCGGTGGCGGCAGGCATCCTGCCTGCCGTAGAGGGCGGCATCCTTGCCGCCCGGAATGAGCGTGGCTCCGGGCGGGCGACATGAATTTGCCGAGCGCCCCGTGCGGGCGGGCGTTGCTTTCCGCCGGGCTGGGAAGCCCGGCTCCACGTCAGCCAAGGAT
>Ga0209381_1005012_pt1 | contig 11205 bp, 12 predicted proteins | sample DewCreD2012metaG_FD_184111 | JGI IMG/M metagenome (GOLD analysis project Ga0209381, IMG submission 184111) | Hot spring sediment bacterial and archeal communities from British Columbia, Canada, to study Microbial Dark Matter (Phase II) - Dewar... ...
GTGCGTGGCCGGAAGGAGCGCCCTAGGGTAAGACCGGTGACTGGGGCTAAGTCGTAACAAGGTAGCCGTACCGGAAGGTGCGGCTGGAATACCTCCTTTCTGGGGCCGGGTCTGCGGCCCGCGGGGGGAACGCTCAGGGGCAGGCTGTCGCTGCGGCCGATCCGGTCGGTACCAAAACGCGTTATTTATTTAATGGGGAATTAGCTCAGTTGGCTAGAGCACTAGCTTTGCAAGCTAGGGGTCAAGGGTTCGACTCCCTTATTCTCCACTAAAACTGAAAAAAGTTTCAGTTTTTATTAGTTTGAAAAATTAAGGAAGATAAGAATCCATGAGTATTTGGATTTTGAACGGTTAACACCAATTATCTTCACTTTTAACGTTCTTTGACGTGGTGAGACTGAGGTAGAAAGAAAGACTTGTAGTAGAGAGCAAGCCCACGGGCCCGGGAGGGCCGCGTGGGGGAGGCGCGGGGCCGGGGAGTCCGGTTCCGCGCCGGGGAAGTGAGTAAGGGCGCACGGGGGATGCCTAGGCTTCCGGAGGCGATGAAGGACGTGACAAGCTGCGATAAGCCCAGGGGAGGCGCAGGTAGCCGGTGATCCTGGGGTTTCCGAATGGGGCAACCCGGCACGCGGGAGGCGTGCCATCCCGCCGGTAGGCGGGAGGCGAACCCGGGGAACTGAAACATCTAAGTACCCGGAGGAGGAGAAAACAACAGTGATTCCCCGAGTAGTGGCGAGCGAAAGGGGATTAGCCCAAACCGTTGCGGTTTCGGCCGCGGCGGGGTAGTAGGGCCGCCAGGATGTCGCCAGCGGCGAGGCGGAACGGCCTGGAAAGGCCGGCCGTAGCGGGTGATAGCCCCGTACGCGGAAGCGGCGGGCGACAGGGCGGGACCCTGAGTAGGGCGGGGCACGGGAAACCCTGTCCGAATCAGCCGGGACCATCCGGCAAGGCTAAATACTCCCGGAAGACCGATAGCGGACCAGTACCGTGAGGGAAAGGTGAAAAGCACCGCGAGCAGCGGGGTGAAAGAGAGCCTGAAACCGTGCGCCTACAAGCGGTCGGAGTTCCGGTTTACCGGAATGACGGCGTGCCTTTTGCATAATGAGCCTACGAGTTGCCGTGGCCGGCGAGGTTAACCCCGTAGACGGGGGGAGCCGAAGCGAAGGCGAGTCCGAACAGGGCGTATAGTCGGTCGGGGCAGACGCGAAACCTTGCGATCTACCCATGGCCAGGCTGAAGTCCCGGTAACACGGGATGGAGGGCCGAACCGGTGAGCGTTGAAAAGCTCTCGGATGAGCTGTGGGTAGGGGTGAAAGGCCAATCAAGCTGGGAAATAGCTCGTACTCCCCGAAATGCCTTTTGGGGCAGCCTCGGGATACGCGCGCGGAGGTAGAGCTACCGATTGGGTGCGAGGGTTTCACCGCCTATCAAGCCCAGACGAACTCCGAATGCCGCGTGGCGGTTTCCCGGGAGAGAGCCGCGGGGTGCTAAGGTCCCGCGACGAGAGGGGAAGAACCCGGACCGGCGGCTAAGGTCCCGAAGCGTACGCTAAGTCGAGAGCAAACGAGGTGCGGCTGCAGTGACAGCTAGGATGTTGGCTTGGAAGCAGCCATTCATTCAAAGAGTGCGTAACAGCTCACTAGTCGAGCGGCCGTGCGTGGATAATAAGCGGGCGTCAAGCGTACCACCGAAGCCCCGGGTTCCCGCGCGAGCGGGAGCGGTAGGGGAGCATTCCATGGGCTGAGAAGCCGTTCCGTGAGGGGCGGTGGAGCGCATGGAAAGGCAAATGTAGGCATGAGTAACGACAATCCCGGTGGGAAACCGGGACACCGTAAGGCCAAGGGTTCCTGATCAACGCTAATCGGATCAGGGTTAGCCGGGGCCTAAGGCGCACCCGAGAGGGGAGGCCGATGGGCATCGGGTTAATAGTCCCGAGCTGGCGTGGGGTGCGATCCGGGGACGGATCCGCGCGGCGCGCACGTACCGACGGACATGGTGCGTGGAGCCTAGCCCACGGGCGAAGCGAGCGCGCGAGGCGGGTCCCGAGAAAAGCCGGTAAGCATCAGCCCCACGGCACCCGTACCGTAAACCGACACAGGTGGCCGGGGAGAGTATCCCAAGGTGCTCGAGTGAATCATGGCCAAGGAACTCGGCAAACTGACCCTGTAACTTCGGGAGAAAGGGTCCCCCGGGCAACCGGGGGCGCAGAGAAGTGGCCCAGGCGACTGTTTACCAAAAACACATGGCTCTGCCAAACCGCGAGGTGACGTATAGGGCCTGACACCTGCCCGGTGCCGGAAGGTTAAGGGGGGGGGTTATCCGCGAGGAGAAGCCCTGAACCGAAGCCCCGGTAAACGGCGGCCGTAACTATAACGGTCCTAAGGTAGCGAAATTCCTTGTCGGGTAAGTTCCGACCTGCACGAATGGTGTAACGATCTGGGCGCTGTCTCGGCCATGAGCTCGGTGAAATTGAAGTCGCGGTGAAGATGCCGCGTACCCGCAACGGGACGGAAAGACCCCGTGAACCTTTACTGCAGCTTAGCGCTGGTACTGGGTGCGCGATGTGTAGGATAGGCCGGAGGCAGAGAGCCGGCCCCGCCAGGGGTCGGGGAGCCGCCCTTGAAATACGGCCCTTCGCGTGCCTGGGATCTAATCCCGGGGAGACCGGGAGACACCGCTTGGCGGGTAGTTTGACTGGGGTGGTCGCCTCCAAAAGGGTAACGGAGGCTTCCCAAGGTGCCCTCAGCGCGAATGGTAACCGCGCGGGGAGTGCAATGGCACAAGGGCGCTTGACTGTGAGGCCGACAAGCCGATCAGGTGCGAAAGCAGGGCATAGTGATCCGGTGGTTCCGCATGGAAGGGCCATCGCTCAAAGGATAAAAGGTACTCCGGGGATAACAGGCTGATCGCCGCCAAGAGCTCACATCGACGCGGCGGTTTGGCACCTCGATGTCGGCTCGTCACATCCTGGGGCTGGAGAAGGTCCCAAGGGTTCGGCTGTTCGCCGATTAAAGTGGCACGCGAGCTGGGTTCAGAACGTCGTGAGACAGTTCGGTCCCTATCTGTTGCGGGCGTAGGAGGCCTGAGGGGCCCTGGCACTAGTACGAGAGGACCGTGCTGGACGCACCGCTGGTGTACCTGTTGTGGCGCCAGCCGCACCGCAGGGTAGCCAAGTGCGGACGGGATAAGCGCTGAAAGCATCTAAGCGCGAAGCCCCCCCCAAGATGAGGCCTCCCTCAAGGGTCCCCGTAGACGACGGGGTTGATAGGCTGCAGGTGTACGGTCCGCGAGGGCCTCAGCCGAGCAGTACTAATGGCCCGAGACTTTCCCGGCGCGGGGCGGGTCACCGCCCCCCGAGCCGTCTACCTCGGTCGCGTCACGTTATTAAGGCATTGGCCCGGGGCAGCCGGGCAGCAGCTTTGGGTGGCTACAGCGGCGGGGATCACCCCTTCCCATTCCGAACAGGGCAGTTAAGCCCGCCAGCGCCGATGGTACTGCGTCACAGCGGGAGAGTAGGTCGCCGCCCCCCTTTCGCCCCGCGGGTAACCCCGCGGGGCTTTTTTCTTTTTATACCTTTGCTTTAAACCCTGTATTTACTCCTATATCTAAATTTAAAATATTTCTATGCAAAGGTCTTTCCACATATTATTTGCGGGTTTGATAATTGTTCTACTTTCATCGTGGGGTGGAACCGGGCATTACATCATTAGCCTTGAGGCTAGTCGATCGTTCAACACGGAAATGCAACAGTTTGCCGATTGGGCAAACTACCTGGCCGGCCATGCATCGGATGCCGATAACCGCAAAAGTTCCGATCCAACTGAGGCCCCTAAGCATTACATCGATATTGATAACTATACGGAATTTCTTGCCAACCAGCCGATGCCCCTGGGCTTACCCGAAGCTGTAAGCAAGTATGGAAATAACTTTGTGGTTGACAATGGTATATTACCCTGGGCAACCAAAGCAACCTACGATTCACTGGTTATTGCTTTGCGGAACGGCAGGATTGATAGGGCTAAGCTGCTGGCCGCCGATCTTGGTCACTATGTGGCCGATGGGCATATGCCTTTACATCTCACTAAAAATTACAACGGACAGCTTACCGGCAACACCGGAATACACTCCAGGTATGAGTCAACAATGATTAACGCCCATGCCGATGAGTTCTATAATAGTCAGCCCCGTGAGATAGTCTTAGTTCAGAATGTTCAGCAATACATATTTGATTACATCTACTTCAACTATCAGTACGTAGATTCAATACTGGAGGCCGACAACTATGCCAGGAGCATCAATCCCGATTACAGCTCATCAGCATACAGGGATACTCTTTGGGTAAAGACAAGAGGTTTTACAAAAAGGTTATTTGCGGCTGCATCGCAACGATTGGCTGAGTTGATTTATAGTGCATGGGTTGAGGCCGGAAGGCCATCGGTAACAAGCGCTGCCGAGGTTAACCTTGATAGGGCTACAATGTATGTTTATCCGAATCCCACCAGCGGACAAGTAAATGTCACCTATAGCAATTCGGGCGGTGAAAATTGTTACCTGGAGATTTTCGATATACTTGGCAATACTTTAAAACGATACAGTCTGAATTCAATATCGAGCTCATCGGGTCACCTAACCGAAAACCTGAATTTCCCCTCAGGGGCTTACCTCTTTAGGTTGAGCAACAATAACATTAGCATTACACAGAGGGTTATAGTCCAAAAAAATGATTGAAATCATGGTTTAATCATTGGTTATTAAACTAACTTTGCATTAAGCAAACGCATTGACCATGAAAAAATCGGATTTAGCGATAATATCAATCGGAGTAGTTATAGCGTTTGGGCTATGCGGGTATTTAATAGGCCAGTCGATTGAAAACTTTAGGAATGGCGACCGTACCATTTTGGTAAAAGGCTTTGCCGAGCGAGAGGTTAAAGCCGATTTGGCAGTTTGGAGCATTAGCTGCCGGGCGGCCAGCAACGACCTGGTTGAAGGGGCTAAACGCATAGAGCAGGATCAGAAGAAGATCATTGATTTCCTTGTGACTAAGGGAATTGGTAAGGATGAGATTATTAGTCGCGAAATTCGTGTTAACGACAGGTTGGCTAACGAGTATGGTGGCTTTGACAATGTGAACTTCAGGTATGTGATTGTTAAAGTGCTTCAGGTTCGAAGCACAAATGTGGACAGGGTACAGGAGGTAAGCCGCCTAACCGATGAGCTTGTCCGTGCTGGTGTGGTTATCAGCCAGAACGACTACTCCAATAACCTTCAGTACTACTTTACCAAGCTAAACGACATTAAGCCCGAAATGCTTACTGAGGCTACCCAGAATGCCAGGGAGGCAGCAATCTCCTTTGCCAGTGAGAGTGGAGTTAAGCTTGGCAAGCTTAAAAGGGCAAGCCAGGGGCTGTTTACCATTGTCGACAGGGACCAGTCGCTCTCGGGTGGCGATAGCTTTGCCTCAGGTAACAGCGATATTGTAAAAAGGGTTAGGGTAGTAATTAGCGTTGAATACTCAATAAAGTAACCATAAGTTTAACCATTAATTTTGAATTGTTATGTTCAATAAGATGATTGCATCAATGCTTCCGTACTTTCCCAAGAAGCTGGTGTGGATTTTTTCAAAACGATACATTGCCGGTGAAACCATTGCCGATGCAATAAGGGTTTCAAAGGAACTGAATGCACAAGGTATTAAGGTTACCATCGACATTTTAGGCGAGTTCATTAAGGATTTGAACGAGGCTGAGCGTAACAAGAAGGAATACCTTGAACTAATTGATACTATTCAAAAGGAAAACATAGATGGTAACTACTCATTGAAACCCACCTCGTTTGGGCTGTTAATCGATAAGGAAATTTGCTACAACCATATCCGTGAAATTGTTGCTAAGGCTGCGTCGTACGGTAATTTCATCCGTATCGATATGGAGGACTCGCCCTGCACCAGCATGGAGATTGAACTCTACCGTAGGTTAAAAGCCGAGTTCCCCAAAAATGTTGGTTTGGTATTCCAGGCATATTTAAAGCGTACGCTTAAGGATTTGCAGGATTTAATGGATATTCATACCGATGAGCATCCTAATAACTATAGGCTTTGCAAGGGGATTTATGTTGAGCCAGCTGAAATTGCCTACAAAAAATACGAAGAGATTAACCAGCATTTCCTCGAGGATCTTGAATTCCTTCTGAAAAACGGCAACTATGTAGGTATTGCTACCCACGATAAACCAATTATTGAGGGAGCATATAAGTTGATTGAGAAGTATAATGTACCCAAGAATAAGTATGAGTTCCAGATGCTTTACGGGGTTACCCCTGAGCTACGGAGTTCGATTGTAGCAAAGGGACATACCATGAGGGTTTATGTGCCATTTGGCAAGGAGTGGTTCGGTTACTCAACCCGTCGACTCAAGGAAAATCCCAAAATGGCTAGTCATATCATTAAAGCTCTATTCTTCAGAGGTTAAGTTTTGGTAATTCATATACGTTGTAGCTCCGGTATATGCCGGGGCTATTTTTTTGATTCTAATTGTTTACCCTATTCTAATGAGATTCCTTCCAGATACCCGGAACTACAGGCGTAGAGGTATAAAAACCCTTACCCGCCTATGGAACCACGTGGTGGGAGTACTTTTTCCCTCCGCCACACCTTCAGCACCAAAAATTTTGTACCTTTACCCCAAGGCACCACCGACAACCTGATGGACTACGCAGGCACCCAAGCAACCAAGCTATACAAATACCAATGGGATTATATCCATGATCCTCCCGCTCGCGCGGATTTGTAATCCGTGCGGTTGTTTCATAATGCAAAGTTCAGCAAAGGTCGCTAGCGTGAATTTGCAACCTACCGAAGGGCGTTCAGCAAAGCCAATCCGTGCGGTAATTTTAAAAGGTGTTTTCAATGAAGCACAGCTCGAATAAGTAATAAAGTGTGTAAGAAGTGTTTGTCATGGACTACAAGTCCGCGCCAGCAATGAGTATTTTTCCCTCCGCCACACCTTCAGCACCAAAAATTTTGTAACTTTAGCCCAGGGAACAACCGACAACCTGATGGATTATACAGGCACTCAAGCAACCAAGCTGTACAAGTACCAATGTGATTACATTCATGACCCGCAAACCATGCTGTTTGCCTGGGCCGAAGAGGAGGAAGGGGCGATAATTGATTTGTCAATTATGTTCGACAGTGATGATTTAAAAAAATATAACGCTATTATAAAGGATTTAAAACAACTACCTCTTTTTAATGTGTTGTATGGTCAATTAGATAAATCTGAGAAACATATTGCTATAAGCTCATTTAAAGCTAACCTTAATAATTTTGCCGAATTAAAGAATCGTCATCGTTATTCTAATGGCTATTTTCTCAATGCAGAAAAAAAAGAGGCATTCTGGGGGCTTTTAGAATATAAACCAGGAGATAAAGATAATCCACATAAGATAGTGCTATTTTCATCCAAAAACTATGAATTAACTGGAGGTAAAGTAAAAGGAGATGGTTTTAAAAGGGCATCTACTATATTTGAAGAGTTTTTTCATGCCGCACATTTTTTATATTTAGAAGAAAATGGAGGATATATTAATGATTTAAAATTTCTCACACAAACAGAGACAGAGGTGGAATTAGCACAAGCCTTTGCTTATTATTTAATGACAATAGATAAAACTTCAAAATTTGTTAATGTCAATACTCCATATTTTGATACCTACGGAATAGTTAGGCAAGGGAATACAGCAGAATTAAACCCAGAAACAACTAAAATATTTGATATTATCATTAAAAACAAAGAGTTTACAGTAAATGAATTGTATGCCTTAAAAGAAGCAATTAAAAGTGCAGTTGAATTAAAAAAGCAATCTCCATCATATTCGGAAATGGATATTGCATTATTAAACTGGGACTTTGTTTTTCTTAAGTTTTTAATCAAAGAAGCGTATAAATGAAAAAGGCAAACCTAATTTTATTAATATCATCCATTATAATACTTATTGTAAGTGTTTTGTTTTGGGTGGAAATTTATAATCAAAAGCAACTAATAAGAAATGAGAAGCTTAATAACATCGAGAGCGTATGTTACGAAAAACTTTTATTTTATATTGAGTTAATAGATGTTTTTGCATTCCAACATGGATTAACAAAAGATGAATTTGAATCTTTTTTTTGTTATAAGTCAGTTAGTTATTTGCAGAAAGTTGATTCTAATGATTTTGAATTTATGTCTGTTCTAAAGTATTCTGATGGAATTGATACTATAAAGTATGATGAGATCTTACAGCTAAAATCAACATCAATATTTTTCTTGTTTAAAGAAAATAAGTTTTATAAAAGCATTAATGGATGTAAAATAAATCCGAATTCTATTAATACCTATTTTAACTCTAAGGGTGAGTATGATACTGAAGACTAATATATACTCTATCAGTGTTAATAGAAGTCTAATTTAATAGCTATTATTTGCCAAAAGCCTGTTTAGTCCTTACATTCTGTAGTAGCCCATCCAAAGTATAAAGAATATGTTCTTTATCTCCCGCTCGCGCGGATTTGTAATCCGTGCGGTTATATTGCCCCTGCGCTATCAATCGATGTAATTTTTTTCTTACATTTGGGGAAACAGCAAGTGCATGTCGGACAGGTACAAAATTAAGGACAATGAGGCCGCCTATTTTGTAACGCTTACCACGGTGGGCTGGGTTGATGTATTCACAAGGCTCAACCAGAAGCTGGCGCTGGTGAATTGTTAATGTTACCGCACGGATTGCAAATCCGCGCGAGCGGGGAGAATTTGCAACCTACCGAAGGGAGCTCGGCAAAGCCAATCCGTGCGGTAATTTTAAAAGGTGTTTTCAATGAAGCACAGCTCGAATAAGTAATAAAATGTGTAAGAAGTGTTTGTCATGGACTACAAGTCCGCGGCAGCAATGAATGGTGTAAGCCGCACGCGTTTAAAACGCGCGCGAGCGAGGGTTTAACGTTTAACGGTTCACGTTTAGCGAACTAATATTCCTCTAAATTCCTCTAACTTCTTCTAACTTCCTCTAACTTCTTCATATTCCGCCTCATTCCGAATCATTCCGTCTCATTCCCCCACGCTCGCGCGGATTTGTAATCCGTGCGGTTATATTGCCCCGCGTTCGGCGGCGGTTGCACCTCCCGCTCGCGCGGATTTGTAATCCGTGCGGTTATTTCATAATGCAAAGTTCAGCAAAGGTCGCTAGTGTGAATTTGCAACCTAACGAAGGGTGTTCGGCAAAGCCAATCCGTGCGGTTATTTTAAAAGGTATTTTGCATGTAAAGTATTTGTCACGGACTACAAGTCCGCGCCAGCAATGAGTGGCGTATGCCGCATCTGTTTACAAACGCGCGCGAGCGAGATTTGTAATCCGTGCGGTTGCAGTTCGGCAAAGCCAATCCGTGCGGTTATTTCATAATGCAAAGTTCAGCAAAGGTCGCTCGCGCGGTTTTGTAACCGACCGAAGGGAGCTCGGCAAAGCCAATCCCGCTCGCGCGGATTTGTAATCCGTGCGGTTATATTGCCCCTGCGCTATCAATCGCTGTAATTTTTTTCTTACATTTGGGGAAACAGCAAGTGCATGTCGGACAGGTACAAAATTAAGGACAATGAGGCCGCCTATTTTGTAACGCTTACCACGGTGGGCTGGGTTGATGTATTCACAAGGCTCAACCAGAAGCTGGCGCTGGTGAATTGTTAATGTTACCGCACGGATTGCAAATCCGCGCGAGCGGGGGAGATATACATGAATGATGAAGAACGATGGGGTAACTGGAAGCAATACTGTGATGAATGCAAGAAAAATCATGGGTTTTACAACAAAAAAGATGAAAAACAAATAAATACAATACCAAAGCCATGAAAAATAAAATATTAATCTTCTTAGTTTTATTTACAACAGAATTAGCAAGTTGTCAAAACAAATTTGATATGACTAAAATCAAAGATGAAGATTTTAAAAAGTATATTAGTTTATTTAAAGAAGGTAGTTTACCATTCTCGACATATGATGAGATGTATTGTCCGGAAAATATTGAAAAGTCATTAGTAAGAAAATTTATTTGTAAAGAAGAATCATGTTTAAAAGATTGGAGTGGTTATGAAATTGAGTTTGGCCCGTGTGTTCAAATTCCTTCTAATGGAGATTATGTTATACTTATATATGATGAATCTACTGAGGGGGGTACTGTTAGAAAATTAACCACTTATGATTATCACGGAAAAAAAATTGCAGAATTAGAAATATTTGCAGAAAAACCTTTTCACGGAGAAAGACAAAAGAATGAGATAGACCATTATGAAATAGAAAGTATAATTAGCAGTAATTTACGGATAGAAAAAAAATATTTTGCGATATATGCAGAGGAATGGAAGGTTGATGATACACGATATTTTTATGGCAGGTATATTGAATCAGTATACAAAATAGAGACAAACGGGAATATCATATTGATTTCTGAAAAGGATCATGGCAAACAAAAATATGTTGGTGGCAGATTAGAACCCAGTTTTTTTCCAAGATGGAAGGTATCTCAGTAAATTAACGTATCACTTCACATCATGCAGGGCATTCTCCAGAGCATCCTTTAACTTTTTCTTCCCCCACGCTCGCGCGGATTTGTAATCCGTGCGGTTATATTGCCCCGCGTTCGGCGGCGGTTGCACCTCCCGCTCGCGCGGATTTGCAACCGACCGAAGGGAGTTCAGCATAGCCAATCCGTGCGGTTATTTTTAAAAGGTATTTTGCATGTAAAGTATTTGTCATGGACTACAAGTCCGCGCCAGCAATGAATGGTGTAAGCCGCACGCGTTTAAAACGCGCGCGAGCGAGGGTGCTATCAATAGCTGTAATTTTTTTCTTACATTTGGGGAAACAGCAAGTGCATGTCGGGCAGGTACAAAATTAAGGACAATGAGGCCGCCTATTTTGTAACGCTTCCCACGGTGGGCTGGGTTGATGTATTCACAAGGCTCAACCAGAAGCTGGCGCTGGTGAACTCCATTAAATACAGCCAGCAGCACAAGGGTCTAGTTGTTTTTGCATGGTGTCTAATGCCCAGCCACCTGCATATGCTCTGCAAGGCGGAGCAACCGGGAGGCCTATCGGCTTTACTGCGCGATTTCAAAAAATTTACGTCCAAGCAGGTTGTTAGGCTAGCCATGGAGGAACCCGAGAGCCGAAGGGAAT
>Ga0209381_1005013_pt1 | contig 11199 bp, 14 predicted proteins | sample DewCreD2012metaG_FD_184111 | JGI IMG/M metagenome (GOLD analysis project Ga0209381, IMG submission 184111) | Hot spring sediment bacterial and archeal communities from British Columbia, Canada, to study Microbial Dark Matter (Phase II) - Dewar... ...
ATGCCGGCGCTGTACGGCAGACTACTTGATACTTACCTTACGCAGAGCTACACGCAGACACATAGGAGGTCGATCATGGGTAAGCGTAGTAATCGACGGCGGGGGACGTTGTTTGAGCGCGAGTTATCAAAATTGTTACATGCCGACCGTGTACCGTTAAGCGGCGCCGGCGCGCTCAAAGGTGATGTGGTTGTACCAGTTTACAGCGGTGCGCACCTCATGATTGAGGCAAAATCAACGTCAAGTCGGGCGTACACGATCCAACTCCCAACCGTGGAGAAGTTGATCGCGCAGCGGCAGGCAATGGTGATGTACGGCGTGGTTGCGGCGCTGTTGGCCGTGCGCGTGCATGGGTATACAACGCCCTTGCTCTTTTGCACCGATGAGGATGCAGCGTTGATAGCCGAGCGGTTTCAACATCCGCTCCCGTTACCAAACCATTACGGGCTGCACGACGTTGCGAGTAACGTTACCGTGTCGCCGACTACCGTAGCGGCGATGTTTCCGGTTCGATTTCTCGGCTCGGCTACTATTCGACCAGGAGCGCTGTTTGAAACCAACCCAGCTCGCGCCGTTTTACATTGGGTACCAACAGAGGCCTTTTTGCCGTGGCTACAGACGGTGCGTGAGCACTACGGGTTTCAACCGCGCCCAAGCATTGCCTACTCGCCGATGACGGTACATAAACGTCGCTCCGCGAGTACACCGGTTGAGCGACTGCTCCACGAGATGGATGATGAACGGTGAAATGTTCTCCGAGGGGGACAACGTATGACGCGCAAGCGATTGACCAGGGCAACGGTAACACAGTATCAACACGTGCTCCCCGTTGGACAAGAAGTAGACGTACACATCACGTGGCGACATGCGTATGACCAGATGCCGCGCACGTGGCAGCGCCGCGGGGTTGTCACCGCTGTGCGGCAGGCCAGGCAAAGTGAAGATGTCTTTGATATGACACTCACCGGCGTATTGGTGGTAGAGGTTGCGTACACGCCGCAGCGCACGTATACCCCATACCCCAACGATGACCTTGTGTATCTCGACGGTAAAGTACCGCTGGTACTCTATCTCGACCCTTACGTAGGCGAGTTGTCACTTCTTAACGATACGATACTCACCGCCCACGGGATTGCGTACCGCACCGATACCGTCGATGTCACGATCTGTCGCTGTGACGTGGAGCCGCTCAAGGGCGAGGGTTGATGTGACTGCCGGCGGGTGAGTGAACGAATACGGATATTGGAGGCGGCTATGAATGCGCGACAAGATGAAGCTACGCAGGCAAATCATCTTCTCCTCTCAGACATTCCGTACCGGTTGATTACCGAGCGGAATGAACTACCAGAGTTGCGCGGCACGTATATTGCTGTTGATACGGAGACGACAGGGCTATCTCCGCGTGAACATGAATTGGTGTTGGTGTCGGTGTGCGACGGTACGCAGGTGGTGGTGTGCGACGTGCGCGCCATCGGAGTGCATGATGTTCTTTCGTGGCTCACGTCGTATTTTGATAACCGTCATCTTATCATCGGGCATAATCTGGCGTTTGACTACGGCTTTCTGTATGCCGCCGGATTTCCCTTACCCGTTCATTCGTTTGATACGATGTTGGCCGAAACATTGCTGCGGGCCGGCTTGCCGACGGCACACCGTATCAGGTTGCTTGACCTCGCAGCACAGTACTGCAACGTGCAATTGGATAAAACCCTTCAACGAGCCTTCGGCGGTGACATTACCGAGGCGCACCACAGCTACGCCGCCGATGACGTGCGCTATCTCATTCCCATCTTTCATCGTCAACGCGCCTTGTTAGAACGGTACAACCTAAAGCGTGTTGCCAGGTTGGAAATGAGCCTTATCCCAATCGTGGCGCAGATGGAGTACCACGGTATTCCGATCAAGCCACGCCTTGTGGCCAGCTTGAGCGATGAAGTAAACCGCCGCCGAACCGATGTGTTGCACGTGCTCAGTTGGTATGCCTTACATGCCGACGCTGTTACCCGCGTTGCCGTCACACCGACAGGGTGTGTGACGATTAATCCTAACAGTAAACCGACAACGCGCGGCGAACAAATAGCGCTCGGCACATGTTGGTCCATTCTGGCCCGTCTCGGCGTGCCGGTGGTAGACCAATTCGGGCAGCCGTCGCTTAGTCGCGAAAATGTCCTACGCGCCGATGCGCAGGTCGATACAACAGGTGAGATGGCGCGGGGTGACATTGTTTTCCCCATACCGGAAGAGCTTACCAAACCGTCGGCATATCGTCATCCGGTGTTGGCGTTGTACCAGCAATACATCGGCCTGACCAAAGTCGCGACAACGTACCTTAAACCGTTGCGCGCTGCCGGCGAACGGTACTACGGCTATTATCGGCAGCTCGGTGCTCACGCAACGGGACGGTTCTCATCCAACTTGCAGCAATTCCCCAACGACGCGGCATTGCGCGGGCTAGGACTGACAACCACGATCCGCGCTTGTATCGGGTACGACGTTGAGCACGGCGCGCCTGACGATACCGTGCTCTTTATTGCCGACTACAGCGCCATTGAGCTGGTCATTCTTGCCGATATGAGCGGTGATGAGCAATTGCAACGCCTGATTGTTGCCAGTGCCAGCGGTGAGGATGATTTACACCTATACGTGGTGCGCCGTGCCTTCGCGTCTATTCACCCGCAAGCGCCGGAGGCAACGGTAGCGCGGCGGAAAGAAGAACCGTTCGTGACCTTGCGCAAGGCGGCCAAGCCCGTGAGTTACGGTATTGCCTACGGCTTAACCGGCGCGGGGTTGGCAAAAACGATTAACCGCGAGTTGGCCTCGTTGAACATCCACGTGACCACCGAACAGGCCGAGCGTATCATCACTTTGTGGAAACAAGAAGCGTTTCCGCAAGCAGGCGCGTGGCTTGATCGCGCCCAACGTGACGGCGTGGTACAAGGGTTTACGTGTACGGCATTGGGGCGGCGACGTTGGTATCCGCCGGCTACCACACCAAAAGAGCGCGCAGCCATCATGCGGCAAAGCTGTAACGCACCGATCCAGGGTACCTGCGCCGACCTTATCAAACAAGCAATGGTCTACGTTCACGCCGCCGTACAACCGTACCACGCCCGCATTATGATGACCGTACACGATGAACTGGTATGCGAAGGGCCGGCTCGCTTCAAAGACGACATCGCAACGGCAATGAAACAGGCAATGGAACGAGCAGCGCGCGACATCCTCCCGTCTATGGGCCGGTACGTAGTCGTCGATGTTCACCCGTCGTATACCTATGACAAATAGCATTTCGGGGGCATGCTATGTTTCAACCATTTCTGGCATTCCTGGATACACCGCAGCAGTTTCTCCCGTCGGGGGTTCTGGCTATCGACACCATCACCGGCGGCGGTATCCCCGTCGGGCATATTACCGATATTGTCGGCGAGAAGGGGCTGGGCAAAACCACTCTCGCCCTGCATATTGCCGCAAAGCATCTGGCGGCGGGTCACCCCGTGTACTATGTCGATAGTGAGTTCTCCCTTGATCCATCCTACGCCCGCCGCTTTTTTGGTACGGCTTCCTGCTGCTATGTTCTCCAACACTCCATCGCCGAAGACGTTTTTACCCACATTGAACAGGCTGCGACTACACCGCACGCCCTCATCATCCTCGACAGTATCAACAGCCTCATTCCGCACGACGTGACCGACGTGCCTGCACCAAAAAAACACGAAGCTTATTCCTACAGTACACAAGTTGGCGCCATGGCCCGTATTACCACCGTCTTTCTGAAGCGCGTTCTTCCTACCTTGTTCACTTACAAGAGTACGTTGCTCATTATCAACCAATACCGATCCAACATCACCACCGGCCTGCTGCGCGGCCCCGATAAAAAGCCCGCCGGCTTTCACTTCTACCACCACTCCATCTATACCCGTATTGAGTTGGCAAAAGGGGAAACCGTTCCTAACGTCGGTATTAAGGTTATTGCCAAAGTGACTAAAAATAAAGCCGCCCCTTCCCACGGCGTTGCTTCCTATACCCTCCTCTCCCACGGCGGGATCGATATTCCACAAGACCACGTGGATTTTGCCCTTCGTGTCGGCATCCTTACCCGCTCCGGCCCGTGGTACCGCTATACCGACCCCACTACTGGTCAAACCCATACCGCCCAAGGCGCGCGCCATATCGCGTCCGTCCTCCCCCTTCCAACCGTCTACCACGCCGTCATGGAACGCGCCCCCGCTTTTCCCGGTATCGATATAGCCAAAGGAACCACTATGGTATCAGATATTCCAACATCAGGTACCATACCATCGGATACTTCGACAATCGCTAATCCGACACCCGATGCTACACCTGTGTCACCAAATGTTGCGCCGGTAGACGCGGCGCCGGTAGATACTTCACCTTTTGATTAATATCTTCTTTACCCTATCATTCGCACTCTATCATCTGAACTATCACGCTTACGGAGGTTTCTATGAGCTTCTCATCATCATTGCACCATCAGTCATTGCACCATCATCAGGATCACCGGCAGGATCACCAGCACGAGCAGGAACAGTATATCCGCGCGCTCTTAGCCCAACCTCACGGCTGTACCACCTGGCCGGCCCTCCATACCTACCTCTCCCACTACGGTATCCACTTCCCTTCTCCAGAGGCACTCCGTAGCTGGTATCGCCGCCGCCGCGCTACCATTCCCTATCCCCTTGCTCAAACACCACCACCATCACCAGTATCATCATCACCACCAGCATCACCAACAGCATCACCAATACCAACAGTATCACCAATACCAACAGTATCACCGACGGTATCATCTCTCCATGATGCCCATGATTGTCAAACATCCGATCATCTGATGTTTCCGTCGGAAGATGACAAAGCTGATCTGACACCACCGATCCATCACGTTGTCGGTGACTTGCCGCTGTTGGTGCTCTCCGATTGTCATTTACCGCATGGAGAAGCAGAAACGTATGGGGTGATTTCGGTATTCTTAAGTAAATTGCTCAACTTACTCAACAATAAATTTACTACATCATTCACTGATGAGTTTTCTATTCCATCATCAGTCACTACGTCATCGTATTCTTTTTTGACACATCCTACACCCACACAGAACCAACAACGCAGAAAGGTGGGGAATGGTAGTGCGCACACGGGGGCAGCAACGGGGGAATTGCCGGCGCCGGGTGGGATCATTATTGCGGGTGATTTGTTTGACAACACGGTGTTATCACCGTACACGGCGACGGTACGGCGGTTATACACGGTAGACGAGGAGATGGACAGGGTAGGGCTGCTACTACACGGATTACGACACATTGCGCCGGTGCATATCGTGATGGGCAACCATGATGACCGATTTGTGAAGCAACTAGGGGCGCATATGTCGTTTGCGCACATCATCGGCGCAGCACTTGCGCGGGGTGAGGAACTGGCGCGGCGCCTGTCATCATCACGTGCGCCAGTATCACGTGGATCATTGCGTGGTTCATCATCTCGCGTACCGTCACAATTACCGTATCCGCCGGTGATGTGGGAATATCTCCGGCGGGGGGTTGTGTATCCGGTAGCGGTGACGGATCGGGATTATCTGTTTGTGAACGATGATGTCTGTGTGGCGCATTTGAGTATGGCGCGGGGGGTATCGGCGGCGTTACGGATGTCGGCGCGGGCAGCGTTGCGCTTACGACGGCATGTATTGTTTGGGCACGTGCATCGGCAAGGGGCACAGCGCGAAGACGGGAGTGCGTATTGGGGGATTGGGATCGGGGCATGTGTGGATGACATGTGGTATGGCCAGAAGTATCTCCGCGATAACCTCCTCTCGCGCGGTGACGGGTCATTTACGCAGATAGGGTACGCCGTGCTCACGCCGCAACCAGACGGTGAGACGTGGATCGACGTGTATAGTGTTGAACGGCAATCACAAGAGGGACCGCGGCAAGATGAGATACAGCGGGATGGGGGATGGTATGATCGACTTGTGTTTCAGAAGCGCGGGGATATGGTGACGGTATGTGATACGATGATCGGTAAGCGGGTATTGGTGTGGGAGTGATAGGGAAACGGAAAAGCGTATCTGTGGTATATTACCGCGGCAAAACAGCAGTTTTTCCCTCTTGACACGTGAGCACGTTATCAAGCCTTCACCGTCATTGCTCTCTATTGCCGTTCTCCGCAATGACACACCGCAACCGGTATAGTAACGACACGACAGCACACGAGAGGGAGTACGTATGTGGAAAGCAACGCCGATAGATGTTCGTGTTGTAGCTGCTACCTATCCGCCATCATCGCATACACACCTACCGGCACGTGCGGGACCGGCGCTCGCACTACCGGCATACGGGTTATGTACGGTAGTGATGACGGTGCCGGTATACGTATGGGTGGAAGTGTTAACGCACCGACGGTTTGCACGGAATGCGGCCTCGGCGCGGGCGATGCGTGATGTAACATCACCAGGGTACTATCATCCGCCGACGTTCTACCATCGCGGCAGACAGATGCAATCCGGCAGTCCGATTACCGATGAACGCACGTCTGCTGCGCTCCATCATACGTGGGATGCCTACCATCATCGTGTTTCTTTAATGGTAGGTGAACTTGAACGTCTATCCGGTGATGAGGGGTTGGCCAACGAGCAAAAGAACCGCCTTTACCCAACAACCCGCATGATCCGCGGTGTCGTCACCGGTACCGTATCGGCGTGGCAGGCGTTCCTCGCCCTGCGCGATCATCCCACCGCAGACAAGGCCATGCAACACCTTGCTGCCCGTATCCGCGGTGCGCTCATGTCAGCCCGCTGGCACGAAGATACCGTTCACGCCCCGATGGTGGAATACGGTGATGTTCGCGCTGCCGTTGCCGCCATCGCCCGCGTCTCCTATGATCGGTTTGTTCCTGAACAACGGACCATCGACGGAATGCAGCGCCTCATCGACCTCTTTACCCGCCTTGCCGCCGACCACCACTACTCACCATTTGAACATATTGCCGTCTGGTCGGATAACGCACCCATCGGCCCCTTCGCATGTCAACCTGATGATGTGTATTTGGCCAACAGTGAACACCATAACACCAGTCGCGAGAACACCAGGCGGCAAGATTACTGGTATCACTGGCCGTTTGCCGCGTGGGTGTCGTATCGCGCCCTCATCGACGGTACCATCCGTGACCAACAGTACCTCCAATCTTGTCTGCAAGCTATTGAGCAACGATATACGCAAGGAGGATGAGATGGCACCCGAAGAACACACGCACACAGAGCCTGTTCGTGTTGTCGTTGTCACCGAGTTTGTACCTGCTCGTGATGTACCTGATCGTGATACGTCATCTCAAGAAACAGTAGCGTCAACAGCAGTGCCAACAGCGGCATCAACAGTAGCGTCAACCGGGCTTCAGCCGGTAGTTGTGCTGCTTACCTTACGGGCGCTACGTGGGGAGACGTGTATCTTTGATGTTGGGTTTACTACCGAGGGACTACGAGTGTATGCCGTGCCGGAGTATCAACCACTAGCACGTACTGTGGCAGGGGGATTGCTGATGTATACGGCACAGGAAACACGGTGGGAAATGATTGTGCAGTGGATGTTAGAGAAAGTAGCAGTGGTAGAGATGGGAGTTGGGAAAGAGTAGAGGGGGGACTCACGCATGCTCTGCCGGAGCTGATCGATGAACGTGTGCATCTGCTCCAGCGACACTGACTCATGCCCAGAAACTGGCGGTACGCCAAACGCTGGCGGCAGCAGTTCAAATAATAATTCATCAGGTGCGCGCGCCCGTTGCCGGTGCCGGGCCTTGATATGTTTATCCGGTACAACCAGGCGCTTCCTGTTGTGGAAAAAGTACGCCGGCGGGGGGAGCCTTCATTTGCCACCATCGTGAGCTCAACGAACCCGTTTGGATTACGCACCTTTTACCGTGGCCGGCCAGAACCATTCAGCGGGGCGGTCACGGTGTACCAGTACAGGAGCGTCGGATATACGGCAAGAAGCAGCATCCGGCGCAACGAAGCGTGGATCGACGCACACAACGTGTTTATCAGTGCAACCCACAGCTCAAGCACAGCACCGCCGTGTCGCGTCTTGAACCGCCCTATTATTGCCGGGCCGGGGAGTGTGTGCACGGAAACGTACCTCTGCATCGGGCCGTTTCAGTGCGTCGAGGAAGCGCGAGCCGCCGCCCACTACCTTACGACCCGGTTCGTTCGGTTTCTTGTGTTGCTGGCGAGGCCAACACAACATGCAAAGCGAAGCGCGTACCGTCTCGTTCCCATGCAAGACGTTCGCTACATGTGGACAGATGACCTGTTGTACCAAAAGTACGGGCTGTCTGACGAAGATAGTGCGTTTATCGAGACAATGGTGCGGCCAATAGAGTAGCCAATAGAGTAGCCAATAGAGCGATCAAGAAAGCGAGCAAGACGATGTTCAATCTGATTGGTGGTGGCCGGGGTTGGTGCCGGTATCATACGGCCCCCGTTCAGCGGTGGGGCCGCCCTGGTTATCGAATGCAACGCATATAGTCAAGAATGACCACAGCGTTCTCAGGAATATCCGAGGCGGGGAAGACAGTGGCGATAAACGTTTCGAACACATCCGCAACAATCTCCTTTGTTTCTTTTGTCGGTTATCCTGTTACCCATTATATTTTGATAATTGTGTTTTTCAAGAAATACCTTCATACTGCATTCACGCTACGAGTACACTATACTTCGAAATGTACGGACAGTCACTACATCCCACGGTGTGTGTTATGTACCAATTCACTGTAAAGAAACATACGATCACCATCTACAACAAGCGCGACGTTATCATAACTGCGGATCACGACCGCGTTGTTGGGTACGTATCATTCCCATTTCTCTTACCAATGCTTTGTGTGTTGTACTACGTATTCGAGTTGCCTGATTACAAAGTGCATTTGCGCCGCTTACAAACCCATTTTTCATCAGAAGTGACGCTACAACAAATCTATTACGCACTTGTTAACTACCTGCGTGAGCATCATATAATCATAGATATAACCGGCGTTGTGTTTGAACAACCGACAAGTTCTGAGAACATGTTGAACAGCGCGCCGGATACGTCATTGTCTGCGGTTAAAAAGCCGCGCAAGAAAAGGGTAAAGGGGGATGTATGCGACTAAAAGACACAACGGCGTTCGGGATTGTGGCTGCCGTACTGTTGTACTGGAGTGCAGCCTGCAAGATGATTGTCTTAACCCAGCAGCCGGTGTACGAGTTGGTTGACGTATTACTCTTGCCGATCCGACAACCGGGTGGGTTTATTTTGCCGGTGCTGATTGAGATTGTATTCAGCATCAGCCAACTCGCCTACGCCCGCAAGAAAGAGCTTGTCGGGATGGATCGGTGGGTGTATTTTGGGTTGGTAGTCTTTAGTGCGTGGCTGTCCTTTCTCAGTGTCGGGCCGATCTATGCGCGATATTTCGGTGGTGGTGAGTTGGCGGTTTGGGTTTCCTTTGGCTTGTGTATTTTGATCGACTTTCTTGCCGAGCAGATGCTCAAACAGGTTGTGGTGTAATGATAAAGATAGAGATTGCTGACAACGGGCGGCGGTGGTGTGTTACAGCCCCTGCCGCCGCCGTTCTCCGTGAGACGGCCTCGGCAGCATATCTCCTTACCGCGCGCAACACATATACTCTTCACACGGTCACTATAACGACAGATAATGGTAGCACAACATATCACGACGTGTCGTATTGCGAGTTGGTACGGTTGCTTGCCGAGGTGTGTTGTTTCGCGTGTTCTCTCTCAGAAGATGAAACAGAAGATAAATAAAAGACCCTGCTCAACTGGGCAGGGTCTTGTTCTTTTCTCTGTTTAGTCAGCGGTTACCGCGGTTGGCGGTGGTGTAGAGTACTTTCTCTGTCGGTGACGGAATGCACGCACCACCATATTGTAATTCTTCTCTTTCTCTTCTCGCTGTGGGATGGTACCGCTGATAACAAGCCGCCCGCCGTTATTGATTACGGCCAGACGCTCGGCTTTTGTTTTACTAAACGGAGTAATCGTGAGATGCTCGCCGTCACACACTAGATACACATTTGTTGTCTTTTTGTGTGGCTCTTCTTCGACACTTGATGCGTACTCAACTAATACTAACGCATCGTCCGAGCTATCTTTTGATGGTTGCACCATCAGCGCGTGCTTTGACGGCACACTCACCAACTCGCCGCGGTCAATGAATAACTGCGTATTATCGTCAAGAACAATACGCGCACCGTTCCCTAAATCATACTGAAACTTAAAACCATATACATCGCTGACTTCTAAGAAATGACCCTTTGCTAAGGGCACGATAAACCTCGGTATCGGTAGCCAGTCGCCGTAGACCACCGGAAATCCGGCAGTCACTTTGACATCCTTGTGAGCGTTGACTGTGTAAAGTCGCATTTGAGCCTCCTTTTTCATAGACTACTTGCCTTATACAGACATCGTACCACCAGTTATACCACCGTGTCGCACGATGTCAAGAACCGCCGTTGTCACGGTGCGGCTTGCAAGCGGAGCTTTCCTTGAGTGTTACGGGAGATGTATCCGTGTTGCTCGACGTGAGATCATAAACCCTTCTGTAACAGGTCGGCATGCCACCTGCGTACCGCAAGCCTGTAAATTCACGCAATTGCCGTTCGGTATAAAGACGGCGGTTACTGGGCGAGCGCGCGGCGGGGATCAGCCGACCTTCACGCTCCCAGCGCTGCAATGTCTTGACTGATATGCCCAGCAGCTTGGCTGCCTTGCCTGTGCTTAAGGTGTTTTCCATGAACACAATTATACATCATTTGACACATCTTTCAATACCAGATTTTAGCTCCTATGGCAACTCAGCTTCGCCGCTGGCCCACGCCGCCAGCCGATCTACCAGGGCGCTGGTACTGATATACCAGTCGTTGCCGGCGCGAACGTGTTTCCAGGAACCGCCATCGTCCCGGCATTGGGGACGGCGCCCATCATCCCGGCATCGGGGGCGGCGCCCATCGTCCCGGCATTGGGGACGGGCCTCGTGCCCGTCCCTACGATTGTTGGCGCCGTGGTTGCCGTGTCATCGGTGGCGGGGTTGGTGATGACGACAATACCGTGCACGTGGTTGGGCATGACGACAAACGCATCCAACACCACATGGGGGAATCGTTCCGGCAACATGTTCCATTCGGCCAACACCATACGGCCGGCGTCAT
>Ga0209381_1005014_pt1 | contig 11195 bp, 6 predicted proteins | sample DewCreD2012metaG_FD_184111 | JGI IMG/M metagenome (GOLD analysis project Ga0209381, IMG submission 184111) | Hot spring sediment bacterial and archeal communities from British Columbia, Canada, to study Microbial Dark Matter (Phase II) - Dewar... ...
ACGTCCGGGCCTTGCTTGTGGTAGGCGACGTGATCCGCATCCGCATGGCCATCCAGGCCAAGAAATGGAAAATCGGCAACAATGTCCAGGCCCCGGACGTCCAGCGAGTGCGCGGCAGCCTCGGCACTCACGACCAGGGCCTCATCATTACAACGAGCGATTTCAGCCCCGGCGCGCGCAAGGAAGCCGAACGCGCCGACGCCGTGCCGGTCGGCTTGATGAGCGGCGAGCAACTCGTAACGCTCCTCGCGGCTCACGACATCGGCATAGTGCGTCAATCCCAGAGCATCATCGAGTTGGACGAGAGCGCACCAGAAATTGCAGTTGAATCGGAGGACTCGCATGGCGACTGATGCTCTCGCAGCCAATGAATCGTCCGAACAAGGTGCCGCAACCGGAAACCTGTATTTTGATTTCGACAAGAACGCTGACGACAACACCGATGGCAGTGGGCGAACATTCCCTGGTCTGCGCCGCCAGCTCAATGAAATACGTCGCCGCCATTTTGGCGCGGTCATTCCAGATTTGCAGCCGGGAGCAGATATTCTGGCCGTTTTCAGAGAATCCTTCTTCCCAAACGGAATGACCCAGGGTTGTGTTATCTGCAACCTTAGCTTGCAGGAGAATCAGCCGTACCTTGCGATTCGCCCCAGGATAATCGGCCCTCGTTTGGAGCAGTTAATGCCGCGCGGCATGACACTGGCTGTGTGTGCTCGGTTATGGGATTCCCAGCGAAACCCCGACAATCCTGTCCTTCTTGTTCAGCGGGTGGTCGATCTCTCTCATTCAGATGTCCGACCGTTCGAACGGGACGTAACGGCTTTTGTCTTTCATCAATCTAACGCGATCTATCCTGCATCTAAGAGACAACAGAATGTCCTGACCAGTGAATTCATCTCATCCCTTCCGCTGATATCCGTGAAAACAAGGGAGCGGCTGCAGGATTGGCGTGCTTACCTCGATTGGAAGGAACGGCTCATCCAGGCAAATCTAGTCGGCCTTAGATACCTAAACGTCGATCTCGAAGCAGACGGAAGATACAGGTTCCTAGTGGTAGCAGAGTCCAAGGAGTCGTTCGAGCGGGCGCGTCGCTCTTTCAGAAATAATGAACTCCGGGCGTTTGGCCTTGGGTACTCCAAAAACCCGTGGGACTTTCAATACAACGAGGACCATCGTGGCAGCGACTGCGTGTTGGGGGATTTCGCTGGTCATCAGGAATTGGCCTCCCTTCCACCGAAGGCAGATGTAGAGGGGATGCCCTGGGATAACCCATACTGTGCATACGTCTGGTTCCGTTTGTCAGAAGACGCGCAGAATGAATATGAAGCGATGGTTGAAGGCGGAAGCAGCTCAGACGAGGTCGCGGCCCATTTCCGTGGACAGATTCATGCGGCAGGTTTTCTTGCCCTTTCCGTCGTGGGCGATATCTCGCTTGTTCGCCGGCAGAGGCGCGAATTGGAACTGCTGCAGCAGCAGTCGGGATATGCTCCGTTTCTTTCATCCTACCTTTTTGACATCAGGGCGGCGAAGGAGCCGGTCTCACTCACGGAGATCAGTAAGGAGCAGTGGTTCCGCCAGGATCTTAATGACGACCAGAAGCTGGCAGTGCGCAGGATGATCGGCGCGCCTGATCTGGCTATGGTTCAGGGTCCGCCAGGGACCGGCAAGACGACGATGATTGCTGAGGCGATCTGGCAATTTGTTCGCCAGGGCAAAAAGGTTCTGGTGGTGTCTCAGGCGAACCTCGCCGTTGACAATGCGCTTGAACGACTCGCCCATGCTCCCTCTGTTCGCGCCGTTCGCCTGGGACGCAAGGGCGAAAAGGACCATCCATTTCACCAGACAAACGTGCTTCGCACGTACTACCAATCGATTTCCGAATCGTGCCGCCAGCGGACCTTGTCCGCTTGGAATGAAGGTGACCGACGAGTTTCGGAACTGTCCAAATGGATTGCGGATGCCGACCTTCTGTCAGGCGACATCCGCAAATTGCAGCAACAAGAAGCCGGGCTCTCCTCGGAGATATCTTCTGTCGAGAGGGAAATGGCGGCCCGAAAGGTCGAGGCTGAGCAACAACGGAATGTCGAGCGGCTACGACAGGACGCGGCCCGCTTCATCGACTTCTTGGTTGGCAACTCGGTAGAATGGTCCGGGACACTACCTAACGAGATTCTGGGTGTATTTTTCGACGCGGTCGTCGCGCCGATAGGGAAGCTGGTTGACGTCGGCATTCGCTTGAACCATGTATGGCATCAGCGCGACTATGGTCAGCCGGGCGATAGAGCGCGGTTTGCGGTAGAAATCTTCCGCGAATGGCACGAGATGTTGAGACTAGCCACGCACATCAAAGGCGATCTGGCACGGCTCCAATCCACGGATGCTGATACGGTTCTGGCCCCAGAAGATGCGGTTCGGCTTGGTGAACTCAACCGCCGCTTACAGGCGGCCCAACAGGCCATGGTTGACGACGCCAGCAAGCTGAGCGAGTGGCAAGCCATTCAGAAGGGCATCCGTGACCTTAAGCGCAAAGGGTCAGGTCTCGATCGCAGTGCTTACGAGCGCATCTTTAACGGGACTTATGGCGGAAGACAAGCCCATTTGGCGTTCATCGATCCAAAGGCGAAGCGCGCAGATGTCGTGGCGCTGTTGGAGAAGGTTGTGTCTGTGCTTCTGGATGTTGAGAAGGAAGTGAGCTCCGGAATCGCCAAGTGCCAGGAGGCATTAGATCGCTATGGTAGGACCCAAGCGCGCACTTCGAACGATCCGCTTGTTGTTCGGCAACTTGAAGGACGGTTGCTGGATTTGTCCCACAAAAGGCAGGAAGTGGCCACGCTAAGGAAGGACAAGGAATCTCGCCTCGTCAATCTGATGCGCGTGCAATTGCAGGATCCCAACAACGCGCCCTCTTCCATCGATACATTCCCCCACCTGCGCTCGACAGTGGTCGACCGATTGCAGAGCATAAGGGAGCAACTCGATGAGACACGTGAATTTCGTAATGCCTGGGAACCCGTCCTGCGGAGCTGGGTCTCCGACTTGGCCAGGCCGGAGACAATCTGCGCGGATCAAGTGAACTTCTTGCAGACTTACATCGGGGCATGCAATGTCGTTGGTGTGACCTGCACTGAGAATCGGCGCACGCTGGAAGACAATGGACACACGCGCTTCGATGTCGTGATCGTCGATGAAGTAAGCAAGGCTACGCCTCCAGAAATCATCATGCCGTTGTCCCTGGGGCGTACCGCCATTCTGGTCGGCGACCATCGCCAGTTACCGCCGCTGTTCAAGGAACGGGAAGGTTCGTGGGAAGAGGTTGTCGCCGACCGGGAGGAAGGTGCCGATGCCGGGGATCAATCCGATCCGTCAAGCGAGTTGACAGCAGAAAACTTCGAGCGGTTTCGTAAGATGGTGACGTCTTCGCTCTTCAAGGAACACTTCGAGAATGCAGCGGACTCGCTCAAGTCATTTCTATTCACACAATACCGGATGCATCCGCAGATTATGCGTGTTGTGAATCAGTTCTACGAGAATCGCTTAGTGTGCGGTCTACCCGATCCCGATGCCGCGCAGAAGAGGTCCGATCCACGAGGTCACCGGGTACATGGGATGACGCTTGTTGGAGTTCGAAACCTGCAATACTTGAAGCCCGAACAACACGTCCTGTGGCTGGATTCTACCACTGATCCACAGGGGCAAAAGCGCTTTGAACGAAAAGATGGCGCCAGCAGCAAGGTGAACGACCTGGAAGCTGCCATGATTGCCAAGTGTCTGTTTGACATCAACGAAGCCTGTGATGCACAGGGGTACGGACGGGGCGCCAAGAATCCCAAGCTTGTGGGAGTCATCACTTTCTACGGGCGACAGGTGAGAGCGATCCGTGAGGCAGTCAAGCGGCTTCAGGGACTACGAAACCAGAAACTGAACGCAATACGTTACGATGTCAATACAGTCGACCGCTATCAGGGGCAAGAACGTCCCATCGTCATCGTAAGTATGGTTCGCAATCCCCCATGGAAGTTGTCCGCGCGCGCAAACACGGCGCAGTTTGAGCGTATCAATGTCGCCTTTTCGAGGGCTCAAGAACTGCTAATCATCACTGGGGCCAAGGATGTCTTTTGCAGTTATCCAGTAGATCTCCCCTATCTTGACCGTCCAGGCAGGCGGAAGGTCGAGGTCTATCGATACATCATCGACGAGATACAGCGGGGTGGGGGGTTCTGGAAGTCTGATGCGGTCATAGATCACCAGGAATTCCTGAAACTCCTGCCACGCGAACAAGCCGCCCGAAATCAGCCGCAGCGTCAAGGGAGGAGATAGCCCATGAAGCTAGCACAATTCCGGCTCGGCTTTCCCATCCTCAAGATTAAGGCACGAATCTATCATGCGACGCCCAGATCGCCGACCGCCTTCGAGCGCGTCCTCCTCGGCATTTGCGAGCGATTTGGCAAAGATGTCACCTATAACAACATCGCAATTGAACGCATTTTCGTGGATATTCTTGGCGTTGCCGACCCGGCTCCTATAGTCGTACCGACGATCCGTGAGTTGCTGTCTTTGGACGTTATCCGTTGCCAGGGAGATCCTGAGTCTCTTGATACCCTGACCCTGCGAGACTTGGAGATCACCGAACGGGGGCGACAGATGCGTTCTGCGGACATGTTGCCTGCCAAGTCACAAGAGAACGACGAGGAGTTCTTTTATGATCCTGTGCGCAAGCGACTGCTGACCTCATCCGAGACCAAGGCGTGCCGAGTTCAGCGGCCATCTATTGCACTCGACGAAGGTGTATTTGCGGAGGTCTTCCCCGAGCAGGAACTACGGGCTCAGATCTTGTCTGGCGGCTATTCCTGGTGGAATGTCTCAAGTCGGATAGAACGAATAGAGAGATTGACTCTTGTTGTGCTTTGGCGTGAAGTGCAATCGACCCTGAACATCGAGAACAAGGCGATCCACATTGAATGCAAGGATGAGAAGCAGACCAGTTACGTGAACGCTTTGGGAGCAGACATCATCCAGCACAGGTTCCTTGACCCTGTTCTTGGAATCGACCGCTATCCGCCAGATCACCTCAGTTCGCTGCCGAGACTCGACATCGAGAACGATCTCGGTGGCGGCGTCGAACTGCAGCCCATTCCTGAAGCCCTGAAAGATTTCCCTAACGGTGATCCGCTATGGATCGTGGATTCCGCCAGCGCGTGGGTTCCTTTGCGTGAGGACGCCGGCTCGAAACAGGCGATCATCAGCTTCAATCCGCTAGATGTTGGAGAATCCATGTCGGTTCGCTGGAATCAAGGACGCGACGGTTGTATCATCAATGTGACCGGGGCATTTCCCATAGGCGATGCCTTGGTCGCCTCAGGCAGGAGGGTGGTCCGCGGCAGGCTACTCAGAGCAAAAGTCGGCCATGAGGTTCTCGACTTACCCATAGCGTTGAGTCATGCCGTAACGCGCGAGAATCCGGCGCTGGCCGACACACTTCGGCACCTCGCTAACGCACTTCGTCAATTCAAAGCGGATGACGCCGACATTGTCCCGGCCTTGTGGCAATCCGCTGAGGACTTTTGGAAAGATACAGGAGAAGAGATTAGACAGTCTACCTCCGCCGTAGCGGCGAAACTGGATCGCCTTGTCCGCGTGCGAGGGCGCTGCAACTCACTCACCGGTGCGATCCCGTTACGCGTGTGGGAGAGCGTCGTAGAGGACGTTGTCTGTGACTCGCTGGCGTCCGGCGACTCTGTCCTTTCGACTGATGCCTTGGAACAAATAGTTGTTTCGTTGGCAAAGTGCGAGTTGAGCCAACTCGATGTGACTAATCGGATCGCTCAGACGCTGGTTGATAAATTGGCACCACCGCACAGCCTTTCCGATCTTTACCAGCTGTCCATCTTGTTGAGCAAGGCAGGACGCAATTGGCATGTTCCCTACCCATCGCGCCTCTACACGGATGAGGTACTGGCTGATATCGCCAGGAGATTCAGGGAGCCGAAGCTAGCTGATATCTTGCCAAACGACAACCAGTTCGAGGCTACTGTGCGGGGTCTGGCTCAAAGGGCAATAAGTATCGCAAGATTGGTGGGCAGGCAAGGGTTCCCAGGCTTGGACGATGAGGCGGCCTATGTGTCCTTACTGAAGTCACCGGACCTGACGCAATTGGCCGAAAACGCCGAGTCTTGGCGAAGGGAGTATGATGCGTTTATTTCTGCGTCGCCAAGGATAGCGCGTTACGTTGCAGGCTCCGACTTAGGTGACACAAATGGCTGCATCGAGAGAATTCTCTCGATTACGCATAGGCTCGTCGGGGGGCTTGATCCACGATTCCGGTCCGTGTTCGTCATAGATACATCTGCATTGATAGAGCGACCGGAGATCATGAAATCGATAGGGCCCAATGAGTTTATCGTGGTTTCAAAGCGCGTTATCGAAGAGTTGGACGACAAGAAGCGAGAAGAACCTCTGCGGCCGCGTGTCGCCGATGCTACCCGTATGTTGCAGTCATTTCCACGGCAGCAAATCCATTTCTGCGATGGCGACATGTCCCTTCTGGCTCCTGATTACCGCATGAAGGGTGACAACCTAATACTCTCGGTGGCGGTCCGATACCGCAAGCACCGTCCCGTGCTTGTCACAAACGACAAGAATCTTGCCTTAAAGGCGAGGGCGGAAGGAATCGCCTCAATGTCCGTTGACGACTTCGAAAAGCGCTCGCGCCAATCGGTGCGTCCTGAGGCGGGGGGCGTTGAGAAGAAACCATCACAGGGACCCACTGGCAGGCCACCACGGCCGAGGAGAAGACCATGAGTGAATCCGTCTATTACCGATGGAGACTGGAGGCCCAAAGGCGTCGGCAGGCCTACTTGGATCGTATTCGTGTGACTACATCTCGCTACCACGCGAGGTATGAAGGTCTGCTTGCTGATCTTGTCTCCCAAGGGTTAGAGCAGTATCTGCCCGAGGAGTTCTCTCGCGTAAGATCCTCCCTGCTGGATCTGCAGGTATTGATCGCAAGCGACCCTGAGCGAGCCCGAGATGTCAGCCTTCAACTGGGTGCCGAGATCAGTCGCCTCCCAGCGCTGTCGCGCGCAGCCAGGCGGGAATTTGAGTCGCGCGAGCGGCAACGACAAAAGGAAATCGCAGAAATGCGCCGCAAAGCGACATCGGAACTTGCTCAGTACCTTCAGTCGTTGCTTACGGACATACGCGACCCCATAGAGCGGGATTTCGCCTTTGACAGTGTTCGAGCGATTCAGGCGGAATACGATGGCCGGGTTGTTGATGCCCAAGAGCTTTCCACGGTCAAGCAGAAGCTGCAAGTCAGATATGAAACGATCTGTCGGGAGGCGTCCGCCAAGGCCAAGGAATGGAAAAGCCGTAAGGCACAAGAGACCCTTAAGGAAAGTCAGGATGTGCTTCTCGACATCCACAGGGGGCAGGCTGAAGCCGACGCCGGTCAAAATCCAGAGGCCATTCATTCCATGATGAAGAGGCTGGACGCCCTGCGTCAGCAATCAACTAACGCAGCGCTTTCGTGGGGAGACCTCCAGAAAGAAATAGCGATGACAACCGAGAAGACCGACGCCGCAGTTGCGGACGAGAACTGTAGGCGAGCAGTGGTGCGGGCGATCATGGACTCACTGGAGAAATCGGGGTTTGTTGTAGACAAGCCCAAGAGGCAGACTGGTGCGCAAGATGAGGTGGTGATTCTCGCGCGCAAACCCGCGGGGGCGCAGGCTTTCTTTCGGGTTACTGCCGATGGAACCATGGTCTACAAGTTCGACCAGTACGAGGGCATGAAGTGCAAATCGGACATCGATCAGGTACTGCCAATGCTGCAAGACATTTACGGCGTGGAGCTGTCGGATGCACGAATCCTTTGGCAGAACCCTGATCGAGCCTCCAGGTCTGCCAAGCCCATGGACATGGGAACCAAGGAGCAACGCCATGGCAAGTGACAGCGAGAACGTATGGCTGGAGAATCTATCTCGCCAGGCGGGAATCCGCCGAGCTATTTTGGTGCATGGCGAGGTGCTCGACGTGTGTTTCAACAGGGACACGCAGGACTACCGAAGCATCACCGACGTGATCATCCATACGCTCAAGACGAAAGGATTTGAGCAGGTTGTCGTGTGGGACCGGTTCTCTGGCCCACAAGGCGTTTCCTCCGAAACGTGGAACAGCATAGTCAAAGAAGCCACACTTGGATCAAGCGGAAAGGGACCTTCCGGTGATGATTACGATGTCGGCGAGCGCTCATCGACTGTGCCAACCCCCAGTGTGGGCGCGACACCGCCAAACGCCGAGGACTTCCTTGCCGTTGTTTATCACCACATGTTGCACCCAAAGCGCGAACGCTATGCGTTCGTTCTGGACTGGTCCCAGTACCTTTTTGGAAATGCCAATGCGCTCTCTGAGCAAGAACGTCAGTGGTTGCTGATAGTCTCAAAGGCCATAAGAAACGCCCCCCTGCCGATGGATGATGCGGACAGTCTTGAAAAGCCCACAAACATGATCGTCCTTCTCTGTCAAAAGCTCGGTGGTATCCCGCCAGTGCTCTATCAAGGCAATCCAGCAGTCCAGGAGATCGTTGTTCCTTGTCCGGGTCGCATAGAGCGGGAGAACTTCCTGAAGCGCACAATAGACAAGTGGCGGCTGCGTGTGGTTCCCAATCCGGGCGAAATCGCTTTCAGTGATTTTGTCGATGCACTGGAGGGCATGTCCCTTCGTGATATGCAGCAGCTCGTCAAGCTTTCCCGGCAGGTGGCTGGCGATGCGTTGACATTTGAGGGGCTCATCAATCTCTATAGGTATGGTGAACAGAAGAGTCCTTGGGAGGAACTGAGCAGGGCCAAGCTTGCCACAATCCGCGACAGCCTAAAGAAGCGTGTCAAGGGGCAAGACGACGCGGTCGAGAAGGCGTCTGGAGTCATCATACGCGCTTATACGGGGCTGTCCGGATTGCAGCACTCAAGAAAGCAGCGGATGCCGAAGGGGGTCCTATTCTTCGTAGGCCCAACAGGCGTCGGCAAGACTGAACTAGCAAAGTCGCTCGCGGAGTTTCTGTTTGGCGACGAGGATGCGTGCATACGGTTCGACATGTCCGAGTTCAATCACGAGCATAGTGATCAACGACTCGTTGGTGCGCCTCCCGGCTACGTCGGCTACGAGGAAGGCGGACAGCTCACAAACGCGGTGAAGAGGCGCCCCTTTTCAGTGTTGCTGTTCGATGAGATTGAGAAGGCGCACGTCCGAATCTTAGACAAGTTCCTCCAGATACTCGAGGACGGTCGACTGACGGACGGAAAGGGCGAAACCGTCTATTTCTCGGAAACTGTAATCATCTTCACCTCGAATATCGGAGCTTCTGAGGTAGAGATGCAATCTGACATCAAGGTCGTTCGAGAACAGTTCATGCGGAAAGTACGGGAGCACTTCATCGCGACCGCCAAGCGCCCTGAGTTGCTGAACCGGATCGGGGACAACATCGTGCCCTTCAACTTCATTACCGGGGACGACTTCCTTGTGGCCATTGCGAAGGCGAAGTTGCAGCCGCTTCGGGAGCGGCTTAAGGAGAAGTACCGGATAACTGATATTGTGTTTGACGACGAGGCGAAGGCTATGAAGGCGCTTGTCGGGGCGGTTGACCGGCAAATGGGGGGGCGAGGCGTGTTGAACGAGATTGTGAAGCGGATTATCGACCCCCTCGCTGAGTTTCTCTTTGAGGAGGAAGATGTTCCATCTTTCTACGCTGGCCGCACCGTAGTCGTGCATCAGGCGGGTAATGCTGCTCAATTTGTATTTGAGATGAGGTGAACGTGGCACATGTGAACTTGGCAGACTGGGTTGATTGCACTGAGGTCGAGGGGCCTGGTAAGCGATCTGCCCTTTGGGTCCAGGGCTGCACTATACGCTGCCCGGGCTGCTGTAATGCGCACATGTTTGATCTTGTACCCAAGCGTATTGTAGACACACGGGAAGTGGTCGGGTGGATCGAGGAGGCGCACAAGAGGCACCAAACGGAGGGGGTGACATTCCTTGGGGGCGAGCCCATGCTTCAGGCCCGCGGACTGGCTGATGTCGCCGCTGGCTGTCGAGAACTTGATCTTTCGGTGGTCGTCTTCACCGGCTTTACCCTGGAGCATCTGAGGAAGCGACCCATGCCAGGAGTCATGGACTTGATTGAAATGACGGACCTACTGATCGACGGTCCGTATATCGCGGAACAGCCTGAAACAGAGCGGAACTGGGTAGGATCGACAAACCAGCGCTTTCACTTTCTGACAGATCGCTACCGGCCGGGCATCGAGGTTGATCCGAGGTATCCCCACGGTTTTGAGTTGCGCGTGTTCGGTGACGGGAGGCTACGCAGCAGTGGCTGGCCTTCGGGAATCGGGAATCGGATCAGCGATGACACATCCCTTTCTCAATGAGATCGGCGAATATGCCTTGTTGTTTCATCGGACTATCGAGGAGTGTGATCGGCCGGAGCATTCGTTCCGACAGGATGGGTCTTTCTGTCGTGGCCGACAAGGCGAGCAATCGCTGCTGGATTTCGGGGGCGAGGCGCAGGAGCATGAGGATCTGGGTTACGCGGGCGCGGGTGACGCCCTCCCGGCGGGCGATGTCGGCTTGGCTGGCGACCGCGCCGGAGTCGAGTTCCTGCCGCCAGGCGAGGGCCTTGCGGAGCGTTTCGACCACGGGCGGCGTCCGGGGCTCCTGGGGCGCTTTGGGCGGCTGCGGAGGCCGGGATGGATGCCGAGGCGCAGGGACGGCGCAGACCACGCGGTTGGCGGGCACTTGGCGCGTCAGGACGCCAATATTGCCGTTCTCGAACGCCCAGTCGGGGCCGAGGGTCACCTCGACCCTCTGTTCGCGGTATGTGGCGGAACCGTTTGATTCGTCGAGGGTTACGTGTACGATACGGAACCAGACTTCGGGAGTGGCGAGGTTGGCGCGGCGGTTAGTAGAGGGTTGCCTTCGGGGATTTTCGCCGTTGTAATAGCCTGAACGCGCGGGGTTTACAGTGGGGTGGCCCAAATGTTCCGGTCTACGAATATTCGTAGACCGGTTAACACGGGGAGCCATTTATATTCTGGCGTGATTTCACGCCAGTTCAGTTTACGCAGAAGGCCGAGGACGAGAGTCCCCGGCCTTCTTGCTTTTTCCCGTTGTCCACGAAGGGTTTCCGCGTTTCCCCGCCG
>Ga0209381_1005026_pt1 | contig 11171 bp, 8 predicted proteins | sample DewCreD2012metaG_FD_184111 | JGI IMG/M metagenome (GOLD analysis project Ga0209381, IMG submission 184111) | Hot spring sediment bacterial and archeal communities from British Columbia, Canada, to study Microbial Dark Matter (Phase II) - Dewar... ...
GCGGCTCATCCGAAGTCGCCGGGCTGACCGGCGCATCCTGAGCCACGCCGTCCACCGCCTGCCAGCCGGGCAGGCGTCGCCCCAGGATATGCGCCACGACCGGCGCCCCCTCCGGCGAGAACGGCATTTCCCCAACCGCCCTTTCCTCGAAACGAATATCCTGCAGGCGCGGGCAGAGACGCTGATGCGTGCAGTTTTCATAGTCACACCCCATTGGTCATCAGAATTATTTTCTTAAGCTCATCGCATTTAGTACGGTTTGTCAAGGTATTGTATAGTATATGTGCATAAATCATTGACATAACAGCAGTTATGGATTATAATAATCTTGATAAATCTGTAACCACTTTTAGATTTTGAACTGTTTATTCATATGACTCAAAACATCACCTCGCTTTTTAATTACTTGGATTCTCGGATTACGCGCTGGATGGCGCATTATGGCATTCTTTTGCTCCGCATCAGCATGGGAATTATCTTCCTTTGGTTTGGCGCCTTGAAATTCTTTCCAGGTCTCAGCCCAGCGGCTGACCTGGCAACCCGTACAATCGAGCGCTTGACCTTTGGCTTGATTGCGCCGGATGTTTCTATCCTTATCTTGGCGGCTTGGGAAAGCCTGATTGGCTTGGGGCTCATATTTGGGATTTTCATGCGCGCCACGCTGTTGCTTCTATTCCTTCAGATGCTTGGAACCATCACCCCTGTTTTCTTCTTTCCACAGGAAGTGTTTACTGCCTTCCCCTACGCTCCAACCCTGGAAGGGCAGTACATATTTAAAAACATGGTATTAATTACCGCAGGATTGGTGATCGGTGCAACCGTGCGCGGCGGCAAGTTCGTGGATGAACCGGCTGTTGAGAACCCGTACGCAGGGTAGTTGGCGCTTCAAGTCATCTTGATGGCTAGCAGTGAAAATGCGCGCCACCGTTTGGATCTTAGGCGACCAGCTCTTAGAGCAGCATCCAGCCCTGATGGCGGCTTTGTCTGAAGTGGGGCGTGATAGGTTGCGGGTTCTGCTGGTGGAGAGCCACAGGCGTGCAACCCGCATGCCCTACCAGCGCAAGAAGTTGGTGCTCCTCTTCAGCGCCATGCGTCATTATGCCGTCAGGTTGCAGGAACAAGGGTATGATGTGGAGATCCTGCGTGCCGCAGACATGCTCAGCGGCATACGCCAGCATATAACTGCCTGGCGTCCTGCCAAGATCTATTGTATGGCTGCCAGCGAATACGCCGGTCGGCGCTTTCAAGAGCGCCTCCCAGCACAGATCGGTATTCCAGTCGTTGTATTGCCGAATACTCAGTTTCTCTCCGCTCTTTTCAATCCGATCCCGCATCCTCAGCCTGGTAAGCATTACACACAGGAAACCTTCTACCGCGCCATGCGGCGCCATTTCAATTTGTTGATGGAGCCGGGTGGTACCCCAGTTGGAGGAAGTTGGAATTACGATGCCCAAAACCGGCGCCCGCTGCCCAAAGGTGTCCTGCCGCCGGGAAGCATGCACTTTGAACCCGATGAGATCACCCAACAGGTGATGCAGGAGGTTGCCAGCTATCCTACCGGCATAGGCACTGCGCAAGGGTTTAACCTGGCGGTCACGCACCAGCAAGCTTGGCAGGCTCTGGTTGATTTTTTAGATTTCCGCCTGGAGAATTTTGGACCCTATGAAGATGCGATGAGCAGCCGTTCAACGGTTCTGTTCCACTCGCTGCTCTCCCCCTATATAAATATTGGGCTTTTGGAGCCGCTTCCCATGGTCCGTACGGTCGAAGCAAGATATTGGGAAGGCAGCGCTTCATTACCATCTGTTGAAGGTTTTATCCGTCAGGTGATTGGTTGGCGCGAGTTCATTTATTGGCAGTACTGGCGCCAGATGCCCGAATTGAAAACGGTCAATTTCTGGGATGCCCTTCGCCCACTGCCTGGCTTCTTCTGGGACGCCGATACGGATATGAACTGCTTGCGACATGTCATCGGGCGCGCCTTAAATCTTGGTTATACCCACCATATTGAACGGTTGATGGTCATTAGCAACTTTTGCCTGCTGGCTGGTGTTTCACCGCAGCAGGTCACAGATTGGTTCACTGCTTGTTATATCGATGCCTACGAGTGGGTCATGCTGCCCAATGTGCTGGGCATGGGCTTGTACGCCGATGGAGGCGCCACTGCCACCAAGCCCTATATCGCCTCCGGCAGATACATCAACAGAATGAGTGATTATTGCGCTGATTGCCGCTATAATCCTGATCTGCGTTATGGGCAGGAGGCTTGCCCGTATAATTTCCTGTACTGGAACTTTCTTATCCAGCACGAGCAGCTCCTGCGTGGCAATCCACGCATTGGACCCAATGTGCTCAGTTTACGACGGATTACCGAACAGGAGCAGCGGTTCATCGTAAATCAGGCGAACGATTACTTAAACCGCGCATCGATAAATAGGATTTGATCTGCGAAGTAAGTGAATGTTACGCTTGCCAACGAGCAGGACTTCCACGCCCGCCTGATGCTCGGCAACTATTCACCTACACATAAATAATAACCCAACCTCTTTAGAGGCGGTGTTTCGAAGGTTGGCGTTTTTACGCTCTACTGTGCAGTGTAACCGCCATCTACAAGATAGTATCCACCTGTCAGGAAGGATGCCTGGTCTGAGCTAAGAAACGCCACCAGGTTGGCAACTTCCTGGGAGCTGCCCATGCGCCCAACGGCGTGCAACCCGCTCAGGTACGCCTGGGTTTGCTCATCCAAGGCGTCCAGCAGCGGGGTCTTGATGAACCCCGGACCCACTGAATTCACCCGGATATTCTGCCTGCCATATTCCAGGGCGGCATTCTTGGTGAGTCCGATAATCCCGTGTTTAGCAGTGACATAGGCAGGGGAATTGGCAAACCCCACCGAGCCCAGGATGGAGGTCATATTGATGATCGAACCACCGCCCTGCGCCAGCATTTGCGGGATTTCGTAGCGCATGCAGTAGAAAACCCCATTAAGGTTGACATCGATGACCTTGTGCCAGCCTGAAATACTATAAGCCCCGGTGGGATTTTGCTCGCCCCCAATACCGGCGTTGTTAACGGCAATATCCAGTCTGCCGAAAGCGGCTACAGTATCTGCCACCATCTTCTCGACAGCCTGCGGGTCAGATACATCAACTTTGAGGTAGATCGCATCGCTGCCAGCCTGTTTGGCTGCCTGGACGGTCTTTTCGCCCAGCTCATCGTTCAAATCGACAATAGCTACTTTAGCACCGCCGCGAGCAAAGGTCAAGACACAAGCTTCACCGATGCCAGAAGCCCCGCCGGTGACCAACGCCACTTTACCAGTAAATTGTTTTTCAGCCATGTTTTTTCTCCTGAAACAATCCATTTATTAGAACTTGCACAATTTGCGGGAGGTTACGGGTGTTTGGGTGGACTGACGACCGCCCGATAGCGATAATTTCTCCCAGAATTACCTAATTAAAAGTGTACCATGATCGTAATTACGTGTCAAGTATATTGTTACATTAACTAGACAATATATTTACAAACTCGTGGAGCTATGCTACACTGTTATTGCAAATCTATTTATTCATGTCCGATATGGAGGTAGTTATGGCTTACACAACGATTGTAGTTGCAGTGACCCTCGCTGCGATGTTCTACATTTTGGCACCGCGTAATCCAGAGCTTGCACGCTTGCCCGTCCGAACGACCGTGCGCCGGCGCAGAAATACATAAGTTGTCTTTTTAGACTGGTGGAGTATTCCGTCAAACTGGAGGAGCGCGCCTGAGCAGCTCCCAGCGGGCAGCCAGCGTTACGCCAGCAGCGGAAACTCTGTCACCCGCAGGTTGGTGCATCCGTAAGGAATCAGCGTCAGCTCCTCCAGCGGCTCATCCGAAGTCGCCGGGCTGACCGGCGCATCCTGAGCCACGCCGTCCACCGCCTGCCAGCCGGGCAGGCGTCGCCCCAGGATATGCGCCACGACCGGCGCCCCCTCCGGCGAGAACGGCATCGCACCAACCGCCCTTTCCTCGAAACGAATATCCTGCGACAGCGTCTCTGCCCGCGCCTGCAGGGCGTAATTCCACGGCGTGGCAGCGTACACTTCCCAATCGGCGTGCGGCGGCTGGCGGTCGGGGTTATCCATGTTCACCTGACGCCAATCCTCGCCAATCTTGAGCGAGTACACCAGCGGACCGCGCTGGATGGCGACCGCCCCGTTATACCCCGCCAGCAGCGCCGGGCGCATGGGAAATTGCAGCGCCACCTCCGTCGCCCCTGACCACTCCCGTTCGAGACGCTGGAACGTCCCGGCGACGGCGTCCTGCCATGCGCCGGCGCCCACTTTGACCTGCGCCCCCTCCGCCCAGCCGGGAATGCGCAGGTAGAGCGGGAAGGCAACCGGTCTTTCGGTTGACACCGTCACCTGCAGGTCGCGGCGAAAGGGGTAATCCGTTTCCAGGACGAGGCGCACATTTACACTGTTGATTTCCGTCTCGACCTGGCTGGGAGCATAAGCCATCGCCGCCAGCCCCTCGCCCGCCGCGCGCATCCAAAGGTGGGCGGCGAACTTAGGAAAGCCCTGCGACAGGTTCGCCGTGCAGCAGCCATAGTTCGGCTCCAGTCCAAAGAGGTTCGATTCTGGTCCGTTCGTCGTCCAGGGGTTGTTCCACTGTGTGCTGCATTCCACCTGGTTGACCTGCTGGTCATACTGGTGCGCCCACATATCGGGAGAAAACGTCGCCGGCAGGGCGTTGAAGATGATTTTCTCCAGCCGGTCAGCCAGCGCCGTCTCGCCGCAGAGCGACAACAGCACCTCCAGCGAATAAGCGTACTCGACCACGGCGCACAGTTCGGTGCCCTGGGTGGGCTTCTTGCCTGCCAGGCACTCGTCGCCGCTAAAGACGCCGGTCGCCTGCCCGTGATACTGATCGAGCTTGGCGATCATCTCCAGCGAGCGGCGCAGGTCGGCTGGGTCGCCGGTCAACCTGCCCCACAAGCCCTGCGCCTTGACCGCCATGGCGTTGTTGACCACGTGACTCATGTAGCTCCAGCGGTATTTCTCGGTCGGCTCGGTGAGCATCCAGCGGGCGAAGAAATCGCCCCAGCCAAAACCCTGCGCCTGTAGCTTGACCGCCAGCTCGAGCAGCCAGGGTTCGGGCGAGCGCTCGTACAGCCAGTACAGCGGGATGAGCGCCTCGAACCAGCGGAACTGCCCCCAATTGAACAGCGGCGAGCGGTCGATGTGCCGGTCGATACACTGGAAAGCCTGGCGCGCGGCGGCAATTACCCGCTCATCGCCGGCGGCGTCATGATATTGCATCAACGCCTTGAGCGCCAGAAACTGCGCCCACAGGTCGTAATTGTAGCTTTCGGGCGCGCCGGCCGCCGTCACCATCGTGCGCGGACCCAGCCAGCCGTCATCCTCCTGGTGGGTCAGGATGTAATCCACGTAACGGTGAACTTTGGCAATCAGCGCCTCGTCTTCCAGCAGGAACGCCAGCGGGATGACGCCGTCCAGCCAATAGGGCGCACGCTCCCAGCCCTCGGTCTCTCCGCCAAACCAGCGGCTGCCCTGGACGTCGCGCCAGAACTCATCCAGGCGACCGCTCAAACCGTCCGCCTGGAGGCGAAGCTGGTTCTTCAGCCAGCCCAGCGGCTTCACCTGGCGCAGGCTGAGAGGGGCAAAAGGGGGTTGGCTCAAACGCAGCTCGTTCATCCGGTTACCTCCATTTTTTCCAACCGCTCCAGCACTTCGTAGCACAGCCGGGCGTTGTGGTAAGGGCATTTCCAAAAGTCCACCAGCGGCGCGGGCAGGGGCTGGCGCTCGCGGGTCAGGTGGGCATGCCATTCGCCCGTCTGGCGGTCGATCTGGTAGGCGGTGATGAAGTCCCAGCCCCGCAGGGCGGCTGTCAAAAAGCGCTCCTCGCCCGAAAGCTGGTAAGCGTTGAGCATCCCCACCACGTTTTCCGCCTGCGGCCACCAATCCTTGTTGGTGTGCGTCAAGCCCTGCGGACCTGCCTCGTAGAACAGCCCGCCGTCCTCGTCCAGCCCCTCGGCATAGACCGCCTGCGCCATCGCCAGCGCCGCCCCTTTTGCCCGTTCCAGCAAGCCCGCCTCGCCCAACACCTGCGCCGCCTCCACCAGCAGCCAGCTCGCCTCGATGTCGTGTCCAAAGGAGATGATCTGCGAGCGGGGACTCCAGTCCTCGCCGAAGAACAGCAGCAGGTGATGCGTCTGCGGATGGATGATGCGCTCCAGGAAGATCAGAATCAGCTCGCCCAGCCGCTGGCGCAGCCGGGGGTCGTCCCACACCCGCAGCAGGTTGGTAAAGGCTTCCAGCAGGTGCAGGTGCGTGTTCATGGACTTGGGGGCGTTCGCTTCGCCGACCGCCAGGCTGGAATCTTCGATGCGCTGCCAGCGCCGGTCGAAGCCTTCCAGGTAACCGCCGTGCACGGCGTCGTGGGCGTGCGCTTCGAGCAGGCTGAACAGCCTTTGCGCCAGCGCCAGCGCTTCCCCCTGCTGCGAGGCGCGGTAATACTCCGCCAGCGCGTAGATCGTGAACGCCTGGGCGTAGGCGTGCTTCTTGGGGTCGAGCGGCTCGCCGGCGGCAGAGACCAGCCAGTACGTACCGCCGTGTTCGCCATCCCATAATCGCTCTGCCAGGAAGCGGTAAGCATGCTCAGCCGCCTGGCGGTATGCCTGGTTCTGATAAACCAGCCAGGCGTGGGCGAAGGTCCACAGGATGCGCGCCTGTAAGATGCCCCCCTTGGCGGCTGCGGGCGCGGGCGTTCCATCCTGGGCGACTTCGCCGTAGAACCCGCCCCGCTGGCGGTCGATGACCCGCTCCAGCCAAAACGGCAGGATGTTCTCGGTCAGCTCCCTGGCGACGGAATGCCGCCAGCTCTCAAGTGTCGTCTTGTCCATCCAAGAACTCCTCTCCCATGAAGGTCATGCACGAAGCGGCGCGTAGATTGCTCTCCCGTAGGCTGCGCCGGCGCGGAACATGGCGATGATGTTCTCCACCGGAATGCCGTCGTGCAGCGAATGATCGGACGCCAGGATGTAGCCGCCGCCCGGCGCGGCGGTCTCGATTGCCTCCCGCACCTCGCGCTCCACCGCTTGCGGCGTGCCGTAAGGCAGCGTGCGCGATGAATCGATATTGCCGATGAGGCAAAAGCGGCTGCCGTAACGCTGTTTCATGTCAGCCAGGTCCATCCCTGCCGTCCGCTGCATGGGATGGATGGCGGCGATGGGAATCTGCGCCAGGTCATCCAGGTACTCGTGGATGTGCCCGCAGGAATGCAGCAAAACGGGCACACCCAGGTTATGGATGTATGTCACCAGCTCCGCCAGCGGCGGCAGCAGGTAGCGGCGATAGTGCGCCAGCTTGAAGAACCCGCGTACGCTGTCGCCCAGGTCTTCGCTCACCCACATCCCCACACAGCCCGCCTCGACCGACAACCGCGCCGCTTCCTTGAAGAACTCGTTGGAGATGGCGCACAATTCGGTGATCAAGCCGGGGTCTTCATACAGGGCGACGCAGATGTTTTCATACCCCATCAGCAGCCACAGCGTGGTCAGCGGTCCAGCCACGCCGCCAAGCAGGGCAATGTCATCGTTCTCCATCTGGCGGGCGGCATCGATCTCAGCCGCCCTGCCCGGCAGGCTGGGGTCGGGCGGACGGTAGCCCCGCAGATCCGCCCGGCTCTTGATGGGATAATCGATGGGCGCGTCGATTGGCCAGGAGGAGGGCGTCTTGCGGTAAGTCGTGCCCCATTCGTCGCGGTACACATCGTCGCTTAGGTACTCCGGCTGGTAGCCGCTGAAGCCGCCAAAGGGCAGCCAGACGCCGTCATGGTCGAGCGCCAGCGCGCAGCGCACGGCGTCGGCGCCGTTATAACCCTCCGGTCGCCGCCCGGTCAGCGCCTCGTACATGGGCTGCTGAAACAGGAAGTCGAACATCGGCACGCGGTCGGGAATTTCATGGCGCAGCGCCGCCAGGAAACGCTCTTTTCGGGTCATCATCGATCGTTCTCCTTTCCAGGCTCGCGCCTCAAGGGTTAACCGCAACCATGCAGGCGCTCGCCAGGTCAGCGTAACCGTTCAATCAACTCGATGCTTGCCCCCCTCAGGCGGCAAACGCCAGGCACACCGGCGTGGGGACCTCTGCCTTGACGCCCGTGGCGGTCAGCTTGCCCGTCTCGGCGTCCAGGCGGAAGGTGACCACCGTGCTGCTATCCTGGTTGGCAGCCAGCAGGAATTTCCCCGCCGGATCGAAACAGAAAAAGCGCGGCGTCTTGCCCTGGGTGGACTCGTGCCCCACCAGCGTCAGCCTGCCGCTGCCCTCATCGATGCGGAAGATGACGATGCTGTCGTGCCTGCGGTTCGAGCCATAGACGAACCTGCCGTTGGGATGCACCTGTATTTCGGCGCAGGATTTCGGTCCCGCGACGCCCTCCGGCAGCGTGGAAACCGTCTCGATTGTCCGCAGGCTGCCTTTCTTCCCATCCCAGGCAAAGCCCGTCAGCGTGGCGTCCAGCTCGTTGATGACGTAAACGTACTTGCCGCCAGGGTGAAACGCCAGGTGGCGCGGTCCCGCGCCTGGGTGCAGGCTGGCAAAGGGTTCGTCATGCGGGAACAGCCTGCCGCTTTCCAGGTCGAAGCGGTACACCAGCACCTGGTCTAACCCCAGGTCGCACGCCAGGGCAAAGGCGTTGGTTGGGTCGGTCAGGATGAAATGGGCGTGGGGACCTTCCTGCCGGTTGGGGTCGGGTCCTTTGCCGCTGTGCTGAACCAAGTCGGTCGCCTCGCCCAGGCTGCCATCCGGCTGGAGGGGATAGACCGCCAGGCTGCCGCTGGAATAATTGGCGACCAGGGCGTACTTGCCGCTGCGATCCAGGCTGATGTGGCAGGGCGCCGCCCCAAAGGAGGGCTGCTGGTTGAGCAGTTTCAGGCTTCCCGTGCTGCGGTCGAATTCCAGCGCGCTCACCGCCCCGCCCTTCATCCCGCGGAACTGCGCCGTCTCGTTGACGGCGTACAGGTGTTTGCCATCCGGGGCACTACCAGGAAGGAGGGGTTCTCCTGTCCTTCCAGCGTGGCGGCGTGTTCCAGCCCGCCGGTGAGGGGGTCGAACCAGTAGGCGGCTATCCCCTTGCCCTTGCCGTCAACAAACCCCAGGTTGGCAGTGTAGGCGCCCACAAAAACCAGTTTCTTTTGCATGTTTTGCTCCTCGTTGGTGGAAGATTTTTCTTCAGCGGTTGAATCGCCTCCGGCGTCACGGTCTGGCTGGCAGGCAGCCAGCAGCCAGCCCGCCGCGCCCAGCGCCGTCATCCATAAAAAGTCTCGTCGGTTCATCTCATCCTCGTTCATCTGCGTTGTTTGGAACGGCATCGCAGGTTTCCGGGTAAAACGTCAGCCTGCGCTCCTTCATTCTCTCCCGCCATCCTTCACGACACGAAATTCCAGCGTATCCTCTGCCACCAGCGTGACCAGCGGCGAGAAGGCTGCGCTGCCCCAGCCGCCCAAGACGAACTCGCCCAGGCGCAGCGCCCCGCCCAGCACGCTCAGCCTGACCTTGTAAGCCTCCCCTGCGGGGGTCAATACCACTCTCCCCCAGGCGTCGCCGTTCGACCAGAAGAAACGCCCCGCCTGCGCCGTGAAGGTCATGCTCCGCCGCGCCCCCGAATACTGAAAGCCGGTGAGCGCCAGCACGCCCGCCCAGGATGCCATCGAGCGGGCGTAATGATGTCCGCATTCCGGCTCATCGAACGGGTTGCGCCGCAAGCCGTCGTAGCGCCGGCGCACCGCCTGGAAGAGGCGCAGCCCCTCTTCGAACAGTCCTTCGTAGAGCATGCCCGCCGCGGCGGTGTACTCCAGCCCTGTCCAGGCTTCGGTGGCGTAAGGGAAGGGCTTTTCCGGTCGCTCTCCGCGGGGGTAAGTGGACACCAGCAGCCCGTCTTCGTCGTTCAAAACGTAAGAGCGCATGTGGTTGACATGGCTGTAGAAGTCCGGGCGGTAGTTGTACTTGAACAGGCTTTGCAGCGCCGTGCGCACGTTGCCGGCGTCGAACAGGTAGCCCAGCCCGCAGATGTGCGCCATGTACTGCCCAACGAGCTGGTCTGCCAGGCAGCCGGCGCCGAGCTGGTAAGCGGGGTCTTTCAAGTCCACCGCGCCCATCCCCACCCGCAAACCGGGGGCGATTGCCGCTTCGCTCTCCGGCGGGCGAATCTCCTGCTCATAGTATTCGCCGTTGAACAGGTGAGCGTCCGTCCAGGCGGAGCCGTTCTCGAACAAGCGCCGGCATCGGTCGGCAAAGTCCGTTTCGCCCAGGTAGCGCGCCATCTCCTCGGCGGCGCGCAGCGCGCCCAGGTACCAGCTTTCGATCTCCGGGTTGGGTCCGTAATATTCCACGTCCATGGTGTTATGCTGGCAGCCTTCCATCACGCCGTCCTGGTCGGCGTCCCACCCGCCCGGAATCCAGGCGAACTCCAATGCCTTGCGCGCCTTGCGCCACAGGCGGCGCAGCAGGTCGTCATCCCCCGAAAGCTGCCAGTCACGGTACAGCTTCATCAGGCAGCCCATTTGACCGTCAGCCGCCGCCATTCCCCAGCGGGCGGCGTAGCTGAGCGGCAGGCTGACGCGGAAGCTCATCAAGCCGTCGTCGTTGGTGGCGTGCTCGAATTCCACCTCGCGCATGGCGCGCGCCAGGCTGCCAAAGCAGTAAGCGGTCGCCTGCTCGTAGTTCCAGACGTGGGTGCACGAGCCAAAGCAGCAGCCGGCATGGTCGTTGCAGCCCTCCCAGCCGTAAAAGCGCCCGTCAGCCGTGCGGAAGGCGGTCTGCGAGCGCAGGCAGGCGAGGTTGAACAGCGCCGCCTCCTTCACCGCGTGGGGCAGGTCTGCCTCGCAGAAGGCGCGCACAAAGGTCGCCGTCTGCGCTTCCAGGTCGGGCAATTGCGGGACGCTCTTCTCGATCACCTCCCAGGCGTCGCGGTAGCGCACGGCGTAGTAATTGCCAATGCGGTTCGGGTCGCCGCCCTGCGCCCCGGCAGGGTCCACCGGCGTCCAGGTCTGGCGGTTGGGGAAATGCCAGGCGAGCAGGAAGGTCAGCGAACGCGTCTCGCCGGCTTCCAGGTCGATCTGCGCCGCCAGCGAGCCAATCGGCTTATCGGCGCTGAGCGCCCCGGCGCCT
>Ga0209381_1005033_pt1 | contig 11161 bp, 5 predicted proteins | sample DewCreD2012metaG_FD_184111 | JGI IMG/M metagenome (GOLD analysis project Ga0209381, IMG submission 184111) | Hot spring sediment bacterial and archeal communities from British Columbia, Canada, to study Microbial Dark Matter (Phase II) - Dewar... ...
AGCGAGGCGAAGAATCCGCCGATGGCCCAGAAGACCGGCAGGCTGAGCCAGATGGCCGCCACCCCGTCGATGCCCACGTTGCCCGGCAGGCGGCTCACCAGGATGGTGTCGACGTGGTTGACCAGGGTTTCGGTGAGCATGCCGACCACGACCGGGACGGCGAGCGTGGCGATGCGCTTGGAGAGGGTGGTGTCGATTCCGAGCCGCATTCGATCTCCTCGCCCCCCGCGAGGCCCGCAACATACTTCGGCGTGGGTCGGTTGGCAACCTTTGCATCGCATCCTGGGACGGTGTTGCCACTGTCGTTTTCTGTTGACAATTTTGTCGAGACTGGTCTAATCCGTGTTCGATTTCAGGAAGTTTCTATTGAGAGAGTGGTATCTCCGTCAGGAGGGTGTCCTCATGAGAATGCAGCGAATTCAGCGGATTTCGTTTTCCCTGGCGTGCGCAGCGGCTCTGGCTCTCGCTCTGCTCGCCGGCGGCTGCCGTCCACCGTTCCCCCAATGCCGCGACGACGACGATTGCAAGGCCGAGGAGAAGAACAAGACCCTCTTCGTGTGCGTCAACGGCCAGTGCCAGGAATGCGGCAAGGACGCGGACTGCCCCAAGGACCGCCCCCGCTGCAAGGACAACCGCTGCGTCGAATGCATCGAGAACAAGGACTGCCCCGAGGACAAGCCCTACTGCGAGAACGAGCGCTGCGTGTACGAGTGCGAGATCGATCCGGACTGCGTCAAGCGCGACAAGGCCGGCATGGTGTGCAAGAACCACAAGTGCCAGTGGGAGTGCGAACAGGACTCCGACTGCGCCGAGGGCATGGAGTGCAAGGATCACAAGTGCGTGGTCAAGTGCAAGTGCCAGTCCGACGCCGACTGCCCCGAGGGCAAGATGTGCCAGAGCTGCGAGTGCATCGACAAGCCCCGCTGCCAACTCTCGGCCATCTACTTCGACTTCGACCGACACGATCTGCGCACCGACGCCCGCTCCACCCTGGACCAGAACGCCGAGTGCCTGCGCTCCCGGCCCGAGATGAACGTCACCATCGAGGGCCACTGCGACGAGCGCGGCACCGAGGAGTACAACCTGACGCTCGGCGACAAGCGCGCCCGCTCCGCTCAGAAGTACCTGCAGAACCTGGGCATCCCGGCGAATCGCCTCAAGACCATCAGCTACGGCAAGAACCGGCCCACCTGCCGCGAGTCGAGCGAAGACTGCTGGTCGCAGAACCGCCGCGACGAGTTCGTGGAGCAATAGACCCTCGTCGTCCCCGCCGCGTCAGATCCCGGCGGCGGCCTCTTTTCCCCCGGGTGGGCGATCTTCGTTGAATTTCAGAGGCCCGATGCCGGCGTTTCGGGGCGGGAGGCGCGCCGGGCTGTGGAGGTTGTCCCAATGAATCGCCGACCCTGCCTCGCGTGCGCTATCAAATCCCGAGTGCCCGACGACGGAGCCCGCGACGCCGGCTCTCGTCGGCGCGATGCGGGCCTTTCCTTCGCGCGAACACGAGGCCCCCAGAGCCAGCGCGTTCGCGCGCGCCATGCCGTCCCCAGATTGCGAAAGAGTATTCTGCTGTTTCTTGCGACGCTGCTGCTGGCCGGCTGCTGGGTCAAGAAAGAAGACGGCCTGCGCATGCAGGCCGACATCCAGGCGCTGCAGGCGGAGTTCGAGGTGGTCAAGCGCGCCCACGCCGAGGAGAAGGCCGCCCTGGAACAGCGCATCCAGGAAGCCGATCGGCGCATCGCCGAGCTTTCGCAGCTCATCGAGGACTTCAAGCGCGCCACCGGCCGGTCCGCCGCCGATATCGGCGTGGACATCGAGAAGGTCAAGACCCAGATCATGGAGTTGCGCGGGCAGCAGGAGGTGGACAGTCACCGGCTGGAGGTGATCGAGCGCAAGCTGTCGGGTCTCAAGGACGACCTGTCGGCGGCCAAGACCGCCGAGCAGCTCCGCAAGGAGGAGGAGGCCCGCCAGAAGATCGAGGCCGCCCGCGAGGCCGGAAAGCCGCGCGACCCGCTGGCCGGCATCAAGCGGCCCGAGAAGGCGGCGGATTTCTACAAGTTGGCCCAAGGTCTGCTGGAGAACGGCCAGACCGAGGCCGCGCGCCTGCTGTTCGGCGAGTTTCTGGCCCGCTGGCCGTCGGGCGAGTTCTCCGACAACGCCCAGTACTGGATTGGCGAGAGTTACTACGCCGAGAAGAAGTTCAAGGAGGCCGGGCTGGCGTTCCAGACGGTGCGGGAGAAATTCTCCAAGAGCGACAAGTACCCCGACGCCACCTACAAGCTGGGGATGTGCTTTGTCGCGCTCGAGATGTGGAAGGAGGCGGTGCCGTTCTTTGCCGAGTTCGTGCAAAACCACCCCAAGCACCCGCTCATCCAGAAGGCCCGCGAAAAGCTGAAAGAAGCCGAAAAACGCTCCAAGTGATTTTGCGAAAAGCCGCCCCGCTGCACCGTCATAAGTCGAAACATATAGACAAGAAACCTGGGAAAATAAGGGGGTGAGGTAAATCTTCATCGCAAGATGAAGGGATTGCCTGCAATCCCTTCTTGATAGCGGTTCCAACCTTCGTCCGGCTGTTGTCAAGGGCGAGCGAAGCGAGTCGCGAAGCGACCGGAGGCCCTTGACAACGCAAGCCGGGCGAAGGTTACACGCGGGCGCGAGGGCGCTGGCTTCTTGGGGCCCCGCCCTCGCGCGTGCTCAGGTTCTCGGGCGCGAACGCGCTGGCTCCTTGCGGCCCCGCGTTCGCGCGATGTGGATTGTTGAGGCGCAAGGGCGCTGGTTATGTCTGGCCTCGCCCTCGCGCGCGAAGCATTTTTGTGAGGCGCTGCCTGGGCTGGTCACTTTCGCCGGTGCTTCGGTTTCGGGGCCGGCCGGGGAGTCTCGCCGTCGAGCGGCTGGATGTCGTCTTCTGAAACCATCTCCACCGGGTCATCCTGTTCGCTTTCGGGAGTAAGCGGCGGCGGTCCTTCCATGCGCTTGGTCGGAATCCCCTCGGGCCCGGCGGCTTCCTTCTGGTCTTCGACCGGAAACGGAGGCCCACCCAGCAAAAAGCCCCTCTTGATGCTGGGCTCCGTGTCGGGGATGCGAACCTGGGACGCCTCCACGACCTGCCAGTCGTCGGCGTCCGCCGCCCTCGGTCCCGGCGCCTCCCGATCCGGCGAGATGAAATTCAGCTCGACCTCGGCTTTGGATTCTGCAATCTCGGCTTGCGGGAGGGGCGGCGGCGGTTCGGGCCGCGCCGGAGCCGGGCGCGCGGCGGCCATTTGCGCCAGGCGATCCGGCGGCAGGGGCGCGGTGTCTCCGCTCACGGCCTCGGAAAAAGAAACCGGCGTCTCGTCGTCCAGATCCTTGCGGGGCAGGCGCGGCTGGGTGTCCTCGCCGGGAGAGGCCGGTGTCTCAGCGGTGGCGGGCTCCCCGATCAAGCCGCGGTAGAGAGCCAGCAGACGCTGCGGGCCGTACGCCGAGAGCCACTCGCGCTCGAATCTCTCGCGCCCCTGGTTGCCGAGCTGCGAGGCCAGGTCGCGGTCCAGCAGGATTCTTTGCAGACATTCGGCCAGGGCGCCGGCGTCGCCGGGAGGGAACATCATCCCGTGGACCCCGTTTTCGATGAGATCCATCAGCGCCGGCTGATGCGATGCGACGATGGCCCGCCGGGCCGCAAGGTACACCAGAGCCTTGTGTGGCGTTCGCGCCGAGAGGCGATTGTGTTCGTGGTTGCCCTGCGGGCAGACGCAGACCCAGGCGCGCTCGAGCAGCCGGGGCAAGTCCTCGAAGGCGACCGGCGCGACGTGCTCGACCGATTTCGCCAGGCCCAGCATCTGGACCTTGCCCATGGTCTCCTCGAACCAGGGCGACTCGCGCGGCGAGACCAGCAGAAGGCGCGCGGGGATCTGCCGGGGCAGCCGGGTCATGGCCTGCAGCAGCGTGTTCACGCCCTGCCAGGGAAGCAGGCTGCCCAGATAGAGGATGACCCCGGTCTGGCCCGGACCCGGCGAGATGTCCGCAAAGGGCGCCGGATCGAACCATGGTGGGTGGACGGTCACGGCATGGCCCTGGATTCCGCGCCGGCCGAGATGTTCGGCCAGAAGAGCAGATCCCGCCAGCACGCGGTCGGCCATGGAGAGGCATTTGTCTTCCTGCTGCTTGAGCGAGTACGAGCTTTCGATGGCCCGGGCATCTCGCGGAGAGAGCGTGGGGAGATCCACCGACGGCAGCGACAGCGGCTCGATGATGAGCTTGTAGCCGAGGTTTTTCTTCCGTTGCGCCAGCACCATGCCGTCCCATAGTCCGGTGGCATGGCAGGCCTTGTAATCCTCCGAGTCGAGCTGGCGGTTGAGCGCGCGTTGAAAGGCCTTGATGGATTCGGGCAGTGTGCCTCCAGTGGGCACGCGCAGCAGCCGGGCGCCGAAGTACCGCTCGATATGGGACAGCGCCTCGGTCTTGAGCGAGAGCACGTCCACGTCGAAGTGCCGGGACAGGACCCGGATCTCCTCGGTGAGCCAGCAGGAATGGCCGCTGGGGGCCGGCAGGGACAGAAAGCCGCTAAGCAGGATCTTGCTCTTCTTGTCTTCCGGCCGGTCCATGGCTCTCTCTCTTGCCACGATATCCCCGGGCCCGCCTCCCGCCCATCGGTCAGCTGGCCACGAAACCCGCCTTCGGCAGGGGCAGCGAAAGCTGCTCGGGCGGCAGGAGCGCCCGAACCCTCTTTCGCTTGCGCGCGAGCACGCTCGCCGTCTCCTCCGCCCCTGGGCCGAAAAGGTACACCTCGCGCGGGCCGCAGCCCAAAAGATACTCCTCGATCATCGAGAAATCGGCGTGGAGCGACAGGGTGAAGGCCCGGTCCAACCCGGCTTGCTGGCAGTACCCGGGCTGGAGGGCCATCCCGGTGGCCGCGGCCAGGCGCAGGCGAGGATTTTTTCGGAGCCGGGCTCGCGTCGAAGGAGAAAATCCCGCAAGGATCACCTCTCCCGGCGAAGGCGATTTTCGCGCTCGCAGCAGGCCGTCCAAGCGCACCCCCGCCCCCGCTTCCATCCTTCGGCAGGCATCGAATATCCTGCGCTCGGCCCGGACGACAAACCCGTGTTCGAGGAGCAACTTGGCGATTTCCTGGGCCTTTCCCAGCTCGGCGCACAGGAGCGCCGGGATAGCGCCGTCGGCTTGCGTTTCATTGGCCCAGGCGAGCAGCGCCCGCTCTTCGTCTTCCTTCGGGGGCAGGCGCCAGCGAGGCGGGAAGGCCGCGTGGGCCAGGAGCACATCCGCCGCCAGCACCTCCGCGGCCGGACAGCACCGCTTCATCGAAAGCGAAAAGTGGCCGGTGTAGATCAGCCGTTCCGAGCGGTATTCGACCACGAGCTGCGCCGAGCCGGCGATGTGCCCGGCCGGGATCAGCATGAGCCCGAGTTCGCCCAGGGCGAACGGGCGATGGTAGGGGCAGACCAGGGTCCGGGCCTTGTGCAGGCGCGGGCGGACCAGCGCCGCGGTGGCCGGCGTGGCCAGGATCTTTCGATGGGGAGCCGCCTGGCGAAGATGCGCGTGCGAAAGAAAGCAAAGATCCGCGCGCCGGACGGCATCGAACCAGAGGACCGTGCCCAGCAGGTGGAGTCCGCGGTTGTACTCGATGCGGATGGACGGCGTTGTCCTTCGCGGCGCCATGGAAGACCTCGCGGCGAATCTATTCGCGCAGGATCGGCCTGTCAAACCGCCCCGCCGGGCCGCCGCCCGAGAGCGCTTTCGTTTGACAGGCCGAGGCCGTTGCCATACTCTCGACGGACGAACGAACCGCCGTCTCCGAACGCGACGGCGGCGGACATCGCGGAGGACCCATGGCGACGAGCAAGAAGGTGCGCGCGGCGGCCAAGGCCGCCAAGACCGAGAAAGCCAAGAAACCGGCCAAGGCCAAGTCCTGCGGCAAGAGCGCGCCGGCGGCGACGAGCTTTCGGCTCTCGGACCGGATCCAGCGGCAGAAGAACATCGCCTGGCGGCTCATCGACGGCGAGGCGGTGATCATCACTCCGGCGGACAGCACCATGCACTCGCTCAACGAGACCGGCACCCGCATCTGGGAACTCCTCGGGCAGAACCAGACGGTGGCCCAGGTGGCCGACCGGATCCGGCAGGAATTCGACGTTCCGCCCGAGGTGGCGCAGAAGGACACGTTGTGGTTCATCCAGTGCCTGTCCAAGAAGGGCCTGGTATCGAAGGGGTAGTCTTCGCGTCTTTTGCTATCCGACTCAGGGGGCGGGCTCTTGTGCCGATGCCCGAAATCGGCTAGTTTCCTGAGGCCGGGGGAGGATGCGCCCGGGGAGGTTCGAACATGAAGCCCTTGTCCCGCAATCTTCTGCTCTCGCTCACCGTCCTTGCGCTATCGCTCTCCGGGGCCGCCTGCGACTGCGGCGGGACCAGCAAGTCGTGCGACTGCGCGCCGGAAGTGTCGTTCACCAGCCCTTCGGGCACGGCGCCGCTCACCGAGTTCCACGATACCAAGCCGGCGGTCGAGGGCATCCAGTACCCGGTCACGGTCACCACGCGGTGCCTTCCCGCGGGGACCAAGGTCAATCTGACCAACTCGCTCCAGCCGTCCCTCTCGGTCGAGGGCACGGTGGTCATCGATGACTCGGCGACCCAGACCGGGCACATCGACTTTTCCGAGCAGACCTTCCTGCCGGGCATCAATCACATGTGCGTGAGCGGAACGGTCGCGGTGGACCGCAACCAGGACGGCAGCGGCGGCTGCTCGGCTCGCACCGCGCCGCTGGAATCGTGCCGCGACGTGCTGGTCCAGCTGGGCATCCCGGCGTGCCGCTTCGAGGCGCCGACCGAGGGCGCGACGCTGGCCGCGACGGACGACCAGAATCCAGCCGAGGGCTTCCAGCACGAAGTGCGCCTGGCCTGCAAGGGCGTGAGCGACGGCACCGCGGTTCGGCTCTCCATGAACGGCCGCCGCCCGCTGGAGCAGACCCTGTCCTCCGGCGGGGCGCTGTTCGCCAGCGTGGATTTTTACGAGGGCGAAAACCTGTTGCACGCCGAAACCACCGGGGTCGGCGGCGAGACGGTGGTGGCCGAGATCCGGGCCACGGTGAACACCGGCGGCTGCGCCCTGTGGCTCATGCCCGCCGACGGGACGACCTTCCGCGTGGCCGATGACGAGGAGCCGGGCGTGGACGGCCTGCAGGCGACTCTCACCGCCGTGACCGCCGCCTCGGGCACGTTCGCCTGCGCCGACGGCTCCGCGGTGACCCTCACCGTCGGGACGACCGAATACACCGGCGAAATCGTCGGCCACCAGGCGCCGATCAAGGTCACCTTCGCCGACGGAGAGTTCTCGGTCCGGGCCGTGGCCGTGGAGCCCGGCGGCGCCGGCCGCACCGGGCGCGCCGTGCCCAACACCTACTTCGTGTGCGCCTCGCCGCTTCTGCTCGAGGTCACCTCGCCTCCGGCCGGCATCGTCATCACCGACGCCGCCGATCGCGACGGCAACCTCCCCGGCATCCAGGTGGCGGTGCGCGGCGTCTCGCAGGGCGTGCCCGCGGCGCAGAGCCTCGAACTCCTGCTCGACGGCCAGGCGGTCCTGGACGAAAACCAGCAGCCGCTGCGGCCCCAGGTGTTCTTCCCCGGCGCGGATTTCGAGTTCCAGTGGGCCAGCTTCCTCCAGTCGCGGGCCTACACCATCCAGGTGCGCGGCCATGACGCCTGCGGCCAGGAGGCGCTCTCGGATCCGGTGATCGTCACCGCCCAGACCGAGCAGCGCACCTGCCAGATCGTGGATCCGGCGCCGGGCGGGGTGCTGCTCTCGGCGAGCGACAAGGACCACAACGAGCAAAACGATCTCCAGTACGACGTGCGCATCGCGACCGCCAACGTGAGCGACGGCGCCCAGCTCACGCTCCAGATCTCCGGCCAGACTCCGCTGGCCGGCATTCCGGTCGCGGGCAACGCCGCCACCGTCGAGGCGACCCTGCAAGACGGCGCGAGGACCCTTCGCTGCGTCCTCGACACCGGCGAGGCATCGCCGAGCGTCGCTGTCACGGTGGACGGGCACACCCCCGCGGTCGCCGTCACCAGCCCCGCCGAGGGCGCCTCGTTCGACGTCCTGGACGTCGAGCTTTCCATCACCACCACCGGTGTGCCCGACGGCGCGGTGGCCAACGTGCAGGTCAGCGCCGGCGCGGACAGCGCGGACTTCGGCTGCACCGTGACGGGGAACGGGGCGCTCTGCCCGGTGACGCTGTTCTGGTCCGGAAATGGCTGCACCGAGAACACCTTGGTCGTCTCCGTGGGCGACATTCTGGCCGGCCAGCCCGGCGCGCCCGGCAACGTGGGCTCGGTCACCTTGCACCTCTCTACCTGCCTGAGCACCGATCCGCCGCTGATCACCTTCCTGGACCCGGACGAGAGCGCCGTGCAGCCCATCGCCGTCGCCGAAGCCTCGCGCATGTACACCGTGATCGCCCGGGTAGAGAACGTCTCCCCGGGTACCCCGGCCGATCTTACCGTGGTGGACAACGGCTTCGCCCGGGCGCCGGTGCGCGCGCTCGTTTCTGGCGCCGGCATGGCGGTGTTTTCGAACCTGCCGCTGCCGCGCGGCGCGGCCGAACTCCAGATCGAGGCCCACAACGCGGTGGGCACCGCTCGCAAGAGCGTCCTGCTCCAGGTCGGCGACGACACGCTGCCCACAGTGGTGATCGCCGAGCCCGCCGACGGCACCTTCTCGCCACTGGCTGATCAGACGGTGGTGGTCCACACCGGCGCCGAGCCCGGCCAGACCTGCTACCTGTGCCGGCGTACCCATCAGGCGGGCGGGCTGCCCCCGGTGTGCGACGCCGGGACGGCCGTGGGCCAGGGCGTGGTGGACGCAAACCACGACGCCACCGTGGCCCAGACCCTGGTGGACGGGGACTACGATTTCTGGGCCTCGTGCGCGGACAGCGCGGGCCACACCGGGACCTCGCTCTACTCCCGGCTGGTCGTGGACTCCGCGCCGCCCCAGGCGGCCTTCGTGGACCCCCAGGACGGCGCCGTCTTCAACGCCGCCAGCGCGGACACCTCGGGCGCGGCCGGCTTCCAGATCCGGGTGCGCATCGCCGCCGACGTGGAGGACGATCAGCCGGCGACGCTGTTCGTCAACGGCCAAGCCGCGGAGATCGTCGGCGTATCGCCAGTGTTTGCAAGCGGGTTCGTCACCTTCTCCGCCGTGACGGTCGCCGACCAGGCCCAGCACACGCTCGCGGCCCGGGTGTGCGATCGGGCGGGCAACTGCAGCGACGTGCCGCCGGTCGCCATCCGGGTGGACCGGCTCGTTCCGGGCGTGGCCGTCACCGCTCCCGCCGACGGCTCGGTGTTCGGCGCCATGGACGACCAGTCGCTGGCGCCGGGATTCCAGCGCAACGTCACCTGCGCCTTCACCGGCGCCGTGGCCGGCGACGTGGCCACGCTCGCGGTGTCCGGCGGCGGCAACATCGCCCCGGTCGAGCATGCACTGACCGACTCGGAGCTTGCCTCCTACACCTTCGTCCAGGCCACGCTCATCGCCGACACCGCGGCGCAGCCCAGCGCCGACGTGGTCGTGACCTGCTCGCTCAAGGACGCGGCGGACAACACGGGCTCGGCGGCGAGCAATGTCTCCATCCGCACCCTGGCGCCGCAGGTGACCGTCTCCCGGCCGCTCAATGACGCAAATCTCAATGTCTTTTGGGACATGTGTTCGCCCGCCGGCTTCCAGACGCAGGTCAACGTGGACACCGTCAACACCGCGCTCGGCGATCTGTTGGTCCTGTGCCTCACCCCGGGCACTGGTTTGCCCGAGGGCGCCTGCGCCGGCCACGGCCGGGAGGCCTGGCGCGGCACGGTGACCGGCGTCAGCACCGCGGTCTCGTGCGTGCCGTTCGAGCAGGGGGACAACACCATCGTGGGCTACGCCGAGAACATCCCCGGTCAGGGAACCTACTCGGACCCCATCCTGGTCCATGTGGACAGCGTTCCACCCGCGGTGACCTCCATCGTCACCAACATGAACGCCCAGGGCTGCGTCTCGGCCGCCGAGAGCCGGCTCCTGGTCACGGTCAACGTAACCGGCGTCGAGGACGGCAGGCCCATCGCACTCAAGCGCGACTGGCCCCCCGGGACCACCGTGGCCAACTCCACCGTGACGGGCGGCGTGGCGTCCTTCAACATCTCGCTGGCCGAGGGCATCTACGATCTCACCGCGGAAGTCCGCGACGCCTTCAACAATCCCAACGTGTACGAAAACCCGCTCATCGAGAACCCCGAGGCGCACTTCCTGGTCAAGGTGGACGTGACGCCGCCCACTCTCAACATCACCCAGCCGAGCAAGACAAACCTCCTCTACGCCGACGATCTCAACCCGGCCACCGAGGATCTCGACTTCGTCTTCGCGGTCTCGACAACCGCCGAGGACGGTCAGGCGGTGGTCTTCGCGCCCGGCGGGACGGCCGCGGTCACGGGCGGCGCGGCCTCGATCTCGGCCAGCATCGGCCAGGGCAACCAGACGCTGCGCGCCGACGTGGCCGACGCCTGCGGCAACCCGGCGCCCCAGGCCACCAAGAGCGTCTTTGTGGACACCGTGCGGCCGACCATCTCGTGCAGCTCGCCAACGCCCAACCATACCTACAACACCCAGGACGTGCCGTTCACCTGCACGACCTCGGGCGCCACGGGCGGAAACATCCGGGTGTACTCCAGCATCTCCGGGCTGCGCTGCACCGTGCCGGTGGACGCCTCGGAGACCACCACCTTCACCTGCCGCTTCCCCGAGGGTACGCGCGACGTGACGGTCAACGCCAGCGATGCCTCGGGCAACGTCTCGGCCGACTACCCCATCCCGGGCGTGGCCGTGGACGTGACCGGCTGCGACATCGAGATCGCGGGCGTCCTGGGCGTCGAGATCTTCAACCTCGCGGACGACAAGGACCACAACGCGGCCAACGGGCTGCAGATCGACCTCACCGCCTGCTCCAACACCTGCAACGCCGGCAACTGCGCCGGCTGCAGCATCTCCCTCACCCTCGACGGCGCGCCGTTCGGAAGCCCCCGCCCGCTCGACGGCAGCGGCTGCGCCACCTTCACAAACGTCCAGCTCGCCGACGGGGCCGAGGGCGTGACGGTCATGGCGACCATCGACGACGGGGCGGGCAACACCGCCCACGACAGC
>Ga0209381_1005037_pt1 | contig 11154 bp, 10 predicted proteins | sample DewCreD2012metaG_FD_184111 | JGI IMG/M metagenome (GOLD analysis project Ga0209381, IMG submission 184111) | Hot spring sediment bacterial and archeal communities from British Columbia, Canada, to study Microbial Dark Matter (Phase II) - Dewar... ...
AGATGTGCGGACCATCCCCACGCGCGTGGGGAGAACAAACCGTCTCCCGGCTCGGACGTCCAGATGTGCGGACCATCCCCACGCGCGTGGGGAGAACGGCGTGGCGTGGCGAGTGCTGGACGCTCAGCACGGACCATCCCCACGCGCGTGGGGAGAACTTGTCCGTGCGAACACCTGAACGCCAGTTGCGCGGACCATCCCCACGCGCGTGGGGAGAACAGGCTCAGGTCCATGAAACAGAAGCCGCTCGAAGGACCATCCCCACGCGCGTGGGGAGAACCAAACGAGATCTCCATGCACTGACCGGCGGAAAGGACCATCCCCACGCGCGTGGGGAGAACTCCTCGCTGACCTGCGTGATCGTGACCAGTTTCGGACCATCCCCACGCGCGTGGGGAGAACATGGTAATGGTAATGGTAATGAGTTCCGGAAACGGACCATCCCCACGCGCGTGGGGAGAACGAAACGCACAGGCTCACAGAGTGAGCCTGTGACGGACCATCCCCACGCGCGTGGGGAGAACACGGTTATCTTTGCCAGCGGATCCAGCGAAAAAGGACCATCCCCACGCGCGTGGGGAGAACTAGATGGTGAGTTGGCTTGAATCCGCGTACAATGGACCATCCCCACGCGCGTGGGGAGAACGAGGCTCGAAGGCCGGGTAGACCCGCGGACGGCGGACCATCCCCACGCGCGTGGGGAGAACTGGCGGGAGAAGCTGCAGACCGATCCGGGGCTCGGACCATCCCCACGCGCGTGGGGAGAACACTGCATTTTACGGGATTTTTGCCCCTTCCCAAACCTCAAAACCATCACTTCACTCCGCCCGCTTCCCCTTCCGCCTCGCCCCCCGTCTGGCCAGCCCACTTCTCCGCCACCAGCCACAGCCCGCTCACCTCCACGCCCCGCCGGTTCACCTCGCCCGTCGTCTCGATCACATACCCCTGGCAGTTCGGATACGAACTCACGATCAGCAGGCCCATCCCCTCGGCGTTCCTCTTGATGTATTCCAGCGTCTTCGCATGCGTCCGGCGGTTCAGCGTGCCCACGAACACGTTCGGCCGCGGTTCGATGAACCACCGCTTCAGCATGCCCCGGATCGCGTCCGGCGTCTCCTGCGCCACAATCACCGTCATCGGAACAGTTCCTCCAGATCTTCAGGCATCCTTTGCAGCAGGCGCTCCTGCTCGATCCTCTCCTTCAGCAGTTTCCGCACCAGATCCCCGCGGTCCCGCGGATCGGCGGCGATGGCCTGGAACGCCGCGGGAAACGACGTCGATTCCTTGTACAGGTCCGCCACGTCGTAGACGAACGCCAGCGGCCCGCTGTCGTGAATCATCCCCAGCGAAGGGATGAACCCCATGGTGCACACCACGGCGCAGCACAACGCGTACAGGCTGGCGTTGGCGGCGGAAATCGCCCGGTTGATGTGGTCGGCCAGGTCCCAGTTGGATTTGTCGTACTTGCGCCCCTTCCACGTGACGCCGTATTTCAGCCCGAGCTCCGCATACAGCGTCCGCACCCGCAGTCCCTCCATGCCCCGCAATTCCCGCACCGTCCGCTCCTGGGCCAGCTCCTCGCCGAACCGGCGGCTGAACATGCGCCGCGCGATCGCCTCCCGCCGCTTCCGGTCCGCCCAGCACGCAGCATGAAGCCGGGCGCGCTCGTTGTCGTGGTTCGGCGCCACGCCGAACGAGTAGAACCGCATCCCGTCCTCTCCGATCCAGCACACCGGCGTGTTGCAATCCGCGCACGCTTTCATTGCCGCGTGAGTGACGGTGGTTCCCGGCCCCAGCAGAATCGCGGACAGAGTCGCCACCGGCAGCCGCAGAACGGTCATGTCCGCGCCAATCCACTTCACGCTCGAGTCATCCACTTCCAGACGCCCATGCTCCAGGTAGATCGGTGTCCAGCGGTCTCGCGCCGGACTCAGCGTTTCCAGCGGCGGCTTCTCGAAGATCGGCACGGCTCACTCCGGCTCGGCGGGAATGACGCGGATCCGCCGGTATGCGAACGCACGTCCCCCGGCGGAGGAATCCGGCGTTCCGAACGACAGGGGTACGTCGCACAGGCTGTCAGTGCCCTCTTCGAACTGGTCCGCTTCTTCCACCCGCGTGAACAGCCGGATGTCCCGTCCTTCCGTCAGGTGAACCAGCGCCTCTTCCTGCGACCCGAAGATTCCCCGGAAGATCGGCGCCGCTGGAAGACAGCATTTCCGCCCGAACCACACCCCCCAGACCGGGTTCTGAATCCACTCCCCCAGCCGGAAAATGCAGTCCTGCGGCCCGGTGACGACAACCCCGAACCGTGCATCGGTCAGGTAATCTCTGCGCGTCACCACCGCATTCGGGTTGGGCTTGCCGTCTGCGGTCCGCGTCCCCTGCACCGTGTGATAGTCCCGCAGCCGGCGGACCGGCGCGCGCCCCTCCCCTTCAGTGGCGCGGCGCGGGATCTCTACCGTCGTGATCCGCGCGCCCGCCAGCGCCGCCAGCAGCTCCCTCTCCTCTGTGGAACCCTTCGCCGCCCCCGCCGCCGCACAGAACAGCCCCGCGATGGCGCTGCGCGTCGGATGGGAAACCGTGCCCCGGTTCTGAAACTTGCTCGACACGCCCCAGCTCTGCATCGGCGCATCGAACACCATCGCCAGGTGCGCCCTCTCAGACATGGCGCACAAGCTCCTCGCAGAAACGGTCCAGCGTCATCCCTTCCGACGGCAGGCGCACCTCCGCCTTCGGCTTCAGGCCCCACGTCTCGCGAAGCTCGCGCAGGTGCTTCTCCAGCGCTTCGACGGACGGCGCCAGCAGCCCGTCCTTCTTCGCCTTGACAGGCGATTCGAAGGCATTGACCAGCTGCACCGGATGCCCGCTGTCCCGGTACAGGCCCAGCACGAAGCCCGGCAGCGTGTGGGCGTTCATCGAATTCTTCCGCGCTCCCGGAACGCTGAGCAGAACCGCCCGCACGAAGGCGTCCACCACGTTCCGCCTCTCCTCCGGCGTGAACGCGCCCAGATGCTGCCCGTCCTCCAGCAGACCCAGATTCAGCGCTGCATACCGATAGTACGTCGCTGAGGAGAACTCCAGTGTGCCCATCATCCCGCTGCCCGCCCGGTCCTCCTCCGCCACCGTCGGATCTGCCGCCTGAAGGTCGTCGACGGCGGTGAAGAAATCAATTTCGTTGTCCGCCCTGTGTGTCGAAAGCGCATGGCTGAACATGGCCGCGCCCTCCACGTTCAGGGAGGGGTCGTTCGCCACCATGCGCCCGAACACGGCGATGTCCGCAGCATCCTTGCAGCCAGGATCGCGCAGCGCCCTGAAGCCCCGGCTCATCACGCCCTCCAGCCATTTCTGGCCGTCGTCTTTCGATTTTTTCTCTTTTTCCTTCTTCGCCTCCTTGCCACTCTGCTTGCCCCCGCTCAGCATGGCCGCCCACCCGGGCGTTGAAGCCGCCGCCTCGGCAATCGCTCCAGCCGCCGCCGTCAGGTCGCCAGGAGAGAGAAACATCATCGTCTTGACGCGCCGCAAACCCTTCTGTTCAGCCGCCTCCTCGTCGAAATGAGCAAGCCGGTGGCAAAACTCGCGGGCAAGGGCTTCCGCTGCCGTGCGCAGACCTTCGCCCAGCTCGGCCGCGGCCTTCGGACGGCTCCTGAATTCCTCTGCGATCCGCTCCGTCAGCGGGTCCACGATCAGGCGGCTTCGCTTCCCTGCGCATTGATCCGGCGCAAGCTCGTGCATCGCGAGCCGGATGGCCCGCTTCAGGCACTGGCTCGAAATCCGCGCCCGGTTCACCCCGCCAAAAATGGCCGTCTTCGGCGCCCCGACATCGTCCCGGTTCAGGCACGATACCGGAAAAGATTGCAGAATGTGCAGTTCAATCAGTCTCACGTTCGCCTCTCCTTCTTTCTGTCCATTCCCTGAATTCCAGTCAGAAACTCATCCCTCCGGCAGCGGCGCCAGCACCAGCAGCCCGAACCCGAACCCTTTCGCCGGTCCGATGCCCTTCTCGAACGCCTCGCGGAACCGCGCCGCGTCCGTCACGCGCAGCGTGCCGCGGTACTCCACCGCCGCGTGATGCCCCGCGGCCTCCTTCTTGCGGAAATAACTCCGCCCTGCGGGCGTGATGCGCAGGCTCGCGAGGTCCACCTCGAAGCCGCTGTCCTGCGCCTTCCTCTGCATCCACGCTTCCAGCTCCTCCCGCGTCCGCAGCGGCTCTCGCCGCCCGTTCTTGGTGGGCTTGCCCGCGGCATCCAGCTTCACCACCTTCCGGGTCGGATTGGCCCGGAGCTGAAACGCGTAGGCGCGATGGCTGAAAAACGAATCGGGGATCGCCCGCGTTCTCCATGTCCGGTCCGGCGCGCGCCACCAGGCAGGCGGCGACGGTTGCCAGCGCGAGACGATATACAGCCGGTACCGGCCCTCGATTTCGTCAATGCGCGTCAGGAACTCCCGCGCGTCGTCGGCATGGCCCGGAAACAGCTCCCACACCGCCTGATGCCAGTCGTAGGCGTCGTACAGCTTCCGGGCCATGGCCTCGCGCATCCCCAGCCACGCTTCCGTCAGATACATGGCGCCTCCTTCAGCTCTCCTGCCGCGCCCCGCCAGCCGCCTCATCGGCGCCCGGCACGCCGTCCGCCGCTCCAGAAGCAGCGGCGCCCGGCGCCCAGAACTCCGCCGCCCACCGCTGCCGGATCCCCGTCGTCCAGTACGTCAGGTCCGTGAACAGCCGCCGGTAATTCACCGGCACTCCGGCCGACCGCATCGCCAGAATGAGCGGACGCACCAGACGGCAGGCCTCGCTGCGGTCCGCCGCCAGCAGCCGCTGCAACCGCCGGCTCACGACGTCGGCCGAAAAACTCCCCGACCGCGCCAGCCGCCGGCAGGACGTGCCGAAGGTCCCCTCTTCCGCACTCTCCGGGTGGTAGCCGAACCCGCCGGCCACCGTCATTGCCGGTTCGCTGCCGATCAGGCCCAGCGGCCCAAGAAACGGCCAGGCCCGCACCTGTCGGGCGCGGCTCCAGGCGCACCGCAGGTCCGCCATCTGGCCCCGGTCCGCGGACGCCGCCCGCAGCCGCTCCAGCAGCTGCCCGGCTCTCTGTTCCAGATCAGTCGTGCCTCGCTTCATGATGATTTCCAGCCTCCTGGCTCAACAGCCCGGCGATCCGGCCCCGCAACTCCTGCTGCGCCACCGCATGGGCGCGCATCTGCCGCACGCCTTCGGACGGACAGGCGTCTTCGAACGCCCGCAGAGCGGCGCGCCGCAGCGTCCGGCCCCACCGCGATTCCGCCAGGCTCGTCTCCCTGCTCGCGCCCGCCGCAAAATCGATCAGATCCTGCACGGACAGATCCACGTCGGACCAGTACAGAAACCGCATCTTCTGCCGCATCCCCGCCGGACTCACGGCTGGCCCGCCGCCGGATCCCCCGTCGGAACTGAGAGCCTTCACGTACGCCTCCGCCCCCTTCTCCAGCGCCCCGGCGATCTCGCTGGCCAGCTCCACCCCTCTCTCGTATACCTTCTGCCTCGCGTCCTGCAGCAGCCCAGCCGGGACATGAAACACGGACTCCACCAGGTCGACCGGCTTCGCCTGATCCGCGATCATCCCCCCGGCCCAGAGATCGAAACCCTCGTCCTCGCCAAGGTTTACGAGCGCCAGCGGCCCTCCCGCCCCGCTGCCCGCGCGGCATTTCACCAGCATGGAATGCAGCTCGCGCCACAGCGCAGCCTCCTGCCGCAGCGGCAGGAGGCCGTGCTCTTCCTTCCCCTGTCTCTTCCGGACCACAACAGTTGCCTCCGGCTCCCGCGGCCCGCCGTTGTCGAATGACGGATAGCTCAGCCCGTTCGCGAGGATCATGCGGCCTCCGTCTTCTCCAAGCCGGATTGCACGGCTCAGCGGAACCAGGCGTCCCAGATAGGTCCGCGTGGCTTGCTCCGCGGCGGCGCGGTCGTCCGGGCTGGAGGGAAACCGCTCCCAGATCGGCCTTCCCCAGCCTTCCGGTCCATACACCAGCCCGGCAGTCCTGCGGGAAATCAGGTTGAGGTGGACCGTTTTCAGCAGATTGTCGCGACGGATATAGGCATGAACCATCGATCCCGGCAGGCACGGCGCATGCTGGCTCGATCCATCGCCGGATGTCGGCCTGCCGCCCCAGAGGGCCACTCCGATGCGCCCTCCCGGCGAAAAACACTGGAAAGCCAGCAGCCGCAGCGCCAGAGATTCTGCCCCGAACCGCCGCTCCTCCCCGCCGCCGTTGTCGAATAACGTCGGATTATTCCCCGTCGCCAGCGCAAAATCCAGCTTGCTCGTGGGCACCCACTTTTCTTCCGCCAGCTCGAGCCCGGGCGCCTGCAGAAACCTCTGCCCGTTCCCGAACAGCTCGAATGCAGGCCGCCATTTCTCCAGATAGGCGCACGCGGCCTCCGGCAGACGGGACTCGCACCTTTTCCAGTCATCCTCGTCCGCCGGCCCGTCCAGCGCCGCCTGCGCCACCGCGATCAGCAGCCGCATCAGCGCCACCCGTTCGTCCGGACGCACCGCCAGATCGCGGATTTCTTCGCCCCGCCGGAACGCATCCTTCAGGCTGACCTGCAGGGCAGCCCCATCCTGCATGACCACCGGAATCCAGCTCTCAGAAACAAGATTCATTCCACGCCTCGCCCTCCATCATGGAAATTCTCCCGACCTTTTCCGGCTCGATCCAGAGTCCGATTTCCTCCGAGTATGTCATGCCAGCCTCTGTGTCGCCATCTGCCCAGACTATTTTTCCGTCATGACGTAGCAGGCCTGCCGCGCTGGAATCTGCATATGTTTTGAGCCATTCCGGCGCCTGCTCGAGTCCCTCTTTCAGCGCCCAATAGGGCGCCCGGATCAGACGGCGGTGGATCGCTTTGGCCGCGGCGAATTCCCAGGCGTTTTCCCGGCAGACAATCCGCTCGCCCGGCGGAAGCGTCAGCTCCGTTTCCGCCCCTTGCCGCTCGATTCTGTGCGCCAGCAGAATGTGCGCCGTGGGCGTCGTCTCGTACCGCGTCTGCACTCCTTCGTCGTCTTCGAGGGCGGGCAGATCCCAGACGCGGGTCGCGTTCTCCGCCTTTCCTCGCAGCTCCGCCATCTTCTGCCGCATCTTCTCCCGGAGCTGCTCCCACGACGCCGGCTCCCCCCTCGCTTCCTCGTAAGTCCGCTCGAGGATTTCTCGGATCTGCCCCGGCACTCTGACCGAAGTCAGTCTCCGCCACTCGCTCCACGTCCGCAGCAGCACATACGGCGGGTACACACGGGCGCTTCTGCCGAGGCTCTCCCGGATCGCCGCCGGATCGTCTCCCTTCAGACACAGCTCGTCGGACGGACGGCGAAGAATCACCTCCGCCCGCCCCGGCGCCCGGTTGTCCCGCCGGTGGCGGTGCAGCCGTCCGATCCGCTGAAACAGCATGTCGGTCGGCGCCAGATCCGTGATCAGCAGATCCGCGTCCACGTCCACGCTCTGCTCCACTACCTGCGTCGCCACCAGGACGCAGCCTTTGGGACGCTCGCCGTGCCGCCCCAAAGCCTGCATCCAGTGGTTTTCGAGTTGTTCGCGCCGGTACAGCGGGAAGCGGGAGTGCAGCAGCCCGAGTCCGGGCCCTCCTTCCCGGTTGGCGGACTTCAGCGCCCGGTACGTCTGCTGCGCTTCCGCAACCGTGTTCCGGATCCAGAGCACGCACCGGCCCCTCTCCGCCGCTTTCAACGCCTCACGCGCCAGCTCCCCCTCCTCCAGCCACCGCACCGCCACCTTCTTGTCCCGGGGCCCGTTGCAGGCCGTTTCGCGCACGCTTGGCCCGGATGCCGACAGCAGCGGGTAGGCGTCGCTCGCCGCTGCCCCGTTCTCCACCCCCAGCACCTGCGCCCTCCGGCTCTTCGTCAGGGTGGCCGACAGCACGATCACCGTCGCCTCCAGCTCCCGCAGCTTCCGGATCAGGGCGCCGACAAGCGTGCCCGTGTACAGATCATAGGAATGCACTTCATCGAGAATCACAACCCTGCCTGCCAGCGCAAACTGCCGCAGGAAAAAGTGCTTCGCCGCCACCACGCCCAGCAGCGCCTGATCCACCGTGCCCACTCCGAATGGCTCCAGCAGCGCCCGCCGGCTCGAGGCGAACCACGAACGGCAATCCGCGCCCCCCGTGGGACGGCCGTGATCGTCATAGCCGATCTTGCCCGCCTCGACGGCCAGCTTCTGCTCCAGCAGCCATGAAGAGCCGTGTGCAAGCCTCACGCCCGCACTGCCGTCCGTGATCCGGCCAATGAATTCTTTTACCCGCAGGTGGATCCGGTTGCTGGTCAGTTGAGTCGGCAGGCCGAAATACAGACCGCACGCCTGGCCGCTCTCCAGCAGACCGTACGCCGCCGCCAGCGCCGCTTCCGTCTTGCCGCAGCCCATCGGGCCTTCAATGATATAGACTCCCGGTTCGCGGATTTCCCTCTGCGCCGCCTTTTGCAGCGCATTCGGCCGCAATCCCGGAAACAGCTCTTCGAACCGGAGGCCTCGGCGGATGACCGGCCTCTTCCAGCCGATCTGTTCCAGCGCACGGGCAGCCGCTTCCTCCCGGTCCCGACCCGTATTGCTGCCATCCGGCGGAAAAAACCGTTCATCGGAGCCGATCCAGTCGGCCACCGTCATCAGACCGGCCGCCCAGCAGAGCTCCGTTTCCGATCTCGGCCCCCGCTCCGGAAGCCGGCCCATCCGTGCCTCGATGGCTTCCACCAGCCTGTGCCGGTGTTCCAGCCAGTCCCTCGAACACTGCACGCGCAGGCCCTTCGGACGGCCGTGATGCGCTCCCAGCGCCGGCGCCCAGTGCCGCCTGTCGCTCCCCTCGCACAACGTCTGCAATGTGTGCTGGGAGACTTTCGCATGGTCCTTCTCCAGCATGCTCCACCGCTGCTGCAGCGCCATCTCTTTCAGGCCGTGCTGCACAAGCCACGCCTCGCACTGCGCCTGAAAGCCCGGCGTGATTTTACCGGCATCATGCATCGCCGCCAGAACTGCGTAGAATCCCGCATCACTTTCGCCCCATGGGGGAGGAAAACGCTCCAGCAGGGCGCGCGCAACGGCGCCGACGTTCAGGCAGTGCTCCAGCACGGAGATGCCCGGCCTGCCCTCCTCTGTCGTCTTGGCCCAGAATTCGATGCCCTCGGGAAGTCGATTCTCCTGCTGCGGCGCCTTCGCTGTGCGTGGCAATGGCATTGGCTGGCCCCGGCCATCAATTCACAACGTTTTGATCATCGTTGAAAATATCAGAAACCACTTTGCTCCAGCTCCCGGCAGGAAGCATTCCGCATTTCCTGTCCGCAAGCCTCCTCCGCCTGCTCCAGGTTCGAGCTGTGCGCTGCCGGGTATTCCTTGCCGCCGCCGGAGCGCCAGGCTGATGGCAGGTCCATCCGCAATCCTCGCGCCCCGTCCGCTCCGGACACAGAGCGGTGCTCCGGTAAAAGTTCGTCCTGCACTCGTTCAGCAGTGTACGGAGGCAAAGGCTCACAGGATGAGCCTCGCGCCTGAAATCTGGCTCGGAACAACCCGTGCAATTCCCGGCCAGCCCCAGCTGAGGGCAGGAACCCGTTCCCGGACGAGAATCCCATCCCCTTCTTTGCCGCTTTTTTTCTTTCCCTCATCCCGCTGAATTTGCACGGCTTCCGCGCCACCAGGCGGCTGCGTCCCCCGCCATGCTTCCACCCGTCCCCTATAATCCCCCCGGAGACCGGCCCCATGGCCAGACGGAAAAGAAAGCGCAGATCCACCCTCCTCCCCTCAAAACCCCGCGGCCCCAAAACCCCGCAGGGCAAACGCCGATCCTCCCTCAACGCCATCAAACACGGCCGCTATTCCCTCACCCTTCTCGACCTCTATGTCGACTCACCGGCCCTCTTTGAGACCGTCGTGCGCAACCTGCGCGCCGCCAATCCCGGCGCCGAAGCACAGCCATGTCCCGGCGCCGCCTTTGCCTCATCTTCCCCTGAATCGGTCCCGAATTCCGCCACCCTGGGAGGCCCCCTGCCCGGTAATTTTTTCCATTACATTGAAAAATCAGAACTTAACCCACAAAAATCGTTTCAAAACGAACTCGAAACGAACTCTCCCATTCGCCTCAGCCGGCGGGAAGAAAACGAAGAAAACGCAGAACGTTACGCCCGATTCCACCCCGCCGCCGAAACGATGTTCGTTTCCCTGCAAAACCCCATTCGTTCCGTCACGGACCGAATTCGTTCCGGCAGTCGGACGAGCCCCGCAACGCCTCCGCCACCGCCTCGCCTCCCGCAAATCCCCTCCTCGGCCCCGTCTCCCGAACCCTCTCGCGTGGCCGGCACTCCGCCACCAGCACCCGCCCCCAGCCAAGCTCCACCCATGCCTCCCACCGGTCCGGCAGCGACGCCCCGTCCGGCCACCAGCCCGGACAGGCACGCGCCACCACCCGCTCGGCCGCACCCAGTCCCAGCCTCAGCCACACCCCCTCCAGCTCCCTCCACGGCGATCCCGACACAAGCCGCACCCGGACCGCCACGGCTCGATCCGGTCTCCGCCCCAGCCTCACCCCAGGCGCGGCGATCCACGCATTCAGGAACCCTCGCCGTGTCCAGACCATCATCCCGGCCTTTCCCGTATCCTACCGCCCCAGCCACAGGTATAGTCTGGAAAGGATCCATGCCCGAATCCCGCAAGCCCGGCGTCCTCGTCGTGGACGACGAACTGAACCAGCGCACCGCTCTTGCTTCCATGCTGGAAGCCTGGGGCTATTCCGCCGCCACCGCCGCCGACGGAGGCGAAGCTCTCGAAATCCTGAAGGAATTCCCCGCCGCCGCCATCATTACCGACCTGATGATGCCCGGCATCGACGGCGCGGAACTCCTCCGCCGCCTCAAGGAACAGGGTCATGCGCCGCCTGCCATCGTGCTGACGGCCTTCGGCAACATCGAAACCGCCATCCGCATGGTCCACGACCTCGGCGCTTTCTGGTTTCTCGAAAAACCCGTGCAGACCGGCGCCCTCCGCCTTCTCCTCGAGCGCGCCGTCGCCCAGCGGCGTCTGGCCGAATACAGCGAGTCGCTCGAACGCCAGCTCTCTTCCCGCGGCGTCCTCGGCGAACTGGTCGGCCACTCGCCCCAGATGCAGGAGGTCTTTTCCCTCATCCGC
>Ga0209381_1005040_pt1 | contig 11142 bp, 7 predicted proteins | sample DewCreD2012metaG_FD_184111 | JGI IMG/M metagenome (GOLD analysis project Ga0209381, IMG submission 184111) | Hot spring sediment bacterial and archeal communities from British Columbia, Canada, to study Microbial Dark Matter (Phase II) - Dewar... ...
AGTCTTTCGAATCCCTGAAGTTCTATCTCACGCGAGAGAGCCTGCAGGAAGTGATTGTTCGCCGCTGAATGACTCCAGCCACGGCAACCGACCGTCCCGCCCGAATCGCCAGCGTCCTGGCGGCGCTACTGCTGATCACGCTGACGCTGTACGTAGGGCGGGTCTTCTTCATCACTTTTCTGACAGCCGTTCTTCTGGCGTTCCTGCTGGAGCCTCTGGTGCGGGGCCTCATGCGGCTGCGGGCGCCGCGCGGGCTGGCGAGTTTTCTGGCCTGCGCGCTGATGCTGGTGGTGCTCTATCTGCTGGGGCTGGGGCTCTGGATGCAGGTGCAGGGGCTGTGGGAAGACCTGCCGAACTACAGCCGGCGGGTGTCGGAACTGGTGGACGCGGCGGTGCAGCAGATCGAGGAGATCGAATCGAAGGCGCGGGAGATCATCGTTCCGAAGCGGCTGCGCGAGGCGCCTCCCGTGGCGGAACCCACGGCGGCAGCCAAGGCGGCGAAGGCGCGCAAGCGCCCGGCGGCGGAACTGCCGCCTCCTGCGCCGCCCGCCGTGCAGGAAGTGCGGATCCGGCGGGAGGAAGGCCAGCTGGTGAACATCCTGTACCAGCGGCTGTCGGCCTATACGGACGCGCTGCTGATGGCCTCTTTCGTGCCGTTTCTGGTCTACTTCATGCTGAGCTGGAGCGACCACATCCTGAGGACGATCCTGGGAGCGCTGCCGGGCGAAGGAGAACGCGAGAGCCTGCTGCAGGCGGTGAACGGGATCGCCGCGGTGGCGCGGGCGTATCTGGTGGGCAATTTCATCCTGGGCGTGCTGCTGTCGGTCGCGAGCGCAGGCTTCTTCTGGTTTGTGAAGCTGCCGTACTGGCAGGTGGTGGGACCGCTGAGCGGCTTTCTGAGCCTGGTGCCGTACCTCGGGCTGCCGCTGGCGCTGATTCCGCCGCTGGTGGCGGCGCTGCCCGTGTACACTGCCCTCCCTGCGTATCTGATCATCGGCTCGACGACAGCGGTGTTCCATCTGATCGCGCTGAACCTGCTGTATCCGAAGCTGGTGGGTGCGCGCGTGCACCTGAACCCGCTGGTGGTGACCGTGGCGCTGATGGTGTGGTACCTGCTGTGGGGCGCGGCGGGACTTTTCCTGGCGATCCCCGTGACGGCGGGACTGAAAGCCGCACTGGACAGCGTCCCGTCGACGAGAGCCTACGGGCGGATCCTCGGCAACTGAGTCCCGCACACGCCGCGGCTGATAGGCTAAAAAGGAGCGGCAGATCTTCTGCCCGCGGCCCCGTCCCGCCGCAGCCGTTCGAAACAAAACCCAGGAAAACTGTCATGGAGTCCGTGTCCAAATCCAATCCGCCACAAGCGGCGCACGCCGCGCCGGAACAGGACCTGATCCGCTACATCAACCTGAAACTCGCCGCGCTGGGAGAGCCTCCGGCGGACAGCGCAGCGAAGGAGCCGTTCCTCGAGCTCGCCCGTCCGCTGCTGAAGAACTATCTGGTGCGCGACCAGATTCTGGAAGGGCTGTACTGCCCGGCGGACCAGAGGATTCACGCGTTTCTGGACGACTATCTGGGCGGCTGCTGTCCGAAGGGGGCGCCGAAGCTGCCGGCGCGCACGTTCGTGCTCGACAGGGCGGGGCTGGCGCGGGCGATGAGCCTGCCGCAGAAGAGCGACCATTTCTCTTCGCCCTATCTGGACTCCTACCGCGTGGCGCAGGGGGTGCTGCACAATCCGCGCAGCGACCGGCGGACGACGCACGGGATTTTCCACGTGACCGAGGGCGGATTCCCCGTGCCGGCGGACAAGATCGCGGTTCCGAAACAGGCGTTCGCGGCGCTGCTGGAGAGGGCGCTGCAGCCGCCGAAGGACGTGCTGCGGCTCCCGTTCACCGCCGGGCAGGAGCATGAAGCGCACGCGTGGGTGTCGCTGCTGCTGAGACCGATTGTCGTACCGGAGGCTCCGGGGCTCGAGAGGCAGAGCATGGAAATCCGCTTTTTCGCGCCCGGCAGCCTGGTGAGCAACCTGGATTTCGTCGAAGGAATTTTCGGCAATGCCGGAGACCCTTTCCTGCCCGAGAACGATGCAGCGCTGGACTGCGAGCACTGGACGGGGCACACGGGCTGCATCATCCTGGCGCCGCATCTGGCGGGGATTCCGAAGAAGGAACTGGGGCTGCCGCGCTGGGAACAGGCGACGGAACGGCAGCGGCGGGACGGGATGTGCTGGCGCGACCCGTCGGAGCCGTACAACAACGGCGGCGCGTTCAAGATCACGTGCCGCGACGCGCGCGGCGTGATCGTGACGATCATCGCCGACAGCTATTACGGGTACTGCAAGAAGGAGATCAAGACGCAGATCAGTTTTTCGGCCAACCTGACGGGACTGGCGGAAGAGGAGCACGCGGGCGGGGCGATCGCGTTTCCCGCCTACATTCTCGGGCAGGACTTCCTGGCGGACCGCACGGTGCCTCTGAAGCGGACGCCGTTCGAGGAGGCGATGCGGCTGCTGGGCGACGGCGTGGACGTGAAGCCGGAGCGGTACGCCGTCGACAGGAAATATCCGGATGTTTTCTACGTGCCCGAGGACAGCGTGTTCGACGTCCGGGCGGGCGAAATCCGCTGGCGGCATGAAGGCGCTGAGCAAAGGCTGCCGCTGCGCAAGGGAGACGTCTACGTGCTGCCTTCCGGCTACCGGCTGCGGCTGGAGAAGCAGCTGAGCGGCTCGATGTGGCGGCTGGTGGGCACGCGGGCGGACGGGACGCTGATTCACAAGCCGTGCACGGTCTCCGGGGCCGGAAAGAGCGAAATCTCGAAATCCATCAGCGGTTCGCTGCTGAAAGGGCCCGTTTTCGTCCGCGATTACCGGGCGGACATGGATGAAGTGGAGAAAATCCTGGCGATGGATTTCTCCCGCATCCACCGCACGCCGCAGCCGCCGGAACGGGCGCGGCGGCCGATCCTGAGCATGGAGCGGAGCCTCGGCTCAGTCATCAAGCTGCTGACCCCGTCGTCGGAATACACCGACGAGTACAACGCGTGGCTGAGGCAGCTGCCGCAGACGGTGAGGCAGCTGGTCTTCACGGTGAAACGGTATTACCGTCCGGAGTGGGGCGCGCGCTGGCGCGAGCATTTCACCGTGGACAGCGTGAACGGCCAGCTGGGACACGAGCTGAAATACGACGACCAGAAGCTGGTAGCCAATTACCTGCGCGTGGGCTACGACGAGGACGGCGCCTGGCGGATATTCAAGCTGAGGCCCGACTTTTATCCGGCGGACAAGATCCAGGCGGAGGACGACATCAGCGTTTCGGTCACGCTGCCGCGCGAGGCCTTTCCGGGGCTGGATCCGCGGGAGATGCATCCGTCGGTGAAGGCGCTGGAAAACTGCGAGCGCCTGCTGTTCCAGAGGCCGGACGACGCGATCGAGCCGGGCGCGGACCCGCAGGCGGAGGCCGACATCGCGAGCCCGGGCGTGTTCCTGTCGAATTTCGAGCCGCTCAACCGGCAGCAGGTGCAACGGATCGTGGATCACGCGGCGCATTTCGACCGATTCACGGAACCGATGAAGCGGCTGCTGGAAAGTTTCGTGCGGAGCGAGACCCCGCGCTATGCGGTCTGCTCGGCCAATCCGCGGATCGTGGACGGCAAGCCGACCAAGAACCCGCGCTACCAGCAGCCGCGGCCCGATCTCGTGCGTCCCCGGGAGACGCACCTGGCCGAGGTGTGCGCGCGGCTGGACCGCGGGCTGCCGGCGGAAGCGCGACCCGATTTCGTGGTGAATTCGGTGCTGCCCGGGCGGCGCGCCAACCCGCCGCAGCCTGAGATCGGGCTTCCCGCCCTGGCGGTGTATGCGCCGATCCATTACCAGGAGCTGCCGGAGCTGTTCATGGATTTCATCAGCAGCCTGACCGGACGGTCTCCGTCGACCACGGGATTCGGCAGCGAGGGAGCGCTGACGAAGGGACCGTTCAATGCGATGCCCCCGGTCATCGACGTGAACAACGCGCTGGTGTCGGCCATTCTGACCGGGTACGAGGGATACAGCAGCGTGGCGGGCTACGTGGGTCCGCGCTTCCGGGTGGACCACGATCTGAGCATGCTGGTTCCCGAGCTGTGGTGCCGGATGAAGGTGGCGGAACGCGACCCGCGGTATCTGATCGAGAACGGCTATCTGGAGAAGCTGGAAGATTTCGATTTCGAGGGGCGCACGGTGGCCGCCAGCCGTCTCGGATACCGGATCACGCGGCAATTCGCCGAGCATTTTCTGGGCCGGATTTTTGAGAACCCGGATGCCGTTTTTCCGGAAAGCTGGCTGAAGCCGGAGACGCAGGACCTGCGGCTGTTCGTGCAGGGGGTGGACGCCATCGTGGAATCGCAGCGGAGGGTGGCGCTGCTGTATTTCGAGGACGGCAGCGTGGAGATGGCCTGCCCGCCGGTGCGCGCGCTGCTGCACATCATGGCGCACGGCAGTTATGAAGGAAAAACGGCGGCGGACGCGGAGATCCGGGCGATGTTCACGCGCGAAGCCCTGCTGGAAAGCGGGTGGTACCGGCAGCGTCTGCAGGCCAAGCAGGCGCGGGACGCGGCGCTGTGGCGGCGGCACATCGCGGCGCTGGAAGCGGCGCTGGGGCAGCAGCGCAACGGGAAGCTGTATCATGGCCTGCCGCTGCGGCGAAGGCTGGAAGCGGCGCGCGCCCGGCTGCAGGCGATCGAATCGCCCGCCTACACGGGGAGCCTGACGGGGACCATCGGGCTGGATCCGTCATGCCTTTGAGCGGCGCGGATGCCGTCATGGGACCGCTCGGACGCCTGCTAGGATGAACGTCATGAAGAGACGCATGATCCTGGCGGGCGGCGCCGTCTGCGCGGCCGCGACGATGATGCTGCTGGCCCAGCGGCCTGCAGCCGATCCCCTGATCGAAGGGTTCCGGCTGGTGGAAGTGGCCTCGGTGGCCGATGCGATGGAACAGCTCTACGGGAAACGGGCGCATATGTCGCACCGGATGCGGCCGCTGTTTCCGTGCAAATTCGCCGGACCGGCGGTGACCGTGCTGATGGAGAAAGCCGAACACGACGAGGGGAGCAAGGCGTCGCAGGGGATGCTGGACGCCATCGACGCCGCGCCGCCGGGCTCTGTGTATGTGCTGGTGCTGCCGGATGGCGAGGACATCGCGGGCATCGGCGGACTGATGGCCACGGCGATGCGCTACCGGAGCCTGGCGGGCGCGGTGATTGATGCGGGCATCCGCGACGTGCCGCAGATCCGGCGCATCCAGTTTCCGGTGTTCAGCACGGGCATCGTGCCGTCCACGTCGATCAACCACTACCGCTTCAAGGCGGCGAACGTCCCGGTGATGTGCGCCGGGGTGGAAGTGCGTCCGGGGGACATCATCACGGCCGACGAGGACGGCGTGGCGGTGGTGCCGAAAGAGAAGGCGGCGGAGGTGCTGAAGCGGGCGCAGGAGCTCGACGACACCGAGCACCGGATGTACCCGTTCATCGAAAAGTTCCGCAGCATCCGCGAGGCGGTGGAGAAATTCGGGCGGATCTGAGCGGGCGCCGGGGTCAGGCCGCGGCTTCTTCTTCCGCGGGCGGCAGCTGGTCGATGCGGGCCACCTGAACCTTTCTGGCGATGCCCAGCCAGGCGAGCAGCTGGATCTGGAGCCAGGTCAGGTCGAACTCTTTCCATGTGAGGCCGTGGCGGGCGGAGGCAGGGTGAGCGTGGTGGTTGTTGTGCCAGCCTTCGCCGAAGGTGAGCAGAGCCACCCACCAGTTGTTGCGCGAATCGTCACGAGTCCTGAATCGGCGCGAGCCCCAGAGGTGCGTCGCCGAATTGACAAGCCAGGTGGCGTGCAGACCGGCGACGACGCGGGTGCAGACGCCCCACAGCAGCAGCGAGAGGCCGCCGAAGCCGAGCAGGACAAGCCCCATGATGATGAGCGGGACGTAGTGGTAGGTGTTGAGCCAGCGGTAGAAGGGGTCGCGGCCCAGATCCGGGGCGTATTTGCTCATCATTTCCGTGGCATTATGTTTCGTCTCGCCGAAGATGATCCAGCCCATGTGGGCCCACCAGGGGCCATCCTTGGGGCTGTGCGGGTCGCCGGGCTGGTCCGAGCGCTGGTGATGGAGACGGTGAGTGGCCACCCAGAAAATCGGGCCGCCCTCCAGGGTCAGCGTGCCGCAGATGGCGAAGAAGTATTCGAGAGGCTTCGGCACGCGGTAGGAACGGTGCGTGAGGAGCCTGTGATAGCCCATGCCGATGCCCCAGCCGACGCAGATCCAGTAGAGCACGGCGGCGACGGCGACCGACTTCCAGTCGAAGTAAAAGAAAGAAGCGACGGCGCCAATATGGAGGATTAACAGGGCGATGGTGGTGACCCAGTTGACATTATCCAGGCGGTAGGGGGATACGGTTTTGGTGTTCTGCACGAATCTCTCTGTGGAAGGCTTCAGCCCGAGTCTGACGTTGTCTGCCGTTAGTATAGCAGGGGCTCCGTTTCATTGGACGGGGAAAGGGCGGACAAAGATTCAACGGGAAGAAAAATCGTCCGCGGGCGCGCGGCGCAGCAGCCGGCTGAGCCATCCGCCGCGCCTTTCGGGAGGACGGAAAGCACCCGGTTCCAGGGGCAGTCCCTCCACGGCGCGGAGCGGATTGCCGGCCACGAGGCGGAGTGCATAGGACTCGCCGTAGCGTTCCGCCAGCCAGCGGTAAGCGAGGTCGAGGCGCGGGGGGCGGCGGGACAAATCGTGCGCGTCGGAGGCAAGGAACTGCACGAGCCCGGCGTCCAGCAGGCGGATGGCGAACTGGCGTGCGGCGCGGCCGAAATCGCCGAACAGGCTGCCGGCGGTGATCTGCATGCAGCGGCCTTGGTCCACCCATTGACGGACGAGGTCGAAGCGCTGCCGTAGGAGGGCGTTGCGCTCGGGATGAGTGAGGATGACTCGGAGACCGGCGTCCTCGAGCCGCTGCCAGAGGGCGCCGGTGTTGGAGAAAACCGTCAGCTCGGACAGTTCCATCAGCAGCCAGCAGCGGCCGTTGATGGCGAAGTCGGCGGGAGAAACGAGGGCCCTTTCTACGTTAGTGAAGGTGAGGTGAAAGTCGCAGCCGCGGACAAGGCGAAGACCCGAGGGCGCCCGGGCGCGGAGCTGATCCAGCATGCTTTCGGTGCGGGCGCGGTCGTAGGCGAATGCAGGGCTGGCGTGAGGGCTGGCGACGAGGACCGCGGTTCCGGTGCTGCGTGCGAGGTTCAGCATCTTCACCGCATCCTCCATCGAGGCCGGACCGTCGTCGAAACCCGGGAGGACATGGGTGTGGATATCGACAAATCCCTGGCCATCCCGGTCGGACCCGCCGGAAGGAGTCTGCGGCTGGGGCAACACGGACAAATTGTCCCATGCGCCGCCGGAGCGGGACAAATTGTCCCAGGGGCGCGGGAACGGGGCTTGCAACGGATGCTGAAAATTCGCAAGAATAGGTCAACACAATCAGCGCCTGCGCGGAGGAGAACTTGCGCAAAATTTGGCTGTTTATTTGCAGGGCCACCGGCGGTACGCGGAGGCGTTTCAAGCCGATGAATATCAGCTCCCGTCCGTTCGAGTGGGTTGTGGTCGGCACCGCCATCGTCTGGCTGGCCGTTCATGCCTACCTCGACTCTGACAGCGGGACGGTGCTTTATCTGACCTATCTTTTCGCCACCGCAGCAGCGTCGCTGGCGCGATTCGGGCTTCCCTCGGCGACCGGGACTGTGCCGATCGGGTTCATGTTCGTGCTGGCCGGCCTGCCGGAGTTGCCGCTGAAAGAGACGCTGGCCATCGGCATCACGGGCGCCGGGATCCATGCGCTGGTGGAGAGGGAACCGCGGTCGAACTGGCTGACGACGATGTTCCACATGTCGGTCTGGGTGCTGGGCATCGCGGCGGCGGACGCGGCGTACCGGGGGATCACGAAGGCGGTGCCGGGGTTCGCACCCACGGGGGCGCTGCCGCTGGCTGGCATCGTACTGTTCATCGTGACGGCGTTTCCCCAGGCGGCGGCGAAGTCTCTGCAGGAGCACGAGACGCTGCGGAGAATCTGGAAGAACCGGTTCCTCTGGTCCCTGCCGTATTACATGGCGGGCACGGCTGTGGCCGGTCTGCTGACCACGCTGCCGAAAGTTTCACTCTGGTACTCGGCCGTCATCCTGGCTCCTGTCGGCCTGCTGCTGTTCTACGCCTACCGGCTGCAACTGGAATCGCTGGCGAGGGAGAGGCAGCACGCCGAGGATCTGGCGGCCATGCAGCTTCACATGGTGGAAGCGCTGGCGCTGGCGGTGGAGTCGAAGGACGTCACGCCGGTGAGCGACCTGCACCGGGTGGTGCACTTCGCCGCCGGGCTGGCGGAGGCCCTGGGCCTGAACGACGAACAGATCCGGGCCCTCCGCATCGCGGCCGTGCTGCATGACATCGGCCAGGTGGCAGTGCCGGACCACATCATCATGAAGCCGGGGCGGCTGACCCCGGACGAATATCAGCGGCTGAAGATCCATCCCGAGATCGGGGCGCAGATCATCCAGCAGGCAGGGTTCCCGAGCCTGGTGAGCATGATCGTGCGGTCGCACCACGAGCGCTGGGACGGCACGGGCTATCCGGCGGGGTTGAAGGGGGCGGAGATCCCGATCGAGGCGCGCGTGCTGGCGGCGGTGGACATGCTGGTGGCGCTGAGCACGGACCGGCACTACCGGAAGGCGATTCCTCTGGACGAAGCGATGGAACATGTGGCGCGGGAGTCGGGCCGCGGGCTGGATCCGGTCGTGGTGAGCCGGCTGCGTCAGGTTTACCGGGACCTGGACCGGCAGGCGTCGTCGCAGAGAGTCCTCGCACCGCCCCAGGGAGCGGAGCTTGCATCGCAGTCCGCGCCTTCGGGCAATCTTCCCCCGTTCCTTCGGGCCATCGCCGAAGCGAGGCGGGAGGAACAGATGGTGCTCGAGTTCACCCAGATTCTGGGCTCCTCGCTCGATCTGGATGAAACGCTGAACGAGCTGTCGCGCAGGCTGCACAGCAGCATGGATTTCGACACGATGGTGCTGTTCCTGCGGCAGGGCGACCGGCTGGAGGCGAACTTCGTCGAGGGCCAGCACTTCACGCTGTTCCACAATCTTTCGCTGCCGATGTCGGTCGGCGTGACGGGCCACGTGGCGACGACACTCAGGCCGGTGATCAACGTCCCGCCCACTGCGGATCCGATCGCGCACCGGAACCCGGTGGCAGCCGAGGCGCTGAAGTCGGCGATGATCATCCCGCTGGACGGACCCAACGGGCTTGTGGGGACGCTGAACCTTTACTCGTGCCGGCACCTGGCGTTCCGGCATTCGCAGCTGAGCCTTCTGATGAGCATCGCCTCCAAGCTGGCGGTGACGGTGGAGAATTCGGCGAAATTCCAGCAGGCGGAGACGCGGGCGTCAGTGGATTTCCTGACCGGTCTGCCCAATGCAGGCGCGCTTTTCCTGCACCTGCAGAACGAGCTGGCCCGCTGCGCACGCACGGAGACGTCGCTGGGGCTGCTCGTGTTCGATCTCGACGGATTCAAGAACGTCAACGATCAGTACGGCCACCTGACCGGCAACCGGCTGCTGCAGCTGGTGGCGCAGGGGCTGCGGGAGAACTGCCGCGAGTACGACTTCGTGGCGCGCATGGGCGGAGATGAATTCGTGATGGTGCTGCCGGGCGTGACGCATGACGCGGTCTCTCTCCGACTGCAGCGGCTGCGCTCGTATGTGGAGCGCATCGGCATCGAGCTGTGCGGAGCGAACTGCGTCTCCGTGAGCGGCGGCGCCGCGTTCTTCCCGCAGGACGGACGGACAGCCGAGGAGCTGCTGGCGCGCGCCGACAAGCGCATGTACGGCGAGAAGCACGACCGGAAGCATGCGCGCGGGGACGTTCCTCCGACTGCCCGCGAGGCGACAGCCTGACGGTTTCAGCGGGCGGGACGCTCGGCAGATTCGATGATGGCGCCGTCGGCGTCGTGGACGCGCAGCTGGAAGCTGCGGCGCGACTCGAGCGCCGCGGCCGGAAGGGAGAACGAGGCGGCGACGGTGCGGTCGGCCGTCTCTCCGCTCCGGATCCGCTCCCGGAACATCAGCACAGGGTTGTAGCGCGGACCGGCGAGCGGAAAATAGCCAAGCACGCGGTCGAGATCCGTCTGCGCCGCCACGAGCCCCTCGTGCCGCGAGCCGGAGGAGTCGATGACGGACACTTCCACTTCCTTCACCTGAAACAGCACGCGGGACGGATTGTGGACGCGGATGTCGAACACCGCCAGAGAGGATTCCGGTCCCGTGGCGATCGTGCGCACTTTGAGCCACTGCACCTCAAGGCGCGCCTGCGAGCCGAGGCTGAGCCAGTATCCGGCGGCTGCGATGACGGCCACAAGGGCGAGCCCGGCGGCGCTCCACTGAACCACGGCGGGGATCTGCGTCCGGCGCATGGCTCAGGCCTCGCCCACCAGCTGGAGAATCTCGCGCATGCAGAGGTGGGCCTTCTCGATGAGCGTGCCATCGAACACATGCGTTTCCAGCCCGATCCTGCCGCTGTAGGCATCCGCAGCGAGCGCATCGAAGATCCGCCGCCAGGGCAGCAGCGGCGGATCGATGACGAGTCCGCGGGCTTTCATCTGGACATTGCCCAGACGGTCCAGCGGAAGCCGCTGATAGCCGTCCGGCCACGCCTGTTCCTGGAAACCGAGCGCATTGACGGGATCCCAGTTGATGCCGAGGCCGGCATCGGGCACGAGTTCGCAGATCCGCCGGAGCTCGGCAGCCGTCGCCACGTTGCAGGAGCCTTCGTTTTCGACGAGCAGTTTCATGCCGCGGCTGCGGGCTTCGGCAGCCATCGGAGCCAGGATTTTCGCCACTTCCGGCAACAGCGCGGCGGGTTCGGCGACGCGTGTGAAGGTGAAGACGCGCACGAGGCTGACGCCGAAGATTTCGGCGGCGCGGAGAGCGCGCGCGAGCTCTTCGTGGCGGCGGTCGAAACGAGCCTGATCCCGCTGCTCCCTGAGGCGCCTCTGCTCGGGCGTCTCGTTGCGGCGGCGCGCAGGCTCGGTTCCGGGGAGGGTGAACTTGAGCATCGGCGTGTTGAGGAAAGACACGCGGAGCCCGGCGC
>Ga0209381_1005047_pt1 | contig 11124 bp, 8 predicted proteins | sample DewCreD2012metaG_FD_184111 | JGI IMG/M metagenome (GOLD analysis project Ga0209381, IMG submission 184111) | Hot spring sediment bacterial and archeal communities from British Columbia, Canada, to study Microbial Dark Matter (Phase II) - Dewar... ...
GGCCGGCACATGCCTACTTCTTCCCGGCTTTGCTGCGGGCTGTTCCCCGTCGGCTGCGGATTGCCCGATTGCAGGAAGAACAGGACAGTGATCTGTCCACTGCGCTTCCCATCTCACCCGATTCCCATCGTTTTCCCCTGTAAACTTCCATGCCCGAACCCGAAAAGGTCACCATCAATCTGAGTGTGGTGGATTTGGGTCAGATTGATGTGCTGGTGGAGGAAGGTTACTATTCCAGTCGTACTGACTTTTTACGCACGGCTGCCCGCGCCCAACTGGAAAAACAGAGCGAGGCGCTGAATCAAATTGTGCGCCGGCGGGGGTTGACCATTGGGGTTGTCCACTTGAACCGTGCCGAGCTGGAAGAGCATTTTCAAAAGGGGGAAAGCCTGGATGTGCGGGTGGTCGGAATGCTGGCAATTGATGCAGAAGTACCGCCGCAGCTGGCTGGGGCGGTGATTCGCAATCTTCAAGTGTATGGGGTGGTACGCGCCACTCGTGCCGTGCGGGCGGCACTGGGAATCAAGGAACGGCGCAGTCCGGCAGATTAGGGTTGCGCTTAAGCCACGGCTTTTGTTCTGGCAATTCGCTCTAAAACATCTCCCAATTGTTTCAATTCCCGTTCGGTGTTGTAATGGACTGCCCCGACCCGTACCATGCCGCCTTTATCTTCCACTCCCAATCGTTCGGTAACCGCCAGGGCGTAATAATTGCCGTCCCACACATAAATATCTTCGCGGCCCAACTGGACGGCAACCTCGCGCGGATGCTGTCCATTCAAGCGGAAGGCGAAGGTCGGCACGCGGTCTTTGATGCGGCGCGGGTCGCTCAAGCCGTAGAGCGTCAAACCGCGGATGCTTTTCAACACATCCAGCAGGTTGCGGCTCAGGCGGTATTCATAAGCGCGAATGGCAGCCATGGCCTGTTTCAGTCGCATGCGCCGCCCTTTGTAGTGCGGGCTGAGATCCTTGCTGAATTCTCCGCCAAAGGTTTCGCCCAGCCATTCCAGATATTCCATTGTCCCCAGAACGCCGGCAATGCCTTCGTGGTTTTGGGTGCCGGTTTCAAATTTGCCGGGGGGTGTATTGGATGCCGGGCGCACCTTATAGGCAAACAGGCTGTCGAGCAAATTGTAACGGCCGTAGAGGATGCCGGCGTGCGGGCCAAAAAACTTGTACGAAGAGGCTACCAGAAAGTCGCAGCCGAGTGCCTGCACATCGATTGGCCCGTGGGCGGCGTATTGGACGGCGTCCACATACACCAGCGCGCCGGCGGCATGCGCCATGGGGATGATTTCTTCCAGCGGATTGATGGTGCCCAGCGCATTGGAGGCATAACCGACCGCCAGCAGACGCGGTTTTTCTTCCAGCGCAGCCTGCAGGTCATCCAGGTCCAGCGTGCCGTCCTCGGGATGAAAATCCACCCAGCGTACGCGCACGCCGCGATCTTCGGCAGCCAGTACCCACGGGGTGATGTTGGCATCGTGATCCAGCCGGGTGACCACGATGGTATCGCCCTCTTTCCATGTGCGCGCCAGCGAACGGCTGATGTGCAGGGTCAGGCTGGTCATGTTGTTACCAAAGACAATTTCCTCAGGGCGGGCAGCATTGTAAAAATCGGCCATGGCGGCGTGGGCAGCGTCCAGAATCCGATCCGACTCCTGGCTGGTTCGAAAAGCCCCGCCGTGGTTGGCGTTGGAGGTGGTCAGGTACTGTTCCATTCGCTCCAGGGCTGAAAGGGCGATCTGCGTTCCGCCGGGGTTATCCAAAAAGATGGCACCGCTTTGCAGCGCGGGGAAGCGGTTGCGGATGATGGAACTTTCCAGGGTCATAGGCTTGTTCTCCTTTGGCGGCGGTTTTCAAAGATTATACGCCAGTTTTGTGGGTGCGTTGATCTTCTTGCGTTTGTATTTTGGGATAGAGTATAATCCAATTAAACGATCGGTAAGCAAAAATCCTGACAGGAGGAATTTTCATGTCCACCCTCAATCTGATCCTGCAGAGCCTGCATAACCTCACCCGCTGGGCTTTGGTCATTCTTGGCGTGATTGTTATTGTGCGCGGATTCACCGGCTGGCTGCGCGGTCGGCGTTTCAATAAAGACGACAACCGCTTTGGTTTGCTTTACACCTCATTTTTTGATGTTCAACTTTTGCTGGGTTTAATCCTGTACTTCTCCAAAGGCTGGTTCGGGGTGCTGACGGCCGATTTTGCGGCGGCCATGCGCGCTGCCGGCACCCGCTTTTTTGCCATTGAACATTTTTTGCTGATGTTCATTGCGCTGGTGGTGGCCCATGTGGTGCGCACCCGCTCCCGCAAAGCCGCCAGCGATGTACTCAAGCACCGCTGGGCGGCGCTGGGCTACCTGCTTTCCTTTGTGTTGATGCTGGCAGCCATTCCATGGCCTTTCCTCGAATACGGGCGGCCATGGCTGCGTCTTTTCGGTTTGCAGTTTTAAGCGATCAATCCAGTTCCAGCTCTGCCACCGAACCCACCACCCGTTGGGGCTGGTAGGGATAGGCAGAAATCATATCGCGGCTGGTGACTCCGCTCAGCACCAGAATCGTACCCATGCCGCTTTGGATGCCAGCGAGAATATCGGTGTCCATGCGATCACCAATCATAATGGTATTTTCGCTGTGGACGCCAAGGTAGTTGAGGGCGGCGCGCATCATAAACGGGTTGGGTTTTCCCACAAAGAAGGGCGTTTTGCCGGTGGCTTTTTCGATCAGGGCAGCCATGGCGCCGCAGGCAGGTACAATCCCTTCTTCGGTGGGGCCGGTTGCATCCGGGTTGGTGGCCACAAAACGCGCGCCGGCGTTGATCAGCCGCACCGCTCTGGTGATTTGGGCAAAACTGTAGTTGAAGGTTTCCCCCAAAACCACGTAATCGGGGTCGAACTCGGTTTGAATGTAACCCACCTCGTGCAGCGCCACCTGCAGACCGCTTTCGCCGATCACAAAGGCTTTGCCGCCCGGCATTTGGGCATGCAAAAAACGGGCGGTTGCCATGGCGCAGGTGAAGATCGAGTCTTTGTCAATATCCAGTCCCATGTTCTGCAGGCGGTGCGAGAGATCAGAAGGAGTCCAGATCGGGTTATTGGTCAGCACCAGAAACTTAATCTTTTTGGCACGCAGACGGGCAATGAATTCATCCGCACCGGGGATGATCTTTTGCCCGCTGATCAACACGCCGTCCATATCAATCAAATAGTTGACTTTTGGCATGGTTGCTCCTTGTAATAAGGAAATGGTCTTGCCGAGTTAAATTAACATCAATTCGGGATAAATCATTTTCACATCAACTTTCGAATTTTCGTCCCCCCTCCCGCCTCCCCCAAAATCGCAGGGGCGATTTTGGGGGAGGTGCAGGTGGGGGTCATTGGCATTGCCTGCCAGGTTTTCATCTTATCCCGAACTCATGTTAAATTATAGCCCGTACTCGCCCGATAACGTTGATTCTTGACCGATTAATAACCGGATCATAACAAATCGCCTGTATCGGGTTAAATGTTAAAGCGGATGTTGATAATATCGCCGTCTTTGACGATGTATTCTTTGCCTTCCAGGCGCAGCTTGCCTTTGGCACGCGCCTCGCTCATTCCGCCCAGTGCGATCAAATCGTCGTAGGTAATGACTTCGGCGCGGATGAAACCTTTTTGCAGATCGGTGTGGATTTCGCCGGCAGCTTCCGGGGCGGTTGCACCGCGCCGCACCGTCCAGGCGCGCACTTCGTCCGGGCCGACGGTAAAGAAGGACTGCAAGCCAAGCAGGTCATAAGAAAGGCGGATCATCCGGTTGAGGCTGGGTTCGCTAATGCCGTATTCTGCCATGAACAGGGCGGCATCTTCCGGCGGCAGTTGGGCAATTTCCATTTCCAGTTTTGCCTGTAGCGCCACAACCTGACTGTGGCGGTGGGGGTATTCCAATGCCGGGGCGGTCTGTCCCTCGGAAAGATTCAGCACCACCAGCACCGGTTTGCGGCTGAGGAAGCCAAAACCAGAGAGCAGTTTTTCCTCGTCCGCTTCGATATCCACATCGCGCAACGGAATTTCCTGACTGAGTGCCTGATGCAGCCGCTCGAACAGGGCAATTTCGCGTTCAATTGCCGAACGATCCCTTCCGCCGCCCTTTTTGCGTTCTTCCGCCAGACGCTCCAGTTTTCGCTCGACGGCGATCAGGTCGTTGAGCACAAATTCGGCATCCATGGCTGCCAGATCGCGCTCAGGATTCACACTGCCTTGCGGGTGGGGTACATTTTCATCCTCAAAAACACGGACGACGTGAATGAAACCGTCCATTTGGGTCAGCTGATTGAGCAGCGTGCCGGAGATGCCACTTTTGCCCGCCGAGCCATCCAGTCCGGCAATATCGGTGTAGGTAACTTTGGCGTAAATGGTCTTTTTGGGATTGAACATCTTGGAAAGTACATCTACGCGTGGATCCGGCACATCCACCACGGCGGTGTGGATTTCGATTTTGCCGGTGGCAACGCCGGTAGGCTGATTGCCGCGGGTGAGGGCATTAAACAGGGTGGTCTTTCCCGATTGAGGTAATCCGATGATTCCCAAACGCATGATGGCTTGAAACCTTGACCCTTCCGAAGAATTTTGATATATTTCAGGTTAGATCACGCCGAAGTGGCGGAACTGGCAGACGCGCACGACTCAAAATCGTGTACCCTCCGGGTATGTGGGTTCGATTCCCACCTTCGGCACTGCTGATTATATCACGCTGCGCGCCGCACCTGACTGCGGCGCTGGTTTCTTAAAAATCATCCCGGCACAGCCTTTGAGGAGAACCTCATGTCACCAGAACTCAATGACCTGATTCAGTGGGCGCGCGAGGCGGGAAGTTTGCTGCGCCAGCGCTTTGGAGGTGATCATTCCATCCGCTTCAAAGGCAGCACCGATATTGTCACCGAAGCCGATCACCAATCCGAGGCTCTGCTGATGGAGCGCATCCTCAGCCGTTTTCCCGATCACACCATCATCACCGAAGAAAGCGGCCATCACAACGGCAGTGATGAGCACTGCTGGTACATTGACCCGATTGACGGAACGATCAACTTTGCGCATGGATTTGCCTTCTTTTGCGTTTCGATTGCTTATGCAGAGGCTGGTCACCTGCGGCTGGGGGTGGTTTACGACCCCATCCACGACGAGCTGTTTGCTGCCGAAAGCGGCAAAGGCGCATGGCTCAACGGTGTCCCGATTCAGCCGGGCAGTGCGGCTTCGCTGCGCGAGTGCCTGCTGGTTTCCGGTCTGCCGCACCATGACCATTCTCCCTACACCGATGCGGCGTTTGCCTGCTTCCGCGATCTGACCCTGCGCTCGCAGGGGGTGCGCCGGCTGGGTTCGGCCGCCCTGGATTTGTGTTATACCGCCTGCGGCCGACTGGACGGCTACTGGGAATTCTCCGTTCAACATTATGACATTGCCGCCAGCGCGCTGATCGCCCGGGAAGCCGGCTGCATCGTTACCAAAGTGGACGGCGATGAGGACATTCTGAAACCACCGGTCAGCATTCTGGCGGGCAATCCAAAGGTCTATGCTTTGCTGCGGGATGCCTTGCGCCAGCATGGTTTGTAAACAACTGCTGCCCGGTTTCCAGTGCCGGGCAGCAGTTTTATTTTACCGAATCAGTGAGGAATTACCGTGATATGACCGGCATCCACAACCGAACAGGCACCACGATATTCAGGCGCCCTTCGATTTGCGGATTGATCGGCTCGGTTTTACTCTGGATGTACTCGATCACTGCATCGCGGACATAGTACTGTGTGTCTGCAACGATTTGATCAAGTGGCCAGAGCGATTTCCCGCCATCATTGAAGTTGCAGGAACCTGCCGCCAGATAGTTGACGGTCGAAACATTGTAGTAAGTGTTGGCGTCGTTGAAGTTCACCCTCTTGCCGTCAAACTCCAGCGCAGCCACGTTGTTCCCATTGGGCGATTCTGGAGAGGTGTCGAAGTAGGTTATCTTGCCACCGGCGTTGATATCCAGCATGCAGGTTGTGTAGTAGGAATAGCCGCCGTAACCCGGTACGTACTTATAGTAGTAGTAATTGCGGTATGCCCGTTCCAGGATCTGTTTAATTTGCGGGCCGTTCATCCGCAGTACCACCAGCGAATTTTCATACGGCATGGCGCTGAACATATCGCTGATCTTCAATGAATAGGGTGTGCTGGGAGTTGCGGTATCGGCAATCTTCCTGTTGGTCATTGCACCGGACAGGTGGAAATCAACCTCGATCTTTTCCTTTTTCAATTTCCACACCGAAGCATCCGCCTGCAGGTTTGCGCCATTGGTTTCGGTGGTGTAAGCCTGCAGTGTATCAATTGGCGTGATGGTCTGACCGATGACGGTGTTGTTGTAGGCAGCCAGTTTATCTGCGTAAGGTTGAATGATTCCCTTGATGGTTGCATCTTCTGCGTAGTCAGCGGTCTTCACCTCAAGAGCACGCCCGGCGCGGGAAACGACCTCATAAGCCTGAGACAAAATGCCCGCATCGCTGATAGTCGTGGTTGATTTGGGGCGCAGCCCGATGATGATTTCCCCAAGGTAAGTGTTGTAACGATTGGCCTGCCCGATGATCACCGGTACACCATCCGGATTGCCCAGCAGCGTTGGCAGGTATTGATAGGGTGCCGTGATGTAACGGCTGTCGGTAGGATGGGTGTGCGAGTGGCCGCCTACGATGGCATCAATGCCAGACACATTGGATGCCAGATAGGTATCCACATTATTATCCACCTCGACACTCTTCGGATCTGGTGCGAACCCGATGTGGGTCAGGGCAATCACGACATCGCTGCTATCGCGCAACATGTCCACGTACTGGCTGGCAGTTTCGATGGGATTGGTGAAAGTCAACCCTTCAATGTTGCTGGGTAGTTCGTAATTGGGTACGCGATGGTTGCCGATACCGATGATACTTACCTTGATCGCTTCAGGGCCAACCGTCTTGCGCACAAACGGCAATACCGGTATCCTGGCAATTCCGTAGCGGCCGTCATCCTGTAAATTCGCCTGCAGGATTGGGAAGGTCGCATCCGAGAGGGTGCTGAAAACCTCTTTGCCGAAATTGAATTCATGGTTACCCAGCACCATTGCATCATAACCCATGGCGTTGAAGGCCTTAATCAGCGGATTGATTTGCATGTCAGCAGGCAGGGGACTGCCGTCTGCGCAGTAGCCCAAACCGGCCGATTTGAAGTAGTACATCATCGAATCGCCCTGAATGTTATCGCCGGCGGTAAGCAGGAGGGTGCGGTTGGGGTTGTGAGCGCGTTCCCGTTTGATCAGGGTTGCCAGATTGGTGTATCCCGCCGTGGTACCGGATTGCAGCAATCGGCCATGTGAGTCGTTGTGGTGCAAAATTGTCAGCGGAATGATCGGGCCGCCGGCGTCCGTACCTTCACGGGTGATGCGGTCGTCCAGCAGACCGTCGCCTTTGGGTCCCCGGTAGGGTTCATCTACTGTGTAGCGGCGTACCCAATCAATCACCACATTCAACATATCACCCCAGTAAGACAGGTTCCTGGCGTACTTGAAGGCAATGAAACCATCCTGCCCGGCGGGTGCCAGAAAGCTGTTGGTGGCAATCCGATAGGTGCGATTTGGATCAATCGGTAGCCAGGCGTCGCTTTCCCGATCATAGACCTGAACATCGTACGCTCCCCAAGCCCACGGTTGCGGACCGGGCAAGGCATCGGAATAGCGGTAGAATTTGTAGCGAATGCCCGAAACCTGAATTGCGCCTTTGAAGAGCGTTGCGCTCTGGTTAAGCAGGTCAATGATTTCAGCGCCGGTCATATCGGCTACTACAGTGTCGTTACCAAAGGGTAATATCTGGAACAACATCCCATAAGTGAGTACCATTGGATCATGTGTCCATACCCCTTCGGCCTGGCACTCAGAAGCGGTGCTGGTCCAAATGTAGGTGCCGGGGTTGGCGGGATCCTCTTTATCACACCAGTCAATTCGAATACCACCCGGGTTATTAAAGACCATGTCCACGTCATTATCCGGCGTGGTATCCGAGTTCAACTGGTTATAGATGGCATCTTGAATGAAGCTGCCCATCATTCCATCGCCGTTGTAATTGCGCAACAGGTCAACCTGCGTCCAGCCAATTGGTTCATTGATCAGGGTTTGATAATTAGGATCCGAAACATAACTGGTAACCAAGGCTTTTACAGTGGCATCTTCGGGATCGGAAGTGCCAACTGTAATGCGGCTCCAGCTGATGGTAACTGCGCCGGTAGATGGATCATAAGTGAAGTCGGCGCGGCCGATTTTGCGGCCGTTGTAATGCGCCTGCACCACCGCGGTATTTCCTACCATTGTGGCAGCAGACAAATCGGTGTGGCTGTGACCACCAATGATCAGGTGCACCGGTTTTCCAGCCTCGTTGAGTTTACGGGCCAGGGTTTGATCCCCATCAACCGAAAAGCCGTATCCATAACCACCGTCAGTGTAGCCGTTGTGGCTGAGAACAACCAGTACATCTGCCCCGGCCGCCTTCATTTCGTCATAGTAATGCAGGATAGATTGGGTCGGGTCTTTGAAACAAAGTCCCTCGGTGGCTTCGGCGATGGTGATGTAAGGAGTTTCAATGGAACCGACACCGATCACACCTACCTGCACTTTGTTGGGGTCTGCCCCAACATCCAGGATCGTATAGGGTTGAATGGTGTAAGTGTTCCCCGCTCCATCGTCCAAAACGGGACGATCCCAGCCAGCACACGAATTGTCCACTTTTTTGACAATGTTGGCTGCAATCATGGGGAAGGACTTTTTACCCGATTCCGTGGCTGCGGCCTGGAGAGCGCGTTTTGCCAACACCTGTTGACCCCAATCAAATTCATGGTTTCCCAGTGTAACCGCGTCATAGCCTATGGTTTTGTAGTAATCAATGGTTGGTTGTCCCTTGAGAATGTTGGAAATGAGCGAGCCCTGGAGCATATCTCCGGCGTCCAGGACCAGCACATTCTCATTTCCGACGGTGGCTCGAATATCATTGATTTTATAAGCCACGCGGGCTGCGCCGGGATTAGAGCCTGACGCTTCCAGGTTTCCGTGAAAGTCGTTGGTGTGTAGGATGGTGAAGTTGATGGTGGTCAGCGCCTGTGGACGTTGCAGACCGGCGCTTTGAACCGGTCCAGGCAACGCAAGGCAGATAATCAAGACCAGAGACACAATTTGCAAAAATTTAAGTTTCATGTTCCCTCTCTCCTGAAGATTGGTTTTTGGAATTAACCTGCGCTGAAAAAAGCTTCTTCATTCACTTGATGACACACCACCTCCTTTCAAAGATTGATACGAAAGGCATACTTCGGTTGCGGCATTCAATAGGGCTATAGAGATAAACCCAATTCAAATTAAAGCGCAGTGAAAATGGGGAACAATCAAGATTTCGTTAAGAATACAAAAATGTTAAGTTAATAGGATTACGCCCCAAATTAACACAAATAATAGCCCACCCAGTCAATTTAATTTTATTTTAACGAAATATATCCTTCGAGTAAAGTTACTTGTGTCACAATTTTATTGCGGAGTCATTTGTAATTCCCCTCCAAAAGTTGTATGATCAATCTATAACCGGTTTTGGATATATCCAAGGAGGGGATGATGAAATGGAGGGGTGGGATTGTTGGGCTGCTCCTGTCAGCCGTGTTGTTGATTTTACCGGCAGCGTGTCAGCCTTCGCAGCCGGTGGATGATGGGGTGGTTTTTTCAGACGAGGAAGGGGATTTGCCGCCGCCTACCCAAATACCCACAACTCCGCCGCCCACCCTTCAGCCGGATGATGTTCCACAAGGCATAGAACTGGCCGAATGCCCAAGACTCTACAATTTTGTTTTCCTCAAATTTTCATCCGAAATTGATTTCAATGTTGAACAAGTTGCCCTGCATTACTCCCTTGGGGATGGTGTTCTCACCCTGGAAGTTACCCAGGAAACGCCGCGTGTAATTTTGCAACCCCAAAGTACCATCACCCTGCCGGTAACCATTCGAGGCGTGACGGGCGATTGCACCTATGAAGGTCAAAGCAGCATGATTGCTACCGCCAGCGGTTATTGTGAAAATGGGATTGTTCGTCTAATCATCGAGGAGAACTGGCAGCCGGGTAGTGGGGTAATGTCCTGTCCCGACCATGATCCTGTGCAAGGCCCCTTACCCGCTCCCGGCAAAATGACTCACCGCGGTGGCGATGGACGGGGTGAGGTGTTTTATCTGGATGCGGGTTTTTCCGATCAGAATATCGGCTACATGCTGGAAAAACCCTTTCAGGGACAGGGCGGCAGTGGCAGCCACATCTGGACGCTGGTCATGGAACCCATTCAATTGATTTTGCCCGTTTCAACACCCTGAATTTGGAAAAAGGCGCAGAGTCATCGTTTTGACCCTGCGCCGGCTTCAAATCCTTAAACGGTTGAAACAAACAGCCTTACAAATTGCGTTTCTCGCGGTCGTAATTCTGACCAAGAAAGGCCGGCACCCGCGCTTTCCGGAAAGTGAGAATCATAATCAAAATCGTAGCCAGATAGGGCACCATCAGCAGGTACTGGTACGGCACGGCCAGCCCAATCACCTGGGCGCGGAAGGCGAGTACCTCCACGCCGGCAAAGAACAGCGAGCCGGTCAGAATGGTCAGCGGGCTCCAACCGCCGAAGAAGGTCAACGCAATCGCCAGCCAGCCGCGCCCGCGCGTCATGCCTTCGGTGAAAGTGCCGGTGTACACCATTGGCAGGTAAGCCCCCGCCAGACCGATCAATGCCCCTCCGACGATCGCCGTCCAGTAACGCGCCCGCACCACGTTGATGCCCAGACTATCGGCTGTCATCGGGTTTTCGCCGACGGCGCGCAGTTCCAGCCCGCGCTGGGTGCGGTACAGGAAATACCACAACACCAGCGAAAGCAAAATGGAAAAGTACACCAGCCCGTTCTGCTTGAAGAGGATTGGCCCGAGCACCGGCAACTGACTCAGCCCGGGGATGGACACTTCCGGCAGGGTGGGGATGAGCGGCGGCGAAAGGGTGATGCCGATGACCAGTTTGGGCAGCAGGGTGGAAAGTCCCATACCGATGAAAAACAGCGAAAGCCCGATGACGAACTGA
>Ga0209381_1005063_pt1 | contig 11088 bp, 7 predicted proteins | sample DewCreD2012metaG_FD_184111 | JGI IMG/M metagenome (GOLD analysis project Ga0209381, IMG submission 184111) | Hot spring sediment bacterial and archeal communities from British Columbia, Canada, to study Microbial Dark Matter (Phase II) - Dewar... ...
CCACCGTCTCCGGCCCCGCCCCGTAACTCCTGGCCACGTCCCCCTCCGACAGCGTCCCTTCGTAAATCCGCACCTCGTCAAAGTTCCCCTTGAAAAACGGGTCCGCGCTATACATCGAGCGCCCCAGCCAGTTGTTCAGATCGTTCAGCGCGCTCAGCGGCATCGGCGGCACCCCCGTCGCCACCAGCACCCCGTTCACATACAGCTTCGCCCGCCCCGCCGCCCCATGCACCGTGCAGGCCACATGCGTCGCCGTGTTCGCCGGAAACGCCACCCCGGCGTAGTTGACCGCCGTCTCCCCCACCCCCCCGGGCTTCAGCGCGAAACGCACCGGACTCGACGGCGCTAAAAACACGTAGTTCGACCCCGTCCCCCCGGGCGCGTCCTCCCCCGCCGTGCTCACCCCAAAATCAAATATCCGCGCCCACGCCGCCGCGTTGCTGTGCGTCACCCAAACCTCGAACGTCGCGTTGGTCAGCCGCGAGATGATCCCGTTGGGCAGGTTCACATACGCCGGATTGGCGCCGGCGTTGATCAGCGTCAACTGGCCCCCGTTCCAGAAAAAGTTCGTCTCCGCCGCCGCCGTCGGCGTGTTGGAACTGACAATCATCCCGTGCGCCCCCCCCACCGAATCGGCCACCACCGTCCCGCTCCCCTCCCCAAAACTATACCGGTGCGCCAACACCGCCCCATCCACCGCTCGCACCGTGATCAATCGCTGGTCGCTTTGCCCCTGAAACGTCGCCGTCACCACCGCCGTCCCCGGCGCCCGGCTCCGCAGCACCCCCTGCGCGTCCACCGTCACCACCCCCGGGTCGCTCGACCCATACTCCACCCCCTCCCGCGCCGTCACGTTCACGTTCGACACCCCCAAAAAATCCGCCACCACCGCCACCTGCTGCGTCCGCCAACTCCACAGCGTGTCGCTGCCGTAGGCGTTGGTCACCACCAGCCGCACCGCCACCGGCAACCCCACCGCCCCCGCCACCACCCCAGGCCCCGCCAACGCGTTCGCCGCCACCTGCGCCGCCCCCAGCGCCGTGTCGTAAATCCGAAACTCGTCATACGCCCCCACAAACCAGCCGTCCGCCCCAAACTGCGAGCGCCCCAGCCAGTTGTTGTTGTCGTTGAGCCCGCTCAGCGGCTGCGCCGCCGCCGTCCACCCCGCCTCCGCCCCGTTGACAAACAGCCGCGCCCAGCCCCGCTCCAGATCATACGTCACCACCACGTGCGCCAGCGTGTTGCTCGCCAGCGCCGGCGCGCTGATCCAGGCGCTGTCCCCCACCGCCCCCGCCCGCCGCGCGCTGAAATAGCCCGGCGTCCCCGTCAGCGCCGACCGCGGCGAATACATCACATACCCCTGCCCGCTGCCCGCATACCCCTCCCCAGCGCTGCTCGCCCCAAAGTCAAACAGCCGCGCCCACTGGTGCAACCCCGCCCAGTTCACCCACGCCTCGAAGGTCGCGTTGGTCAGCCGCGAGATGATCCCGTTCGGCAAATCCACATACGCGGGATTGGCGCCGGCGTTGATCAGCGTCAACACCCCGCCGCCCCACGCAAAATTGGTCGCCGCCCCCACCCCGGGCGCGTTCGACGCCACCACCAGCCCATGCGCGCCCCCCACCGCATCCCCCACCACCACGCCCCCGCCCTCGTCGAAACTGTAACGATGCACCAACGCCCCCCATCCCGCCTCCACTCCGGCCAACAGCAGGAGAGCAATAATCCAAGCGGCGCCGATCGGGGGGGCTGAGAATTCCTTTTTCATAGACAGATTAGTTATTGGTTGATTTGACGCATTCACTCGCAAAAGCCGCCTTTTGTCACGCAAAAAACCGCGGCCATCACATTTAATAAATATAGTTTAGTAATAGCTTTGAGCGAAGTCAACTTTATATTTGCGCAATTTATGCGCCTGTCGGAAAACATCAATTTGTCTATCAACAAGCGGGTTAAGGAGGATAATGGGTTCTTCGCTGTTTTCGGTGGAATAACGCCGCCAGCCCGGCAGGGCGGTAGAAAATAGCCCACCCTTTCAAGGGTGGGATGCGGAGGCAGGAAGGCCCAAAGTCCCGGAGGGACGAAAGCAGATCTTCGGAGGGGCGGCGGCGGTAGTTGGCGGCGAACGCGCGGATTTCTTTCGCCCCTGGCGGGGCTTGGGGACTCAGGCGGGGCGTCGTTCCCAGCGATGAATCGCTGGGCTATTACCTGCCGCCCCTGGCGGGGCTGAGCACAACGATGCCTCCCAAACCAGGCGATCTCCTCGCGAAAGATACACTTGGCATTCCACTGAAAATAGCGAGGAACCTGAAAATGAGGCGTTTATTTTTGCGGCGGCGCTTGGCGATCGCCTTTTCCGCGGCAGGGCGGGAGGGTGGGAGGGGATTTTATCAGGAGTGGCGCGGTGCGGGCATCCGGGGAATGGTCAGCAGCACCAGCAGCGCCAGCGGGTAAAGGAAAGAAGTGCCGATAAAAATTGGGGTGAAACCGTGGGCGTCCACAATTGGCCCGGTGACCAGGTTGGCGATGATGCCGGCGGCACCGCCCACCGTGCCCGTCAAGCCGAACATCGTCGCCATAATGCGGGAGGGAAAATGGTCGCTGACCAACGCGACGTAGTTGCAAATCCACAAACCGTGGGCGGCCATGAGCAGGGCCATAAGCGCGACCGCCCAGGCGGGATTGGGGGTGAAGATGACACCGCAGGACACCGGCGTCACCAGCGCCGCGACGGCCAGCAGGGTGTGGCGGGCGCGGCGAGCGGGCCAGCCGCGCCGGATCAGGAAATCGCCAAGGTGCCCGCTGGCGATATTGCTGAGGCCCAAGGCAAGGAAGGGAATCCAATAATACCGGCCAATCTGATCCAGCGAGAAGCCCCGTTCGCGAGCGAGGTATTGCGGGATCCAAAACATGTAGAAATAAAACACTGGATCAAAGCAGAACCGCGCCAGCAACAAGCGTCCGGCGGCGGGTTGTTGAATGATCTCCCGCCAGGAGGGCTTGGCCGGATTTTGCGCGGCGGGGCCGTCGCTAAACGGGGCGGGCGCGAAACGCCCGGCGACCAGCCAAGCCACCACCCAAACGGCGCCCAGGAGGCCGGTGGCAACAAACGCGCCGCGCCAACCGAAGCTCCCGGCCATCCAGGCGGTCAGCGGCGGGGCGACCACCGAGCCGAAAGCCGAGCCGCCGATGGCGATGCCAATGGCCAGACCGCGCTTGTGGGGCGGAAACCACTCGACCGCCCCTTTGGTCGCCGCCGGGAAACAGGCGCCTTCGCCCAGCCCGAGGACGAACCGCGCGAGACCCAGGCTAAATACGCCCGCGGCTAGGGCGTGGCCCGCGCTGGCCAGCGACCAAATTGCGACCGACAAGGCGAGCCCGCGCACGGTGCCCAGACGGTCCACAAGCCAGCCACCGGCTGCAAACATGATCGTATAGGCAAAGACGAAGGCCGACACGACGCGGGAGTAGTCGGTGTTGCTCATGTTGAGGTCCTTGGTGAGGGAGGGGGCCAGCACCGAGAGCACCTGGCGGTCAAGGAAGCTCAAAGCGGTGGCCAGGAACAGCAGGCCGCAGAGCATCCAGGAAAGGCGCGGGACCAAGGGTAAACGGGCGGAGTCCATGGCGGAACGTCACTTCACTGCGAGTGCCGTCGCACCACGACCGCCTCGATTCCGAGACAATCGGCGACCAATGCCAGGGTGTCGGCGTGATGGCCAACGCCGAGCGCGAAATGATGAGTCGGGCCCTCGCGGACCCAGTCGCGAAGGAATTTACGGATATTCCTGCCGAAACGGCCATGGGTGTTGGTGTTGCCGGTGGGCGGGATGGGCCGGCGCTCGGACATTCCTTCGGCGATGACAAACTTGAAGCGGCCCTGGGCGGTCTGGCCGATGCTCATCATGGTGATGGGGCCTTCCTTGATCTGGAACTCCACGCTCGCCCCGCTCCCAGGCTTGCCGTGGTATTTCTTGAGGCTGCGCAGCACAGGACGGCCCTCGGCGATGTTGATATGGTGAGGCCCGTCGTGCCCCACGAGCACCGTGTCGGCGGTGAAATCCACCGGATGAAATTCCGCGAAGCTGCCGCCGATGCCCAGGCGGTCAAAGATGAGCATGGCCACGCAGTTTTTGAGGTCATACTCGCCGCACATCGGAAAACCGCCGCCGGTCAGGAGCGAGTTGCCGACGGTGAGATTGGTGACCAACGCGCGCATCTCGCTGCCGGGGTCGGCCTCGTAGTAATAGGCGAGTCCGGTCAGATCCTTTTCCGCGATGAGGCCGTCAAGCGCGACGGCCGCGCGGGCGGCGGTTTCCAGGTCTTGAGCCGTCAGTTTCTCGGTGATGGGATCGCTTTTAGGGTCCGGGGTGTCGAAGAATTCGAGGATGGCCTTTTTCTTTGCCTCGATGGCCGGCTGCTCCGCGCGTTGGTAATGGCGCAGCAGATCGTGCGGCTCAATCAGCGGCACATGACAGCCGAACGTTGCCGTCACCGCGGTCGGATCGGCGTGCATGTCATACATGGATTCCAGCACGTGCCCCATCAGGCCAATGCGGCCATGGCGCAGGCTGTGCAGCACTTTGGCGATGTCGCACCAGCGGGCCAAGTCGGCTTCTGCTTGGGGGTCGCCGTTTTCATGGCCAAGGATGACCTGCGGCGGCGGCTTTCCGAAACGAATGGCCACACCGGTGAATTCCGGGACGCTGCAGAAATCATCATTGGCCAACTGCATCCGGGTGGTGCCGTTGGGGTAATCCATGGCGGCCAGCGGCTGCAAGGCCACCAGCACGATCGGCACGTTCACCTCGCGGCAAATGATGCCGAAAGTGGAGGAAGTGGCGTAGGTGGCCATGTCCACGAACAGCAAATCAATGTCCGCGCCTTTCACCCGGGGCAGCGCGGCCCAGGCGCTTTGGGCGTTGTCCACCAAGCCGAAATCCTCAACCTCGAGGCCGTGCGCCCGAAGACGTCCGGCCAGCACACCGAGTTTGCGCCGCATTTCCTCCAGCAGGCCGGGAAACTGCGGCCAATAAGTATGATGCCCGACTCCGAGCAATCCCGCCCGCGCGGTCAGCGTGCGCAACCGCTTGACTTTGCCGGTCGCCGGAATTGTGGCGGCTTTGACTTTGGTCTTTTTCATAAAGGCATTTTCCACTTCCATCCCCTGCGGGTTCCTCGGGGAATTTGAGGCGGAATTGGCCGCTCGGTCAAGGAATCGCCGAGAGCCGCGCCGAGAGCGGGCCGGTGCCAGCTTGCGCGCTCGGCTAGGGCGGGTGGGGTTCGGCCACGGGCGGACGGACAGGCTTATTCCTGGGCGCCGGCTTGCTTGAGAAGCTCGGCGATGGCGACGAAACCTTTTTGATTGGCCAAGGCAAGCGGGGTGGAGCCCTCGGTGGTTTTGGCGTTGAGGTCGGGCTTGCGGGAGAGCAGAAGCTCGACAAAGGCGCGGTCGCCGTTGCGGACGGCAAAGTGCAAAGCAGTGGCGTCCTTGTCGCCGCGAGCGTTAATTTGGGCGCCGTGGTCAAGCAGGATTTTGGCGGCATCCATCTGGTTGCGGTCGGCGGCGACAATGAGCGGAGTGACCCCGGCTTTGCTTTTGGCCATCACGTCCGCTTTGTGGTCGAGGAGGAGCTTGATGACCTCGAGGTTGCCGCGGTCGCAGGCGAGGTGGAGGGGGGTCAGGCCAAGTTCGGAGGCGGCGTTGGGGGGCACACCGGCCTTGAGAAGCATTTCGACGGCTTCCTTGCGGCCGAGGTAGGCGGCGGCGTGGAGGGGAGTATTGCCTTCCTTGTTGCGGGCGTCGGGACGGGATTTTTGATCAAGGAGGTAACGAATAAGCTCCAGGTTGCCGGTGAAGGCGGCCAAGTGCAGGGCGATGTTATCCTGGCGGTCCTTGGCGTTGACGAGGTCAAGAGTGGGGTTGGCGGTGATGATGGACTTGGCTTTGTCTATTTGGCCCTTGGCGATTGCTTCGTGCAGGGAGTCGCGCAAGACGTTGAATTTGTCCTGCGCGTCGGGGTTGTTGGCGAGGAGGAGGTCCACGATTTGTTGTTGACCGCGCGCGCGGGCCATCTGCAAGGCGGTAAAGCCGGCGCGATTGGTGGCGTTGATGTCGGCCTTGGCGGCGAGCAGGGCTTCGACAATGGCTTTGTGGCCAAGGCGGGCGGCGACATGGAGGGGTGTGCTGCCGTCGGCTTCGCGGTCTTCGAGCAAGGACGGGGTAGTCTGGAGCAACTGCCGGACTTTCGCGAGGTCGCCGGCGCCGGCGGCGTCGTGAAGGTCGCCGGCGGCGAGCGGCCGAGCGCCGAGCCCCAGAAGAGCCAGCGCGGCGAGCGCCAGGAGGGTCAGGGCCGGGCGTCCGCGCCGGCGGTTCGATGAGCGGTCCGCGCGGACGCGCTGTTGGGCGATCAAGTTATCCATAGCGAATTTGCACTGATATTCTCATTCCCGGACGACGGCGGGAAGCGCCTTTTTCAAATGCTCAACCAATTGGGCGTGCGCGGCGTTGACCTCGGTGTCAGTGAGGGTGCGGTCGGGGTGGCGGTAGGTGAAGGCACAGGCCATGCTTTTTTGGCCGGGGGGCACGTGCCGTCCGCGAAACACGTCGAAGAGTTCAATATTTTCCAGATGCGCGGGCTTGGCCTGGCGGGCGCTGGCGAGGATGGCCTCGAAGGTGACAGGCTCCTCGACCAGCAGCGCAAGGTCGCGGCGCACGGCGGGGAACGCGGGCAGCGGCTTGAAGGATTTGACCGGATTGCGGCGGGCCAGCAGCTCGTCCAGGCGCAGTTCGGCCAGCACGACGGCGTCGCGCAAGTCGTAGCGGCGAAGGAGGGCTGGCAGGAGCAGGCCGAATTCGCCCAGAACCAGCTTGCCGGCGAGCCGGATTTCAGCGGATTCAAGCAGCAGCCCAGTGGGTTGGACGCGCTTGGCGAAAGTGAGGGGCCGAAGGCCGAGCTGGGCCAGGAACTCTTCGAGGATGCCTTTCAGATCATGGAGGTCGGCCTTGGCGTCGCGCTCACCGCCCGACCAAAAGGCAGGATGTCGGTTACCGGTCAGGGCCAGGGCGACCCGGCGTTCTTCGACGAGCCGGCCTTCCATTTGCCGAAATACGCGCCCAATCTCAAAAAGGGCGACGTTGTCATTCTTATGGCGGAGATTGTGCCGCAAGGAATGCAGCAAGCCGGTCAGCAGCGTGGGACGCAAGGTGTTCATGTCGCTGCTAAGCGGATTGGCAAGGCGGACCAGTGTTTCCTGGGGCTGGTCGTGGCATTCCCCGCCCGGCACCAAGGTTTGACCTTGCGCCTCATCCAGGCCGAGTCCGGACAGGATGCGGCGGACTTCGGCGATCTGGTCGTGCAGCCGATCGAAAGGATTAGCGCCCAGCGCGACGCGCGGCGGGGTGGCGGGAATTTTGTCCACGCCGTAAAGGCGCGCGATTTCCTCGATCAAATCCACCTCGCGTTTCAAGTCCACACGGAAAGAGGGAATGCGTACGGCCAACGGGGACGGGGCGGGGGGCGCATCCACAGGCTGAGGGACACGGTTGACGGTCTTGAGCCCCAGACAGCCCAGCAACGATTCGCAGGCGGGGCGGTCCAACGGGATTCCGAGCAGCGCGGCGGCTTTTTCCGGACGCAAGGTGATCGTCCTGGGGGTGACCGGCTGCGGATAGGCGTCCACAGCGCCTTTAGCGGCGCGTCCGCCACTGGTTTCAACGATCAATTGGGCGGCGCGGGCGCTGGCCCAATCGGTCTGGCCGATATCCGCGCCCCGCTCGAAGCGGTAAGAGGCATCGGTGCGCAAGCCGAGGGCTTTGGAAGTGCGGCGGATGCTGGCCGGCTGGAAATAGGCGCTCTCCAGCAGCACGTCGGTGGTAGATTGGTTAATTTCGGAATTTTGTCCGCCCATTACGCCGGCCAGGGCGACCGCCTTCACGGGATCGGCGATGAGCAGCATTTCGCCGTTGAGCGTGTGCTGCTGGCCGTCAAGCGTGACGAAGCGTTCGCCGGGGTTGGCGCGGCGCACGATGATCTCGGGAAGGCCGGCGTTGTTTCTTGCCAAAAGCCGCAGATCGAAGGCATGGAGTGGCTGACCCGTTTCGAGCATTACGAAATTGGTTACGTCCACGACGTTGTTAATGCTGCGCAGCCCGACGGCTTCAAGGCGCTGCCGGAGCCAGTCGGGACTAGGGCCGATTTTGACCCCTCGGATGACGCGGGCGACATAGCGCGGACAGAGTTCGACGTCGTCAAGGCGGACAGCGGCCAGATCAGTGGCGGCGGGGGAGTCGTCTTCCCACCCGGACGCCAGAGCCGGCAGCCGCACGGGCTGGCCGGTGATGGCGCCAATTTCGCGGGCAATGCCGAGATGGCTGTTCAAATCCGGGCGGTTTGGGGTGATTTCCAGATCAAGGGTCACGTCGCCGGCGGCGCGGCCCAGGTGCTCGGCGAACGGCTGGCCGACCTTGGCGTCGGCGGGCAGAATCAGCAAGCCGTCGGCCTCCGCCGCCAGGCCCAATTCCTTGGGCGAGCACAGCATCCCGTGAGATTCAACCCCGCGGATTTTGCCGACCTTGATGGTTAATGGCGGCTCGCCGGGTTTGGCGGGCAGGGAGGCTCCGGGCAGGATCAGGGGAACTTTGTCCCCGGCTTGGAAATTTTGCGCGCCACAAACGATTTGCCGCACCCCCCGGCCGTCGTTGACCCGGCAGAGGGAAAGCTTGTCCGCGTTTGGGTGCTTGTCCCGGGTGAGCACCTCGGCGACGACGATGCCCTCGAATTCGCCGGCGACCTTGTGGATGCCCTCGACCTCGAGTCCCAGCATGGTCAGGCGGTCGGCCAATTCCTCGGGCGACCAGTCGAAATCCACGTATTGCTTCAACCAATTGAGCGTAACTTTCATGATCGGAAGAGGGATTTTCGCCGGGAGCCAAAATCAGAACTGTTGGAGGAACCGGGTGTCGTTTTCGTAGAACAAGCGGATGTCGCTGATGCCGTACCGCAACATGGCGATGCGCTCTATGCCGAAGCCAAAGGCCCAGCCGGTCCAAATTTCCGGGTCATACCCCACGTTTTCAAACACCTGCGGATGCACCATGCCGCAGCCGGCGATTTCGAGCCAATCCTTGCCCATTTTCCGCACGAGCGTGTTGCTGAAATCTATCTCGAAGCTGGGCTCGGTGTAGCTGAAATAGTGGGGGCGGAAACGGATTTTGACATCCTCCCCGAGGACCTCCTGGAAGACGAAATGCACGGTGCCTTTGAGGTCGCCCACGGTGACGTCGCGATCCACGTAGAGGCCCTCGATTTGGTGGAAAGTGGGGTTATGGGTCGCGTCGGCGTTGTCGCGCCGATAGACGCGCCCCGGCACCACGATGCGGATGGGCGGCGGCATTTTTTCCATCACCCGAATTTGCACCGAGGAAGTGTGGGTGCGCAAAAGCGGACGGCTGGGGGTATCCAAGTAAAAGGTGTCCTGGGTGTCGCGGGCTGGGTGGTCGGCGGGAGTGTTAAGGGCGTCGAAACAGTGATAGTCATCCTCGACCTCCGGGCCGTCGGCCACCACAAACCCCAATTTGCGGAAGCTGCGGACAATGTCCTCGGTGACTTGGCTTAGGGGATGGAGCCGCCCAAGGTGGCGGCGTCGCCCGGGCAGCGTGAAATCGGTGGGTTCGGCGGGCAAGGCGGCTTTTAGCTGCAATTCGGCGCGGCGTTGCGCCAAGGCGGCTTCCAGTTCGACCTTGGCCAGGTTGATGGCCTTGCCGGCGGCGGGTTTCTCTTCCTTGGAAAGCGCGCTTAACTGCTTGAGCAGTGCGGTGAATTTGCCGTTGCCGCCCAGAAAGCGGGCTTTGCTCTGTTCCAGGGCCGGCAGGTCGGCGGCGGCCGCCAACTCGGCGAGCGCCTCCTGCTTGAGCGGTTCGACTTGATCAATCAGGGGCATATTTTTTTTGCAACATTCAGCGCTTTTCCTCAGCCGCGTTTGCTTTTCCAACCATCGCCGCTTTGGCCGGCGCCCATCGGTTCAAAGCAGAAACGGGCTTCCACTGCTGGTCGCCCGTCTCCTTGCTATCCGGTGCGTGCTGACTTTCAGGCCTTGGCGGCTTTGGTCTGGAGCGCATTTTGGGCGACTTTGATTAGTTCGCCAAACGCGGTTCCGTCGGTTGCCGCCAAGTCCGCCAAAACTTTGCGGTCCAAGGCGACTTGGGCGGCTTTTAGGCCCTCCATGAAACGGCTGTAAGTCAATCCGGCGGCGCGGACCGCGGCGTTGATCCGGACTTGCCACAGGTAGCGGAATTCGCGCTTCTTGCGGCGGCGGTCCCGGTAAGCGTATTGCCGGCCGTGATCAAGGGCATCGGCGGCGTAGCGGTAGAGTTTGGAGCGTTTCAGGCGGAAGCCTTTGGCCGCTTGAAGTGTGCGCCCGCGGCGCTTCCGTGAGGCTGGTGCGTTGGTAACTCGCATGGTGGTATAATAATTAAATAGTGTTTGGGTTGGTGTTCAATTTAGCCGCGATGGCTGAACGGCATGCTGTCAAGAATGCGATGGGCATCCGTGGGCCCCACCACTTGGGCCTTGCCCAAGGCGCGGCGACGTTTCGGGCTCTTCGCTTGCAACAGGTGCCGACGGCCGGCGCTGCGGCGCAGCACTTTCCCGGTCCCGGTTATCTTAAATCGTTTTGCCACCGACTTTTTTGTTTTTATCCCTTTCGGACGACGCATAAATAAATATCTTTCTATTAAAAAGAACGAAAAATCTAGTGGTTCAACACCGGGGAAGCAAGTGCTATTTGCAGGGCAGGGGTATTACGCCGGCGATTGTGCAAAATGTTGATATTCAGGCATTAACATGCAGGTCGGCGCATGGATCGGCGTTGGCAGGGGAAAATAATTGATAGAATTTTGATTTGTCTTCGTTCCCTCATGTTCAATTCTTTGGTTTCCATGCTGAAATGCTCCCCAAATTTAGGACCAGTGGTTAAGTTAGGGAGATCACGGTCATGAAGAGGCAAACGACGAACAAGCGGCGACGGCACAGTGCGGAATTCAAGACGAAAGTGGTCCTGGCGGCACTGCGCGAGGACAAGACGCAAAGT
>Ga0209381_1005066_pt1 | contig 11085 bp, 13 predicted proteins | sample DewCreD2012metaG_FD_184111 | JGI IMG/M metagenome (GOLD analysis project Ga0209381, IMG submission 184111) | Hot spring sediment bacterial and archeal communities from British Columbia, Canada, to study Microbial Dark Matter (Phase II) - Dewar... ...
CGACATCCCCACCGCCTCCTGCACGTGCTCCGCGGCGCGGCGCCGGTCGGCGGGCGTCACCAGTTTCCCTTCACCAGCGCTTCCAACGCCTTCTTGTCCAGCGTCAGGTCAGCCACAATCTGCTTCAGCCGCCGATTTTCGTCTTCCAGCTGTCGCAACCGCTTCGCGTCGCTCACCCCAAGCCCACCGTACTTCGCTCGCCATCGGTGGAACGTCGCCTCACTGATCCCCAGCTGTCGGCATAGGTCCGCCACCCTCATCCCCGCCTCCGCCTGCTTCAACACGCCGATGATCTGCTCCTCGCTGAATCGGCTCCGCCGCATCGTCCGCTCCCTCCTCGAAGTCTACCGGCCAGGCTCTCATTTCTCCTGGTCCAGTTTCCGGGGAGCAGGTCATAACCCCTCAACTCGGCGGACCTGGTACCGGTCTTTAACCTGCGCACTAAGTTTCCGCCGGGCACAGCTCGTCGCAACGTTCGGATTAACGCCCCTAATAAAAGGGGAACGTCTCTCGCCCCCACACCCGATGCCAATTCGCTACCAGAATCACTACCTGAAATAGGAAGATGAGCCACACACCCAAAACGAAAAGACGCCGTCCATACGTAGAATGGGGCGCCCACGAGACGTGCAGCGTGAGTAGGACTGCGAACAACAGGGATGGCAAGACCGACCAAGCCGGCGCTAGAAGCCAAACCAACGAGTAGTGTTGGTAGAACTCCCATTCCTCGTACGGAGGGATCGACAGATAGATCAGGTCCGGCACAAGCGCCAAGAGGAAACCCACGGTGAGGCATCCCAGACCCTCGTCTAAGCGACGCCGCGTCATCAGCGACCTCCAGCGAGCTCCAGCACAAAGGCCCTCTGCTCGGCTGCGTACAAGAGAAACTGCTCTTTCACTTGCGGTGACAGTTGCCCCGGGGAGTGACCGATCACGGAGTCGTAGCCCAGGAGCTCACGGAAGCGGCTCAGGATCGCGCGTCGCCACAGCTCCTCTCTTACTGGGAGATCGGCCCGGAACCGGAAGAGCCTTTGCAGGGCAGGAGTTATGTCCCCAAAGCTCGCATTCTCGCTATAGCCGCGTGCCGCCGCTTCCGCGCGCAGGACGGAGTAAATCGAGCTTGCTGCCTGAAGGGCCTTCTGCACATCGTTGTAGGGGCGGTCAGGTGCACGGCCGTCCTCCGGCGCGTCGGCGTGACCGATCGTCGGCCGAAGCGAATTCTCCCTACGATTCACGCCCGGGACGTCTTCTGCGACGAAACCCTCGTGGGCGAATGTATCAGCCCACGAGTGCAGGGCGATTCCAAGGGCAATGAGGTTTCCGGTTTGACGCGCACGCTCGAGGTTTCGCCGAGAAATCTCATTCTCTCTCGTTACCGGGGAGGTGCAATTGTCCCAAACGCGGCACCAAGATCGCCAACGAGGCGCGTGAAAGTGGAATGCGCGGACCGCGTCGATCTGATGCTCATATCGCGTCAAATACCGAACCAAATTCCTTAACTTAGGGTCTGGAGACGTCTCTTGGGAGTCATCGACGTACTGGCTCGCCCACGCAATCATGAGGGCATCTGAGTGCGGGAAACCAGCCGAGCGAGCGAGGTAATAAACGGCATAGAAGTGAAAGTCGATCTCATACAGCCCCAGCGGATCCACCGCCATCTGCGGCTGCCAGGAGACGAAGGCGTAGAGGTTAACGCTTTGCGGGCGTTTTGGGTCGAACTCCCGCCCCGGGTCCACAGAGAAAAATCGGCCCAGGTACCGCAGGTAGTACCTCGCGTGCATGGAGTCGACATCGTCTGAACTGCGGTCCAAAAGCCCCAGGTCCCGCTGCTGCCCAGTGAAGCGATGGCGCTCTCCATCTTGCACGCCGTCAAACCGATCCAAACCCCGTGGGTTGTGCTCCAAAACCTCCACCCGCTGCCCGCAGCGGTTGGTCACCATCCGCGGTGAGCCCAAGTGATCCACGTGGTACTGCTGGATCCCTTCCGTCCTCGATACGCTGCCAACAAGCCTCGACCCCGCGCACACCCAGTCTTTCTCCCAAAACACCTGCCACGCATCGGCAGACGCGCTGTAGCCGTAGCTCACTTCCCGCAGCACCTCGTCCTGCAAACCCCGCAAGCTCAAGGTGTAGCGCGAGGAGACCACATCCCACTCCAAGATCCGCTCACCCGAAGCCGTGTACCCAAACCGCCACTGCAAGCCGTTACCCTGCAAGGCAATGAGCTGGTTCAGCACATCCCAAGTGTAGCTGAAATCAGCCCAGGAGGTGATGTTCCCCGAGGCGTCGTAGCCAGCCGCCGACAACCGGTTGGTACTGCCAAGCACGGGAAGGACCCGCCCGGCGTAGCTTATGAGGTTGCCAAAGGCATCAAAGCCGTAGGCTTCGTCCACCAGCGTGGCCGTGTCTTGCTTTCGCTGCCAGCCCGTAAGGTGTCAGGCAGAGCCGGTTGCCGGTTTTCCTTGTTATTCCGCGCCGTCGTGCGGACTCGAGCCCCGACCTTCCTCCTCCCGCAGCCGTTGCTGCCAGGCCTCGAATTCCTCCTCCGTCATGATCGTGCTTAGCCACCGTTTGTAACTCCAAAATAACTCCGGCGACGTTGGTTCGAGCAAAAACCCAATAAGGCCCAGCATCATCGCAAGCAGCTTCCAATCGAGATACCGATAGATAACATAGACGAGAAAGTAATAAACCAGATAGCAAAGCAGCAACACCGCCGTGCGTGTGTAGTACTGCTTCTTCGTTGGAAGAGGCCCGTACGTACCGTCTGGGTTCTCGAATAATGGAATCTTTCGCTCGCCCCGCTCGTTCCGGGGCGCGAGCTTCATGGCCCAACGATATTCTCGAAAGCGCCGAAAATAGTCTCTAGGGTCCCACATAACTACCGGAGCCCCTCAAAATACCCGCAGGTTTCCGTCGCGGCTTGGTAGGCTGAGCCAACCGCCGCGCCCAGCTCAAAGCCCGGGAGAACCAGAATCCTCCCGGCAACAAAGTTTGTCGCTGCCAGGATGCCGCTTTCCAGTGCCGTATGCCTCACACCTCTAACCGTGACGCCACGGAAACGAGCGCGTGCCCAGTCGGCAGCCGTCGGCAGGTCAGACACTTCCTTTACAAAACGCGAGCCAAAAAACCCTGCACCGCTAACGGCCCTAGGCCCCAAAAGCGGAATACCCAGAACGCTCGCATTGGTAGCTTTCATGTTAAGCCAGAACTTCTCGCCGAAGGTCATGCTCCGGCACGGCCCTGGCCCAGGGTGGAGTTGCCCTTGAAGCGCCCGCAACACCGCCATCGTCGCATCAGAATTGCTGGAAACCCACGCGTTGCCAGGCGCACTGGCCGCCAACTCCCGACCCAAAACCCAAAGCCGCGTTTCCACGTCAAGCGCGGAAGCACGCACCTCAACCCTTTCGTAAAACCGGGGCAGCAAACTCGTCGTTTCTTTTGCCGGCTGGTCCGATTCTGTCTGTGCCGCATTCTTCGCAGCGTTCTCGCAAGCCTCGTCGCCTTCTGGATAGGAGCACGGGCTGGCCGCCCCGGGGGCCGCCTCTCTCCCCCAAGGGTCGGTGAGCATCAAAGGGTTGTTGCGCACGTAGGTAAAGAGGTTGAAGCTTTGCGGGGAGGTTGGGGTGCCGCGCATGGTGTCGTGAGCGGTGAAGCGCGCAAGGAGAGGAACGTACCAGCGGGCGTGGAGAAAATATAGGTCGTCGGTGTAGGTGGTGGCGGTGTTTTGGTGCTCCAGCTCGTAGCCGGCAAACCAGCGCCCGTGCATGCTCGACCCCGGCACCGGCAGGCCAAAGGGGTAAAAGTCCGTAGAGCCAATCACCGAACCGCTCTCATCGGTGACCCGCCGCGGGCTTCCCAAATGGTCGCTGTGCACGTACATCACGCCCGATGGCTTCACGTACGCCACCGCCAATCGGCCCACGTTGATGTCATCACGTACCCACGCCCAGCTCCCCGTAGCATACCGCATGTACGTGCGCAAGGGGTTACCCGCCCCGTCCCGCACGACCACCGCCGCCGTGCCCGCAAGGTGGTTGCGGACGACAATTTCCTCGCCATCGGGCCCGCAAAATGAGCTTCCCGATCCCAACTTGGTCCCGCTGATGGCGACGATCGGTTTTCTCATGCGCTTTTGCAAGCCTTCAGTGCCGAAAAGACCGACTGCGTTTCTCCCAAGAGCTTCTCGCTACTCGTCGGAGCTTTTGCTCCCCTTCTTTTTTTTCTTAAAGCCATGGTACACCTTGCCCAAGGGCCAAATAAAAGGAAACGTCGCCACCAACATGCACCCGCTTGCCGTGGGAAAAGCTTCAGGATTTTCATGAGCCCGCCCCGAGAACACGAGTAGCAGGCAGTTTTTAACGGCTTCTTTTATTTTGCCACCAGGGAAGTCTTCCCTCTCAAAACGGGCAATTCGGTCTTTCCAAATTACCTCGGCGCCGTCGGCGTCAAAGTGCAGCTCGCATAGTCCCGACGGAGTGTCGAAGCTCACGTGGTAAAGAGGCTTGCCGGGATCGTCGAAGGCCTCCGGATCCCACCGCTCTCGGTCAACAGCCAACACCTTAACTCCGCATTGTGCCGCAATTTCGCGAATTTCTTCAATGAACGACTCGGTAAGGTCATCAGTTCTCATGGTCGAATACCCTGCAACTGCGAGACAACAACAGCTCAGCTCTCAGTCAATCGGAGGACCGATAAAGAAATCGATATGCGAACGTCCCCTTGTTAGCATTTCCACCACTCTGCCGGACGCACGAAACACATAACGTCCAAGTTTCCAGTTCTTACCCCACCCAATCCTCAACCATTGGTTCGCGGTGCTGAGGCCTCGTCCAAGGCCAAAAATGGGACTTTGGCGAGACAGAAGCCACTCGCCTGCGTCCCCGACGGGTACACCTGCCAGGAAGGATAGCTCCCCATCCATTACTGATTCCCAGTACCCGACCCACGGCTCCGTGGTTCCAGCATTTTGAACCACCGCTAGGGTTGCGTGCCAATTGCTCTGAGCTCACTGAACCGCGCCCCTCAGCAAAACCTAGGAAGATTTTGGTGCGCAGCAAGCGCCCCAAGACACGGGCTCGCATCCAACTCATTTTGTCCGCGCCCGCGCCGCAAAGCTAAAGACAACAGGGTCCGAACAGCCCTCTACAGCTACAGCAATTGCATCTGACCAGAGGACGATCCTAAAATCAAAGTCCTCGGTGCCGAAGTAAATCTCACGCGCCATTTGGCTCAGCGCCTGCTCGTCGCCGATATCCACGCCGTCAACCAACGGCACCTTGCCTTTAAGGAACTTGGACAACAACCAGTCCTTGTCATCTGGTCTTGCTTCCTCCCACCGCGCGCGAGTGACCCCAAACCATCTCGAAAGCGTCTGCAGCACAAGAGCGAGTGCACCCTTAAAAGCCTCAAAGTGTAGGTCACCCCCAAGGCTGTTGGCTCCCCCGAAATCGAAGCTTCCCTGCGTGAGAAGTGCTTTTACTTCCAGCGCCACGGCATACCTCCTTTGAACCAGTCCCACCAGGTGAAACGACCCTTTCCGAAATTCGGGTTAAGCGGGCCAAAGTGAAACTTCGGATGCCTACTCCCACGGAGGTACGGGCCGTAATGAAGATGGGGACCCATGTTCTTCTGTTCCGAGTCAAGTTTGAAGCCCCAGGTCTCGCCGTAGCCTGTCAAATCAAGAAGAGCAAAAGGCCCTGGAAGCAGTGCGAGGCCTGTCCAATACGCTTGCCCAAACTCGACCCACGGCTCCGTGGCTGCCGCAACATTCTGCAGTACCGCCAGCGTGGCGTCTGAGTTGCTGGAAACCCACGCGTTGCCAGGCGCACTGGCCGCCAGCTCCCGACCCAAAAACCAAAGCCGCGTTTCCACATCAAGCGCGGAAGGACGCGCCTCAACGCTTTCGTAAAACCGGGGCAGCAAACTCGTCGTTTCTTTTGCCGCCGGGTCCCCTTGTGTCTGTGCCGCATTCTTTGCAGGGTTCTTGCAAGCTTCATCGCCTTCTGGGTACGAACACGGGCTGGCCGCCCCTGGGGCCGCTTCTCTGCCCCAAGGGTCGGTGAGCATGAGGGGGTTGTGCCGCACAAAGGCGTACAGGTTGGGGCTGTCGATGTCCTGGAGGGGGTCCTCACTCAGCCATGTCGCATTCGCTGCGTCGTACCACCGGGCTCGGTGGTAGGCAAGGCCGGTGACGGGGTCGGTCCAGGCGCCTTGGAAGCCGGAGGTTTGGCCGCCGGGGAACGCACCCCCCAGGGTCTCGCTGGTGTTTGTGTCGTAGGCAAGCGCAAAGCTCCGTGCGTAGCTGGGTGGGGTGGTGCCGTCCTCGGGGACCGCAAGCTCAACGACCACGCCCTGGCTTTCCCCCTCCGGCAGGATGAGCCCCCGCCCAAAGGTGTCAGTGATCGAAGGCAGCAGCGTGATGCGGTAGCGGGTCGCTTTGGCCCAACCGGCAAGGCGCATGACCCGCAGGTCCGTGGAGTCATCGTCGGCAGTGCCGATGGCAAAGTCGGTGCGCGGCGCCGTCTGCCAGCTGGCGGCCGCTGCGTCCCACTGCTCCAGCACCAGGCCGCTGGCAAGGCTTGCCGAAGCAAGCGGGCTTGTGGTCACGATGCGCAGCGCCCCAGCCACGGTTTGGTTGGCTGTAGGTCGTTGGTCGGTGCTTGCCACTTTGGTGATGGTGGCGTCGAACTCGATGGCCACCAGCTCCGGCCCCAACTCGCTGTGGCGCTGCCCGTAGGGAGCGGAAAGGTAGCGGACCAAAAGCCGCAACCTGCCACCGGAGCCTGGCCCTTGCGCCTCTTCCACCACAGCCACGGGCGTGCCCATCTCATCCCGCAGGATCGCGTACGTCTCGGTGCTGGCACTGCCCTGCAGGTCTTTTTCGATGCGCACCTGCGGCGCATCATCGAGCCCCCGCTGGCCAGGGACGTACTGCTGCCGCCAAAGGGGCTGGTCCTGGAAGTTGAGGCCGGCCTCGGCGGCAAGGCGCTGGCCGTCCCACACGAAGGCGCGCTTGGCGATGAACGGACGATCGCTGTCGGTGCCGCCTGGCGGGATCTTCCCGAGGTGAGTGCGGGAGAGGAGCCTGCCCGTGGCATTGTAGGCATACACGATGCGCTCGCCAGCGTGCGGGGTGAGGGCGGGGCCAAGCCCCGCCGCTCCGTCTTTGATGTCCACCTGCACCAGCCTGCCCCGCCAATCCCAGGTGTAGCGGCTCGAGGCGTCTTCGCTGCGGCGGCCCTCACCGTCGTAGGCAAACGCCTCGCTGCCATCGGGCCCGCTGCGGCTGGTGATGCGCCCCTCCGCTCCCGAAGCGTACTGCCACACACCGCCCGTGGCTTCCGTGATCGAGACCAGCTCGTCGGCTTGGCCGTAGGCGTAGCTCCAACGGCCCAGCACCACGCCCTGGCTTCCGCCTTCGGTGCTGCCACGGCCAGTGGAGGCGCCGGTCATGCGCTGCACGGCGTCGTAGCGCGCGGTGTAGCCCAAACTGCTGGCAAGCCCGCCTTCGCTGCGTACCACCCGCCCCAGCTTGAGGTCCCGTGCCACGTCCCAAGTGTAGGCCATCTCCCCCAGCACGCTGCCATTCGCGCTCATGCTGAGGCTTGCCAACCGCCCACTTGCTGGGTCAAAACCCTGCGCCGTGGCAAAACCCCCAGGGGTGAGAAGCAACGAGGCGCCCGCAGCCCTCGACCCCAAGAACAGCAAAGTTCGTTACTCCGGCGGCAATGTCGGGGTTGGCGCCGGTGTTCCCGGGCAGGTAGTTAAGGTGACACTGCCAAGAATCACTTCCCGGCCGGGCACCTCGCTCTCGCGAAGTAGGCAGGCTACAACGGCCGGCTTGAAGTGAGGAGGTCACTGCACCCCTCAACAACCCTCCGCTTCTCCTTGGCAAGCTAAGACTTCTCCCGGGATTTCGCTTCGCGCTCGAGCGTCTCCGGCCACCGCCTCTCGTGAGCTTCGTGGAGCTCCTTGTCGTACAAAGCACTCCAGCTGTCGTACCCCCTCTCGAAGCGGTCGAAATCCTCGCTCTCATAAAACGCAAAGACCCGCTCAACCATCTGTCTTTCCCGCTCGGGAGTGAGCTTCTCGGTGTTGTGACCAAATTTAGGGGGAGTCCGCTCCAGGAAATGAACAATTCTTTCTGGCTTCAGCCACTCCGTGGTGCCTTCACGATGTTTGAACGGCAGTAGCATAAACCACTCCCACTCCGCATAATAACCCGAGAACCGAAACAATATCCCATTTCTAATGCGCACCACAAGCTCGAATTCGTACGGTCCGACTTCAAACTCGGAAACGTGAACAACAACCGGATCCCACTCCTCAACACGAAACGAACAAAAACTTTCGGATTATTTCACACTTTTTCCAGCACCCCTCCACACGGACAACCTCAGAACAATCAAAAGCCTTCTTTACCATGGTTGCCTCCATCGCCAATCTAAAGCCTCCTTTTCAGAAAGCGTTCATCCTGCACCACGCATCGTCCCTCAGAATGGTACCCGCCCCTTTTTCAACTACTCAATTTGGCGGTAAAGGTACGCATCGCCTCTTCTTCAGATAGCTTCACATTCATCGGATTGCGCACATGAGACGCAGGATGCTTCCGTCCTTAAGGTCGCAATCCGACGCTTTTTTCCCGGGATCCAGTCTCCGATTGGTCTCTGCGTCCACCAGGTAGAGATAGTCTTTCTTACGCAATAGGTATGATGGAAGAGGGACTTGAACAAGTATGGCTCGAATCACTTCACTTATCTTGGGGTCAACGTTGTTGACCTGGATGGTCAAACGCGACGACTCCTGATATACACCGTTAACAAGCACACCCTGCGTTATTGTAAATTCCATAAAGGCACTCCTCTATGGCTATCGGCGCTTAGAAACGTTGTTTGCGCTGCTAGAGAAGAATGCGCTGGCGGCGATGACGTCGGCTGGGGTGATAATGCTCAATTTCCACGGGCTCACGATATCTCTCACCGTGAATGCAGCGCCGCAGTCAGCGGTGCACGCGGCCCAGTGATAGACGCCGCCACCTGCCTCAACCAATTGACTGAGTGGTGTGTCTACGGCAACCGTGGTTGGATTGCGCATGATTGAGAGACCGGTAGGCGGATGCAACGTCAGATCGGGGACGGACCGGCCGGGGCCGAAAGTCCGGCTATAACCGATACGGTTCATGGCGCCAGTTTCTATTGCATTGCCAAGCGGGTTAGTGATGGCCTCCCGTAACTTTGAATACAATCTTACGGACGCGCCTTTGGGAACTGTAGACGTCCCATCGGCTGGATTATAGCTTCCATGGCCGCTGAGAACCGTTTGCGGAGTTAGCTTTCCGTGTATTGCTTCGGCTCCGCCGACCAAAATCACGCCGAGTGCTGCAGTCTTGGAGAGCGCAGTGACTCCAAGGCGCCATTTCCCTGCTCCCGAAAGACTCTGGCCTTCTTGAACGGATTGGCGGATTTCTTCCATTGGGGTTAGCTCGTAAGCTGCTTTGCTCACTCCCATAAGAATCGCTTTTAGACCGGGGCCTTCCCGCATTTGCGTTTCGTAGATGTTTTTCCTGTAAACCAAACGATGCAGCATTCGAAATGCTCCTTAGCCCTTGGAAGATAGACTCCCCAAAGCCTTTCAATGTTCCCAAGTTCCTCTGTGTTTCAACTCCCGCCAAGGTGCCGAGCGAAGCTACGTTCCAGAGGTCGTGCCCAGTGTTCAAACCGAAATCACGTACGACCCAACTCCAGCACTCCCAGTCGTTCCACCGGCACTTAGCCATCGGGTCGGTGTACATCTGCGGCTGCGAGGAGACGAAGGCGTAGAGGTTCGGGCTGTCGAGGTCCTGGAGGGGGTCCTCAGTGAGCCACGTGGCGTTTCGTGGGTCGTACCACCGGGCTCGGTGGTAGGCAAGGCCGGCGACGGGGTCGGTCCAGGCGCCTTGGAAGCCGGAGGTCTGGCCGCCGGGGAACGCACCCCGCAGGGTCTCGCTGGGGTTTTTCTCGTAGGCAAGCGCAAAGCTCCTCGCGTAGCTGGGTGGGGTGGTGCCGTCCTCGGGGACCGCAAGCTCAACGACCACCCCCTGGCGTTCCCCCTCCGGCAGGATGAGCCCCCGCCCAAAGGTGTCAGTGATCGAAGGCAGCAGCTTGATGCGGTAGCGGGCCGCTTTGGCCCAACCGGCAAGGCGCATGACCCGGAGGTCGGTGGGGTCATCGTCGGCAGTGCCGATGGCGAAGTCGGTGCGCGGCGCCGTCTGCCAGCTGCCGGCCGCTGCGTCCCACTGCTCCAGCACCAGGCCGCTGGCAAGGCTTGCCAAAGCAAGCGGGCTTGTGGTCACGATGCGCAGCGCCCCAGCCACGGTTTGCTGGGCCGTGGGCTTTTGCCTGCTTGTGCCCACCTCGGTGATGCTGGGGTCGTACTCGATCCGCACCAGCTCCGGCCCCAACTCGCTGTGGCGCTGACCGTAGGGAGCGGAAAGGTAGCGCGTCAAAAGCCGCAGCCCACCACCGGAGCCTCGCCCTGGCGCCTCTTCCACCACAGCCAAGGGCGTGCCCATCTCGTCCCTCAGGATCGCGTACGTCTCGGTGCTGGCACTGCCCTGCAGGTCTTTTTCGATGCGCACCAGCGGCGCATCATCCAGCCCCCGCTGCCCAGGGACGTACTGCTGTCGCCAAAGGGGCTGGTCCTGGAAGTTCAAGCCGCTCTCCGCCGCAGCTTAGCCAAACCGCACCATCTCGAACACAACAAAGAGAAAGAGGATCGTGGCGGCTATCAGCACAAGGCATCCGGTCCACCGGCTGCGACGCGACGCCGCCGGAGAGATTGCTCCAAGGGCGAGGACGACGGAGATTGCGAACTGGAGCAGTACTAGCCAGTTTCCGCCCAGGCGGCCTCTAAGGGTCAGGCCAAGCAATGCTAAAGCAGCCCAAACGATTACCAGCGGCCAAGATTTCCATGTCATGCGGGTCTTGGCGCTCACTGTCGCCCCTCGCTCTGCAGAACGAACCCCCGCTGTTCCTTGGCCATGAGCAGAAAATCATCCACGAGGTTGGCGAACATCCCAGAGTCGTACGTCACGAATTCGGAGAA